>Ga0099799_10283_pt1 | contig 14642 bp, 6 predicted proteins | sample Uncmet6_SortLC_1_FD_89033 | JGI IMG/M metagenome (GOLD analysis project Ga0099799, IMG submission 89033) | Marine eukaryotic communities from CALCOFI LINE 67, Pacific Ocean - CN11_C50_N6_SortLC_1 | ecosystem: Environmental > Aquatic > Marine > Oceanic | place: Pacific Ocean: Monterey Bay...
CGAGACGCGCGACCCCGATTTACTATGGCGAAGTGTGCTTACTTTCGTTAACAAGCAAGTGGAAGCAGTGTTTTGACAGCGGGCAGCCTCTGGAGCCATGGCTTCAGCCGTGTCTGCTTTCCCCATTTTGGGTCGTTGTGTAGTGATGTAGTTCAAATTACTACACAGATGATAGTGGATGCTACCGTGCATTGTCACGGTCTACTCGAACGGTCTATATCCTTCTCTGACACGACTTTATCTGCATCCTGCCATTAATCGAAGTACTAAAACGTACGTGTGGGGGTAGTAGCCCTATTGACACTCGAGTAGCGTGTCAATAGTGGCACTGTGCCGCGAGTCTCGGGCACTGTACCCACCTCGATATCAATCTCGGCGCGGAGTTTTTCACCTTTGTCGCAATGCCATAAGTGGCTTCTCGAGGCGGCCCAACATTGTCATGTTTGGCACAATGTGCCCTTGATTACTCAAAACCATCTCGTCGGGTCACGAACTCCTGCCAGTGCATGTAGACAACAGTTTTCGTCGTGGCGTGGCCGTGCGGCTGCAGAAGGCGTCGGGTCGGTCTGCGAATGGAAATTGGCGTTGGTCGCGTGGGCCGCTCCCAAACGCGATTTGAGACTACATCAGTCAGAACTAAAGAGGCTGTCTATAACATTGTTCTGTGCTCAACCGACAGCTAACCAGGCTTTGGCTAGGTGACATCATGAGGTATCAGACAGGGAGATGGCAACTCCAGCAAGAATCCAAATGTCTGCATCCTCGCAAATTGGGAGGACTATTTCGAAAAGGAAATGTTCCCGGCTCGTATCGTTGTATACTGGAACGGAGAGCCTATCTGAACTCATAGAAAGATCAGTCTGAGAGTATCCCACCACGAGGGGTGGCAGAAGAATAAGTTCGGGCGCATCTGTAGAGGCCTCTACGAGCCGTGTATTATGCAGCTCTGCGCCTTGGAGAAGGAGGCCCTTTAGAACAATAGAGATAGGCGAATCGATGTTAGCACGAGACCAGGCCGATGTGAGATGGAGTGCATCCATGGGGCAACTAGCTTGGCGTGCTGTGAGTTGGCAGACGCTATTGAGGAACGTTAATGGTCTGAACAAATCTTGTAGATCGAGCTCCTCCTTGAGCAAGGAACGGTTGGATACCTAGGTTACATTAATATTATATAACGATCGAGACAAACCCCCCATCCCAAAATGTGAGTCAGAAAAAATCTGATAGACGTTGCAAACATGCTTTGCCTCGCCAGCGTTTGATGGCAACCGCCTTGCGGGCAAAGAAGTTGAGCCACACACTAGGCTTTTCCGGGCCATCCCAATTGGTCCTCCAAGACCCCGGGATCTCGCCCATCATCAAAGAGGAACCAACTGCGTTTATGTGCGGGGTCAGGAGAACGGTTCCGTATACTACCTTCTTTAGGGAATCCAAGCAAAGCGAGACTTCATGTTCGATCATGTTGGACATCCTATCCTCCATGGCAACGAAGCCAGCAATTGGGTCACTTGATTCAGTGTCATTGTGCTCAGCTAAGGAAAATCTCCCATTGAGTACAGGAGAGTCTTCTGTAAGGAGTTGCCATTGATCGAGAAGGGGCATGAGCTTAGAGGACCAGATCTCGCGATCGAATGTAAGCGATTCGTGTTCGATCACTTTGAGCCTTCGCAGTTGATTGCTTACTCGAATGGAGGCAGTACGCTGAACTGACCGCCCTATGTTGACTGGGAGTCCAAACAATGCTGGGTCATCTTGGTCACCCAAATTTGATACTGCGGTTAGAGCAGCTTCGTAGGAACAGGGGCGGGGAAACGGCAGAGTGCGGCTGAGAGGCCGTTGACCTTCGATGACATCTCGGGATATGAATATGCGGAGGTACGCTTTTAAAACTCGCTCGTCGTAGAGATTATCAACGCGCCCTCCATATATTGCATCTTGCATGAGGCCACGAATCAACTCGAGATCAAGGCTGGTCGATTTGCTGGCTGCGACAGCCATCGCATCCATCACAAAGGCCCCCGCTCGGAGATCTCCCACAGAGAATTCGTAGGACTTAGTCCAACCCTGAGGAATGTAAGTACGCCGCTCCTGCAAAATAGCATGAAACCAAGCAAGGCAAAACAAGAGTTCGGATCGCCGCCCAGATCCCCCCTTCTCAAAGAAGTCACGACCCCAGGTAGACAACGTCCTCTGCATATTTTTTTTGGTGCCTGGAGGTGACTCAAATGTCACTTTGAGTGAATGCTGAAGGAGAATGCGGGGAAAGGTGCGGTGTGGCTCGGTAGTTAGCCATAGTCGAAAGTGTTCATGGGCTTTGAGCGCAGCAAGTGCCTTCTCTAATGTGGGTAACCATGCAACAACAAGGTGCAGGTTTTGAAAGCAGAGCCAGGTCCCGTCGGCACTTGCCTCCTGCAGGGATGTCAATGCCTGGTCATGTGTGCCCCCGCCCATTGCTAGCGACTTATAACGCCCAGTACCAACAAATTCCATGGCAAAATCTGCAAGTTCTTTGCTTGGGTCTGCGCCCGGTGTCGTGATGAGGAGTGTTGGCACTTTGGCTTCGGTCTCTTGATGGTAAAGTTGGTCGAGACTTAGGGATTGTGGTGATAGTGAAGGGATTTGCAATACTTCGCAAGCGAAGGCTTGCAAAGCAGACATCAACCGGTCAGGTCGAAAGCACCACGTAGTTAGAACCCTCTGGAATGGCGTACATTCACGTAATACTTCCCTTGGGAATTCTCGCTCACATTCTGAAGATCGCGCCCATCTGCTCCAGCGTGCCTTGTTGAATACATCTAATGCGTGCACCAGCGTACCCAGGTGTAAGTTCATTTGGGAGAAAGCAGCTCCACGATCGATTCCTGCCCAGCTAGGTAAATTGCTGCGGGGCTGCTCTTCTAGGTCTGCTCTTTCTCCACTGAGCTCGCCAGTGAATAGTTCCCACTCCTTTGCGCCGAACTCTTCGCGATGCATCCCGTGAATGATCTGAAGAGAGAACATACATCGGTCAGCTTTGAACATGCCTCGTCCAACAAAAAAGAAAACGAGTCGCTCGAGAAGCGGCGTCAGTCGGCTGAGGCGCTCAGGGAGAGAATCGCTGCCATCAGATGAGTCGTCTTGGAGGGCCTTTCTAAAGAGTTTAACAAAGGAGGCTAAAGAGAACTGGTACATGTTATTAACAGCAACGAGGTCACGAACAAGGAAATAGAGACGGCTCCCGTCACTACTGAACCCCCGGTATGCCTCGCGTTGCTTATTGAGTTCGACCGACGCCTCTGCAGATGCGGAGAGGGCATCTTGGATTTCTTTGGACGCCTCTTTGGTCTGCGAAAGCGAATCAATGAGGAGAGTATTTTCAAGAAGATCACCCTCCGCCGTTGCCAATGCTTCTAGCAATTTTCTTTCGAGCGCTGCCAGCTTAATCTTGTAATCTTCTTCCTCTCTCAGCATTTGATTCTTTTTTATCTCAAGTTCTGGCTGCTCATGTTGGATGGTAGTTCCAAGAAGTTGGCCTTCAAGGCCAGAACGAGTCACGGTGAAATTGACGGAAGTACAAAGGGCGGACGCATCGGGCTGTAGATCTGGCCGTGGATTGCGCGTTACCAACACAAGACGAAAGTTGCTGTTATAATCAAGCAGCTTGTCACCAAGATGAACGACACAACGGGGTCCTTGCATCATAATGTCCTCACGGGCAAGCGGATAGAGCATGGGTTCCAACGTATCCACGTCAAATATGAGCAATGTTTTGCCAAAACGCACCGCGAGTTCCACACGACTAGTAAATCGAGGATCTGCTGACTGGACTAGTTCTAAAGAGCGGCCCTTGTCTTCACCGTAGTGTGTCTGAAGCCATTGTCTAGCTGCGTCAGCGGGGTCAATTATAAATGGAACACGATGGTGTGGGTTGTGCACAATGACCAACGCATTTTCACGAGACAGTGAGTCTGTTGGAAGCCCCATCTGTTTCCACGCAAGTAGCTGTGATTCAGTTGATAGAAGTCTCGTGAATGAAAAATTTACCACATCAACAAGCTCTTTCCAATTATTTGTTTCGGTCTCTCTGATATCCTCGGGATAGCGCGACAGGTAAGTGAGAAAACCCGCGGCCAAAAGTAATCGACGCGGAAGGGAGACCTGCTCTAGATGTAGTTCTTTCATCTGAGTTTGCCATCGAGTTTTTTCGCCCGATAGCTTTGCTAACAAACATTGCGCCTTGTCGAGAGTGCCTTCCGCCATGACAAGCCGGGCTCGAAGCTTCTCTGCTTCACGTGTGCGCTCCCCAAATTGCGCTTTGAGTGCTGAAACACGATCATCTATTGCTGATATCTCTTCTTTACAATGAGTCAGGCGCTGGTTACACTTTGCAAGGGAATCTTCTGCTTTTGACAACTCGTTTTCAAGCGGCTGGATCTTCTCGAGCACCACACTGTATCGGATATTTGCTTTGACCCACGCTGCCAGCGGAGCCGCTGCCACGCTGACACGTGTGATTGTTGCTTGATCAAACGAGGATGACTTTTGTTTGAGTAGCCGAGCAACATCTTTGCGCATGTCGCCTCCTATTCGCCGCGCGTCGTAATTTAAAATCTCATCCTTGACACCACGGTTGGAAAGAAATTTCTTCATCGACGTCCACGAAACATCTGAGATACCAAGCAACTTCAGCACAGCGCCAAGGACATCTGCTATTGGTTCTGGTGGCATTTTGAGTGATCTGATCTCGTTTAGGTGTTCTGCTTTGATTTGACCCACCGCTGCCTTAGCCGTCTCGAGGACAGGTTGGATAGAGCTCAGCTCTTGTTTGATTTCGCCTTGCCGCTTAATTGTGTGTTCTTCTTTTTCTATTATCTCCCCTTGAAGCTCATGAACCTCAGCACGCCGACCAGTCGCTTCTGAAAGTGTCTGAGTGATCATCTCCATGGCAGCATCAGCACCTTTTTGCGCTTTCTGGAGTTTTGCTTGTTCTTCCTCGGCGTGGTTTGAAAGTGAATCTACAGTAACTGAAGCTTCATCGAGCTTCTCCAAACCTGCACTGAGATGCTTGAGCTTAGTCTGAATATCGCCTTGCATCCTCTCGTGGAGCCGTTTCCAATTTTCCAGAAAAAGCATGAAATCCCGTGGTGATGCCTTTTTGGCGGTTATGTGAATCGCAATTACCGCGCCCAAAAGATTCTCGTCCAAGTCTTTTGAGTTCAAGCCACGGTCTTTTGGAATAGTTTGAGTTCGAGGGACCCTCCCATCTTTCTCCTTCTGGCCTGCCTTGCCTTCACTTCTGTGTTTCGTCTTGGATTCGACACTCTTGTGTTCGCTAGCGTGGTCATACTGTGACGGGCTACCAGCTATCTCAGAAGTTGTATTGACTCCGCCTAGAAGGAGCTCACTAACCCCTGCTATCATCATGGGAACAGTGCGCATGCTGGATTTGCACCAATCACCCATCCAGAGAATGGTGCATCTTGAAAAAAGGGCAGGATTCGACTCAGTGCGGACACGAAATTTGTCGTTTGTCGGGTCCATTGCCACACAGATGTGGAGGAGTCTGCGCACGCGGGCGACAAAAAAATCGTAGGGTGTTAGACATGAGGCTTCATCTATCATTGCTTCGCGAAGCTGGCTGAGGAGACTTTCGAGCTCGTCGTTGCTGTAGAGGCCTGGGGCCTCGCCAGAAGAAATCAGGGAATTAAGAAGTTCAAGGACAGCGCCGCAATTAAAGTGGTGGTCTTCAACATAGAATACGGCTTTGCACCCTTCCAATGTAATTGTCTGGAGCACAGGTTTGAGCTCGAGTCGAAAGTGCTTCATTGCTTCATCACCCGTGGAATGCACTAACGACGGGCTTTGAAATTTATAGCCATGCATGTACGAGACAAGTTTGGTTGTCGTTCTACGTCCCACGCCAGACCGCCCGATTAGTAGTAGGTTTCCTTCCGAGCTAGAGAGTACACGGTCTACCCTGGAAATTTGGTCAAGTATCTGTGAAAATATTAGCATGTGAAGTTCGACGTTTTCCTGCTCATAATACCCGATTCCTTTTTGCAGAAGCGCCTTTAGCTCACTCGCATCAACACGCACGAGCTTTTCAGCGTCGTTCGTGTTGTTATTACCTCTGTGATCTCTGGTATTGGCGCCAATGGGCTTTGAGCCCAGCGTCGTAAAGTACACACCATCCAACGCAGGAACAAAGCAGCACCTAGAACGAAGTATGGCGCTCATAAGAACGTCAAGCTTTTCTTCACTTACTCGGTCGACCATGCGATCGCGGAAAAGCCGAGATCCTTCGTAAGCTACTACGTTAAGAAGATCCTCTCTTGCGAGATCATAACGAGAGAGGTTTTCGACCCACGCGGACAGGTCTCGAGGGGTAAAAAGGTAATGCCGTGCGTCGTTTAGGAGGAATGTTGCCCGTATCTTGTCATAAATCTCAACAAGAGTCCCCGCAAGCTTCATACGGTCAGGGACACTCAAGAAATCAGCTAAATTGGCTGCTACTTTTTCCCCTCCCGCGGAGATAGCCTGCTGTAATGCAACCTCGAGGATTTTTCCGTAAATAATGGTAAGTTCTTGCGTATCCGGGTAGTCTAGGTAGCATATCCGGACTGTTGCAGTAAAGCGAGTGCTCAGCACGTGCCTGCCCACAGTTGTTGCTGGATTCATCGAAGCGACAAATTGTATGCGTTCAATGCGAAGAAATTCTAGGTTTGCGTCGTAAAAACCTCCGAATGTAAGGAGTTGCTGAAGGAATGCAATGAGCATAGAAGTATCGTACACATCGGGCTTGGGGAGGTTGAGGTCCTTCAGGTAAAGGACGAGCCGTTCACAGTCACGCGGACGATATACTCGTCCATCTGGAGCCGAAAAAAGGCTACAACATTGCCCGATCTTTGCAATAACATGTGCCGCTTTGGTCTGTGCTGAGCAACTCAGAGTTGCGACAGCAATCTTTCGTTTTTGGGCAAAGACATGTCGAATCATGAGGCTCTTGCCGCAGCCTTCGTTTCCTACCAAAATGAACGGCTCTGCAGCCTGAACCCATGGCTTTAGCTGAGCCATAATGCGCCGCGTCGAGACTGTGTCAACCACACTATTCAGTGTAAGGACGTCATTCTCGTGCACAGTACCCCTAGAATCTGTTTGGAAACTCAGAAGACGTTGGCCAGTCTCGTCCGCATCGCAATCCAATGGAGCAGCTACATCAGGAGGGCGTTCCCCGGCCCAAGCAAAGACCTCCTTTGCAAAAGAAGATCGATCTGTGATGGACAAGTTTCCTCCGAGACCGTGGATTAGTCGCACAAGAAAGGCAAGCTTTGTTGATACGCCAGTAATGGAAGCAAGGCCGTTGAGGATTGTGCCGACGAGTGTCGTGTCAACAACAAATGACTGTAACCCTGTTACGTATTTCAACGCCCTGTAAAAGAAGTCGTCAAGCCAAGCTTCAAGTCTCTGTCGGATCGATCCGTTCTGGCTCAAAAGCCATTTTGAAACTACTCGTTTCGCTTCAATGTCTTCATCAGAGAGAAAGATCATTCCCATGCGACTTATAGTTGCTGGTGAAGCAAAGCGAAGATCGTGCGTCTCAAAAAGAAAATTTACATTATTGCCAAAGGATATGCGTTCACCGTTGGGGAGCGTTAGCAAGTGGTTGTCATCCAATACAGAGTTCAGCGATTCGATCCACTCTGGATCAACATCTCCATCACACACAATCCAGGATTGCACCTCCCTTGGTTCCTTGACGACTTTGCGTGCTGCTGCAGTAAGGACCCCATCACTCCATTCGCGTGTGTCCAAATCCATCTCCCCAAGTAACTGTTGACGTGGCATGCTCTTTGGATTCATAACATGCGTCTTCACCGTCTGGCCACGTTTGATCAAGGCAGATTGGAGGACACGCCAGACTGTTGACTTCCCGCACCCTGAGGGTCCCACGACAACGCAACCCATCCGCTGGTCCAGGGCCTCTTTGAGCTGAAGCATCTTGCGAATCTGTGTCTCGTCGATACTGAGTGAAAATGCTTTGCTTTGCATCACCTCACGAATTGTTGCTTCCAGCTCGCCGCCAGCTATGTCGCTAGACTCCACACCGGGGAAAACGTCTCCAATCAAAGCCAGAAAGCGGGAAGTGTCTCCAAATGTCAATTTGGAAAGCGTATTCACTCGCACAGCCTTGATAAGAAGGACTGCCTCGATTTCTACTGACACCTCTTCACTGCTTCGTTCCTGCAGTACGAGTTTTCCTCCTGTTTTTAGCACAGCCTTGAGCGCTCGCAATCCCCAGTCGTAATGGCGTTGTCGGGTCAATAATTGTTTGCTCAACGAGAAAAGTGACACTATTTTGACTGCAAGGTCACGTGCTTGTGTGAACCCTTCAGCTTGCAAGTAGACCTCAGCAATCAATTCGTTGTCCGGCCGACCCATAGCAACGGGACGAAAAAGTGCCTTGAGGTTGTCAGGAATCTGTGATCGTCCTCCATAGTCCTTTCCGGCAGGGTTTAATGTAACAAAAATGCCAGCATCAAAATCGACGTCCACCTCTCTGCCCAGCAAGCTCAAGACCGGTGATTTTGTCTTGATGGCGTCTTGGATAACCTGAATCTGTTGAGAAATTGCACTTAGTTGATCTTCTTTAAGTCGATTGAATTCGTCAAAGCAACCCCACGCACCACATTTTACCAACCCAATAAAGATACGCCCCATACTGTGAAAGTCGATGCCTTCGTCACAGTTTCCCTGGATTGTTGGCGTCGATGCGTGTATAATATAGCCCCGATTATCTCTTTTGGCTCGTCGCACTATCACAAATCGGTATGTTTGGATTCTTACACACCAAGTTCGGCCTGTGTATCGGACAACTTTTACGTCCGAGACCTCACTGTAACCAGCATCACTGTTGCGATCAGATTTCATATACCGGCTTGAGCATGACTTTGCGGCACACGTGACGCTCCAGCATGTAAGCGACCCATGTCTCGCGAGGTTCTCAAGCGCCAAGCTGACTGAATATCCAGCATGATAGGCTAGATGCTCGAATTGATCGCAAAAACGACGATCGGTTATCTTAACGGTCTTTGGGCTTCTTGCATCAGATGAACCAGCATAACAGATACCAGAAATAACAGCGCCTGCATATTTTGTTTTGATGCAAAATACCCACCAGGGCATCCACTGTGTCAGTTTAAAATGGCAACATGCAGGGTGAATGCGTTCGCATGGGATTGTTGTAGAAATCTCCGACAAAGTTCCGCCACGTTCAATATCGAAGTGTCTGAAGTTAGGTGAGCTGATGATCTTCGTAGTTAATGCTGCAATCTTATTTTGTTTTGTTGTGATTGTACGTTGCTCTTGTACCTTGGTTGACATGGACGATGCAGAGTCATGCTGGGCCTCATGAATGCAAGTTTGGCTATAATCAGTATTATTATGGAAATGTTCGACTAATACGAACTTCGCCTCGGCGTTATTTGAAGAATTCGTGAACCGAGTCACAAATTCCCGACAGACAACCCCTTGTCTGCGATCCGTGAGGTCCGAGCAATCTGAAGGAATTTGCGCCGATAAAGACACATCTGGCCCTGATGCATAACAGTTGTGCGTTATCGCGAAACATGATGACCATCCAGGCGTGGGTATTTTTGGGTCACCTGGCTGGGAAGAGGACGAAGACACCACATTATGGTATTTGGCAGTAAAGAACCAAAGATAAAGACGATCTTTTATATCGAGGTACCTTGCCTTGCTTGTGATGGCTGATTTCTCATTCAAAACATGTACCCGTCTACTAAGCAAATGAACCTGACTCTGCTTGGTCTGGCAGCAACAAATTGTACGTGGCTTTTTGTCTTCGTAACAATTTGTGGAACAACTTTGCAGCCAAAACCCATAAAACTCCAGGAAGCTCAGCGCGACGATCTCCTTATTCAGGTCTATGCCTAGAGATTCAAATGCTGCTGTGATAGCTCTAGTCGCAAAGGAGTCCATGGAAACAAGAAGACCTTCCGGAGCATGGGTGAGGAATTGAAAGGAGGTCTGATGTTGAGTCAACCTAGTCGCATTTGTTTTCGCAAAGCAGCATTTGCCGGTCTCATTTTGCTTATCATCAACACTATACCCCTCCGTACGTGGATAGTCCTTCACATACATCTGATGGTTTGGAGTCACTAGGAGGGATACTTGCTCCACGCTTGACATTGCGGCGGCACAGACCTGGACACCTGATCTCCACTTGATTTTGTCATGGTGCATAAAGCCAACCATGATCCCATTCACTTCGACACACTCGAAAAGTTTGGCCTTTGGTACATAGAGCATGTTCTTTGATACTTTGTCATAGGTCGCGAAAAGAAGGTCATCGCCAATGTATGCCTTAACTTCATCCAGGAACAAAAACCCTCTGTTTGTGAGGAGCTGGTGAGTTTCGTCAAAGCAATTAAACACCAACACTTGCCTACCGAAGGCACCGCCAAGTGCCTTTACGGACTCCGTTTTTCCCGTGCCTGCAGGGCCGTAAGGATTCCCGCCAAAGCCCATGTGCATTCCTTGCACTAGTGTGAGGTAGCATTTATCTGTCAGAGGGGTGTGCACGAGCTTCCCAGCATTGCCCTGGTATTCGTAAGAATATGGAAATGCTGCATCTGACATGTGAATTGTAGCCAGTGACTTATCGTCGACATAGTATCGCAACTGTTTTCGCCAAACCCAGTCGTCTGGATCACGACACCCAGCGCAACTAAGCTGTCTGAGGACATCTGCGTTATGTATAAGGTCCATGACAAGGGATTTTACTTTGTGCTGCATTATCTGCAGATCAGTCAAATCTTGTTTTGTATAAGCTTCGAGCTGTGATCGCGCCCTACTCTGCATTTCAGCAAAGCCCCGAGCAAAGGATGCCTCTACGTTGTCGCTGAAGCGTACTAGCTCACCAAGGCAGAGGACTTGAGACGAATATACTTCAAAATCCGCATGCCCGTTCGACTCCAGATTGGATAGGTATGAAGCTAGGGAAGCACTCAAAGTCGATTTCATCTCCTCTGTAAAGAGGGCAAGCCACTCTTCTACACTTTCGGAAATCGTCACTTTGTCGTCCAGACTGACCAACTCTCCATCACCAGAAACCATCGCCTCAATCTCTGTGCCCGCGTCATTGAAATGAACGTTCGCCACACCCTGAAATAACTTATTCAAGTGCGACTGTATCACCCACGGATTCTTAGCTTGGCCAAGAATCTCAAGAAGATCATCATCCCCAATAAAGTAAAAACGAGGAAAAGCACTTCTCTTCTCTTCCAAAAAGTCCGAGAGCGCCTTCTGGCATTTTTCCAACTGCACAAGCATCGTTTCTAGTGTCTGGCGGATATCGTGGTGCACGTGCTGGTCTACCAAAGTAAACCTGAAGGCCCACCATCGACCGCAATTTAAAATGTTATCTTCAACTCAGGAAACATGACAATTTAGGATCTGCCTCTGCCTTGCGCATTATATCTCGAAAATCCTCATCGACACTTCCAAAGCGGGTAGACTCATTTGGCAAACTTCCTCGGGCAAATATAGGCTCAAGGTAAACCCACTTCCTCTGGATATCATTTAGTCCGTGAAGAATGAAATCTAGTTTGGACATTTTAAGCTCATATTTTGAACCTGTTGCGAGTTATATGTTTATATCTTCAAAAGGACGTACCAATATCTTCAAAAGCGCGGTAGAACTGTGACTCTTTGAGAGAGGCAAGGAGAGACTGTTTGTCACCCAGTTCCAGGAAAAGATCTTTCCATTCCTTGATTAATTTAGTCCGCCTTCCTTGCTCCTCGTGATCAGCGAGAGCAAGTTCTGCAGTTTGTGACCAAATCGTAAGGTCTTGCAGAGCCTCTCTAATAAGAACCTCACCCTGAGCCTGGGTCTGGAGCTGCTTGACAAATGGAAGTAGAGTTGGTTCTACAATCTTATCCAAGGCTGACAAAAAGTGACCAAAAGTTAATGATTCTAACCTGACCTCCTTTGAAATGCCAAGCTTACCCTGAAGGAGGGAACTCCAGTGCTCATCCTTGAAATCTCTGCCATGACAGTATTTCAATGTTGGCGCAGCTGCCTTGAGACGTCCCAATTGCGAAGAAAGGTGCAGGATGACAGCATCCGCACTTCCATCGACAAATTTTTCTTTAATATTCTCGCTCCACTTCGATATTAAATGGTGAAACTCATGCATATTGTTACGGAAACCAATCCAATCCTGTGTTTCAAGGTCACTCAATTCTTGCAGGTAATCGCGTAGCATGCCCCAAGACGTTGAAGTTGTCATTATTTCGGCCTCAATGGCCACAAGTCCGTCAAAGCTGGGTGGCGGTACTGGCATGTTGAAGCTGATAAAATTTTCTGTGAGCTCGTGAGCTCGATCCTTTAAGTCTTCTAATTGGGATTTCCACCTACTGCATGTTTAAGGCCAATGGCATATGAAACACATGACGCGAGATACTCGCTCGTCCAGTTGATCAAAAGTCTGGTTTACACTTTTAATGTCCCAGGAATTTGGATCTCTTGGTCTAAGTGCACACCAACGTTCTGAAAATTTAGCGATGAGTTGGTTATGTTCAATGACATGTTCGTCAAGTCTAACTTTAAGAGATTCTTTCTGGATTTCAACCATCTCATTGAACGCCTCCATCTGATCTTCTAATGTTGCCCAACGAGAGTTCAAGCTATTCATCTTTACGGAGAGGTCAGCGATATCCGCACCGTCTCCGGTCGCATACGAATTTAGAACTGAGCCAAAGTCTCGAACACCGAGGCGCTTACTTTGAACAGCTTCGCGGAGAATCTCAATTCGGTGCCAGTTTCTCTGTGCGATAGCAATGTCCTCGACAGACTGAGGCCTTTTGGCAAGCTTTTCTGCCGACTCCAGCAGAAACGTATCCACCTAGTGGAGGGAGTATTTCTTTTTGCGACAGAAAAAAAAATACCTCCGTGATATCCTCCATCATAGTACGCTTGATGACGAGTATCAGGGTATCATGGACGCGCTGAAAGTGATCTTTTAGACTTGCTTTGAGAGGCTTTAGGCTGACACGAATACAGTCAACCTTAATGGAATCAGCTAGCTTTTCTGCATCGCGACGCTTATTCTGAAGTGCCTTTAAGCTAGCCTCAGATGAAGCAGGTGTTCTGCAGCAGTCTCCAACTAGCAAGTCAAGACTTCCTACAGAGCATAAAATGCCAAAATCTTCATACTGTTCCAATACATTGGCGAGTTTTGCAAAAAGCAATTCTGCCTTGACATATACCCGGACGAGTGACTTTGTGTTTCTCTCAGCCATAGCACTATATACCTAAAAAAGTGTTGTGGTTATGTGCAGTCGATGGCAGTATAAATAGCGAGCCACTGCAAGGCGCCTCTTTATTAGTAGCATTGAAACCATTGAATGTACTTGGAACTGAAACAAATTTTTTGAGCTCCTGATAGTACACAGAACGTATCTCTTCCAGAGTTGGCTTGAATTGAAGGCTAGCGTAGGCCAAGCTTGAGTAGCTTCCAAGTTCAACTTGCAAGGACCCCGGAAGCTGCAAGGACTCATTCAAGGTCTCTAACCCAGTGCAAAATGCAACCTCAAGAACCTTACAAACCTGGCAGTCCCAGTGCAGTACCCACTTGCGCATTCGGTCTACAGGGTATCTTTCAGCGAGAGCTTCTATTTGGCTTTTCATTTCTAACCAGCGCTGCTTCCAATTGCCGCGATGCTTCAGCATGTCGAGGTCCATGAGTGATGCAGCACTTAAGGCAAGCGTATCGTGGATGCCCCGAAGTTGACGAGTCTCATACGCGAGCTTAGCCGCAGCTTGCTGTAGCCGGTCCACATAGTGCTCACATTCAGATGGCGTGGACCACTGAATCATCCCACGCCGAGAATCGTGCTTCTCAATTATCTCCTCAAATGCTACCAGAGAATTCAATAGCATGGGCCGCTGTGTCTTTAGTATTTGTGTGTCCATGCTATTGAAGAAATTTGCTACCCTTTTTAGCATGACACCAAAACTGTAGTACTTTTCACCTTCCTCTGCCGCCTTTTTGATGTCTCTTGACACTGTCACGCCCAATTCATCAAGTTGCCTGACTTCCCGAAGCAGCTGAACAAGCCGGGATGAGTAGTTCACCGTGAGCACGCCGCTCCGGGATATTTCCAAGAGCTGCCCCTTCATGCGGATTGCACCCTCCCCTCCTGCCAATGCAGCCTTTACCTCAGAAGTCCAATTGGCAAGCAGCTCGTATTCGGTGTTCTTACACCGAGCCAATAATTCGCGCCGTAGGGCAGAAAGATGAGTAGCGCCTTGAAGATCAGCAAAAAGATTTGTGGTTCCCTGGGTTAGGGTACATACACGGAACGCAATCTGTCTAGTACATATAACCCCACAAATGTGTTCACTTAGATTGCAAGACATTCTGCCTTCTTCGCTTATTGCCTGAATATAGCCAATCAAAAGTAAGACAGCCACTATTGCACTGTTGAGTGAGTTACATTGCGAATAAGGATGTTGAAATTTTCTACAATAGCTTCTGCTAAATCTACCAACTGCTTGAGAAGGGCTTCTCTTTCGTTTGTGAGGTCATTGCGGATTGTTGTTCTTGAAAGCAACTGCTCGAATCGCTGGAACTCATGAA
>Ga0099799_10288_pt1 | contig 14461 bp, 10 predicted proteins | sample Uncmet6_SortLC_1_FD_89033 | JGI IMG/M metagenome (GOLD analysis project Ga0099799, IMG submission 89033) | Marine eukaryotic communities from CALCOFI LINE 67, Pacific Ocean - CN11_C50_N6_SortLC_1 | ecosystem: Environmental > Aquatic > Marine > Oceanic | place: Pacific Ocean: Monterey Bay...
CAAAAGCGATACGAGGTCACACATCTGAAGAACTCACAGGTCGGGAGGATGCGAAGTATCCTGTGCAAAAGAAATGGAAGGATCCACTTCATTACTCCCGGAGGTGCCTCCCTAGATTTCTTGGTGACTTGCAATCGATGCGCATAGGTACCGAGGACTCGATGAAAAGGTTTTGCGATGTTGTAATCATACAAACACTGCTCTGTTCGGGATACACACGTTTCTCCATCATTTTTATCGCCAAATATAACCATTGGATCAAGTTTCTGCGTATTGAATGAATTTGAAGCAGAACATAAAAGAGGGAAGGAGATATCTGTTTTAGTCGTTGCTATGTAGAGAGAGAGAAGGGTCGGAACAGAAGCTTCCCAGGGACGATGGCAGCCAGCAGTTGTATAAGCCATGCCTCACCTTGAGCAATCCGCTCATGACAAGATAGCCACCTATAAAAAAAAAAGTGTCAACTGCGTACCGAGCACTAAAGAAGAACATTGCAGGGGTAGAAGATATCATTCCAGTAGGGGGTAACACGGCAGACGGATTCTGATAGCCAATGCTTGATTGTACCACTGTTGGATGGCGAAAAAAAGAGTTGATATGTTGACCGAGATTGAGAACATTGAGAAAGGAGCATGTCATTGATACCCATAAAAAATTTCCGCCGGCAACACTAGCAAGACAACAGTCCAATTGACAAATGAAACACTTACCAATGGTGTGTCCGAGAATTATCCATATCATTGATATGCCACGCAAACCATTAAGGCATTGAGAGGATGATACGGACTGAGATGTGACTTGAGCAGCCACCGACCCTTCTTCTTCCTTCAAATATGAAGGGAACAGCCCGATAGAACTGTGTGCTCTATCTAGAGTGCCTTCTCCTAATTGTTTGGTAGCTTGTTGGTGTGCTATTTCGTCATAGGGACTATCTCGAGACAGACGTGTGATTTCATAAAAGGATTGAGTAGCGTCGAAAGGAGAAAAGATGTGGCCGAGCCTTCGCATGAAATGTCCAAGAAAACCTACGATTTGTTTTCGCGAGGGTGACTTGGAATTGCTGTTCAGGTCTACTTCGCCGATCGTTGCACCGTAGCCTTGAGTTGCACTGGAACCCTCAGGCATGGTATCATGTACGTATTTGGTCATTAGGCCAACCATTTCATCATTTGATTGAGGCTGTCCAACAGAAGAAGAACGCGATAGTTCCCTTGGCTCATTCAAGTTGGCGACCACGACATCCTCTTCGGTCATACCCCATCGAGACGTGGCAGTTCCAACGAGAACAAAGCAAAACAGTATGCCTATGAGGGCCATCGTGAACATGTAATCGAGCCCTCGGAATGGAACATCTTTATAAAACGCTTCATCCAACTGCGCCAAGCCAGTTTCTCCTGCGCACTGTATCCCCATCTTAAATTTAATCCCAGTAGTGATGGATAAAGAAAGCGAAGAAATGTATTTGTATCGACGAGTTGCCGCTGGCGGAATCTTGATTGATTGAACGGTCGTTATGTTGCCATCTAGGGCCATTGTTGAGTCTGTCGAAGTTGTGACCGATGCAGCCTTTTGTTTTAGGCTTTCCCGCCAACCGTCGTCGTGGAATAGGGCCAAAAGATCATTGCTACTGCAAGAAGCGGGGACACAAATACCTGCAATGGGAGGTTGCCAAAGTGCACCTGGAGCATATGCTATCTTGTTCTGTCGAAGCGGGTGAAACCAAGCAACATGGTTAGAACGGCAATATCACAAGACCCCATCCTTGTTTCACATGCTCAAATCAGCGTGACTTACCGGCGGAAGCCCTCCGACCGTACAGAATCGAGTTGCAGGAGCAACCCACTCAGAGTCGAAGACCTCCTCGTTAGCATCAACAGGCGAGGTATCTGGCTGATAGTCGCCAAATTCCATCTGCACCTTGGAGGCTACAGTTTTTTCCAGCTCTCTCAACTCTTGACCAATTTCCCCAGGAACGTAATTGCATGCTCCCCAATCACCCATACCCCCACCAGCACCCATACCGTACGCCCATCCTAGGGCCGAAAGGGAGAGGGGATCCGGACCCGGAGACGTAGAGTCAACGAGGATGGCGAGGGCCGTGGTCAATAATCGTTCCTGCCGATCCGCATCGTTCTCAGCCTGATCCACTTCATGTACCACCTTTTCCCATTCAGGAGCTTTTGTCGCGAGGTATTCCAACACTCCGGCACATGTATGTACTTGCACCTGGCAATCTCGGTCGCAAACGTGGATCCGCTTCTGCTTCTTTTGCTTGTATTCTCCGCTTTCCTCTTCAACATGAGTGTCATTATCAATATCATCCGATATTGAATGATCGTCGTCCTCATTTCCTACATATCCATTGCTATCTTGGCGCACGTTAACGTTGCGGCTTTGGTTCTTCGTCATTTCTCTCCTTCTTTCTCTCTCCGCAATGCCACAGAGAGGACAAATCCAACCCCACTAGTCCCATTAGATTGCCAAAAAAATAAATTTTAAAATATGTACTACTACTCTAGTAGTATGTGATGTCGACTGTTGCGGATTGCGGTTGTGGAGAATGGAGAACACCGAGCTCGTACTACTCTAGTTTGCGTACTAGTTAGCTAGTATTAGAATTTATACGTAGAGACTCCGCAGCTCTGCAGCTTCATGCATAAACTCTACACTCTGCTCTGTGCATACTATTAACTATGCATAGTAGCACAACTCTACAGCTCTATGCATACGAACTCGTACGCTCTATGTACGTATGTATGTATGTATGTATGTATGATGTGTATATACGTGCGTGGTGTACAGCTCTAAAGTATCTCGTACGATCTCGTTTGGATGTTTTCAATAACACACTGACATGTACTTGAGTACTATCCTAGATATGTGAATCCTCGAATCCTCACTTTGTCATACGTTTTATTGTTGTCTCGACAGACGGCTCGTGTTGTATCAATCAGGTCGTTCGTCGCCTTCAAACAAAGCAAAAGATTCTGCTTCGCGCCTTTAATCTTTGTTCCGTCGTCATGAGGATATTATTTGGATCAAGCCTTATAACCATTATACTTTTCTCCACATTCGCAACACATGAAGCATTTTCGTCGTACCAAATACATGTAGGTATGCGAGCGCCTGCTGCAGGATACTCGGCTTCACGAGGAACCGCCCCCCTAAGAAGGCATCCCATCGAACGGAGCGAGGACGACGATCTTCATTCTGGGAGTGAACTCAAGGATGCTTCCCAATCAAGGCGCCTGTTTGCGTCCCAAATAATCGGTACCACAGGAACACTATTCTTCCTACCACCTGTTGCTCTCGCTGGCATCGACGTAAGTTCCCTAAGAAGTTTGCCCGTTGATGGAGATGCATCTGGAGCGGCAACACGTTTGAAACAATTGCAGATGCAAGGGACACAAATAGAAAGAGGAGGAGATTTTGCAGTGGCCACAAGATTAGACAGTGGTGTGATCTATCGTGATATGAACACTGGTAAGGATGGTGCTCGGACAGTTCGTAGAGGATCCAATGTTGGAGCTGAAATGACCATTCGTTGCAAATCCCTTGCCACCGCTAGTGAGCCGAACGGGGGGATATACTTCTCGACAAAAGAGGATAATAATTTGAACGAACTTTCGTGGACGATTGGGAGTGGCGATTTTCCAAAAGGGTTAGAAGAAGGAATGCTGGGGATGAAATTGAATGCTGTTCGGCAGATCGAAGTTCCATCTCCTCAGATTTTTGCGGCAAGAAACGCTGGTCAGCTACCCGAAGCAACGACTGATGAGGGAAAACGAAGGTATGCAAGTTTATTTCAATCCGATGATGCAACGCTGGTATTTGAAGTCTTGATCACTGGAATTAATCAAGGAGACAACAGAATATAGAATCATCTCTCTTGCTACGAGCTAGAAAACCTTTTTCTAACTTTGAGACGCTAAAAAATCTGCGGCGCTGTTCCCGCTCACGAACCCCGTACTCCAACAATTCTGAAAGTTATATCCACCAGTGACGCCATCGACGTTGATCAGTTCTCCGCAGCAGTACAATCCTGGGCATTTCTTACTGCCCATAGTCTTCATGTCAATTTCCTTCAATAAAATCCCCCCAGCAGTTACAAATTCTTCCTTAAAGACTCCCTTTCCTGTGAACTCGAGCTGGAATTCGCCGATACAGCGAGCAAGGGCGCGAACTTTCTTCTTGGATGCATCGCACCAACGAGAACCCGTCTCAAAACCGCTTTTCTCTACCATCGACGACCAAAGCCTCCTCGGAATAACTGAAGAACCCTTATCTGTCAGGAGTGGGCAGACAGAAGATACCATGCGTTTGGGGGATGCTGTTGTCATGGACCAAAGCAAAGCTTCAATATCATTCCCTGAACCAAATTCTGGCGCCCAATTTATGGTGACTTTGCCGCGGTAGTTGACATCTTTGAGCTCCCTGGCCGCAAATGCAGACAGGCGCAACGTAGCAGGACCAGAAATTCCATGATGTGTGATCAGCAATGGACCTTCTTGCGTCAGCACATTTTTCTTCTTTTTCCCCTCGACTGCGGCTTTGAATGCTATGCGTGTCGATTGTACGGAAAGACCAGAGAGGTCATGCAAGACGCCCCCTTCCTTAATGTCGTGCTTCGCGTTGAGGGTAAAAAGTGAGGGAACGGGCTTGACTATTTTGTGACCCAATGATTGCGCCAGCTTGAAACCAATCGGTGCAGATCCCGTCGCAAGAATGATCGAATCAAAATAGGTTGGGTCTGCTTCACCCTTAACTTCGACGGCAAATGAACCATCTTCACCTCTCTGAATGGAATCAACTCTCTTGTTCAACAAAATCTCAACTCCACACGATCTTGCCGCGTTTTCGATGCAATCGATGATCGTTTCGGAATTATCCGTGACAGGAAACATTCTTCCATCCGATTCTGTTTTTAATTCCACTCCACGAGATGTGAACCATTCCCTCGCTTGTGTTGGAGAGAAGCGTTTCGTCATTAACCCGCGAAGCTCCTTCGACCCTCGGGGATACCCCGATAGGATATCATTCAATGGCTTGTCAGTATCATGCATCACATTGCACCTACCACCACCGCTAATTGCCACCTTAGTCAGAGTCTTCCTTCCGCTCTCAAGAACAACAACTTGTGCATCTTGGTCCATGCCAATGTTTTTAAGGCTATCAGCTGCGGCGATGGCAGAAAACATTCCGGAGGCTCCCCCACCAATCACACCGATGCGTCTAATGTTGGCCGTCGACAGCGCCCGTATCGAAGGTGGGCGTACGATGCTCGCCATCGCAGCCATAGCGAAGGACCTACGCCATAATAACCGGCATACCATGCTGCCGGGAATTTTGGCAAGCTGGATCAAATATTACCGATAACAAAATAAAGGCATATCAGATCAGATATCTGATGTGATGTGTTCGAATATGTTTGGGTTGTCAGATTGGATGGATCCCAATGTATTGCAACGGCCTACGGCCGGCACGTAGGGAAGTCGCGTCGAATTCGTTGGTATTTTGCTTGGAATATTCTATGTACTAAAATATTTACCAACGAAGGATTTCCAAAGTAAGATACCGCTTTACGTACTCCTACAAGAGCTTTCTAGTAAAAGCACTTCTCTCCATCCAAACAAAATACCTGGATTTACTTACTTTAAATAATATATAATATTTAATCCTAAAATTGGTATCAGACGAGAAAAGGACGCAGTTATATAGCTTCAATTTTCCTGCTGGACACGCAAAACCTCCCCATCACACACGAAATATCAATGCTTCCTCCAACTGCATCAGATCAAACTCTAGACGAAGCTGGAACAAGATTTCTCTTGAGAATAAAGGCTGGCCTGCGTTTCTTAAGGATCCGAAGACTCAAGTGTAGCGCCATCATAGGTGACGAAAGTCTCATCATCCTCGCCCTCACCCGTGACTGGCTTGCGGAACAGCTCGCTGAAGGCCTCGGGATGCTGCACGCCGACAAAGCGGATGCCAAAGATCAAAATGAGGGTGAAGACGGCCATTACAATGCCAAAGGCGCCCATGCCGAAAAGGAAAAGGCCGATAAAGACGTCGACCATGTACCTGCCTCGGAATGTGAAGAGGAAAGCGAATGCCGGGGTGTCGAGTTTCTGCATGACACGATCAGGACCCTTAAGGCTTACGAAGAGCATGGTAAGGCACATGAGGGACGTGTAGAATGCAACCAGACCGTGCATGTAAGAGTATGGGCTAGCCGCAAAGACCCAGCTTGCAATGATATCGGTCTATTTTGTGCGCGATTTTCGAGAGAATGGGTAAAGGGGATGTTAGTAAAAGAATTGTGAAGACCCGATCTCGGGTTGCGCAACGCAGCACCTCCACTTCCAAAATATGCCAGAGATAGTCCGATTCGATCCAACCCGACCCGATCCGATCCGATCAGATCCGATCCCACTCGATTCGATCCGACATGAAAACGATCAGAAAAAAGATGACGGCCATGACTGCCGTTCAAGTTTGCTGATCGGGGAACTTATCATGATCACCACCAATGTCAAGCACACAAGACAAGTGCATCTAAGGTCGAGGTATCTTTTTTGGCTGGACCATGGATTTTTTTGACCGGACCCTGGTTCAAATGCATTATCACTCTACTTACTACATAGATCCCGGCCGAGGCAGTTCTGAACGAACGTGTAATTCTGGCGTTGTCTGACATATTTCAATTGTATTCTTGGGAATGGGACTGTTATGAGGTGGAACGACGAGATACCCAGAAGGGTGAATTGCTGAGTGGTAGGCGACTTTGGTGTCGAGTCGTCGTGCAGGAGTGAGTCGTCGTACTAGCTAGATCCAGTAGTCCGGGGAGTCTTTTAGAGAGAGGAAAATTCCTAGCTAGTATACATCTACAGCTGTAATTGTAAATTTGATGAGTGGATCAGTAATTAAGCCTTCATGTTCTTATAAAATGTATGGTATAAAAATATATGACCTGTTTATTAATAATTAATTTTCCACAGAAGCGATGATACCACTCTAGTAATACTACTACTGTATACCCTAGCTAGTACTAATATTGGTAGTACTACTGTATATCATACCTACATATACGTAAGAAATATAATACTAGAGAGTATGCATACTACGAGCTCGTAGACTAGTACTCTCTAGTACAAGCTCGTATGTGACGTGGTTCGAAACCGTCATAGTATTTCGTCGATGCGTAAATCAATGCGCGCGCGCATTCCTAATTCTGAAGACGTCGCACTTCTTATTTTCTGAATCATCAGCGGCCAACCATGGCGACCACGGCTGTCCTACGGGCTGCAAGGAGGTATCCATTAACGGTAGTCTCCATTTCTGCCCTAACCACATCGATTACTTATGCCAACTTGATTGAAAGGGAGACGGAGAGTCGAGAGACGCTCTACCGTCAATCCGCCTTCAAAGACGAATTCTTCCGACTGGACGTTTCGAAGGGCGACCGTGTGACGAACAGAGAGAAGGCGTTTTTCATATCTCCCGCCGATGCTTCAGTAGCCCCAGCGTGCCTACCAATCAGATACGATGCCAACGCTATTTCTCGGTACTGGGAAGCGAGACCGGTGTCGGTCGCCGAAAGGCTCTTCCAAATTGCAGGCGAACTGGGTCCCCTGCTTTGGGCGTACGCACGGGATTTCAAGCTCGCTGGCGCGGTCAGCAAAGAGGCCAAACTCACCGAGGATGAGATTTTAATAATGGAGCACACTCACGCCGCAAAATTGCGACACGCGCTTACTCGGTTAGGTCCTGCCTTCGTCAAGATTGGGCAGCAGCTCAGCATTCGTCCGGACCTGGTCCCTCCGCCAGTTTTGGCCGAATTACAAAAACTTTGCGACAGTGTCGAACCTGTCCCGGACAGCGTTGCGATGGAAATGCTGAGGACAGAGCTTGGCTTTGCAAGTGTGGAAGAAATCTCAGCCATATTTTCCAACATGCACCGAGTTGCGGCAGCATCGTTGGGGCAAGTTTATAAAGCGACCGTTCGAGAGACAGGCCAAACGGTTGCCATCAAGGTTCAGCGACCTGATATGAAACAAAAATTGAGCCTAGATCTATTTTTGCTGCAGTGCTATGGAAGGATGGTTGATAGAATATGCAGTGTGCTTACGGAGCAAATCCCGTATCACGAGAATTTCATTGATTCCTTTGCGCAGGGAAGCTACATGGAGCTGGATTACGAACACGAAGCAGAAAATCAAACAAAATTCAAAACACAGTTTGAAAAAAGGGGGTGTAAGGTGGTGGTGCCGTCTGTACTGAATCAGTACACCTCCAGGCGAGTCATTTGCTCCGAGTGGATAGATGGGATAAAACTCGTCGATGCGTCTCAGGACCAGATTCGTCGATTGATTCCCGTTGGTGTCGAGCTGTTCCTAACTCAGTTGCTCGACATCGGTGCCTTCCACGCCGATCCCCACCCTGCTAATCTCTATGTCACCGATTCTGGGAAGCTGTGTCTATTGGATTTCGGCTTGGTAGCGAATGTCGACGAAAACGCGAGACGAGCGATGACCGCAGCGATAGTCAATCTGCTCGTTGGAGACTTTGATACTCTGATTGCGACCGATGCGAAGCGTCTGGGTTTCTTGCCAGAAGACTTGGACACGACGGAGCTCAATCCCATTTTGAAAAAAATATTGAAGGAGGGCTTAGTGGAGGCGGGATCTTCCATGAAAGAACGCAAACGTAAGCTGATGGATATTTCTAATGAGCTCAACGAGGTCTTCTTCCGGTATCCTTTCAGTGTCCCCCCCTTTTTTGCATTAGTCACTCGGGGACTTGGTTTATTGGAAGGAATTGCTTTGACCGGAGACAAAAACTTTGACATTTTCCAAGCAGCTGGTCCATATGCAAAGAAGAGAGCCGTCGCCATTTTCGGCAGTCACTATTTTGCAAGAAAATTAAAGCGAAAGCCCACTATAGTAACTTGAATTCAATACGTGTGCGGAGTCGATGTAACTCTACGTACATAATTGTCTGTCTGAGAGGACCGCCTCTAAATTTACGTTCCTATCATTTTCGTGTGTGGTCACATTCTGTCACAGTCAAGAAACGATGCGCACAAGCACCGGGCCAAGAGCTAGGGCAATGGCGGTGGCACTCGCGTATCCAAGAACCCCGATCATAAGTGCGGGGAGAACTCGCGAAGGCCATTGTTTCCCCTTGGCCATGGCCGCCGCGGTGGTCGGCCCCCCAACGTTAGCATTCGACGCCAGGTACAAATCTCGACGATCTAATCCCAAGGCCGTGCGACCAATCAGGTTCAGACAGACAAAGTGGACGGCAATCTGAAGTGCAGAAAAGAGAAAGAGGCTGGGAGCCCGCTGAAATACCTGACCAATCGACCCCGCTGCCCCGGATACAGCAAAAAACATTTGCATCATTAGTACGCCAAGAGCAGCACCAGAGGAAACGAGCGAGGAGAAGAATTTAGGATAGATGGTAGCGGCTGTCACTGTAAGCATGGATATCAGAGGCAAGGAGGATGTACCCTTTGGTAAGATCGCACTCGTCAGCATCTTGCCAAGCGTCACCAGACATGAGGCTAGACATAGAGACGAGCCAAGGGATGTCAGGCTCATACCACTCCTTTCGTTGCCGTCCTCTACGCTTTCGGGATCAGTCACTGACAACTCGATCTCATTCCTTTTTAGTTCTGTTTCGACAAAATCTTCGCCATTCTTCGCGATAAAAAACAAGAAAGAGAAATAAATTGCCACGACGACATTGTCGGCTGCGATAGCAGCGCTGACAGCACTACTTTCCACGCTCAGGGTTTCGGCAACAGCGACGAAATTAATTGCACCACCGATATGGCGAGCTGCGAGGGCGGATGCAACTCGCCATCCCTGATCAATTCCAAGCGCCTTCATCGGGAAGAGAGGGAAAGCGACCAAAGTACCGACAATGGTAGAGAAAGCACCGACCATGAATGCTACCAATAAAGGGCCTGTATCTCGAATGATTCGGCGAAGGTCGGAATCAAACAGAAATAAAGGAACGGCGAGTGGCACAAGGCTCTTGTTGACGATAGTGTAAACGGGCGAGGCGAAGGGAATGAAACCCAGATTAGCGATGAGCAATGCTAATGCCATTGTGACAATATTGGCAGACAATGCCTTGCCTATAGTTGTACGTCGCTCAACGAATATCCCCACCATGGTAAGTAGAAGAATTGATGATAAAACAAATGATGGGTCAGAATGAAGATAGGCCTTGCCGTTAGATGCCATCGTCCACAGCCTCCCCCCAACAGTTTCTGTCGTTATAGCCGAAGCTCCGAGCCTTGTCTCGAACTGGTTGAAACGTATACCATCTATTGAAGGATTGAAAGCGCGAACGAACGGTTGGGCCGACCGAACAGGTAATGATGACCGGGACAGGGTCGCATGTGGTCCAAACGCAGAAGCAGAATGGATTATGAGGCTGACTACCAGCAGGGACACCGCGCGCCACATGGTTCCTGGATATTGGATGCTATTGTTGTGAGTGCCGGTTGCAGTGGATGGCCGCTGGCCGCTGATGGATGGATGATCAATGAAAAATAATGATCTATTCTCTCTACTCGCAGTCTAGATCCAGCTGTACTAGCTACTAGCTAGTAGTAATAGTAGTAGATCTCGTGAATTTTCAAAAAAAAATGTTTTCGAGCAGAACGCGAAATGCATACTCAGTGCGCCGCACCGATATCGGTAAGTACGTATACAGTATCCAGAACAGCTATGCGAGGGGGAGTCTACTAGGTTTTCCGTACACGAGCCAACACTGATTAGAATTAGCAATAAGCATTTATGTGAATCGTAGCCCAAGGCTTGTAAAGAATGGCGAACGGCTCACGAACGCCTATGCCTTCACGGCCTCCTCCAACTCGATTCGAGGAAAGACACCCACAGCCTTCTTAATTGGTGCGCCAAACTGTATCGGGCTAGTATCCAAGTGATCGAAGTTTCGCTCATCTTCTGGAACTGCTAATTGGTCCAGAATCTTGTTCGCCGACGATGGTATGAGCGGCTGGTACAAAATGGCCGTGTAGCGAAGCACTTCCATCAGGACGTAAAGGACCGTTGCCATGCGGTCAGTATCAGTCTTCTTGAGCATCCAAGGTTCCTGCTCATCGATGTACTTATTCGCATCCCCGACCATGGTGATCATCGCCTCGGCGTACTTGTGAATCGCCTGCTGCGCCACCTCCGCGCCAGCCTTTTCTCGCAGGGCCTTTGCCTTGGCCAGGAGTTCCTCGTCCTCCTTCGTGAATGTTCCCACCACATCTTCCGTCGGAATGGCCTTACCGCAGTTCTTGAACACCAGAGTGATGACCCGCTGACACAGATTTCCAAGCTCGTTGGACAGATTGGCATTGACCTTGCGGATCATGGCCGACTCGGAGTAATCCCCATCGGAGCCAAACGTCACCTCTGACATGAGAAAGAAGCGCGTCTGATCGACCCCGAACCTTTCCACCAGATCGACAGGATCGATGACGTTGCCTAGAGACTTCGAAATTTTCTCGCCGTCCTTGGTCCACCAACCGTGCGCGAAGATCCGCTTCGGCACCGGCAGGTCGGCTGCCATGAGAAAGGCGGGCCAATATACCGTGTGGAAGCGCAAGATGTCCTTCCCCACTATGTGAAGCGAGGCAGGCCAGTACTTGTCGAAGTCGGACCCCGACTCGACGTTGGGATAGCCCAATGCCGATATGTAGTTGGCAAGCGCGTCGATCCAAACGTACATGATGTGGTCGTCGTCCCCGGGAACAGGGACTCCCCACTCGAAGGAGGTGCGGCTGACTGACAGGTCCCTCAGCCCCCCCCTGACGAAGGACGTCACCTCATTTCTACGGGTTGCCGGAGCAACCATGTCGGGGTTGTCCTCGTAAAGCTCCAGCAGCCGATCCTCAAACGCTGACAGCTTGAAGAAGTAGGACGGCTCCTTCACCACCCACTCCACCTCAGCCCCCGTGGGAGCCTTTCCATCGACCAGCTCCGATTCTGTGTAGTAGCACTCGTCCCTGACGGAGTACCAACCCTCGTAGTTTCCTAGGTAGATGTACCCCTTTTCGACCAGAGCGTTCCAAAGGTGCTTGACCGCGGCCTTGTGATCGGACTCAGTGGTACGGATGAACTTGTCATTCGAAACGTCGATGAGGTCGAGGAGATCGCGGAAGCTCACTGAAAGATCGTCGACAAATTCCTGAGGCGACACGCCCTTCTTTGCTGCCGATTCCTCCACTTTCTGAATGCGGGGTTAGGATCGTGCGAGATAATCAGGGTTGATCGAGGAAAGAAGGAGGGAATGGATTAGTTTTGCCCGGCATCCGCGCAATTGGTAACGTCCCATGTGAGTTTTCAAGGTCCGAACACAGAACGACGCAACATGGGCCGACGTCAGACAGGGAATAAAAGGGGACGCACCTGGCCGTGCTCGTCGGTGCCACTCAGAAAGAAGACCTCCCGACCGCTCAATCTCATGAACCGCGCGATGACGTCGCATGCGACCGAAGTGTACGCGTGCCCAATGTGAGGTTTGTCGTTGACGTAGTAGATTGGGGTGGTGATCTGGAAGGGTCCCTTTCCGTCGTCGCAGGGGGTGGGGGGAGTCCCGAGAACAGCCCCGGCATGGAGGGCGGAGGACCGGCCGAGCCCCTGCCCCTGCCCCTGCCCCTGCCCCTGCCCCTGCCCCTGCCCCTGCCACCGCCCCCGGCCAATGGGCAGGGATGGCAACGGGGTGGTAGGCGAATCTTCCCTCGCGCCGAGGAAGGCTGGCGACGGCGGCGAGGCCGGGGAGAAAGCCCGAGCCGATCCCGCAACGAGGAGCGTGATCAGCGACGTGACACCGAATCTCATCTTAGTCCGGGGCTGTGTGGGACCTGCTCAGTATGGATGAAAACGAGGAGTATCCGATACCCTCAGGGGAGATGGGAGCAGTGAGGAGTGAGTACTAGCTAGTAGGCGATGAGCCATTGGTCCGATGAGGTGGCGATCGAGGTGAGCTCAGACGCGCAGACGCATCCAGCTCGCATCGCTCGATCGATTTGTCGTCAAGAGATAAAGTACATAGACCATACTACATGTACGTCACAGCAAAAGAAATCGGTCGGAATTCCCTAGCGTTCGGATTTCTTCTTCGCTTTTTCCTACAGTCAGCGCACCACCCCATATTGCCACATGCAGCGCGCTGACGCACTTCTTCTCGCACTTTGGCCTGCCCCTCTACGTTTAGCAACTCTCGTACGTTGAAGCGCCAGTCAAAGCAAACATCAACGCTCCGACGCGAATAACAAGGGTTCGGCGTCAATCCATCTCTTTTTCTGGGGACACGTCCCTCGATCCAAGCCATCCGTCCGCACATCACCAGATCGCCTCTCGCTCCCACCAGAGACGGCACATCCTGCGCTCGATCTCGGCCCGAAGCGGTGTGGATAAGGAGTTGCAGCGCGCTGTAACGTCACGACCTCAAGGAAACATGTCTCCACCTGCGAGATGGAGGTTGCCCGCGGCTCTAGCGGCCTTCCTGCTGGCGGGTTCGGTCACCTCCCTCGTCTTCCCCCGCCCGGCCGCCTTCGGCGTCGCCCGGACAGCGCCTATCGGCATGACGATGATGGCCGATGAAGAAAAGTCTAATGCCCTCAGCCTGGCGAAGCCGGTCATCCCCACCAGGGCCAGGCCGACCCGACCCGGAGGCCGCGGCGGAGGCGGAGGCCGCGGCGACCAGGGAGGGAGGGGACCCCAGAATCAGCAGGGGGGGCGCGGATACAACAGCGCCGGACGCGGACAGAAGGGCAACCCCCGCAGGCCCGGGGGAAGCCGCCCGCAGGGAGGTCGGGGGAGTGCGGGCCGCGGAGATGGGCCGCCCATGCTACAGCTCTGCAACCCCCTTAAGGTGCAGCGGATCAAGGTGGAGGCTCCCCCCCAGGCGGCCCAGCAAGATAGGGACGACGGCGGGCGCGGCGGCGGACGCGGAGGTGGACGAGGCGGTGGAAGAGGCGGCGGACGCGGTGGTGGACGAGGAGGTGGACGCGGCGCCGGCTCGACCGACAACTGGTCCGCACCTGCTGGCGGCGCACCCGAAGGTGCGACACCTATGTTTATTTCGAGAGACAATGTCCTCCCCCCGTTGCAACATCATGACCATCGCCATTGCATCATTTCTCCTCGCACTTTCCTTCATCGCTTCTCACACCCTCTTTTTGCCCTGTCCTTCCCACATCTTTCCAATCGATCCTTCAGTGGCGGCAGCTGGCCCTGGACGGGGACGCCGCGCACCCCCGGGCGGCCCCAAGAAGGGGTACCAGAAGCCCCGCAACCCTGACGGACCACGCAACACTCGCGTGAATCTGCGCATCGGTACTGGAAAGAAGGGTCGGCAGGCCCGTCTCGCTGGTAAGCGCGGCAGTCTGAGGCGCAAGAACCGCACCGCCGAGAAGGAAGCCAAGGCCGAGGCC
>Ga0099799_10289_pt1 | contig 14450 bp, 14 predicted proteins | sample Uncmet6_SortLC_1_FD_89033 | JGI IMG/M metagenome (GOLD analysis project Ga0099799, IMG submission 89033) | Marine eukaryotic communities from CALCOFI LINE 67, Pacific Ocean - CN11_C50_N6_SortLC_1 | ecosystem: Environmental > Aquatic > Marine > Oceanic | place: Pacific Ocean: Monterey Bay...
AATAAGTACGCAATTATTCTTTCCAAGGTTTATGTACTCTACGCGCTCGTAGCTCTTTGAGGCAATCTCGAACATGTACACGACTCGTACTAGACAAAGGTTAGTATTATTAAAAATAATATTACTCTCGAATGATATAATGCGAACTCGTATATTATGCATACTAGCTAGAGTAGTAGCTAGTACGTAGACGTGTATTTCATAATAAAAATATATTATTATTATGCAATACTATGTACGACTTTAGTACGAGCTCGTATACTATGCATACTACGCAGTCTTCATAGCTTTCAATCATTCTTTGAATTGGTTCGCTTGGAAAGAAGAAACTCTTCTGTACATGTCCTCTCCACCAAAGAGAGTAAACATTGAGCAAATCACGGGATACTTCTCTTGTCCAGTCAATGGATCGGACCAGTTTGCTGGTTTCCGCCGAATCAAGGGGTAACCTACACCTGCCTCGGATGCAGCTCTGAGCTCCTCAACATTTACGCTAAGGAATACGATGTCTTCAACTGCCACAGCAAGCTCTTTGGATATTGTAACGAACGTGCCAGGATCGGTCTTTCGGCCCACCTTTGCCGTGTCAAAGTATGACGAAATAAAGGGGGTCAAATCTCCTTGCGACGACATTCGCATCATTTGTTTCTGTTCTCCAACTGGTGTATCAGAAAGAAGAGCCACGATGATGCCATTTGCTTTGCACCGTCTAATGGTAGGAATAAAATCAGGATATATATGCCCTTCAATCTTGCCGCTCTTGCGGCCTTCTTTCCACATTCTGCCCTGTAATGACAATAAGGCAGGGGTATCTACCTGGTATTTCTTCAGCATGAGGAAAACTTTCTTAATTGATTGTTTGGTCTTTTCCATATCAATGGGGCCATCGTCAGATTTGTTACATGGAGTCTTCTGGAATTCATTTCTCGCAGCATGGTCCGCAGGGAGGGCGCCTATATCCTTCTCAAGAAACTGTAAAGCCTCTACCAGATCTTTTGGCCTTGATCCGCTGAGGAATTCTGACAGGTTGTCTTTTGTGTACCGAGTCAAATAATCTTTCACATATTGTCGACAAGTTACACCTCCCTCCACATCAAGAATGAGTAGACGGCCATCCGCCGGAAGGGCGGGGATGGCATGCATTTTTTTCTTTTTTGCACATTTGAAGGCCGGTTCCCCGTTTTCAGAAATGCCAGGAGAAGCGGCGTCAGCGCTGGCGCGATCATCTGGACTATGTTCATTGCGTGAGCGTTTGGAAAGGCTCTCCGTCCCCGTCGACGAGATTAAATCGGAGCTGGCGTCTTCCTCGCCGCCCCCTTCACCTTCGTTTTGCTGCTGCGGCAGGCAATGCTCTTTCGTGCCAGGTTCTGAACTCATTCCAATCCGAAAATACTCTCGAATCCCCAAATACTTCGGCGTGGACACTTGACGAATCAAATAAATAAAAATTAAATAGCAATGTTAAACAAATAATAATGTAAACTAGTAATATTATGCTACAAGCTCGTAGTACTACTCGTAACTACTCTACTAGCTAGTATTGTACTGTAAAAAATACAAAAATGATATTATACGTATGTTCGTCCTTAGGCACCCGGAATAAGTGCTGTGGCTGCACCAAGAAGGGGTTCCTGAATTCATCGTGGCTTTCCAAGTAAGTAAGTGCTGGCGGAGTGCGTCAGTAACTGCGAGCGTTGTAATGTCAACTACACTATGCGAGCTCGTGGAGTCTAGTAATCCTAGTAGTACTCTACATCATGATACACCATGTACGCTCGTACATCTGTTTGTGTAGTGTACTCGTCGTACTCCTACTAGAGTAGTACATCATGTACGCTCGTATGTATGTACAAGCTTACTGACAGGTGTAGTAGACTTTCTGACTTTCTATTCTGGTTTTTCTCATCCGAGACTTCGACCAGCTCTTAGACCTCAGACCGCAGACTTCCTGGCGACGACTCGACTCCAGACCTGCCGATGCGCAGACTTTAGACAAGGTAAAACGAGCTTCTCCGTGGTATATCTGTATGAACAAAGTTTTCTTCCGAAGTGCGGTGCTTTTCGCTGCTTCTTATTGCAAGCTCCGCACGCAAGTTGCGTTCACCGCTGCATGGAGAGGAACGAAAAGGAAGCAATGTGCAATCCATTATTTTTCCTCGACCAGAGATGGGCAAGCATCGCCTTGTCCTTTTCGCACTCTTGGCCTTTCTGAAAAGTCTTTATACATCGACGTCAAGAAGAAATTTTTAAAGCTCGCTCTCCAGGTTCACCCCGATGTTGTTCGGACCTCATCTTCACCAAATGGGAACGGTACCAGCGAGGAGGATGGTGAAGGGACTAGAGAGGAAAAGAAAGCGAGCATCGAAAAATTCATTCGGTTACGATCTGCGTTTGAGGCAATAATCGAGGCGGAAGATGGGTCCGCAATCCTCCGTGGAGACTTTCATTCTCTCCCGACGGGAGGACAGGTTCGCAGCATGAGTGAAGCGAATTTCGAGCAATGGTTCCACAAGGAAACTGGTAATAGGGTACCTTACAACTATGATGCTGTCGTTAGTAGACACATTTGTCCTGCCATTCTCCGCGAAGTTGCCAGGGTTACAGAGAACATGACGCAGAGCGGTCTAGATAAAGGGGGATACTGGCAGATGGCGTTTGAATTGAAGGAGAGAGTGAAAAATGGAGATATGCCACCGCTTAGAATCCCTGAAGGGCAATCAAGCGAAGCAAGCAGAAGCAGGAAAAGGAGAAGAAGACGAAGGCGATAGCGGTTCTTTATTGATGATTTATTAAGGCGCAGCTTCGTCGCGCGGGATCAATTTGCGACTTGCTTCCACATCGTCTTGTTTATCCCCTGGTGTATTTTACATTAAAATATATTATTGAAATGAAGTTAAATGCTGTGCCGCCAAGAAGATTGTAGCAACCGCAGACAAAGTCATTGTAGCAATGCCAATCGACACCGTCTTCCGGCTTGCTGCGCTATATCTGTACTGTTTTCCAACACATTCTGTCATTCCCCAAAAAGGTGCGTCTGGACATTGTTGGCACACCTTCTTTCGTGAAGTTTGACGTCCGTTGGGAGCAAATGTTCCGATTGGGCAAAGGAAGCCGTCGCACTCGAACTTGCCGACATCTCCATCATTCCACATGACTTTGTAGCAAATGGTCTCTTCGATTCCAATGATGAAATTGTTTGCGACAAGAAGAGTCATTTCATCAAAGCGTGTTAGCGGCGATGGAACGACGCCAGTCAAAAGATTTTCGGACAGGTCAACATACGATATCGTCGTATCGGGAAGAGTGCTCAAAAATGTTTTCGGAATGCTTCCAGATAATTCATTCTTGGAAAGGTCGAGGAGGTGGAGCGCAGGAGAAAATGCTACACCGTCCAGTTTTCCTTGAAAATTATTGGATGAGAGTATGAGGGATTCGAGATTACTCATTGCTACTGTATTCGGAAGTGGGCCGTCAAGGAAGTTGTGCGAGAGAGTAAGAGACTGTATTGATTGATTCGTTAAGCATGGCGGAAAATGCGAAGAACAAAAGAAAAAAAGAAAGAAAAGTGAGGAACGCCAGTGGTAGAAGATGTTTTGCAATATTGTACAGTGGCAATCATTAAAGATAAGGCTTTAGCCTGGAATGAAGATACTAACCTTCAAGCTCCTTATTTCCAACAGATCTGGCGGGAAGCCCCCTTGTATGCTGTTAAATCGAAGATTCAGCGTTGTCAAGCTGGGTGCCATTCCAATTCCGTCAACGCTTTTCAGGCCGGTCTGATCAAGATAAAGCTCCTTAAGCCGTACGGCCTTTTCGATCCCAAAGAAGTCAAAGCCTCCAAGGGGGTTGGAGTAGAGAGAGATGGACTCCAGGTTCGGAAGGTCAAAGATTTCTCTTGGAGGCACCCCATTCAAATTATTCGCTCCCAGACTAATCGCCTTGACAGTTTCACCGCTGCCCTCGAGGCATATAATTCCCTTCCAATCGCAGAACTTCACGTCTGTACTAAGCCAATCCGAGTTGTCATTCCAACGATATCCATCAGTGCCCTGAAATAGCTTCTCAAGGATATACCTTTCGGCTTCAACCGATGTTGGTGCAGCAATAGGTGTATTGGCAGGTGCGATATCGCCACTGTTGCCATTGCCTCCTTCGTCCTTGATCGTATTGCTGGTCGCACTCAACTCGGAGCACTCGGTCGCACCGTAAAATAGCGACCATTCGCATGGAACGCACAACTCATAATCGGAAGTCTGCCTTCCCTTATCAGCGTAGGACCTAGGTGGACAGAGAACTGCATCACATCCATACTTCTGAACTTCATTCGAAGTGACAAGAGTACAGTAGCGATCAATGTCCGAAATTTTATTGTCCTGGAGATATAAATTCTCCAAGCTTGATATGTCTGAGGGGATTTCGCCTGTCAGTTCATTTGAGGACAAGTCAGCGTATTCAAAGATCGATGAAACGCCCTCGAGAAAATTAAAAGGAATGGATCCAGATAATGAGTTCGATGACAGATCGATCCGACGTAACCTACCAAACTTTGAAAGATCAGGCAAAGGTCCTTCGAGTCCTGGTGTCCCTCTTTTTTTCTGATGCGATAAATCAAGGAAGTTGAGATTAGTCAACAAGTCAAGACCTTGAGGTAGGCTCCCAGTTAAGATATTGTTTTGCAAACGAAGCGTAAACAAACTGGTTAGTCCGACGACTGATGCAGGTAAACTTCCAGTCAGCTGGTTGGAAGCGATTGACAGGAGCTCAAGGTGTTCAGATTTTATGACTTCAAGAGGCAGTGGTCCACTAAATGAATTGAAATCCAACGTCAGTTGCTCAAGGGACTCCAACTCAAACAGCTCGTTAGGAATGACACCCTCGAGTGCATTTGATGCAAGGTTGAGCATTTTTAGAGACGGAGCGTCGCCAATCCCATTCACCGAGTACATTCCTGTGCTGCTAACGTCTAGCGCCATTAAGTTTTGGGCATGAGAAATACCCTTGAAAGCAAACAAAATTTTGTTCGAGTCGAGAACGAGGGATTCCAGATTTGGAAGCTGGAATAATTCCTCAGGGGGGCTGCCAATGAGATTGTTCGAGCTCAGCATAATGGAGACGACACCCCCCCTTCCTCCGGGAGAACATCTGACGCCAAACCAGTCGCAAATATCAGAACTAGTGTTCCAACCATCACTCCGTGTCCAGCGGGGTCCTCCACAAACTTCGTAGAAACGTCTCAAAATTGTTTCTTCACTGAGACCAGCTACAGGGGGTAGGTCTGGCAAGGTAGGTGCTCGTGTCGGCCTCGCTCTATCGTCACAAAAGATAGATCCATAATATTGCGCCGAAGGGCACGAATCGCAAGGTTCTCCCCGGGATCTCTGTCGTCCCTGCTCATTGTAGGTTTTAGGCGGGCAAAGGAGAGCTAAGCAACCAAAATCAGCCTGCGAATCGCCCAGTTTTGGATCACAAAGTTCATCATCGATACCAGTAAATTTGTTGTTGGCCAAATAGAGGGCATCGACATCAAATTTGGCCAGTGCTCCTGGAATTTCTCCGGTGAGCTCATTACTCGACAGGTCGATGTAATCTTGACAAGAGAAAGAATTCGAGCAAAAGAGAGATAATTCCGAAATGTTAGAAATTATTATAGAAGGTGAAACGAATGTGCATTAATGCGAATGTTCAATGCTATCTGATTTCATTCGTACAAGCTTTTACTCACCAAAATGTTCTCCAGGACTAACACTGTCAAGGAAATCAAAGGGTATCGAGCCAGTGATAGCATTTCTGCTCAAATCGACCCTCTTGATACTTCTCTGACTAGAAAAACTTGGTAGTGGTCCTGTTAAACCGTCGCTGGATCTTTGCTTGGAAAGGTCCACGAATCTGAGGGCAGCGAGGGAGTCGATGCCTGCCGGAATACTTCCCGAAAAGCTGTTGCCAGAGAGAAGAAGCATCTCGAGATTGACCGGCAAGATCGACGGCAGGCTACCTTCTAGCATATTTTCATTCATATCAAGGAATCTCATTTCCCCAAACGGGACTCCAAAATTTTCTGGTAATGTAGATGAAAGCGAGTTGAAGGCAAGACTGAGCTTGCTCAAGCGCCTCAGCTCAAAAATCTCGCTCGGAAAAGTACCCCGAATATTGTTGCTTGTGAGGAAGAGTTCTTTTAGCCCTCGCGCCCTGCTAATGCCATTAACAGAAGAAATGCCAGTTTGCGTCAGGTCTATCGTTTCCAGCGCATCAGCTTTTTCTATTCCATCAAAGTCGATTTCGATCGAGTTGCCCTCGAGAATAAGTCTTGTCAGCGTCTTGATATTGAAAACTTCGCTAGGGAAGATACCTGAGAGATTATTGGAACGAAGAGATATTTCTGCTACGTCGCCATTTTCTGAGCAAGTGATGCCCTTGTAGCTGCATATGGTTGCGCCATCCTTAAGCCAATTTGTGCTGTCCAACCATCGCGCACCCCCACACGAAATGTATATTTTTCGAATGATTTCTACATCAGTCAGCTTTCCTAACATTGGTTGATCCTTATCGTCGCCTCCAACATTGCCTATGCTGACCTCGGTGCACGCCGTACTCCCGAAATACCTCGTACTGCCAGAGACATCGCACTTTTCACAAGCAGTATCAAAGGATTGCTGACGCCCAAGATTGTTGTAGTGGCCAGGAGGACAGAGGACTGCGTCGCAGGAAAATGGTCCCAGTGCTGTTCCTTCCAATGCATCGCATACCTCGGAATCGATGCCATTGATTTGATTGTTCTTCAGATAAACATTCGGCATCAATGAGGCGATCACACTTGGGACCGAACCGCTTAGAAAGTTCGAACTCAGGTCAACGTACTCAAAGCTGGTCGGATTTGTTTCTGAGATAGTCTTAAGAAATTTGTCTGGAATGGTACCATCGATAGAATTCATGCTCAAATCAAGACGGGAAAGAGCAGTTGCAGACGAAAAGTCGGGCAAAGGACCAGTGAGTCCCCCATACCCATTTAAACCACGTTGGTTGGAGAGGTCAATGACGGAGAGACTCTTTATGTTCGCAAGAACGTCCGGAAAAGTCCCCGAGAGACTATTTGATCGTAATTGGAGAGTTGCAAGATCATTGCAGTTTTGCAACCCTCTAGGGATATCTCCAGTAATTTCGTTATTTGAAGCCGAGAATGAAACCAATTTCGTGAGCAAGCCGATGTTGTCCGACATTTGGCCTTCAATCTCGCAGTCATCCAGCGATAGTTCCGTTAGCTCCGTCAAGTCAAGCAACTCCTCGATTGCACCATCAGTCAGAGGGTTAGAATCCAAACGAAGAACTTTCAGACTATCCCTGCCGGCCGAAATCCCATCCGTCGAGTAGAGACCAGTTTCTCGAAGGTCCAATTCAGCAAGGTTGCGAGCATCATGTATTCCGTGGAACTTAACGTCGATTGAATTCTTTGCCAAGACAAGGGTTCGAAGGTTCTCAAGCTTAAACAACTCCTTGGGAAGACTTCCCTTCAAATTATTACTCTCAAGCTTGATTGCAATTACTGTCTCATCTCTCGGTTGAAGACCTTCAGAGTTCGCGCAGGTGATCCCATACCACCCACAAAAACTCGAAACTGCAGTTCTTCGGTTCACAGAATCCGCATCAGCGGCTTCATTCCAACCATAATTCTTGTTCCAAGTCGGACCCCCCGTAGCATCGTAAAATTTGAGAAGAATTTCGGTTTCACCATTGGTGTCAGGCGCAGTGGGTGCAGGCGCTGGACGGGTCACACCGGAGTCCGAACCAGCAACACACTGCGTTGCTCCCCAATACTTCGAATTGGGGCAATCGCGACAGGGTCCCCATGCATCCTCTTGTCGCCCCTTCCCAGGACCGTATTTACCCGGTTTGCAAAGGATTGCATCACAGCTGAAGCTTGTTACTGCGCCGCCTCTTGAAGAGGCGCACAACGAATCATCCAATCCAGTTATCAAATTATCTTCCAGAAAGACAGCGTCTGGCTGGAGACGAATCAATGCCGACGATGAAACAGTTCCTGTGATGAGATTTGATCCCAAGAAGGCATAATCAAATATCTGGGGATTGATTGATGCAAGAAAATCGAACGGAATGGATCCTGAGAAAGAGTTGAAGCTGAGGTCAAGCTGTCTCAAATTCGTCTGCGATGAGAAGGAGGGAAGCAAGCCACTGAGGCCCTCACTTTTGGGAGCATAAAAGCCTCCACCGTTATCTTTTTGACGGCTCAGGTCCAAGTGCTCGAGAAATGGCATACTCTCGTCGTTGCTGAGTTCAGGTGGCAACGTTCCAGTTAGTTGATTTCCTCTCAAACTCAAGAAACGTAATTTCCGGAGTTGACCCAAGCTCTCGGGGATACTTCCGTCGAATGCATTGTCTCTCAAGCTGAGGAGTCGAAGGTTTCTCAAGTTCCCGATTTGAGGTGGAATAGACCCCTCAAGATCATTCATGTCCAGTGTCAGTCTCTCCAGGTTGGGTATTGCAGTCACAAGGTCGGATGGTAAGGTTCCTTGCAAGTGCGTTCCAGCGAGATATAGATCACTAAGTTCGGGCAATCGAATTTCCCTTCCCGAATAGGTACGGAACATGACCCGTTTTAGATCACGAGCGTTCCCCAAGTCGCTGTGGCTCAAGTCCAGCCATTGGAGCGGAGAGGTTATGGGAGATTCTGCAGCATCGTGATAATCTCTCCCGAACAGATCGACCTCGTGCTCGGAAACCTCTGCGGATGTGGGCGTCAAATGGAGTAAATTTCCATCCAGCTTGATGACGCGAATGTTGTTCAGACGCATCAATATGCTGGGCAAGAGACTTCCCTTCAGATTGTTGCCACTAAGTTCAATCTTTTCTACTGACTTCCCGGGTAGGGCACTACCATCAGGCGCTATACTTGTGCATGTGATCCCGAACCAATTACAGTGTGAATCCACACTGCCCCCATCGGAAAGCCAGTTCGTAGAGACTGTCCAAGATTTCCCACCTGTCCGTGCATAAATATAACGGAGGACATCACGTTCCGTCACCGTAGGAGGCAGAGAGGCGTCGTCCCTCACAGCCCTTCGTCGCTTGCTAGTAGCATCACGAGAAGCGATCGAACCAATGTCCCCATGGCTTTCTTTTGCTCCCCCCAAATCAAGGACACGATTGCCTTGATATTGATCATGTTGAGCTTGACATTCGCGAAGGCACGCACTCAAGAAGAGGAAGAGAGCCACAGCGAACGGCGTCGTCGATCTAACGCACTTTCCCACACGGTCACGTATCATGGTTCAGAATAGGGCCTTCGCCGAACACGACTAGGAATCCCGACTCTGGAATCCCAAGGAATCGAAAACCACTCCAGAGTGGTACTGCAGCAAAATGATGACTCAGTGCTATTCAAAAGCTTATTTCGCTCTCTTGTTCATCAATGGTTGACCGAGAAGGATCTTAAACCTCCGCGCCTTTGAATGATTCTTACCGCCGCCGCCGCCGCAGAAAATAGCGGTCTTGGGTCTTTTGAGGTGAAATGAATTGCTGATAGCTATATATCTGTGTAAGCTGTGACGGGAAAGTCATCGTGCCTTGTGCCTGCGACCGTACTACGCTCGTAGGCTCGTACTCTATTAGTACTAGCTAGTAATAGAGTATGCATACTCAAATATTACGAGAGTATACTACTGGCTGGTATGCATATTTTGATGTAAATAATATACTAGAATACTCGTATATTTTACGTACATAATATTTTGTTCTCGAGTACCTCCTTTTTGTTCTGTAAATGTAGCTGTAAATAATTTCTCAATAATTGGTCCATATAGGAGCTCGTAATATTATGTGTAAACATATAATAGTATATGAGCTATTTATTAACCATAAATTACATTCATTTTACGAGCTCCTTTATGGACTAATTATGCTTTGTCGACCTCGTGAAGTAACGGGAGGTAAAACAAGATGGCGCCTTCGCGCAAGATTCCGTTGAATATTCGATACTCAACGCTCATAACCCTAACCTGAATATAAGGACATACTTGGGGAGATAATCCACATTACTCATAGGAGTTTGTGTTATTTTTATTTTTGCATATTACTCTCCTCTAGAGTATGAATTTTACGCTCTCGTATATTACTACTCTAGAGTAGCATGCGAGCTCATAATACACAACATAATAATATACTACTAGCTGAGTGCTCGTATTATGCATAATATGCAAACGAGTACATCATACATAATATTATATACTAGCTAGTACATGATAAAAAACATAAATCATAATTTGCATACGAGCTCGTACATCATATGCATACATAAGTAGCTAGTATGCATACGACTCGTTCTAGCTGGTATAATCTATTATATTTTTGTGCAAACTAGCTAGAGTGTAAACGTCTGAGCCTCTGCTTCCAGATTTATATATTTAGGCGACATTACCATAGCCAAGACACTCTTTCACCACTTGGACCCTCTTCTCTTCCGTCGCCTCCGCAATTTTCCATCGACCTGCTCGCCATCTGATCGGACATCTCCTGCCTCTAATCGGAGAACACTGGCTGCTTCCTTCCCCCCCTTAACACTTCTACTAACCATATTTGCGAGGGTCCACATCCCACCGTCCCTATCCAAGCCACCGCCCATTTCATCTGTCATGTCCGCTACTTCTCGCATCACGGCTGGATCCATATCAAAACTGAAGGAATTTTTGTGCCCCGTCTCATTATGGAACCAGGAATCAAACTCTTCGTCAGACATTTTAGATTTTGATGTAATCTCATTTTCTAGCTCCACATCCTGTCGCAGAGCGGACATCCCCCCGTCGATCTCGACGACTGCTTCAAAGGCCTCGCGCACTTTCATGAACTTCTCTATGGATTTCCTCTTCTGATCAGGGTCTTCTTCCCCGACCACGTCAGGATGGTGTGACATGGCCGCTTTCAGGAACGCTTTCTTAACGACGGCGTAGGTGGACTCCTTCGGCACGCCTAGGACCCGATATGGACACCCTGCCTCCTTGAAGGCTTGGGCCGCCGTCACCATCCCACGTAAGGGAGAAGGCGCGACCAGCGGCCGAATCCCCGACCTGCATTTCCGAGGATGCGCCCGAAGGATCGTCATCTTCGTGAGGGAGGAGACAGAGGAGTCCAACGGCCGAACCGTCAGAAGGCTGAGTATCCGAGGATGAGCACACCTCCTAGCAAACATGATATAACGCCCTTTTGAGTGCAAAAAAATCGGGGAAATATACGTTGTTTCGCAGACCTTCGCGGATGCGGTTGGGGGTGGGATAGTGGCAAATAAATATGCATAAAATAAATAATACCCATCCCGTGTGTACGAATTCATACTACTACTAGAGTTGTACGAGCGTAGTATGGATATCATACTCCTAGAGTATGCATACTGCACAGTAGTAGTATTATTATGCATAATATAATATACTACTCTAGAGTAGTATATTATTATGAATACTGTACCGGCCGGTATCATACTACTACTAGAGAGTAATAGCTAGAGTAGTAGTGCAGCTTTTTAATCAAGTATGCGCATGCGCGCGCATATCAGCTTATCAAGCTTGGGGTTCCCCCGAACCCCTACTAGCTACGTATTACTAGTACGAGCTGTACTATACACGTGTACTCAGTATGCATATTATGCGTACGGCTGTAATGTCTCAGAAAGCAGCAGAGGTAAATTTACACCACAAAAAAACGGAAGCCGACAACATGGCGAGCAGCTCGGTCAAAGCCGTCGTAGGCCGCGCCCTTCGTGAAACTGGTGCAGCTCTGAAGCATGCTTCAGGTGCCGAGGTGCGTTTGCTTCATATCTGGGAGGGGGAGGAGTGATGTGCTGAGGGCGAGTTCAGCTGACGCTCAAAGAGTTAGAGTACACCCACCAACGTACGAGAGGCTCTGGGTAGTTCCTTCTACTGTAGTAATCCTCTCATGCATGGATCTATTACTTACATTTTCGATGGAGTAGCAGATCGATACATTCGACTTATCGCGGTCAATTTGCGTCACGTTTGGCAGAACCACCTGAGGAATTACATCCGAAACGATTTCAATCGATGTAAATATGGGCCTGGGTTGCCAATCTCACCTTTCACTTTTCTTACGTCCTTTTTATCGTAATTCTTTTATTCTTCTCGTCTATTTAGATTTTTACGCGCCACCGTCCAAGCATGGCTTTTGGCGGAGTCAAGCCATTCAAAACTAATGACACTTTTATCGCGCCCACGGCTTCAGTGATTGGCGACGTTACGAACTGGGACGAGTCCTCCGTGTGGTTTGGAGCTGTGGTCCGTGCTGATTCCGGCCATCCCATTACAATTGGCTTCTCCTCCAACGTTCAGGACAGGGCCGTCATTGGGACACTTCCGTCCAGTGTTGAAACGATGCAATCAGGTTTTCCTCCGGTCTGTCATGTTGGCCACTACGTGAGTGTCGGCTCTGGATCCGTCCTCACGTCTTGCCGTGTGGAAGATCTGGTCGATATTGGGGAGAAGTGTACCATTATGGAAGGCGCAATTGTGGAGTCGCAGGCCATCCTTGAGCCCGGAACCGTGGTCCCGGCTTACGCACGCATTCCGGCCGGACAGAAGTGGGGCGGCAATCCTGCCCGCTTCATCGCCGACTGCACCGACCAGGAGAAGGCAGATATCCAGACCAAGGCGGAGCAGATCCATCTCCAGGGCTCGGAGCACCTTGTAGAATTCCTTCCTGTTGGCAACACGTATGTCCATCTTGAGGAGCTCGAGAAGAAGGGAATTAAGTCTTCACAAGTTTGAGTAAATAAGTATCTAAGATCTGAACATGCTATGTTATCACTTTTCTGTCACGTCGTAAATAGATTCTGCAACGTAGTCCACGTTTTTAGAGGTGATTCCAGCCATGCTGACCCTTCCATCAAGCGTACAGTATATATGATGCTTGTTCCGCAAGGTCTCGACTTCCTCCTTGCTCATGCCGCTGTACGCGAACATTCCAATCTGCCTTGTAATATGGTCCCAGCTCCTCGACGATCCCAGCTCCTCCAACTTGTTACGTAGGCGAATCCGCATCGAGTTGATCCGATCTGCCATGCCCTTGCACTCCTCTACGAACTCCTCTGTCAGTTCTTCGTCGTTAAGGATTGTGGAGACAATCCGAGCACCGTGTCTGGGAGGGTTGGAATACGACGGCCTGATGCGAATCTTCAGCTGACTCTGCACCTTCATGGCCTCCTCCTTGGAGTCGGCAACAACCGAGAGAGCCCCAACTCGCTGCCCGTACAGTCCAAAGTTCTTGGAAAAACTCTGAACAAGAGCGAGCTTATGACCCTCTTCAACGAATAGACGAAGAGGGGCAGCATCTTTGCGAGCATCGCCAGAGGCGAAACCCTGGTAGGCGCAATCGAAGAAAGGCAAGAGGTTGCGATCCTTGATGGTGTCGGAGATAACTTTCCACTGCTCCAGACTAGGGTCCATGCCGGTAGGGTTATGAGCGCAGACATGGAGCAAGATACAACTGCCTTCGGGGATTTGCTTTATGTCATTGATCATATTGTCAATGTCAAGATCGCTGCTCGTCACATTGTAGTAACTGTACTTGTTAACGACGAGTCCGGCGTTGGTGAAGATCGGGATATGATTTCCCCACCTAATTGGATAGAATTTGCCGAAGTCGAAAGGAAATAGAGCGGGTTAATATCATAAGATAAAATGCTTGTGGTATAGAGGAATATGGCCTCGAAAAGAATGCAACACATATTATGTTTGGAAAGCAAACTTTCACTCACGTTGGGTTGGGGACATAAATCTCCGTGTGACCAAACTGTTTCAACACCTCACCAAAGATGCGAAGGCCACCAGTACCAGAGAGGGTCTGAACACCAGCAATGCGTCCGTCTTGCAAGGCCTTGCAATCCGACCCATAAACAAAACTGAGAGCGTTGCCGACAAACTCGGCGTCTCCTGCAATGCCGGAGTATTCGTGATCCATCTGTTTTTCGTTGAGAATGGCCTCAGCCTTACGAACGCAGGGTAGGACAAAGGGCTTGCCGTCGTCGGAGCGATAGGCTCCGACACCTACGTTGACCTTCTTAGGAAAGTCGTCGTTATTGTAGGCCTGAGAGGTATCGAGGTGGGCGAAAATTGAGACGAAATCAGAATGAAAGTACTTGAGGTATTGAGATGCTACAAGCAGCTATGCGACCAGACAAGTTAGGTCAAAGTTCGGTTCGTCGCACGCACCTCCGTGAGGCCGATGATGGGATCAGGAGGGGCCATTGGAAAGTCCCCCCATGGATTGACTTCATCCGATGCGGTGCGGGTGTTTGCAAACCCTCGCCGGACGGAGGCAACCTTGACGGCTGTGCGGACTCTGCCGCCACTGGCCAAGCTGTGGACTGGGCCAAAAAAGGCACCGCGGCTTCGGGTTAGGGCTAGGGTCGCCTGGCGGAACATTACTATCAGATTACC
>Ga0099799_10290_pt1 | contig 14358 bp, 7 predicted proteins | sample Uncmet6_SortLC_1_FD_89033 | JGI IMG/M metagenome (GOLD analysis project Ga0099799, IMG submission 89033) | Marine eukaryotic communities from CALCOFI LINE 67, Pacific Ocean - CN11_C50_N6_SortLC_1 | ecosystem: Environmental > Aquatic > Marine > Oceanic | place: Pacific Ocean: Monterey Bay...
GTGTAGTACTGCTCTACTAGCTAGTAGTAGTAGTCGGCCTCGATTCAGGTGCGCACGCGCTCAATCCATAACAACTCCCCTTGAGTTATATATTTTTCAAGACCAATGCGCCTGTTTCCTCCTTTCTTGGCCGCTTTGTTGGCTCCGGCGCCGGCACTGGTGTCCGCCAATCGCGCCGCTGCTCTCCGGACGTTTGCTGACGCCGATACCGGCACCGACGCTGATAACGGTTTGGGCCCGGGGGGCGGGGTGCTGCCAGTGGCGGGGGCAAAGCAGAAGCTAGCGCCAGCGCCGGCTCTTCGGCCGGCGGGGGGGGGGGGGCGGAAGGGGGGGGGCGGGGGCGGGGGTGGGGGGGGGGGGGGGGTGGGGGGGGGGCCGGGGCCGGGGCCGGGGCCGGGGCCGGGGCCTCTGCGGCACGGCTCCGGACATTCGGGGGAAGGCGGGAGGGGTGGGGAGGAGATGACAGCAAATCAAAAGCTCAAGATCGCTGAGGCTGAGGCCAAGGCCGAGAGGGCCTCTGCCGCCAAGGCCAAGACGAAGACGAAGACCGATGCTGGGTTCGTGACTAAGGGGGGCAGGAAAGGTGGCACCAAGAATGGGAACGAGAAACAGGAAGCCGACAAACTGAAGAAGGTCGAGGTTTCACCTCGCCAGCCTCCAATCCCCAAGAAGGCCACCTCGTCTGTGCAAGAAAAGATAGATGTGCCCACCCAAAAGCCCACGCCCAGGGATACGGGAGTACCAACCAAAAGGCCTACGCCAGCGGTGGGAGTCCCGTTGGTTCGTCAATACGCCAGGCCTCCACCGCTGAGAGAGGATACTGATAAAGCCCACAATGTCGTGCCCGATGCGGTCTTGTCCAAGCCTGCACAAACGAAGGATTCTGACATGCTGAAAACGGTGTCGCCATCCAATTTAGACAAGTACAAGGACCAGCTTAAGCTGTCGAGGGAAAGACTCATGGCGAACCATCCAAAGCTTGCCGAGGAGGTTGAGAAGAAAAATGCGAAGAAGGGGGGCAAGAACGATAGGATTGAGAAGACCAAGGTCGAACAAGTGGCAAAGGGAAAAAAGAACCAGCAGGCGCTGGCAAACTTCAGGGGTGTTCTTCACAGCCACGTCGGCGATGGAAACAAGAAAAGCGAGAGCAACCAGAAGAGGGTCAGACCGTTCCGACGGGGCGAACGTGTCTTCAATAACATTCCTATTGTCAAACGTGCGTACCGACAAACACCACTTGAAGAGGTGTATTCTGATGCCACCCTTTCCCTAATAGAAAGTCTTCGTCACGGAATATACTCAGACGAAAATTTGCCCTTAGACTACAGGCAGAAGGAGGCTCTCCTGCACTGGCTGAACCTACTCAGTGTAGCTCTTCCTCCCGAACTTCAGCTGCACTTCCTGATTGACGATTTGCGGACAAATATTGAGTTCGTATCGCAGAAGAAAAGCCATCTGATCAAAATGATCCAAAAGCACCCCATCAAGGAGAGGAAGTGGAGCAAATCATGCACCAAGATGGGAAGATCCTCTTCGGAGGGTGGCTTTTTCTGCGGGTTCTGGAGGCTACTCCACATTGTCGGTGTCGGGTTTGGAGAGCAGCGCGGAGGGAGGGATTTGACACAGGTCTCTGCTGACGTCATTTCTCCGCATCGCGCCGGCGAGATCCTCCGCGAGGTCATCGTGGCTTTCTTCAGTAGATGCGATGACTGCGTGCGCACATTCGTGGCCCAGTACGACGAATGCGACTTCCGCCGCTGCGACCGACTGACGAAAGCCTCCATCGATCTGTCTGATAACCAATGGAGGCAGTTCGCTCTGTACATTTGGGAAGTGCACAACGCCATCTCGGTGCGCGTCCTGATGGAGAAGGAGTCAGGGCAGAGCCCCGCCAGTAGGAACGGAAAAATCTCGGCTATCTCGGTGGTTTGGCCCGAAATGGAGCGCTGCGTCCTTTGTATCCGAGAGGATGGGACGTGGGATGAGGATCAAGTGCATAGGCATCTGATTGAGAACTATTGGTCGGGGCTTGACAAAGATTTCAATAGCGATTTGCTTACGGCATACGAGCGATCCTTGGAGCGGGCCCCTTTCTCTGATGGGATTTTTTATCTGTCGCTTATCTTAATGGCAATCATTACATGGAGTATAAAGAGGCGAACCATCGAGACGACGGGTCACCATAAGAAACACGACGATCCTCCTGTTGGGCAGCGCGGTCAACAGTGGAGAAGGATCTAAAATAATATCAATGCAGAATTATGTCTTACCTATTTAGTACATGTATGTCTAACGAGCTATCAACCCTCCACAAGAATCGATAGTAAGCTTGTCCTTGTGTCATCACGGTCCCTCAATCCGCTGGAAGAAATCGATACTTAATGAAAGGGACAAAGATGCGAGTCTATTATTTGCCAATGTGTAAGATGCAGATCATATCAGTATTCGGGCGCACTCATCACTCAGCCTCAGTCGCAGATGCCTCATCTGCCTTCTCCTCAGCTTTGGTAGTAGCCTTCTCCTCCGCTTCGGTTGCCGCCGCTGCATCGGCTGTAGCCTTCTCCTCGGAGGCCTTCTTTTCCGCGGCTTCGGCAGCAGCGCGGCGTGCTGCTTTCTTCTCTGCGGCAGCTGCCTCTACCTTTGCATTTTCCTCGTCCTCCATCTGTGCCCAACGGGGCTTGGGCTTAGCCGCCTTGTCATCCGCATCAGCCTTTGTCGAAATCGCCGTTGCATTCACTGCCGCAGTTGCAGCCACAGTCGCAGATGCCTCATCTGCCTTCTCCTCAGCTTCGGTAGTAGCCTTCTCCTCCGCTTCGGTTGCCGCCGCTGCATCGGCTGTAGCCTTCTCCTCGGAGGCCTTCTTTTCCGCGGCTTCGGCAGCAGCGCGGCGTGCTGCTTTCTTCTCTGCGGCAGCTGCCTCTACCTTTGCATTTTCCTCGTCCTCCATCTGTGCCCAACGGGGCTTGGGCTTAGCCGCCTTGTCATCTGAATCAGCATTTGCCGAAATCGCCGTTGCATTCACTGCCGCAGTTGCAGCCACCGCCGCCGTTGCAGCCGCAGCAGTCTTGGCCTTTTCCTCGTCCTCCAGCTGTGCCCAGCGGGGCTTGGGCTTGACGACAGCCTTGACCTTGTCCTCCTCCTCCATCTGTGCTCAAAACGCCTCCCGACCTGGATACGAGCTACTAACATGATGTACGTCTGTATGTTGTAAAGTATGTACGAAGACTCGTACGTTGTATGAATGCATACAAAGAGCTCGTAGCTAGCTACTCTGTTACGTACTAAACTACGAGCAGTATGGATAAACTGTTTAGATCTAGACCCATGTCATGTAGTTATACCATAGTATCTTCAGACACCACAGTTTCGCTGCTTCCCTCTCCCTCAAAAGTTGGGGGGGGGGGAGACCAAATGCCGTTCTCAGAGTCCGGCTCAGAGCGCGCTCACCGAGCCTCGCTACTACCTCGCTCGCTGTCCTTTGAACCCTTGGTTCCTGCGACAGCTTTCGCACGAGAGGGACGAATTTAGACGGGTCCGTCCTGCTCCCTCTCGCCCCGAGGAGCCTGGATACCCTCCAAAATTGCTGCATCGAGGGCGTTGGTTCAGGGAGGGCCGCTGATAGACTTTCCCGTAGCTCCTTCCCAACATTATCAAAACCGTTGTCTCCGTTGCTATCGAGGAGAGAGATCAGAGACCTAAGCGCCTTCGCCAGACCGGCTTCGTCATTGGACAAGAGTGCTCGAGATGCCTCCACCACATAGAGGACTGTTTCGGAGCCCAAACCATCCGCCCCTTCAACAAGCTGTTCGGCCAAATCGTTCAGCAACCGCTCCCCATCGTCAGAGATCAAGTAGTCACTCAGGAGGTCTAGAGCTAGGGTGACATCGTATTCCTCAGTCTCCTTCGCCTCGTCCAGCAGCCCCTCGAGGCGGTCCCAACGGATATTTCCCTCACTGGAAAATGCTAGGCGACGGAATGCCTCCTGCAGTTCGTCCTGCGGATCCGTCAGGACCCGGCTCGCAATGTATGGATAGGCTTTGCTAATGATTCGTGAGCTTGGGTCAACTTGTATCGCGAGCCCTTCAAGGACGCCAAGGCAACGAATAATGGCAATGTAAAACGGAGGCAACGAGAAAGGATACGTATACATAATGTCGCCCAAGCTTGCTACAACATTCTTGAAGTTGAGCTCCGAGACTTCTGCGTTAAGCACATCGGGAAGAGCACCCTCCAACGCAGACGCGATCGGGCGCAGGTCAGTTCCATCCGGAATAAAACCTAATTTGACGTAAAGTCTACAAAGCTCCTCCCAATCTCTGTTGACAATGTGGACCACGGCGAGGAGAAAACCATTCCGCTGCTCGTCAGCGGCGTAGCTCATCATGCCAAAGTCAAGGAAACTGGGTATGAATAAGTCGACGGAAAGGGACGGGATGAATTCTTCATTTATGAGGGAATAGAAATTGGCAATAGGTTGGCCGTCAAGTATCCGTCGGCGGGGAAGAGGAGCACTTACCATAGTCGACCATCCTCGCAAGCAAGAAGATTTCCAGCGTGCGGATCGGCTGTGTCAGCGGAGGGAGAGAAGGGAGGCCATCATAATTAGTCATTGCATCAGGGAAATGAACGTCGCTCAAGCGAAAGAAATGATAGGCAGCGACATTGTGATTTGAACTAACGCCGGCAAGAACAGCAAATCACTCACCGTGAAAGAAGCCATTTTCAAGGATTTGGCGGAGGGAGCATTGCACTAAGGTATCTACCAGCTGCTTCCGATCTAGACCGTAAGCATCAAGATTGGCGTCATCGGTGAGGCGAAATCCATCCACCCACTCCATTGTAAGGACCTTGCTCGTCGTGAGCTCGGAGTACACCTTGGGAACGAAAACGTTGGTGACGCCAGAGTATAGCTCATTGAAGCGCTGAGCGTTGGCCGCCTCTGCGACATAGTCGATCTCTCGATATATCAGCTCGCCAAAATCATCAATGATGGACGAGAAATCAATATCCCGATTCAGAAGCTGGGCGACCCGGTTCCACCACTTGGACCACCAGCGAAGCACGTACAGGTCCAGCGCGATCGTGTCCTCGCAATTAGGGCGTTGAATCTTGATGGCGACTGTTTCCCCATTGGAGACCAATCTGGCCTTATATACCTGTCCGATGGACGCAGCGGCGATGGGCTCCGTCCCAATCAGCTCAAATGTATCCGCAAATTTTGTCCCAAGCTCCTCCTCGATGGTAGCAAAGGCGAGTTGGTTGGGAAATCTGGGCACGTCATCCTGAAGCTTCTGGAGCTCCGTCAAGTACTCACTAGGCAACAGATCCGACCGAGACGCCAACGCCTGCCCGGCCTTGATTATGGCTGGCCCCAGCCCGCTGATGGTCCTCAGAAGCTGCTGGGACCTCCTCTTACGATTGCCCTTCTCCCCCCCAGCGAGGACGTCGGCAACGACACCGGCAGCCCACCACCCCACGGGGAAGGCGATCTGAATGTTCCGGATAACCCAGCGGTTGGGCTGCCGAAAGAGGAGCTTCTCCGCCGCCTCTGGGTCGTATTTTTTCAGGGGCTCGGCTACCTTGACGCCGCGCTGCCAGCGAGTCACGTAGTCGCCGGAGCCGCCCTCCAGGTTGCCGTTGTACCAGAAGGAATCGGGAAGGACGACCTCCGTACCGTTCTTGCTGTAGATGACAGGAGTTTGCGGCGATAGCCCCTTCGCCTTCGCCTCGGCCTTCGTCGGTCGCCGTTTCCCGTCCGTGCCAGCACCGTCCACGACGCCAGGAGCGGCAGCGGCGGCGCCGAGCCCATTGATGCCACTGCTTGGGACCTGATCCTCAACGAAGGTGGCCGTTGGGTCGAGGATGAACTCGTCGAGCATCCGCCGCGCCTTCTCAAGACGAGCGTCCGACCGGAGCTGCTCCCTCCTCGTCCGACGCGCTCCGGTCAAGGATGGCAATGTCTCAACCTCACGCCCAGTCCCCACCTTCGGTTTTGGTCTAGATTTGGAGTCGGCGCCGGCGCCGGTGCCGGTGCCGCTTGCGGTATCCTCCAGCGTGCTCATTATCGCAAAGCTGCTGCGACTGCGGGTGCGGCGTGGCGGTAATGTATGCACGGTAGCGCGTTCGGTGCCGAACGCGCAGCATTCGCGTGCCCCGGCAATGAGCACGACCGGCAGAACCCCCCAAATCACGGTCTTCCAGGGGGTGCCCGGCCGGGCCGATCCTTGCCTCGCTCGTCTCCGCCTGCCCATCTTCGCACTGCCCCGGTTGTGGCGTGCGCAGAATAAGTCGTATCGCTCCTAGTTTGTGGCGGGCTCCAGTGGCACAAGCGAGCGACAGTTGGCAGTTGGCAGCAGTTGGCGGTTGGGTCGGTACTTGTGTTGGACTTCGGGTGCTGGCTGCGCTCTGCGCTCCGTTGATCTTTCCCATCCATCCAGACCATCCAGACACATCATGTATGTATCTATATGCATACTCTTTAGTACGAGCTCGTATGCATAGTAGTACATGACGTACTAGAGTATGTATGTACGAGTATGTACTTACATCCAGAGCAGACGCCAGACGACGATTGAAGAAGCAGTACAGCTGAAGCAAAGAATCGCCAGCTGGTTTCTTCTTCGGATCGACCCACAATCGACCCGCGAACCTTGCATTTCAAAGATACCCGGAATCCACAATTGCGAACGCGCGCCAGAATTCCCCTCCATTCTACGACTCGTACACTCCTAGCACGAGCATAATATTACTCAGAGTTTGATAGACTACTAGCTAGTACTTACTGTAGTAATAGTGGTACCCCTACGAAGAGTATTACTAGAAGTAGTATTAGTAGTAGAGTACGAGCACATACTATGGATACTAATACTAGAGTAGCCATGCATAGAGTAATAATATCCTGCCTGAGCAATGAGCAATCTTCCAGACACATTCACTCTGAATTCGTATCGTATCTAGCTAGCTAATGGAAAGTAGCTACTAGCTAGTAATGCGTAAGAGCTGCGGATATGCATACTACTACTAGAGAGTAGTAGTATGCATATTAATATTATTATATATTATATACTACGAGCTAGTATATTATGCATCCTAGCTTATGTACGACTAAGTTCTAGTACTATGCATACTAGCTAGTATGCGAGTAGTATCATATGCATACTTCTAGGAGTATCGATACTTTGCAGTACACGTTGTATGCATACTAGCTAGAGTACTAGGGGAGAGTACACAAGACCAGAGGAACGGAAGTACGATTTAAGATTTCAGATCTTTCGTCGCGCAAGAATATTAATTAAGGAAGCGATAGCGATGATCGTCCTCCGTCTTCGTCCTTGCCCCGGTGAAGCAGCCGGGGGAGGCGTCATGCGGCTGACGATGTCGCTGCTGCTTGCCACCGCCATCGCGAGCGCCGCCACCACAGATGGACCCGGGGCGGTCGCCGGCCCAGGAATAGTTTCCCCCGGTGTCCGCCGGAGCCCCGGCCGAGACGCCCCGCGAAATGCTATTGGTGGCGGCGGAAGCAATCGTGTCGTCCGTCGGGCCCAGACGGAGGAGTTGTGCGCAGCAGAGGGCGAGCGCTCGCGGTCGTGCGGCGCGGAGAATGCGGACCGCCCAGCCTCCTGCTGCGGCGATCTTGTTTGCGCGGCCGGGAGCAGTCTCAGGTGCGTTGCCCCTCCTGCGGCCGAGGCAGCTACGACGGAGGGGGACGCCGCCGAGACCTCGGACGATGACTTTTTAGGATTAGGATTGGGATTCGGGTCCGACTCCTCGGCCTTGTCGGGCGGTGGAGACGAGGAGACCACATCTTCCGCTCCGACGAATGCTCCGACAACTGCCGACGCGGACGCCGCCTCGGACGATGACTTTTTGGGGTTGGGTTTGGGATTTGGATCCGATTCCTCGGCCTTGTCGGGTGGTGGAGACGAGGAGACCACATCTTCCGCTCCGACGAATGCTCCGACAACTGCCGACGCGGACGCCGCCTCGGACGATGACTTTTTGGGGTTGGGTTTGGGATTTGGATCCGATTCCTCGGCCTTGGCCGGCGACGGGGAGGACGAGGAGCCACAGGAGGACATCACCCTCACCGTCAAAGTCACAATTGCATTAACCTTGAAGAACGCGACCAATGGGGTGCACCCCTACCACCTGTGCGACGGCACAGACTATTATCCACCGTACGACCATTTCTGCAACTTCCGAGACCCCGAAGAGAACAAGCAAGCTTTTAAGGACCACCCAGGCATTGTTCTTTCCCCCACAATCCGAGGAGTTCCTGATCCAGACAAATTGGGCGTGTACCAGAAGTGCCCCGAAAGTAGGTGGGATTGCGTTGATATGGGTCTCACAACCGCCGGGGTGAGCAGCTGCCTCGATCTCTGCGTAGAGTATGTGGAACTCGGAGGGGCATGCTCAAGTAGAGACGTCTGTGGCTTGGGCCTGTTCTGTACTTTTGAGTTCGCCGAGGACGGGGAAGAAGCCGAGTTTGGCACCTGCCAGAGCTGCCCGTCCGATCCTCATGAGTGCCTTGACAATCCTTTTAATGACACGCGGAGTACTGAGAGCTGCCTCCAGTGTGACCTCAACTGCCACTTCTTGAAATGGGGGGAAGTGACGGTGGATGGCGTTGTGGTCACTGCCTACGCTCTTGGAAGTACAGAGCAAAATCGACCTCCTGGCACCGTCACTGGTCCTCTTGTGGACTGCTCAGATATAGTCCTTGATCAGTACGAAACATGCCCGGTGGACGCCACCAATGCGATCTGTCTCGTGGATGATTACGTACTGGATTCATTTCCCAGAGATCTGGCCTATAAATGTCAAAAGAGCGGTGGTATCGCGTTGCTGATCTTTCAAAAGTCAGGACGTCTGGATTATCCCGACGACTTGCCATACGACAGCTTCCTTGACGCCCAAGTGGATATTCCCGTTCTGACCATACCATTTGAACAAGGGAGAGATCTAAGGGATAGTCTTGCGATTAATACGATTGATGGTCTGACCACGATTAGTATTACAGATGCAGACTTTAATACCTGCTGGGTCGATCAGGTTTGTTCTACTACGATCCCATGCATTGGTCGCTATGAAGGCCAATACTGCGCTTTTGTTGAAAATTCAGAGGAAGGAATTTGGTGTGATTACTGCCCGGATGACCCAGTCGATTGTTTCTTTCCGTCGGAAGCAAAACCTCGAGTCCAGAACGACGTTGAATCCTGCGCACAGAGTTGCGCCGCCACCATCGAATTTGGTCAGAACTGCAAACTGTGCGGCGAGAGTCTAACGGGGTTTGAGTTCGGCGTCGAGGATCCAGCGGATCGGTGCAATTTTTGCCAGAACGAGGCAGATTTGGTCCATCGGGACCGCCATGTGCCGCTCTTCAATTTGGCAAGTAACGAGACGATTCCATGTTGGAGGGTACAATCATTTTTTGATAGGGTAGATGTTCGAAAGGATTCTCAGAACTGTGAGCTCGCTCAGCTTCAGAGCTATATCTGCGGATGCGAAGGAAAAGGCTACGCTGGTGCCAAGACCCTGAAAATGCAAAGGGTCCTTGCGTGGTTACCCCGAGTAATGGCAACACTCTCATTTATTGTGAGTTGCTTTTGTTTTTTATTTCTACGCCACATGAGCCCTATCTTTTTGGTCGATTGCTTTCCGTACCAGTTCAGATTATAGTGACAACATAGCATAGCATGCACAACTAACTTTTCGCTCTTTCCTGATTCGCACAACTCTACAGGGATCATTTTCGGTGGTATACGACTCAATGAGCAATAAAGAAAGGCGCGTCAGAGTTTTCAACCAGCTCATGGTCCAATTGAGTATCTTTGACATGATTGGATCCATCGCTTATGCTTTAACATCGCTTCCCATTCCTGCGGAATATTTTTACTATGGTTCGTATGGGAATGACGCTACGTGCACTACGCAGGGATTCTTTATTCAGGTTGGGACAATATCCTGCTACACCAATGTTTCCCTAGCTGTCTACTACTATCTTGTCATTCAGTTAGGCTTCAGCGAAACAGCCGTCAAGAAAGTACGCATCTGGCTGCTGATTCTTCCCATTGTCGTTGGGATGATTTTTGCCCTTGCTGGTAAGTTTACCTACAATGCAGGCGTACTAATAGCCGGCATTTTGCTTCGCGTAATTTACTTACCCATTGTTCTCTTATCATATTGTCGCCTCCTTTTAGGCATCTCCCATTACGGCAATCTGATTTTGTGGTGCAACAATACGGCTAACTGGTGGCCTGATATTATGGTGGCTGTTGCCATTGTTGCCTCCACCATCATCATGGGAAGAGTTATATGGAGTGTTTACAAGAAAGAGCAGGCATCAAAGAAATGGCGCGGCAAAGACGCAAAAAATACTATGACGGGGAAAGTATTCTGGCAAAGCTTTTGGTTTTTAATGTAAGTGTTTGTTGCCTACTTCCGTAATGCATTGGGCATCCCACCCGCGCATTCTCCCCGCGCTCAAATCAGGATTAATTTAAGGTCTCACGCATGCTTTTTTTGTTGACTTCTTGTTGCTTTTCCTCAGGGCGTTTTACACAACTTGGCCAACTTATCTAGCCCTGCAATATTATTGGGCGTCCGGCAGTGCCTTCGACAACTACCCTTTCATTCTCCTTGCCGGCTCATTGGTGCCATTGCAAGGACTTTGGAACTCTTTCGTGTATCATCGCAACCGTCAATTGAGAAATGCCATTCGCGCGATCAGCACAACCTTTTCCCGGAGATTCTCTGGGTCGGCCATAGGAAGCTTCTTCAGCAGCACCTTTTCATCCGAAAACAGAGCCAGCAGAGGAACCGCCTCCACAACCAACACCAGATCCAGCAGGGAAAGTCGAGGTGGAGAGAGCCGATACGAAAGCAAATTTGAAAGCAAATTTGAAAGCACAGTTGAGACCGGAGGAGCAAGTGGAGCAAAAGCGGCCGGAGATGGCAAACGGTCGGCCATGCGAATGTCATTCACTAAATACACAACTCCAAAGCCTTTGCGCGAAAAAGCGGATGGGGCAAATGATGGACCGACGGACAATGGTGCCACCAAGCCGAAGCCCAAGCCACGTTGGGCGCAGGATGAAGATGATGATAAGCCCAAGGTTGCTAACAAGCCCAAGCCCAAGCCCCGTTGGTCACAGGACGAAGATGAGGAGGACAAGGCCAAGCCTGCCGTCAAGGCCAAGCCCCGTTGGGCACAGATGGAGGAGGAGGACAAGGTCAAGGCTGTCGTCAAGCCCAAGCCCCGCTGGGCACAGCTGGAGGACGAGGAAAAGGCCAAGACTGCTGCGGCTGCAACGGCGGCGGTGGCTGCAACTGCGGCAGTGAATGCAACGGCGATTTCGGCAAATGCTGATTCAGATGACAAGGCGGCTAAGCCCAAGCCCCGTTGGGCACAGATGGAGGACGAGGAAAATGCAAAGGTAGAGGCAGCTGCCGCAGAGAAGAAAGCAGCACGCCGCGCTGCTGCCGAAGCCGCGGAAAAGAAGGCCTCCGAGGAGAAGGCTACAGCCGATGCAGCGGCGGCAACCGAAGCGGAGGAGAAGGCTACTACCGAAGCTGAGGAGAAGGCAGATGAGGCATCTGCGACTGTGGCTGCAACTGCGGCAGTGAATGCAACGGCGATTTCGACAAAGGCTGATGCGGATGACAAGGCGGCTAAGCCCAAGCCCCGTTGGGCACAGATGGAGGACGAGGAAAATGCAAAGGTAGAGGCAGCTGCCGCAGAGAAGAAAGCAGCACGCCGCGCTGCTGCCGAAGCCGCGGAAAAGAAGGCCTCCGAGGAGAAGGCTACAGCCGATGCAGCGGCGGCAACCGAAGCGGAGGAGAAGGCTACTACCAAAGCTGAGGAGAAGGCAGATGAGGCATCTGCGACTGAGGCTGAGTGATGAGTGCGCCCGAATACTGATATGATCTGCATCTTACACATTGGCAAATAATAGACTCGCATCTTTGTCCCTTTCATTAAGTATCGATTTCTTCCAGCGGATTGAGGGACCGTGATGACACAAGGACAAGCTTACTATCGATTCTTGTGGAGGGTTGATAGCTCGTTAGACATACATGTACTAAATAGGTAAGACATAATTCTGCATTGATATTATTTTAGATCCTTCTCCACTGTTGACCGCGCTGCCCAACAGGAGGATCGTCGTGTTTCTTATGGTGACCCGTCGTCTCGATGGTTCGCCTCTTTATACTCCATGTAATGATTGCCATTAAGATAAGCGACAGATAAAAAATCCCATCAGAGAAAGGGGCCCGCTCCAAGGATCGCTCGTATGCCGTAAGCAAATCGCTATTGAAATCTTTGTCAAGCCCCGACCAATAGTTCTCAATCAGATGCCTATGCACTTGATCCTCATCCCACGTCCCATCCTCTCGGATACAAAGGACGCAGCGCTCCATTTCGGGCCAAACCACCGAGATAGCCGAGATTTTTCCGTTCCTACTGGCGGGGCTCTGCCCTGACTCCTTCTCCATCAGGACGCGCACCGAGATGGCGTTGTGCACTTCCCAAATGTACAGAGCGAACTGCCTCCATTGGTTATCAGACAGATCGATGGAGGCTTTCGTCAGTCGGTCGCAGCGGCGGAAGTCGCATTCGTCGTACTGGGCCACGAATGTGCGCACGCAGTCATCGCATCTACTGAAGAAAGCCACGATGACCTCGCGGAGGATCTCGCCGGCGCGATGCGGAGAAATGACGTCAGCAGAGACCTGTGTCAAATCCCTCCCTCCGCGCTGCTCTCCAAACCCGACACCGACAATGTGGAGTAGCCTCCAGAACCCGCAGAAAAAGCCACCCTCCGAAGAGGATCTTCCCATCTTGGTGCATGATTTGCTCCACTTCCTCTCCTTGATGGGGTGCTTTTGGATCATTTTGATCAGATGGCTTTTCTTCTGCGATACGAACTCAATATTTGTCCGCAAATCGTCAATCAGGAAGTGCAGCTGAAGTTCGGGAGGAAGAGCTACACTGAGTAGGTTCAGCCAGTGCAGGAGAGCCTCCTTCTGCCTGTAGTCTAAGGGCAAATTTTCGTCTGAGTATATTCCGTGACGAAGACTTTCTATTAGGGAAAGGGTGGCATCAGAATACACCTCTTCAAGTGGTGTTTGTCGGTACGCACGTTTGACAATAGGAATGTTATTGAAGACACGTTCGCCCCGTCGGAACGGTCTGACCCTCTTCTGGTTGCTCTCGCTTTTCTTGTTTCCATCGCCGACGTGGCTGTGAAGAACACCCCTGAAGTTTGCCAGCGCCTGCTGGTTCTTTTTTCCCTTTGCCACTTGTTCGACCTTGGTCTTCTCAATCCTATCGTTCTTGCCCCCCTTCTTCGCATTTTTCTTCTCAACCTCCTCGGCAAGCTTTGGATGGTTCGCCATGAGTCTTTCCCTCGACAGCTTAAGCTGGTCCTTGTACTTGTCTAAATTGGATGGCGACACCGTTTTCAGCATGTCAGAATCCTTCGTTTGTGCAGGCTTGGACAAGACCGCATCGGGCACGACATTGTGGGCTTTATCAGTATCCTCTCTCAGCGGTGGAGGCCTGGCGTATTGACGAACCAACGGGACTCCCACCGCTGGCGTAGGCCTTTTGGTTGGTACTCCCGTATCCCTGGGCGTGGGCTTTTGGGTGGGCACATCTATCTTTTCTTGCACAGACGAGGTGGCCTTCTTGGGGATTGGAGGCTGGCGAGGTGAAACCTCGACCTTCTTCAGTTTGTCGGCTTCCTGTTTCTCGTTCCCATTCTTGGTGCCACCTTTCCTGCCCCCCTTAGTCACGAACCCAGCATCGGTCTTCGTCTTCGTCTTGGCCTTGGCGGCAGAGGCCCTCTCGGCCTTGGCCTCAGCCTCAGCGATCTTGAGCTTTTGATTTGCTGTGCTCTTCTTTTTCACGATGCGAAAGTCCCCCCTTTTCTCTGTTTCGTCCCGACGCCCCCCCCCCCCCCCCCCCCCCCCCCCCCCCCCCCCCCCCCCCCCCCCCCCCCCCCCCCCCCCCCCCCCCCCCCCCCCCCCCTTCCGCCCCCCCCCCCCCGCCGGCCGAAGAGCCGGCGCTGGCGCTAGCTTCTGCTTTCCCCCCGCCACTGGCAGCACCCCGCCCCCCGGGCCCAAACCGTTATCAGCGTCGGTGCCGGTATCGGCGTCAGCAAACGTCCGGAGAGCAGCGGCGCGATTGGCGGACACCAGTGCCGGCGCCGGAGCCAACAAAGCGGCCAAGAAAGGAGGAAACAGGCGCATTGGTCTTGAAAAATATATAACTCAAGGGGAGTTGTTATGGATTGAGCGCGTGCGCACCTGAATCGAGGCCGACTACTACTACTAGCTAGTAGAGCAGTACTACAC
>Ga0099799_10291_pt1 | contig 14290 bp, 7 predicted proteins | sample Uncmet6_SortLC_1_FD_89033 | JGI IMG/M metagenome (GOLD analysis project Ga0099799, IMG submission 89033) | Marine eukaryotic communities from CALCOFI LINE 67, Pacific Ocean - CN11_C50_N6_SortLC_1 | ecosystem: Environmental > Aquatic > Marine > Oceanic | place: Pacific Ocean: Monterey Bay...
GTAGGACGCCCGCGCTGGTACTTAGGCAGCCGCAATACCGCTGCCCCCCCGGTGCGCGCGACTATGGCTTCGCAGAGGCGCGACTATGCTCTCGCAACCTTCGCCGGGCTGTAACTCGGCACGATGGAGGAGTTAGAAGACGATCCAAGTAGCGAAACGTTCGCAATCGAGCTGTACAGGCCGGCCGTTTACGCCGCTCGTACCTTTGATTTATTTTATGTAGGCTAACTACGTATATACGTGTACTCTGTCGTTTCATAGTCCCCCCCCTACTGTGTCTATGCTGGTACCTACGGTACGGTACGGTACCTACGGTACGGTACGGTACGGTACAAGCTGGTAGACTCTGGACTTTATTATAGCACAATAACATGTATGATGATACGGCGAATGCATGGCCTGATCAGCGCCTCTGATCATCAAGATTCCTGATACCATGCCAACAGGACGAATTCGTTACGGCGTGGAGATGTACTCTATGAAGGAGGAAGACTTCTTCAAGATGCAATGCTCAAGGAACCAAAAGATGTTTGGCGTCTTTGACGGGCATGGAGGCAAGTTCATCGCACGCAAGTGTGCTGAATACAATTGGAGTGGAGAGCGACGGCTTGAAGAGAGGTTTTGGAAGCTAGATGAATCACTGGGGCCCCAGTCTTTGAGTTCAGGGACAACTGCATCAGTAATGATAATAGAGTGCGTGTGTCCCATCTTTATAGATTGTTTCCAACCTTCCCGATTACAGGCATTGCAAGAATGGTAACTATAGAGTTAATCTAGCTTGGGTGGGAGACTCACAAATACTGGAAATAGACATGACCGCCCCAGATGCACGAGTCACATATCTGACATCAGCGCACAATTGCATGAATGCAGCTGAGATAGATCGAATTCACCATCAATGGCGCGCGCGTGAGATGCACGAAGAATTGCGTTCTCGGGCTTACGTCTCCGACGGTTCATTGCCCCAGTTTGGGGAACTTACGCAGCAAACTTTTGACTATGAACAGAAGTTAGAGGCAGCCTACGAACATGTCTTCGCGAGCCGAGTGTGCCTCAACGGTCCATCCTTGGAGAGACAGCCAAGCTTATTGGAGAAGAGAAAATCACGCAAGCAGGAAGGTGGAGTCCTTGCAATTCATGCTCGCTGGCTTCAAATGCCACAGAGATCTATCGTTCACGGCGCTTCTACATGTGTCACTCGCTCTATTGGGGATTGGGATGCATCTCGCACTCTCATTCCGCACCCTGAGGTAATTGAACGCCTTGTCGAAAGGGGCCGCCGAAAGCGCTTCGTCATTGCAAGCGATGGACTCTGGGGAACAATCCCCCTTAAACGAATTGCTAAGCTTGCCTTTGAGAATCGCAGTGATCCACAAAAGTGTGCCACCTCGCTGCTGAGGCATGCAAGGCTCGAATGTGCCCAACTCAATGGGGTCCGGGAACATCCTTTCAAGGACGACACTACTATAGCAGTTGTTGATGTCATTTCACCCCCTCAAGTAGCTATCGATTCCCCCTGTCTAAAGAAACTCTCAAAAGAATCCTCGAAACCCCCGACTATGAGGTCATGGCTCTGCAGCTACTCCACAAAATAGGCCGTAACACTATAGCCAAGGCAGACATATTCAACAATAATTAATCTATGGAGTAGGATCAATTTGTTCTACGGTTTGATAGATATTCCGTTTCATCTCGACATACTAATCAAACTATGTTCTTGATCCGGGGGGTGGGCTGCACATGGGGAACGTACAGAAACGTGCTGGGCCTGCTCCCTGTGCCACTACGTGGCTATGTCCGAGCCAAATTGTGCCCTTTTACTGCTCATTTTGTCCTTGTGCGGGGCAATTGCCGCTAAATGCAAGCAGCGAGATGCGGGCCTTTGCGTCGCCCGTCCTCGATTTGCAGTCTATTACTTATTTAGCTGCGGTGCTGAAATTTCGCAACTTTATTATTTCGTTCAACGCGGCTGAGCTAGTGTCGGATCGGGGCGCTGAAGTAAAGAAGTGGCCTGGTGCCGCTCACCTGTCGACTCTCCGAAACATGGTCAGTGGGTGGACGAGGCGCAGTTCGGACCGACGGAATACCTAAAAGCGTCCGTGTCGTCGCTCACTCCGCAATTCTGAGTGGGTGCAAATGCTCCGGTTGGGCCAAGATTCCGCCAGTCGCTGGCATCGTCGCGTCACTAGTACACTGCAGTCACTGTACCACTAGCACTAGTCACGGTGATATTCAAGCTTTCCAGCTATAGTACTCGGAATGAAGGTACGGCCTTCCAAAAGCTCAGGGCAGGTAACCGTGAAGTGGTTCATGTCTTTCCCCTGCCGGGTCCTGCTCCGCCAGGGTAAAATTTAACCCGACAGGCCCAGGGGGTGGAGCCCGCTTGGGTTTCAGGGAACATTCCAGAGTCTTTGTGGCGGAAGGTGCGAAAGCATTCGATACGCCCAACGGAACGTTGAATATTTTCACGCGGAGAAACATGCTGACGGAACGTCAGTACGCTCTGCACTTCGCTTTGCTTCGTGAAGTTTGACGCTTGGCACGGTGCTCAAAGTCGAACGTTATTCTCAAACACATCAAGTGGCCTAGCCTTAGGTCCAAGACTAGGCGTAGGCGCGGGCGAAGACTGTGACCGCTAAGCGGCGTGATTTGGAGCTCTGCCAGGCTGCTCTGCCTCCTCCGTCCACTGGCACGATTTCTAATCATCAATACTAGTAGTATATATATATATATAATTATTTATTGCCAGTAAAGGCACTTACCCAGGCTGAATAGACGGTGGCTATAAACTTGAATGTACTAGTGACTAGGGTATCTCTGCTGAGGTCCGGCTTTCGGGGGAATTGGCTGCGCACGATAACTCGGTTTGGAGCTTCAATATCATGATCGTGCAGCTAGGACTCGGATGGGAAGTCACGGTACTAGTGACGGTAGCCTAGGCGGCCCGGGGTATACAAGTACGGCCCGGGGTTGCCAGTGTGTTTTGATACGTCCCAGTTGAACCTTGGGATCATACTAGACGTTTATTTCCATTGCATTCACCGTGACTCGGACTGGCACTCCGAGTCAGGCTGGAAGTTCAAGTCACGCCGGTTACAGACTCGGACTCAGAACTTCTACCGTTCCACCCGGCGGGCGCAGGTTCCGGGGGACCCGGGGGGTTCGTTCGTGACGGCCTCCTTTCCACTCAAATGTCTCCCAACTCCGCTTTGGATCCCGGGCCAGTTACTTCAGTATATATCTTGAATACCCGGACAAAGCTGTCTACAGCTCGTAGTGGATACCCAGGCCCCCATGTTCGTAGGGGGCTATGGGGCGCCGCCCCTCCAGTTTCATTTTTGTTGCTCTGGGTGCATGCATCGAACTCAAGATCACTTCTCCCCGAAATGGAAGTGTGCTAGACCTGACAAAGGGTCGTGACAATGGAGGCATCGATTTAAAGATCCTGGTAGCGGTTGACTCAGGCTCAGAGTATCATGAGAAGGTCAAGGGAGGGACTATCGGTCTTTTTATCAATGGAACTGGTATATCTTTTGGTGGTTTGGACTCTGTCGCTAGTGGGTCACCCCCTGGCTTCCTAATGCCATTGACAAAATGGCAGGCTGGACGAGCCTGGTTGCACTTTGAATTGTCGTCCTTCAGTGTTGATGTTATTTTTTTCTGATTATAATTGTCAGAGCTACAGGTGCAAAAATACTTCTTCAATACCCGTATCAAGTGTGCCGGTCATGGTACAGGTTAAAGAATGGTATGAGTATCCATCAGGAGCCAGGGCAGTTCACTCACTCGAGATCACCTTGGTGCTCACGTAAGTAATATGTTGTGCGATACTATGTATCCTAGACAAGGGTACAGGCTCACAATAGATGATGCTCATCGAGCACTCGTTTTACTAGGAACTATCATTGCACACGAATGTCACGAATATTCTATTATCAAAGAGGTACAAACGGATGCCTTGCATATATCATCTATGTTTGCTAGATGATTGTTGTTGTGCCGGACTCGCATGCGTTTGCCTTGCGTCTGCTTGCGATGCTAGAGATTTGCTTTGAAATAATTGTTATCAATGAGTCGACGTTGTTTGATGGAATGATACAGGAAAGCTGGAATAGATATGCTCTCCAAATGGCAATCAAGCTCCTCGTCGCAAGGTACGTCAGGACAAGTTACTACATCACACTTGATGCCGATGTTCTCGTTGTGGGGGGGCTTGATGTGGGACTGCTTCTGCCTGGTGGTAAAGCCATGTAGCTACGCGTTGTTGGTTTTGACTGTGAGATAGTCATCGCAAATTGTTCTAGGTTCATTCCTGAACCCCGAAGTGTGCACCCACACTGGTGGCTGGGCTCCATTATGACTTTAGGGCTAAAAAATGATTCATTTGCAGATTCAATGTTCGGAGTAACGCCCGCCGTTCTCTCGACCTTTGGTGCACAGGTGACAACAGCCTCTGTGAGCAATCAATTTCGGGACACAGACTGGCAACGAGCCTGGTTAGCGCAGAGTTGCAGCGCGTAACAGCATCGCAGTGTAAGGCTGACGTGTTCAATTATTAGGTCATGGAAGACTGGGATGTGGTGGAGCGAGTACTCCCTGTACCGACTTGCTCTAGATGCTCGTGGAATGTTCACCAATCTTCACGCCCTTTCCACATCCAGTGTAATCTGTAATGCAATCTGGTTTCAGCACCAACTGCCGTGGGATTCAAATGCGGCGTTTCACAACCTGCACTGTTGCTTTTCTCTCGTGCAGTCGACAACAGACATCTGCCCATCTGCTATCGCCGCTGGTGTAAGCAAACAGCTAGAGAGAGAGAGAGAGAGAGAGAGAGAGAGAAAGAAAGAGAAAGAGAACCAAAACTAGTCGGGCAATATTGATTAGCTTTGGTCAACGAATTGTCATAGAAGTACAATTTCAACAGCCACCCTGATTTTGATGAATTTGGTCATCGTCCGACATACTTCGAGTCTATGATTGTAGTAACATATGAATGCCCAGCGATAATGAATTCGCCTCTAGTCTCGCTATTTAAGTTGTCTTCATGGCAATTTCTACTTTGAGTCGAGGTCACCTGGCAATGACGCAAAATGTAGCAGCTAGCTATAAAGTCCAAAGTGCTTGGCCTCTCTGAGCACATTCTCGCATCCTGCGCATCGACCGAGGAATAGACGGCGCAAGATACCGGAGTCATCGGCTTTGAGCTTGGAGCCGCCTATTGCAAGTGCTAACCAGGACACTATTGCTAATGCCCCGTCTAAGTCGGTGCTACTGCCCCTGCGAGATATAATTTACACTGGCACAACTCCTTGATCCCAAACTGCTCGAAGGCTCACACGATGGGCCTGGAACCAAATCGGCTTGCAGACAACTCGAGATTCGCAGCGAAAATGGGGCTATTCTCCCGCCGAGGCCTTCGTAATCCCTTCGATGCCGCTTGTTGCTGCCGTTCGAACCACCGCAGTGTCCGTGGTTTCTCGCGCCGGTCCCCGGGTCCGTGGTTTCTTGCACGAGCGCCCTCGAAGCTCTCAATTCGTCCCGAGTCGACTTCGAGCGCTTGAATTTATGCTCCGGGCTCGAACCCTATTTTTCGCACTTTTTTGTGCAGGGATGTGCCGCGGGGAGTTGTACAGCCGTGCTTTTTCTTGGCGCACCGCCTCGGCCGACCCCTTGGGCGGTCAGAAACAGCTTGGGGCTGACCAAGGGCGCGTTTTGGCTGTGCACAAGGCAAAAAAAAACATTGTCCTGCGCGCCCGCCGTGCACTTGCGTCAAGTCCCTTCGTTGGTCGCGTGTCATAGCGGGAGGCGAAACACGCGAACGGACACCGCGAATTGGCGACTATCTGATGAGCACAAGGGCGTAATTTCTTCACTTGACCTAGTCTTGCGAATTTGAGGCCCACGTCCGTGCGGCGGGGATACTCTAGCTCGACATCTTAAAAAAAAAAGAGGTTCACGGATTTTTGCCCGAAAAAAACTTTGAAGGACCAGTTTTCATTAGCACCGCTTCCTTGCAGCGCCGTGCCTCCATTCGGCTTCCTTTTTAAGTTTAACAAAAAAACCACAAAAACACAGCCTTCTCTCTTCAAGATTCGAGAATACATCGAAGCACAAAGGCTGCAACACGCTACGCGTAATAAACACAGTTAAACTAACTACTTAGTGTACTTTAAGGTAGCTCCGCGGCAGACTATCTCAGCCGCCGTACTCCCAAAGGTGCGTACTCCTTTGGTCTTGCTTTATTCGCAGAAAAAAGCATACGTGACCCCTATATGCAGAGTAGGAATCGAGATCTGAACCTTACTTTTCGGTGGCCTGGTCAGTGACTCCGAAACCAGGAGTTCTGCGAAGTTCAACGTAAAGTTGAAGTAGAGGAAGGGGGTAAATTCAGCAAAACCCGTCCCCTAGTGTTCTAGATGTCGAAACACCGGGCCAAAACGGGCAAATCTCAGTGGATTATGGCCCCTCAAGGCCCCGAACTGTGTCCTTGGTGGCTTGGGGGGTTCATGAGGCGAATATTTCCTCTGCGAGTGTGGGCGACTGGCCGGGCGCCACGCGGTTACCAGTACTAATTCTCGGCCTCAGCCTTGACCCAAAACAAAAAGTAGTCCGATCCAAAACCAAAACTTACTTTACCAAAAAAGTAAGATGTCACTCTATTCCTACCCTGCTTATAAGACTGGCACGAACGTCAATTTTAATTATCTGCGAACGTCTCCGCGCAATGCCCCTGACTTCACTGAGCTAAATGACAGCGCCTGCCATGGCGTGGGTACTCGCAGAGGGTACTCGAGGGACAGGGCGTCGACCCACATACACATACTGGCCATTATGCGGCTACATTTGTCGTTGAAGCCATCTTCGCAAATATCATTGAGGCGCTGGTGTTTTCGTCATCCTCCATTATGTCCATTGTCTCTTCAAATGTCAAGTTGAGAGCTTCTTGAACATTCATTTCAGGTGGCTGAGGCGGGGGTGGTCCAGCTCCGGCAATGCCACCTGGTATCTTGGCTGTAGGAACTGTGTGTGCTTCAAATGTGCCGAGCAAGTAAGTTGGTAGCAACTCGTCGCTAGGTTTGTAAGTATCTTCAACAAGGAGGCACGTCGGTAGCTCAGTAAGTGAATCTGTCTCAGGAGCAATTGTCTTACTATCATCAACCCCAGTATAAATTGAGCTTATCAAGGCTGAAACCGAGCCTTCCTCTATGCCACTAGAATTTCCTGAAGTTAGATGTTTTAGTGCCTCCGAGTAAGAGATAGCGACCTTCTCATCTTCGTGGCCAGACATGCGCATAAAAAATGGCACAAGGCCGGCTGAAGCAAGTATTTCACGGGCTTCAGTTGTGCATGTAGAAAGCAAGCAGAAAATTCGCGCACAGGACTGTGCTGTGGAGCTAGGGTTGGGATCATCTGAAGCCTGGGCAAGTTGAACAACATGTTGAACAGGCAAACTCGTTGCAATTAGCTCTCGGTGCGTTGGCTCGAGTGCCAAAATGTGCAGAACGGCTGCCGTAAGTGCATAGCAACTTGGGATGTTCCCAAGAATGGGGATTGTTTTCAAGATGTTGTGATCCAGAAGTATTTTGTTAAAGCGTCGTTGCTGAACGATGGAATAAAGTGCTCTCGCGCAGTGCGCATGTAGCTCATTATCATTTGGCATTTCGTTGTTTGCACAAATGATATTGAATAGTAGCTGTACCGCTCCATCGTTGATTAATTTATCAAGGACATCACCGGCAGATGTCAAAGATCTGATAGCAACGGCCACAAGGACTTTAGCATTCGAGGGATCGACCGCAGAGTCAGACAGACAAAGCTTTTGATATAAGACTTCAAGAGCTTGTAGGATATTATCGTAGACCATCAAAGCTCGATGCTCCTCTGACATGAATGACATGTATGTGAAAATGTGAAGGATGGCCTTGTACACAATATCTTTTTCCGCCTGCAAACCTGCGCTTAGACCAGCTTTAACCAAGCCAACAAGTTCATTCACAATATTAGCATTGAGCAAGGGCACACGAACTGAGGAGCACCAGGCCAATTGCACGAGAACACAAACGCAAGTCTTTTGAGTTGGAAAATGTGGCGAACTGGCCCCCTTGATCAAATCAACCACAACATTAGAATTGACCATTTCTTGTCGAGACGCCCTGTCCTCTGCGATGCGTAAAAACGATTCGGCAGCCGCAACCTTAGCAACCGGATCATCGAGGGCTATAAGTGATCTAAGAACTGATATGGCGCCTGCCCTGATTGCGGGCTGCCGTGATTCAGTGTGGCCAATCAAATTGCATGCCGCCTTACCGCATGTAGTCTGGGTGGCTTTGTCCTTCGCCCGCATTAGGTTAAAAAAAAATTCAAGCGAGGTCCTGCGCTCGACAAGCAGGCCTCTGCCAACAGGACCCTGCGCAGAAAGATTACAGAAGATTGATGCGCAGACAGACATCGTCTCCTCTTCTGGTAGACGTGAAAGCGAAGACATTGCCTGTATTAGTCCTTCCTCGGCGAGCTGAGGTAGCCTGTTCTCCGTTACGGTAGGTGCGTTTAGCAGGTTTAAGAAGGCTCTGGCGCAGACCTGCTTCGTCAGATGAGAGACTGACCGAACCATGCAGATCATCATCAGGGAAGTCACACCGCCCTGCTGGACAATCTTCTCTTCATATCCAATGCGACAACCAAGATTGCAAAGAGCACGAGCGCAGTAGAGCTGATTCTTCTCACAATATGAATTTGACAATTCCGCAATGAGGGGTATAATTCCAGCCTCTATCATGGGCCCTTGTACTGCCGACTCATGAGACAGATTGGCAAAGGCAACGGCACACCTTAGCCTTGTTGTATCGTCCGCAGTGCGATCACCTGCAACAGTAACTAGGGCTTGCAGCGCACCCAGGTCACAAAGAGGCTGGCGACAAGGCTCGTGTGCAGAAATTGCGGATAGAACGGCACAGCATGACTTGTGCGTAGCAGAATCCGAGCCCTTGCCACAACCTGCAATTACGTGAGGCACTGCACCCGTAGTGATAGTGACTGCACAAGAACCCTCGTGGGCAAGACGACATAGTGCGGCACAACAATGTTTGACAATGTCTTGGTGTCTAGTTTGCATCATATCTATGAATGCTGGGACGACACCTTCGTCAACCATGAGGCTCACATTTGGTTCAACCGATGCAAGCTTACACAATGATGCCGCACACAGCATGCGCGTAAGGGGTTCTGGGAGTCTAGTGAGATTTATGATAGCAGGAATTGCGGATGCTGAAATACTTCTCTCGGACGCAGCCTTGCCACATGAAAAGTTGAAGAGTGCAAGGGCACACGATCCACGGATTCGCGTGCATGTATGAGTACAAAGATTAATGATAGCAGAGACGCCGCCTTGGCCTAGCACTTGTTCATGGTTGGCTTCGTCTGCTAAAACACGAGTCAGCGCCGAGACACCATGGAGAAGAGTCGATGAGTCAGAAGCTTCATGCAGCAGAGTCACAAGTGCAGGAACACATCCTTCTTGGACAATAGCTTGTCGTCCGACAGCTTGCCGCGACATCATTCTCAGGGCAGATGCGCATAGCTGGGTGGTCACAGTGTCTCGGGGACACCGCAAGCATATATTGCACAACGCTGTGACGCCGCCTTCGTGTATCAGCCTTGGAAGATTTTGCTCCTCTGTGATCAGGCGAATGATAGCCGACGCGATGTAGTGCAGCGTGACCGTGTCTACGTCTGAAGACAGGGCGTAGAGGACTTGAACTGCCCCCTTGCATACCATATCTACTCGACAAGCCCTCGTGGATGCAAGGGAACGCACAACAATAGCACATACCCTCCGCGTTTTGGACTCTGCGCCTCTAGCTAGAACTCCAACTACTTGCACGACACCTTCCTCAACAATTCTAGGTCGAAGAGGCTTGATATCTGAGAGATTGCAGAAAGCTGCCGCGCATAGGTGCTTGACCACTGGTAAAGTTTGTGAGGCCAGAGACACGAATGCTTTGACGACACGCTCAATGTACATGTAGGGCTGATCTACACAGGTCAGATTGAAAAGTCCGCGAGTGCACAACTCAGCAAGCTCCGCGTGCTTGTTCATTATCGACATTAAGGCAATCACAATACCATCTTCAACTATCTTTGCTTCAATCCCATCCATACATGTAAGATTTACCAGGGCCACACCACAATCACGAGCAACAGATACTTCCTTTGAATTAGCACCGAGGTCGGAAACTGCTGGCACGGCCGCTCGTTCAACAAGTTGCTCACACAACGCAACGTGGTGAGACATATTCTTGAACGTAGTAGCAGCCACCCGACGTACCTCCTCATTATCATCCTTAGACAACACGATAGCTGCAGTTACGGCACCCTCTTCTACAAGGCGCATAGCATTCTCTCTGCAGGTTGACCACGTCGCAAGGGAATTTGCACAATGTAACCTGACCTCGTACAAGCCCGGTGTTTTTATTGGTTGCGTTACCTTCGGATTCTTGTTATTTTGCTCTTGTACAAGATCTTTAACTAGAGGTGTCTGCTTGGACAAAGCTGCCTCTTTCTTCAAAAGCTCATGGCGGTTTATTTTACTGCCAGTATGGTCGCTCAGCCGTGACTGGTAGACGATATTATTCATGTGTGTCCGGTGCAAGGATGGATCACGACCCTTTGGACCCAATACCTCCAAATCACCATATTTATCGTCCCCATGCGATTTTGAATGGCTAAGCCGCGGATGGAAAGATGTCAGCTCTGCTTTTGCTAGGCTCGCTCCTTGGAGTCGATGAGGTGACGATACCTGCATTCCATTGTGCCTTTCGTCTTTCTCCAATTGATGTGAGCCCCTGGCAACAGGTAACTGGAGCCGGTCCTTTTGCAAATCTAACATAACTTTAGCCGGAGGACTACGAGGGACCTGGGAAAACCTTTTGTATATATTCATGCGTGTTTTTGATATGCTTTTTGAGCAAGCATCTTGCTGGAATGCCGCGAGGGATGCTAGAGAAGTTGACATGGGATTATGTTTCTCGTCTGATACAGCTGACAGGTTTATGGAGGTAACCGGTCGATGTGCGTCAGTAGCTTTGACGCCCACCCCAGAAGTTTGTTTAGATGTCTTTGGTATCTCAATCCCCGTCATTTTGCTCAGACGCTCTTGAATCTCTGTGAGAGCGGGATTTTGTGCAGTTACGTCAGTACGACAGCCCAACTTTCGTTTCTCCCATACCCAAAGATTACCTAAGTTCATTTTGATCCGATTTTGATCCGAGCACAGCGCTAATTGCAATTGTTAAAAATGATTAAGATACATGATACCGTACGTATATGCGTCACGTCAACCGCAATTTGAACCGATTCACCGAGCATGCTGTGGCAAATTAGGAGCCGTCACGGCAACCAATTCCGCATATCTGGCTCACGTTCCAGAAATATTGTGATATATCGGACCGTGACAGTGACCGTGACTCGGACTCCGACCCTGGCACGGTAAAGTGCCCCTGGCTGCCGGCGACCAGGACTAGCTTATCCAGCACGTTCTGCGCTCTGCAGTCCCGGTTTGGTTCGAGCATCTAGCGATAAACAGCCTGAGGCGCACAAGCCTTGTATGAACGAAGTACTACGAGGCGGCGAGCCTGCCAGTGTAGTAGCCTCCAGGCCACTAGGGCAGGCAGGGGCTACTGCCAGATCACTGTCAGTCGCATAAGAAGGTCCCGAGTCCCGGGCCCGGGCCAGACTCGTCAGTACCGACAATCATGATTTCCCTGCTGGAGACCCGCCGAATAATCACATGCCCTGATCTCTATTCGAGAGGTTGTATCCAAGCTCCCCCCCCGGGGGTTGCGGATATCAGCCTGAGTCGGAAACCTCAGGCAAAAACTTCCGAAGTCCCGCCGTGGCCCGGTGGAATCGCAAAGCCGGGAACTTAAACCTCCGGCCTCGAATGGGACAAAACTGCAACCGCCGTAAAACCCGAAAAGCAACCTCGGTGCAGTTTCTATGGTTTCCGGCCGCCGCGTCACGATCGTCCGAGTCCCAGTCGTCACGGTTCCGAGCCGACTTCAAGTTGGACACGTGGATCCACAAATCAGGGACTTGACACAACTTTCCACGGTGTTTTGTCGCTTGGAACCCGAAAATCTACCACTCCTCGGAGACGGAAACCTATAACCCTCCCCCCTGTATCCGACTGATGCAGTACCTATGGTACCGTAGGTACCGTAGCCCTAGGTACCGTAGGTACGGTACTGAAGCTTTAACGCTAACGCTCTTGCAACTAAGTGACGTGATGAAAACACCATGTGGTATTAGTAACACTGGCTACCAGGGCTTCCAAGGACGGAGTGTAAAACCACCGCCACCAATGAAACCCGGAGAGACGGAAATCTCGCGGAAAACCAAGTTTTGCGATGTAGGAGAAGCAGCAAAGAACAAGATTTTCCCAGATAAGCAATATCTAACGGTGTCTTCCACAATGTCGATCGGGCTTTCCTCGTCCGACTATCATGCGCCTGACAAACGGGGCGTGAGCGCCAGTTTCACTTCAACTTCGCTACAAAATAGCAGGAGGTCATGCACTGCATTGACTTTGAACCGCCAGTCATATTTAAGCGACGTTGAGAACATTAGCGGGTTCGCTGCTAAAGCCTCATCGCCAGAGAGGCTATTAAACAAAACTTCGAATTCTGAGATTGCGCGACGGACAAACTCAACTTATGAGATGGATCTTGGCATAGCAGGGGAGAGCCCTAGCCTTCGTCCATACGTGGTCAGAACCGGGATGGCATCAACAACTATGGACCTAAACGAAGGCACAACAAAGGCAACTTACCACATACCAGGGTATGGCGGCCACATACCTTGTTCTATACGCAACCCCACCATGAGACAGCATTCGGAGGGTAGTACAGCTCGACCTCTGTTATCAAACTCAAGCCTATATCGCCATAATTTACCAGGGTACACTGGCCATAAGCCGTCAAGTGCTAGAAATGATAAAGGACCTCAATTTTCTGGGGGAATAACTGTCGGCGAAGTATTGTGAGCCAGCCGATAGACCTACCAAACCCATAGATTCTTTGGTACGTTTACCTGTGTTTGGGTTGGACTGTGGAGTCAGTCATGAGGCATTTTGCGGTCATTTGACCTCAGCTCGAAATCATGTGTAGGGAACATCGGACGACTCCCAGAAAGGCACTGTCCGGAAAGGAGAGAGAGTGTTGACTGGCAACAGCTCGTGACTGGCACTGGCAACTTGAAACCATAATTACAAAAAGTCATATAAAAGCAATCGAACGAAACCATAGGAAAATCGCGCCAAACCATAAAAATTGTTTCCTATCGTCACCGGACTGCCAGTCACGGTGGCGGCCCGGGCACGGTTCAAGTTCCATCATATCCGAGTCATGATCTAAGAGGGACCAACAGATCATGGATGGGGCCCCTAGTACACTAGGCCGCTAAATACGTTGATGTGCCCCACATCCTAGCTTATTATTATTATCATCATCATCATCATCATCATCATCATCATCATCATCATCATCAAAATAGATTCATATGATTGCTTTGCTTAGAGCTAGGCCGCCTCCCAGCGTGACCGCACGCCCGGCCCGCCCCGCATTAAACTTGAATAAATAAATAACTTGAAATAAATAATTAAGGAACTTGATAGAATATCCCAAAGGAACTTGAAAAGGACATACACCAAGCCTCTAAAGGTCTCAGGCTTCCCCCTGCGCGGCTAGCCTGAGGATACTCAACCGGCGCTTAAAAAGAGACGTCAAGAAACGATAAAGCAAATTCTCAATCTCCTGGGGGCGAATCATCTCCCATTAATAAAGCCAGACATTCCGCGTTCGGCATCATCATCATCATGAGTTGCGGCGCGTCTCGGGTAAGATCGTTTCTAGTCTCTGGAAGAAATCGCCTCTGACGTCGTCCAATTTTGGACACTCAAATATAGTGTGGATAATCGTCTCGGAACCGTGACCACAGCAAGGACATTCTGCGTTGCGCGTAAGCGACATTCGAGCAGCTCGTAGTTCCGAAGAGTGGACATCTTTTTGTCAAGGCACGAAGCTCAATCCACGGCCTGCACGCTTCGACAAAACTCTTGGCAACTCCTTCGCCTTGCCGCGGGACAATGATTCCCCGGGCCATTCAACGTCCTTGGCGAGATCCTCGAGGTATTTTCACACCGCACCGTGACGCACATGTGCCGTACCCTCCGTCACCCCGCAAGCCGCCGTACACTCGTCGCACGAGAAAGTCCTGGGGGTCCAGCGACAGGATG
>Ga0099799_10292_pt1 | contig 14195 bp, 10 predicted proteins | sample Uncmet6_SortLC_1_FD_89033 | JGI IMG/M metagenome (GOLD analysis project Ga0099799, IMG submission 89033) | Marine eukaryotic communities from CALCOFI LINE 67, Pacific Ocean - CN11_C50_N6_SortLC_1 | ecosystem: Environmental > Aquatic > Marine > Oceanic | place: Pacific Ocean: Monterey Bay...
CGGCAAAATCACCCCACTAGCTCCAGGCGATTTTGGATTTGAGGCGGTTTTATCTCGGATCGCACCGCGTCGCAACTGCTTTCTCGGCGCGAGGCTGCCCGCATGGTATCAAACTTTGCACAGCCCATTATTTTAGCCTGCGGGAAACTTCCCACTTGCGCGACAGCAAAAATTTCCCGCCATTCGGTCAGCGCGTGGCTTTACGTACGCCATTGCGCCAAAATTAAATCAACGTCGACTATTTAGTAGCGCTCGACCCCTTATAAATTTTGAAGTCTCCACGCAGTATTGAGATTCGCAGGATTCATGGGGTAATGCGTCCGAATCTTAGAAGAAGAAAAAACCTGAAAAATTACGGCAAGAGCGGAGCCTAGGCTCGTTACGACGACAGAGACATCCTAGACGAGGGTAAGCGAGTTAAAAAAGGTTACGTGGTCCCCGGAGAGCATTGATAAATAGGGTCATGTCGATGAAAATAGCAGGACGACGCGTGTCTAAGAAAGAATAATGTGCACCGAGTTCAGGGCTACCGCGCGTGCAGGCTGAAGACGTCCTGTGGTTGCGCACTCGCGTGCGCTGCAAGCCCATAGCTGGCCAGGGCTCCTCAGCTCGTGAGACTAATCAACACGGGTATCGATTATATGGGTGTTGGCGAGTGGTCTTGCAGTGGAAGGAACCGTCACATACGGGTTGATAGAGGTACTAGCTACTAAGCGCAAGTAATGAATGGCGTTGCGCGCACGGACTCTGCAGAGGCCCAAAACTTTTGTTGGCGTTGTGTCCGTGTTCTTGACTAGTTCACCCCGCTTTTAAATGCTAGAACGTGTCGGCGACAATCAGAGGATCGATTGACCCTCTGCTCAGATGAGCACCTTACTTACATCACAAGTCCGCTCATGGAGTCAACCTAGTTAACTGGTTAACCTATGTCTCTGCGATGTACTCGCGACCGCAACAAGCGGCCAGGTAAAATTCCAATTCCACCTGTTCTTCCACGGCCGCAAAAACTTCCACTTACCTTGGGATAGACTTTGAGGCTGACTTTTAATGACTTAATGAAAATATAAATCAAATCCCTCTGCAGGAATCCGCACGCTTTTTGCGCACAGCGTTTGCCGCGTCTTTACAAAGTCGTTGATCACGCTCCTTGCCCGTGCAATGGCGCTTCCGCTATATATAAGTACCAACGTGGCATTAAGATTCGCCGGATATTCTTCTTTATTAGGACTCATAGATGATGGGTAAATTTCACATTTCTTATTCGTCGGGCGGGCCAAGTATCTTACGTCCTTTACTCATGTGCATGCGTATCGCGCGCCACGGCACATCGATGGCGTAACCTTACCGCTCTGGGGAAAGACTGGCGACCAGTAAACAATATAAATGGCGACCAGCAAACAGCATTATTTCCAGGAGCCTTCTGTCTAGTTAATAGGATTTTCCGGGTTTATCTCGCCATCGTCCGCGTTCTTCCTGACTTTTTATAGAGAAATTTTGTACAAGCCAAATTGCCTCCTCGATTTTAGTCTCCGAAACAATTTGCTAGTGCCCGCCGCTGGTGATCTTAAGCGCATTACTACTTCCTCCTCCCACTTGATCTACTTCATTGCCCGGATAGAAGGCAAAAAGATTTTCGGAAGAACCACCAATAGAACCACCGAGCAAAAATCTCCTAAGGAGTGGCGGGGGGTCCGGTGCTGTCTAAATCTACCTTACTGCAACTTGAGGTGTTTTGTCGCTACAAGTCAACCAGCGGCGGTCGAAAAAGCATTCGGTGATGTCGTGGCGGGCCACTTGGAAACGACCGTCAGGACCAGCGGACGTTGAAACGACAGCGCACGATGTCGACCTAGAGCTGCGTTTTAGGACCGTACTATTTTTGGACCTATTTGAGTACCGGAGCGCGCAGCAGACTCCACTGCGTGCAGCTCTTGCCTTCAATACCCCTCACGTTGTTTGCTTGGAGTGCGCCGATTTATTTATTTTGAAGCTCCTCTAGTAGTAATTTGGAATTCTAATTGCGATCGCGCGCTGATTAAGAAGGGCCTCGCGGAAAGTAGCGCCAGTGGGCACTTGCAGACTGCCGAGATTGCTATTCGGCGCACGCGCCTTAAGCGTGACCGCCACGCAGACGAGTTCCCATGACCTCCACGCGCTTGGTGGCTGTCCACTGCGCGCATGGCGAGCGCGTTGAAAACTGGGTGAAGGAGTAAGATAATTCATGATGAACTCGAAACAATAATAAAAAAAGGAAGAACTACGTAAGAACAGAAGCTCCGAGGAGCCCTCCCTCTGCTCACCCAGGATACTCAAGCGCGCTTAGAATATATAGCCATAATAAGAAAAATGAGTCGTGCGGGAGTTGCAGAGGCACAAAAGAACATAACCGATCTTGCAGGAGCTAAAACAGCCTGAGTAATACGCATACTTATTGTTTATATTTGGTTCCATGCTAAATCAATCGGAAGCTGAACTGATCTGCAGGCTTCTGGCAGACGTCCAATTCTTGTAGATGTCCCCAGCGGAATCCGCGGTGAGTCAAATATCGTCCGCATAGAAGACAACGGATGACTTCGCAACCGACGGCAACGCCCGAACACGGCTCCCCGAGGCGGGGCGCGATATCATCAATAAATACCGCTTACAGGGCGAGGCTCAGCACTGGCACGGACTAGTATAAATTTCGAGCCTGAGGCCTCCGCGCCGGTCTTTGCGGTCTCGAATTCCTAACTAAGCTTCGCAGGCTAATTCATTCTAATTGGAGCCAAGGGAAGGTAAGGCAGGATGTTGCTCCAAAGAAGTAAGAATAACCTATGTCCGGCCTTGCCAGTGGGGAAGTGTGGTATGTGCGGGCTAGAACATGCTCACAGAGCCCCCTTCCGCGCCCCAGGGAAGGCCCTGAGAGGATGGACCGGTGGAGCTCAGTGCTGGTTATGATGATGAACAAACGCCCACCGCATGAGAGCCGCCCGGGCCCAGGACGTTCCTGCACCTAACTCCATTGTGATTCCAAGGTCCCAGCAAGCTAAGTGGTCAACTTCAAGTTCTCTTGTTGGGCCCGTACTGGTGGAATATAGATTTGCTCGTGGAAGGCGCCGAACTTTAATTTCCCCGTCAGTTAGGCAATGTACAGTAATTTGTCAGTAACGAGGTTATATGAGCTACCCGATGCTAATTTAGTGTCGTACACAACTCCTGTGCATTCCGTTGTATTGCTTCTTACACCGACACCTGGACTTGGGTAGACCGCCAGCCGGTACGTATATTCAAAGTAGATGCCCACGCCCGACGATTGAAGCAAGGAGCTTTGTCTTGTTTCGCTCTTCAAAAGCAAGCAGTCGGCTCTGCCATGATTCAGTAGACTCATCCTCGAATGGCAAAAGGGCCAAAGTGCAAAGTTCTCGGGCATTGCGATGGAGTTGGTCACATGAGGCTCCTTTGAGACCATGGAGATGGAGGAAGGTAGCTAGTCTTGGGGCACTCCAGCCTTGACGTTCTTCTTTGAATTTCATCTCAGTTTTGCAGCGCCAAAGGCATGATTCTCCCTTCTTTGTCATACTAGTCTTGAAATTACCGAGCCACAGCCACGCCCCAGGAATCCCATCTAGCTCCCGGGCTCCCTGTCTGGTGTGCGCAAGAGTGTGAACAAGCTGAATGCCATTCTGTTGGATACTTGTTTGAGAGAGTTGGGATCGTAAGACACCGTAAATAATGGGCAGGGCATGTGATGAGGCTAAGCTGGCGTGAATATCTCCCAAAACAACAGTTACTTGCTGTAGCATCGCAACTGCCGCTGCGAGGGCAGTTATGCCCAGCTCAACCTCATCGTTTCTTCGAGCAGTGTAGTTTTGGATGGCAGCAATTAAGCTAAAACATGTCTCAGCCACTCCAGCATCGCGTAGCGTGGTACCGGCTGAGCTATCGTACGAACTTAGTTGCTCGAGGATTCGGCAGGCCATCTGGAGGAGAACAAAGGCAAACTGGATCTGTTGTCTATCCAAGCTGGGTATTGGGCTCGTGGCTGGCCCAGGTTCAACATTCTCGGCTTCTCCCAGGTACGACAAGCCCAGCCAAATATTTTCAACGATTGTGTGAAAAGACAGTGGGTGGGGCTTATGTTTGAGCCCTTTTGTTGGTGCGTCTGAGTCACCTCGGTGACAAAAAAAGAGCAGGGCGTGCTGGGATGCAGATGAGGTAGTTGCTGCAACAAGGGAAGTCAAAAGGTTGCAGCGGTAGGACGTATGCCGCCCTGAATTCCTGTGATGCAAAACATTTCAAGGAGGACTAGACTGCACGTAGACGCCGCTGCGAGATGACAGTAAAGCACCAAATACTGCAAGTGCAGTCTTGGGCCTGGCTGAAAGGCAGTCTCGTGTGGCATCACATTTAGCCAGCGCAGCCAAAATCCCTGCACACAGCATTTGGGCTTCTTGTAGAAGTTCAGATGGATGATGAACATGGTCGTCTGCTGCGTTGAACACAGTTGTTGATCTGTTCATGTTTTCCATTAGCTGCATAATAAAATGCTGGACAACTTCAAGCATGCCGTGCCTTACAAGTGCGATGCAGCCTACTTCCGTGCCACAAAGTGCACACGCAGCACGGAGACTTTCGTTCACAGCCCGCTGGTGATCTGCATTTCTGAGAGATTTGACGAGCATTGGCACCTAGATGGGGACGGATGATACCAATTTGACGGTAATACAAGGCCGACTTACATTATGAATGGTGCATGTGTGATGCGTAGTACCAAACGTATGCCCCTAAAGTAGAAATTGTACGCAGTGATGCCCACCAGAGCCATCTCAGATTTGGGTACGCACCATTGGGTACGCCGAAACGAGTCCTATGTTAACTCTGACACAGTGATCATGTCGCTTCACTGTCAAATTCCTGTGCCATTTCGATCTTACTCTGCCAGCCTAGGGATATGGATTTTTGCAAGGGATTTCAATTGTGCTGACCAGTGCTCGTCTGACAACACTTTTTGTCATCGAAGAATCAGCCGCTATCTGGAACAGTTTCCAACGTTCCTGCATTATGGGGTCGCATGGAGTAGCTAACTTATCTGAACTTCCACAGCAAGACCAATATCCACCACCTGAGTAACGTCCTAAGCTGTACTGTTTTTTTTTCCAGCGGCCAGGGTGCTTCAACTTATCTTCCGGAATAAATCTAGGCAGTGAATAACATTATTTAGAAGCCAGCTTACCGATTAAATTGTTCCTTGACTGGAGTGGTAGTGATCGTCGAATTCCCCCACATCTTTTTTCACAAGGCTGATTGTATATTATAAACGCAGAAGCTTGCGTAATTACATAGCTGTACACCGTGGAAGGATAGCGAAGGATTCCATTGATTTCTGCTGGGTCACTTAGACGTAAATATATGGAGTATCATACCGGGGGGGTTGGGGGTGTCTATACTGCAGTACGGTACTTTATCCTTGTAGGAGCGGAGTATGCTGGTCTAGATTGTTTGTGTTAGTGGTCTCGGCGTATGTTAGACAGTATCAGCGCCTTTGGCATCTGTTTAGCGATCGACGGCGGCCGGGGTCCTGCCGCAGATCCGTTCAAATGTTGCGGGGTACCGGTCGCGAAAAAGGAATAAAAGGTTCTGTCAGTATTCGACTGGCAAGCCACGTTCGATTCGGTCGCCGGGGCGGCCGCACGCATCATCATGCATGACAACATCTACTCGACGGGACTTACTGCGGAAGTCGAGGCGACTGTCATTGAGCAAAAAGCCTACATGCGCGGAGTTGAAGATCGACCTTGACGCCCCCTACTGCGTCCTGGCGGCAGCTGAGCTTTTCAGCATGATCACGCGGAAGTTTGGTCTGCCAACGCTGACGGTTGCGGCAAAGGATTATGCACTGCAGCAGCTCCGCGGGCAGGGCAATATAACAACAGGTAGTGTTTTGTCCAACAAGGAAGTGCAGACATCAGCAGGCTCTATGTCCTGACGTCTGGTGCCGTGGGCGGTCTTCGTCGATGGTGATCACAAGCGGACCCTCGCTGCACCAGCCTTGTTTGGCGAGCTTTCTGTTATCTATGGACAACGCGCATATTCGAGGCTCGCATCGTGGAGCATTATCGTGGCTCAAATGGCCCGGTCCTCTTCGCGCTCCACACTAAGGTACCTGACCGTGTGACTCTCAAGAAGACCAGTGACAACATATCATGCAGGTGCCTGGGAGGAATTCATGGCCATGGAGATTGGACATCGCACCGCAGCTGGGACTAGTGACGGCGTTGACACGTACACGTCGAGCGCTGCCGGGCGGCGATGATGATTTTTACCGGGTTTGTGTGATGTAGTATATATTCCCACCAAGTTTTCTACCAGTTGCCCCATGATAAGACGCCCGCCGGGCCTACCGTAGTGACTAGTAGTTCAAGTTGAAAAGTTTTACTCTTCCTGCCAGTGGGTGACCAGGGGGGTGATTCACAGACAAATAACGGGTAATTTGCACTGGCAACCTAGGTTTCACTAGACCTTTTACTAGTCCAAGTCGAACTAATAGTACTAGTACTAGAGTATCATGATAGTAACTTGAAGCCGGTCTAGACTCGGAGTGTACTAGCGGAGATACAAGACTCGGAGGTCAAGAGTTACAGCAAATTTAGGGTTCGGTGTCCACCTTTCCTGGAATCAAATTCTTATTCAAGTCGGGGCCCGGGGGGGGGGGATTTTCGAATCAACTCGAAGCAGGCTTCCAAGTGGCAAACTATGGCAGTCTCTTGTGCTCGTCGACCCACGGTTGACGAAAGGTCTGAAACTGAATAACATGCGCGGCATCACGCTGCGTGACATCACCTGGTCGCAACACGTACGGGGCAGCGTCGTGCGACGACACTGTGCACCAGACGATTTCCAGACGTAGCTCGCGAACCCCCTTTTTGGTATAGTGGGCCTCCGCGACAACGTGCGCAGCAACTGTGCGGTCGCCCACCTGTGTAGGAATCAACCAGTGAGTCCGGTGCTGCAATGGCATGGAGTTTGCCCAGTTTTAAATGCGCCGTGAAATTTGATTTACACTTTGGAGCCGACGTGCTGTGGGCCAGTCGCATTCCTGGACCGACAATTGCCGCGATTGGCGTTTGACGCCAGAGGGCGGGCAGAACCGCGTGCCGGCTCGCCAAGAAGCGCTCCATTTCCGCCGCGATCGACGAGTAAGCGCTCCGTGAAGAGGATTGTATCGCCAACAACAATGTCACCGGCTGCACGCACAGAGAACTGCTCCGCTGCGCGGCGAGGGACGAGCATTTGTGCCTCGGAAGCAGTGGACGCTTGCGTGAGTGCGCTTGGCGGGCCACCATGACCAGCATCATTGAGGGCACGAACACGAAAGCGGTAGGTGGAACGAGGCTGGAGCCCGCAGACGCGGACAGTTGTCTCATGCCCCTCGTACGAAACCTTCCAGTCGTACGACGCCGCCGTTGCGTTCGTTCGATGCCTCACGTGCGCTCGCACGGGTGCTGCCAGATGCCTGACCGTAGGAGTTGGCGCCTGTGCCGCCGTACCATCGTCTCGTGAGTTGACAAGACGGCTCTCGAGTACATATTTGGTAGCACCGCCAGGCCCAGCGCGCCAGTTGAGGACAATGGCTTTTGTTTCATCTCGAACGATGATTGGGGACGATGGTGGAGCAGGGGCGGTCCAGACCTCCAGTGGGGGGGAAAGGCGCGAATGTGACCGCGGTGAGACAAGCCGAAGCCTAAACTTGTAGCGCGTGTTTGGCTCGAGGCCATGAACCTGCGCGCATAAAACCAAAATTTCTTGCTTGGGACCTTGCGTTGCCTGTTGCAGCGCAGATTTGCGTCTAACGCCAGTCCCGGGAAGCTTGGCCCAGCTGAGCTGTCTGTGTATTTGGGACGGAAGAAGGGGGCTCAATCCAGCTCAAGTAATTGAATTTTGTGTTGGGTACGGGGAAGACGTCGAGTCCCGCGCAGTAGACGTGCCTCAGTGCCGCGGCCGCTGCCACGGTACGTTGTCACGGTTCCGAGCGACGGGCCGCCACCACTGCGCCCTGCGGGTACGCCTTGATCGCGTTGAAGGATGTGGGTGACCACGTCCGCGTTCCACCAGGCCGCAAAGTGCGCCGTGCGCACTACATCTCGCGCGGCGTCACGAAGTTCGTCCCAGGCGGCGCGCAGCGCGGTGTCCTCCGCGTCGTGCGTCCGATGCGCACCTAGTCGCGTCAACACGTCGGGGAGTACCTTGCCGTCGAACGTGGCATCTTCACGTCCGTGGGAATAGCGTGCGAGAACAGCCGTGAGGCTCACGGCGCCCTCGTCCTCGCCAGCCGTACCAGTCCACTCTGCAAGGATCCGATCCGAAGGGCCGCCGCCACGACCGTTCAGCCCGTGACCACCAGTCAACTTATCGGTCGCGCCCAGCCACACGAGTTTCACTGTCGTAGAAGATACTGCGAAGCGCCTCTCAAAGCCCCCCACACCAACAACATCGCCATGCGGTGGTGCAGAGGCACGCGGGTATCGATTGGTGGTAGCGCGCACATGTGCACGCGCAAGCCGTGGCGGAGGTGGACTGTTGAGGAGCGTGTTTATGACTGTTGCGCGGCCAGACGGCGATGCCGCACCCGCTGCGTTGACTGCACGTACCCGAAACTGGTGCGCCGCGCCAGCGTCAAGCCCATTAATAGTCGCCTCACCAAAACGTGTTCGCAGGACTTCCTCCCACTCGCCATGCAATTCTGAAAGGCAGCGCTCAAGCACGTATGTCGTCGGCGAGGCGAGGCGCTGAACATGGCGAGCGACAGCTGCATCAGCCGCTGCGCCGGCTGTGGCATGTCCGCCGGCGCACGTGAGTGCATCTGCCAAAAATTGTGTCGTCTCCTCGCCATCACGACAGGTCGCGGTACCAAGGCAATCGCACAGCCAGGCCCAGTCGATGATGTCGTGATCCGAGCTTTCGAGAATGTCGAGGAGTGATTGCCTCGCAGGGCCACTGTGGCCTGCACTACCGCTGCCGCTGAGGTGTGTGGCCGCCCCGCGTGTCGTTGTCACGCCCTGCAGGAATGATAGGAGCGGTGCGTAGTGCGCAGCAACAACACGGAGCCATTCAACGCGCGATGCATGCAAGCTACCGGCGGATACTTCGTCAAATGATCGCCGGAGCTCGACAGCACGACGCGCAACCATGTCAGGCACAGTCCACCGCAGCACGACCGCTCGCGCGCCCACGCGGACCGGGACCGGTGCGATTGGTCGCGCGGGTGGCGTCGAGAATCGCCGCCACACGTACGGACCCGGGCCAACGCCATTGAATGCGCGGAGGCGAAACACATATGTCGTGTCCGGTGTGAGGCCTGATACGACATGCTGAAACGAAAAAGAGTCATCACGTGCGGTCGGTGGATCGCGAGCGATTTCGGAGAACGCATTCTCGCGCTGAGCGCGCGAACCCAGTGCTCCCGAGAACTCAAGCGAGAAAAACGAAACCGGTCCCACGACCTGCGCGACCCCACCAATCTGATGCGACATGGACGAGCAAAGGCACGGTGGCGCACGGTTGTTTCATCTCCGTCCCCAGTGTTTACACCCGGCCGCCACCGGAGGACGAGCCGTGACAGCAGCGCGTCCGACGGCGCGCCCTCGGCACGAAGTTCGTCAGGTCCTGCCGCCCAGAGGTCGGGAGCTGCGGGCGGTGTGCCGCGCGCAAGAGCCAGGCGCAGTCGCGCTTCTTTCCGTGCATTGTCGCTCACCGCCAAGAGTGCGTCAAGCGCCGCGCGCCGTGGTGCGCCCCAGACGCCAAACGCCTCTGCCTGCGACGAGGCTGGCGGAACATCCGAGGCGCTAAACCATGCGCTGTATGCGGCGAGGTCCGAGCGAGGTTCGCTTGTCCCCGATAATGCCGCGGCAGAGATGCTGCGGCTGTCCGGGAGCTCGGAAGCAAGATCATGCGGCAGCGCGCAGCGTAGATCGTGTGGAAGCGGGCAAAGTGTCTCGATGTCGTGGTGAGCCAGTGATTTGCTTACCATGCCAATGCGGCAGAGCAGTTCGATGCGCGCGGTCCGCTCCGGATTTGTCCAGCGGCGCCGCACCTCGCCATTCGCGAGCGTCACATCAACCTCGCACCTGCACCGAGTGGGGGGGAAAGGGGGGTTGGGGTTGACGCTAGACAAAATCATCCACGCCGCTGCGCACGGACCCGCACGAACGCGCGCAGGACTTGCCGTGATGCGGAACCTGCGCGGGGCTCGTCTGGCACCTCAGGTTGTTCCATCCCGAGCTCATTCGAGATGCCAGCCTGAACAAGACCAGAGGGAGCCTGCTAGCAATCGCGACCAGTAGATTCGGCGCGAAGATCACAAAATTTGACGCAGGCGCAGCACGCATTCGGCATGCCCGTTTCAGGACACGTCGCCTCAAAGTGCGTCAAGCGTCGTAGGGCACGCCGGACGCCACCTGGACGAACAGGCGTAGCTAGCAGAGCCGAAATCTCGTCAAACGGCGCTGTTCCGTAGCCACTGTACGCGTCGACACCTGCGTGACTTCAATATATATATACGAATCTACGACTTGACCTATTCCAAACCCAAAGAGTCGTCGCTTGTCCACGCAGAGCTATGCAGTCGATCAATTGTCTCGCCTCTTCGCGGGACAATGCAAGGCCACCTTCGTGGCAGCATCGCCGCAAGTCCAGCGCTGTGACCGTCGGCGGCACGTCGCCGCCCGATGCTGCGAGGCGCTTCCGAAGCCGCTCAAATGCACTTGCAAGATCACAACTTGACCCAAGAACCTTAACAAGCGATGCGCGAAGCGCACTGACGCCGCCGCACGACGGGTGGCGCGACACGTCACAGCCACGAGGTGCGAGTGCGCACCATACTGCGGTTGCGTTTGCCGGGGAAGCCGGTGCTTTGAGCGGCTGCGCCCACTCAAATACGTCACTGGCACGAGTTACACCTGCGGCGCTATCGTTGCCACCAAGCTGAGACCATTCCACCCAGTCACCGAGGAGCCCGCCGTCTACGGCCTTGAGCAGGCCGCCAATACGGCGCCAGTACCGCAGCGCCGCTGCTGCACCAGCCTCGGCCGCCATATGCGCTGGTGGCTGGAGTGCTCTAAGACAATCGAGCGCGCGAGCACGCCCTCGCCGAGCCGCGCTCCATCTCTCGAATTCACGTCGCGCATCGATGCGCCGCGCCCTTGCCGCACGCCGTCGCGCGGCGGTGTACTTCTCGTGTATCTCCTCAAAGCGATCTGCGTCAAAGTCTTCATCGGTGGCGTCACGTGTAGCGTCGAAGTTTGCCCGGAGCACGTGGCCGCGCGCCTGTGAGTGGAGACCGACGAATGTGGGGCATCGCAAAATCAACCCTTCCCATTTTGTGGCATCATCTGGTTGTGTGCCAGCATTTTGAAGGCCAAGCTGCTAGGTTTGGGTTTTGGAATCACTTCCACGCGGGTTGCGCGCCAGAAGCTGTCGCCGCGAACGCTCAAGATCGCCGTCCCGCCCAGGTGCGCCACGACCGAGCGCATGAACCCACACTAGACCCTGTCCGCGTGCGAGATCGAGCGCTGTGCTTAACGCACGCTCCACACGTGGCCTTGTCGGTCCATTCTCGCCCCGGGAGAGATCCAGGCGCGGAATTGGCGGCGCCGGCTGGGACGCTTCAGTCACTGGTACTCGGAGTCGTGTTCTATCCTTGCGTTTGACGAACCGAGCATGCGTAACCTGCGAGCGGAAAAATACGCCTGCCGCTCGCACTGCTAGATTTGTTGACTCGTCACATAAATAGTGGGTCACGAGGTTCGGGGGAACAGGGCCTGCCGCGGATGAGTTCCACTCAGTCGGGTGACACGAGCCTTCTCCTCGCGCTCGCGCATCGCATCACGTGCCGCCACCCGCTGGATCTCTGAATCCGTCTCGACCCAGGCTGCGAGTTGGCCTATTCCAAGGGCCCGCAGGCCAGCGGCCGCCGCACGGTTACGATCCACGGCCCCAGCGTCTGCCAGCGCACGGCCAAGGCGCGTTCGCGCCTCACGTTGCGCTTCGCGCCACATAGTCCGACAATGCCTTAGGAATATGGCATTCTGTGCACGCTGGTCGGCCGTCAGGTGTCCTACAGCCGGTGCTACTGTACCACTGTGCTGTTGAGCGGGCCACGCATACCGTAGCGTGGGCATGACGAGCCGGCCTGCCTCGTCACGGACTAGTTGTTGCGTCAGAGCATCGCTTAGACTACGTTCATTGGCTGCGGTGAGGGTCACGTCAGTAAAAGTGACATCCCGTGTCGCACGCCGGCGGAAGACTTCAAATACTGACCGCCGCGTACCACGCACACCGTCGAGGGGCGGCGGCGCGCAAGTCTGCCGCGGCCTGTCGCCCCCGTGGGGTACCTCTTCCTCACTTTCCCCCGGTCCGGCCTCTGTCCGGAGGCTCTGGTCAACTGCCGCCAATGCAACGATGACATCACGAAACTTGGCCGGATCGTCCCAGCGCGACACATCTAGCGCATCAAGTAGGCGGCATCCGCGTTCAAAAGTGTCCTGCGGGGTGGTTATCCACGAGAACAGGATTAACTAGCGTAAGTCCCACGCACCTTGCGCTTCACCCACTGCTCAAACCCATTGCGCGTCTTCGCTGACAGGTCTTCCTTCTTCTCGTCCCATCTGCTGGTCGCGGGCTGCTTGTCGTTTGCCATGGACACCGGAGTTTGACGGTTGAGATAAGCGGCAAACTGCTACCAAAGCGACCACGACTGACAAAAAAACGACTCTACAAAAACATTTGGAACATGTCGACTGGGTAGCCGGGCAGCCTGTAGGACATTCCAACGTCGATTGGAGTGGCGGATCCCAGGAGGGGAAATTGACTACACCAATCATGACTCGGATGTACTACCAGTAGTCACCCAGGGCCCGGGCCGTAGTCACGGCGGGGACTCCGAGTGCGACTCGGAGTCGCCAGGCTCCGGGCTAGCCGCAGTCATGGCCCGGGTAGCCTGAGTACATCATGAGTCTACTCACTTAAGTAAGGACGCACTGGGCCACTAAAGTGAACTTACTTTAGGTTCACCCCGGTGTTTTTACGGCGCCTACTTAGCGCCGGGCTTGATCCACTTGGATAAGTAAGAAGATACGGGATATAGGGAAATATCAGCTCCGGGCACATGCCGGCTGATATAGCGTGCTGATAGGCGAGAGTAATGTAGCCATAGATCCGGCGATAGGGGGCTATGGCGCTGCGGATATATATCTAGGGGAGTTTTCACCTCACCACATGGACAGTGCTGAGTTCAGTAAATGGTCTAGACGTATGGCTTTTTAGTTAGGCGTATTCTGCCGTCAGGAAAGGAACGCACCCGATCTCAGAACACTGGCATGTTCTACCGATTTAGAAAAAGCTCTTAATAATCACAGAATTCCAAACCCATTTTGGGCATGCATAGCAATTCTTAGAAAGAACACAGACTATCCAAGAGAACAGATTATCATGAGAGCACACGAAAAGTTTAGATTAGTAAAGTATGACCCTACTGCCTGGGTTGACGATTATCTAGCCTCCCTCCTACTCGGACTCCGAGTCGGCGAGTCGAGATAAACCCCGTCGGCGTGTACCCGAACCGGCCAGCCCTCAAAGACGCATCACGGGTTTGCTCTGCCCTAGTAACCCAGCTTCAAGTTCGAGTTCTCCCCGCGTCCAACCCTCAATTTGAAGTAAAGGTAGTCATGGGTAGCCACGGACCCCCTTAGACTTCCAAAATCTACTCATGCTGGGCTCTTTCTGACGCTGTTGGACGTTTAACTTAGCGCTAAAAGTAATTATGTCGAGGGAGGGGTTCTAGCCTAACTTAGCCTGCCAGCAGCGGGGGTGCGGGGTTCCAGCGGCGAGAATTGGCGCTCGTTCGCGGCCCCTTGGAAAGTTATATGCGCAAAAATCGGCGTGCGGCCAGAGCACCCCCCGGACCCCAACATCCCAACTTTTTGGGCTGGAAAAAGGGCGACGCCGGCGCGCAGTGCAAGTGTGTGGCAAAGGGCTGCCCTCTCCCGACGGCTTCGGCTCCTCCCGCGGCGCGAGACGGTCAACCCGAGCGCGGGACCAAGCGTGGGGACCTACCGAACGACGTCGAACGCCGGAGCGAACAATAAGGCCCGTTCGGCTGCGGCATCCGACGGCGCATGTCGGGGTGTGTCTGTGGCCGGCGCGTTGTCATCGAATCGCCG
>Ga0099799_10293_pt1 | contig 14154 bp, 8 predicted proteins | sample Uncmet6_SortLC_1_FD_89033 | JGI IMG/M metagenome (GOLD analysis project Ga0099799, IMG submission 89033) | Marine eukaryotic communities from CALCOFI LINE 67, Pacific Ocean - CN11_C50_N6_SortLC_1 | ecosystem: Environmental > Aquatic > Marine > Oceanic | place: Pacific Ocean: Monterey Bay...
CTTGACTATGCTCTCTGCTCATTTTATTAGAAAGTATATCGCTTCCTTTTTCAGAGTTGATGTAGGGAATCTCGTCCCCATAGCATTCCCTTTGATTTCGCCTTTTTGGCCATTTGGAATCGTAGGTGTTTTTGGTCAGAAAAGAGTTGATACTATCACTTATCCAAATAGAAGGTCTTTGGGCATAATTGAATTATCTTCAATAGTTGTGCTAGTTCTTTTCGGCTCAATACTTTCCATAATCGGACTAAGTATTACTTCGGCGAGTCCTCCTGAGTCAGTATCTGATCCTCTAATATTACAAGCCAACTTCATTGTTGAGATGTTATCTAATCTTCTCCTAGGTGACGATGTTTCGATCAGACTTCAATGGGTTCACCCTATTGCATTAGCAGGTTTTGGTCTATCTATGATTGGCTGGATTTTGATTTTACCAATCCCTGGTTTCCCAGGAGATAGAATTTTACATTCAATTGTTGGTTCTAAGAATTTGGATAAAAGCACAAATACAACATCTATTTTCTTAATGACATTAACTTTAATGTGTTTAGTATTTCTTTCAACCACCTTTTGGCCTTGGCTTATTCTAGCCTCGTTAGCATCTTGGAGGAGGTTTAGCAGTGAACATATTCCGGTGGCATTAATAGTCGATGAATCTTTAGAATTAGATAGAAAATCCAAGAATTTATTGATGACTATTTCAGTTGTAATAATTTTACTGGGTTTTCCGGGGCTGAGTCCGGTAGAAGATATTGAGGATTGGGATAGTGGTTTGGATATATCAGAATGGGATTCAGAATTTTCAAGTAACTCTTGGGATAATGTAGAAAAATCTCTTGAGTTAAAGACATCTGGGCTTTTGTCAGTTTCTGGCGATCTTAAGGTTCTTATTGATGGTGAATCCGATAGATGGATTATAGATTCTGATTGTTTCGATGATGAAATGAAATGTAATTTTGAAAACATTAATCAAAATAATATAGGCGAATTTAGATTCTCTATAAAAGATAACTATCCTGAAAGAAAAACTCCTGTACAGTTAAGATTCATCATAGAATCTGAGGGAGATTTAATTGAGCATATTCTTTCTATTTACTATAGTGATGTTACATCTCCAAGTCCTATTTGGGAAAGAGTAGAAGATTCAAGTAAGGATAAAATTTGTAATGTTGTAGAGGTAGTTAACAATCAAACTGGGATATTATCGATTAAAACGAATCCATTCTGGTCTTTAGTAAATTCTGGAAATTTATCTGAAATAGGTTCTCATGAAATTTGTCTAATTGCAGAAAGAGGGGGTTGGGAATCTTTAGCAATGGGCGAATCTGGAATTTATGGCTACAAGATGGCTCCTGAACTAGAGTTTCGACATAGCAATGGTAATACTACGAATTGGTATTTACCTGTGAATAACTCATTTACTAGTATTTTTTTAAATCCTAACTATGGAATCAGTCTTGATATTATGTTTGATGGAATTATCTATTCTGAAAATAATATTTCACCAGTATGTCCGTTCAATGATGATTATCCCAAAATTGATATAAATTCTGAAGAGAACTTGACCTTGATTCATGGTTATCCATTGTCTTATGAGAGGAACAATAGTGGCAAAAACCTGTTAGTGTCTGATGAAGGATGGTTAGTGAATTGTGCTGATGATATGGCTAAAGGTTTTATGTTAAAGCAGGGGCTAGGAATTTATATTGATAATTCTCCATTAAATGACTCTAGTTTGCCGTTTTCTAATTTTACTATTCATTCAAAAGAATCTGAAAACTTATCTCTAACAGTAGATATTTCTACTAACTTACAAAGTGATAATTCATTGAATGTTTCATTCCCTAATCAGATTCCTACTAACGGCAGTGTAATAGTTAATATTTCTCTTAATGATGAAATTAATGAGATTTGGAGAGTATTCTGGATTTCACAAGATCTTAATGGTTTAGTATTAAATTTTGTTTCTAAGTGCCCTATTGGAGGATGCTCAAATTGAGAATAGCCATTATCGGCGTAGGTTCAATTGGTGGTATCATTCTTGGTGCAATGGCAGATACAGATGTTGATATCGTTTGTGTATCTAGAGGGGAAACTGCCACTAACCTTTCTGAATTAGGTTTAATTTTGCATACTCCCGAAGGAAGTATCGAGGTAGTCCCCAGTGAAAGATACTTGCTTGTCGACAGCAATTCGGGTCCAATTTCTGAACAAATTCGCAACACCTGTGATATTGCAATTATCTGCGGAAAAACGGTAGATACTCACTCATTATCTCAACTTGCATCAGAATTAGTAAGTGAAAATGGTTGTGTTTTAACAATCCAAAATGGTCTGGGTAATGCCGAGTTATTAGCTCATAAAGTAGGTAGGAGTAGAGTAATTGTTGGTTCAATTACTCATGCGGCTTGGAGAAATAATGGAGGCGAAGTGCATTGGGTTGGTAGAGGAGAAATTATTTTTGGACCACTAGGTGAAAGAGGTCATAAGTATACTGATTCTATTTTACAAGTGCTCAATGATGCGGAATTAAATGCTTCAAAATCAGATAATATTCAACAAATTTTGTGGAAAAAACTTCTAATTAATGTTGCAATAAATCCTGTTTGTTCGATTGCCGGTGTGCGGAATGGTGCACTTTTAGAGGTCAAATCTCTTTGGCAACAGGCTATGCAGGCAATGCGAGAAGCCGCTATTGTGGCTCGTGCAAGTGGGGTGGATTTAGGAGATATTGAATTGGAAAGTTATCTAAGAGAAGTGGTATCTATTTCTCCAAAGAATAGGTGTTCTATGCTTCAAGATATTATGGCAGGTAGGGAAACAGAAATTGATTCTTTGTGCGGGGCTGTAGTGATGCGTGGAGAAGCAGAAGGAATCCCTACTCCTTGTAACGCTATTTTACACGGTTTAGTAAAAGGAATCGAAAAATCTTCAAGTTTAGATTAATTTTCTAAATCTTGATTATAGTGAAGTCCTACATTGTTCTTTCTTTCTATCGATGCATCTACAACGAGTTTTGCAACTTCAATTAGATTCCTCAATTCTACTAAGTCTTGTGTGGGTTTACATGATTCCCAGATCCTTTTTACCTCGCCTTCTAAATGTATTACTCTTCTCTTGGCTCTTCTCAACCTTTTACTATTTTTTAAAATCCCTACGTCCATTGTCATCGTTGTCCTTAAGGTGTGTAAATCTGCGCGAAGAGGCGCATGTTCAACTAATATCTCCAAGTTTTCAGCACGCCAAAATGGTAAGTTAGTAGGTAATTCTTGTAATTCTTGATTTGATGATTTTTCAATTAAATCCCTGGCTGCTCTTTCAGAATAAACAACTGCCTCAAGTAGACTATTTGATGCAAGGCGATTTGCCCCATGCAATCCTGTTCTGGCAACTTCTCCAATAGCATATAATCCCGGCATTGTACTTTCTCCTATTTTCACTTTACCTGAGCGATCGACATCAATGCCTCCAACCATATAGTGTGCAGCAGGAATGATTGGTATTGGATCAATTCCTAATTTTATACCAAATGATAATAATTTCTCATCTATATTCGGGAACTCTTGGACCAATTCGTTTCTATTGAGATGTTCCGTTATTAAGAGAGCATTTCTATCCCCTGTTTTTTTAAGTTCTGAATCAATTGCTCTAGCTACGATATCTCTTGTCCCCAAAGATCCTTTATCACAATATTTCCACATAAATGAAAATTCTTCTGGTGATTCATTTTTTGATAATTTCCATTTCTGATAATCATTTTTCATCATTAGAACTGCTCCTTTTCCTCTCATGGCTTCAGTAATCAAGAACGGCTTCGAATCATCATTTGCCAAGGACGTGGGATGAAATTGTATGAATTCAATATCTTTGATATCTGCACCTGCGCGAAATGCCATTGCTACTCCATCTCCAGTTGCAATAGATGGATTAGTTGTAGATGAATGAAGATAACCAACACCCCCTGTGGCTAAAATTATTGCTTTTGCAGGTAATGTATGTACTGTTCCAGATGGCGATAAACACCATATCCCTACGACACCTTTTTTTGGGTTGCCATATTCTCTTTGAATCAAATCTATAGCCATCCAATTTTCATATATCCTAAAATTTTCATCGATTTCGTTAGATGCAGATTTAGAAAGTGCTCTCTCAATTTCTGCTCCTGTTGCATCTTTTGAATGTAAAATTCTTCGATTAGAATGCCCGCCTTCTCTAACTTTATCATATTCTCCATCTCGATTCTTATCAAAACGTACTCCGTGATTTTCTAGATCTCTAATTCTTTCAGCAGCTTCTAAGACTACTGATCTTACCACTTCCTCATCGCACAATCCTGCGCCAGATGATAACGTATCTTGCACATGAGCTTCTATCGCCTTTTCATCATTCGAGTCTAGTACTCCTGCTATTCCTCCTTGTGCCCAATTTGTATTCGATGTAGAAATACTTTTTTTTGTTATCAAAGCCACATTCAAGCCTTTTTCAGCACAACGATTTGCTAAAAATAAACCTGCTATTCCAGAACCTATTACTGCGATGTCGACATTTGGCATCAATTCATCATCGCCACCTCCTTGCATGTTACTTCCATGGCATAGTAATGCATGAATCTTCGCTTATTGGAAATGATTTCCGGCTTTGAAAAAGAACTCATTTTTTCGTGTCATAGCGCCTGAGTCCTCCTCAATGTTCATAGAGTAAAATGCAGCAGCCAATTAATGATGTCGGCGATAAATTGCTGATATTATATGGTGATGGGATGCATCTTGTAAGAATTGAACTGGAAAATTTCAAATCTTTCGGCGGTGAAATAGTAATTCCTTTCGAAGAGGGATTCACTGCAATCACTGGCCCAAATGGATCAGGTAAGTCTAATTGTGGCGATGCCATACAATTTGTTCTTGGACCTAAATCTACTAAGTCTCTAAGGGCTTCAAATGTTTCTGAGTTAATTTACAATGGTGGTGGACGAGGCAAGGCTGCCAGAAACATGTCTGCTACACTAGTTTTTAGAAATGAACCCGAGCTTGATGGTAGGCGTAGATTGAGAATTGAAACAGAAGAAGTTTCATTCACTCGTTCAGTACGTTTAAACAGAAAAAATGATACTATTTCTTCATATTATGTCAATGGGAACCCCTCCTCCGCTACTGAAATGAGAAGAATATTAGCAGAAGCAGGATTACATGGTGACGGATATAATATCGTATTACAAGGAGATGTCACTACTTTAGCGACAATGACTCCTCACAAAAGAAGAGGTGTTCTAGAAGAGGTCGCAGGAGTTACTGCATATGATGATGAGATTCGTCGCGCTAATAATCAAAGAAAAGTCGTGGAAAATAATATTGAGACCATTGATCTTTTTGAAGATGAACAGAAAAAACGCCTAAAAGGACTTGAAAAAGAAAGGCAGCAAGCATTGAAGTTTAAAGATCTAAAAGAAGAATTAGATTCAAATAAAATCATTTTAAAACAATCAAGGCATAGAAATCGATTAGATGATGTCCGACTTCTCGGTGATGAACGTTCGAATTATAGTAAACAAGTTGATGATTTGACAAACCAAATTAGAGATGGAAATACTGAGTTAGGAAAATATGATGAAGAACTTGTCCAAATAGGTGACGATTTAGATGAAATTATGAGTGGCGATGCTAAAGAATTATTTGAAACAATTCGTAAGCATGAAATCGATGTTGAAACCAACTCCGATAGGATAGGGGATCAATCTAAAATCATTGAATCTACTAATAATGAGATTGAAATAATCCGCGAAGACCATCATCGAGTCAAAGATTCTTATGATAGTGCACACCAAGAACTTGAGAATGCACAAATTAATTTATCTAATTCGCAAGAAGATTTAGCTAGGGCTGCACTCGATGAAAATCAAGCTAGGGAAGCCATCCAATCGGGAGATCGTCTTGGGCGAGATTTGAATCGTGCTCTGGGTCAGGCTACTGAACTAGTAACTCAAACTCATCAAGAATATTCTACTGCTAAATTAGAATCAGACAGGGCAGAACAAAATGCTCAAATTTCATCTGAGAAATTAGCAGATTTAGAAGAAGAATACGAACAAGCGACCCTAACTAGGGATGATTTAGAGTTATTGGGAGAAGATATCCAAAATGGCGGAGAGGCAGTTGATCGAACACATTTGGCTAATTAGTTACGAAGATTAACCAAACAAGAAATTGGCTTAAGAGAAGATAGAGACAGGGCTGAGATTAGAGCCAGAGATGCTGAAGTCGATTTGGCTAAAGCTAGAGCACGACAAGAAGCAAAAGCTAACAGGCCAGGCTCAGCTATCACAATAGCCGCCCTTTCGAAATTAAGACAGAGCGGAGAGATCAAAGGAATTCTTGGTACATTAGGTGAGTTATGCTCACCTAAAGATACTATTCATGAAGAGGCATTGGCTATAGCATTAGGAAATGGTCTTAGAAGTATAGTTGTAACCAATGATGAAGTAGCGGCAGATTGTATTAAATGGTTAAGAATGAATGGTGGTGGACGTGCAACTTTCCTCCCATTAAACAAATTAAGTATTTCAAGACCTCAAGGTCGTACACTGATAGTCTCTAGGAATCCCGGAGTCCTAGGTTTCGCCCATGACTTACTTGATTATGATTCAGAGATAGATGTCGCTGTAAGATATGCTTCCAGAAATACCTTGATTGTTCAATCGATGGATATAGCTAGGAAAAATATGGGTGGTGCAAGAATGGTCACCTTGAAGGGAGATATTATAGAAGGTTCAGGAGCAATGACAGGAGGGTCTCCAGTAGGCTCCTCGAGACCCAGTTTCGGCGGAGGTAATCCCGGACAACTAGGTACTGAAAAATTAGAAAGGTCTTTGGAAGAAGCAAATCTGATTTATTCAACGGTCGAAGCAGCATTAAGAGAACTGAGATCTAACCAACAAGATTTAAGAGACCAAATTCATGGATTAGATGATAGTGACCAATCTGTAAAATTAAGAGAATGGAAATCAGATCTTTCCAGGGCCCAGAAAGATGTGGACGAAATTGGAAACAAAGTATTAACCGCAAGAAAAGAACTTTCAGATGTTGAGGGTTTATTCAATTCAGCTAAATCTCATGCCGATAAGGCTAATGAGACTCACCTACAAGCTCTAGAATCTCGAGTTAATGCAGCAGAAGCATTACAGAATCATACTCCGGACCATCTCTCCCAGATACTCCGTAATGCAGAAAAAACTAGGACTGAAGCAGAGAGAACTAAATTGCAATCAGAATCATCTATAATTAGTACTAATGAGAGATTGAAGATTCTTTCAGATAGAATTTCTGATTTAGAAAGGCAAATAAGTTCCAAAAAGAAATCAATCAATGAAGCAGAAGAAGAAGTTATCAAACTAGAAGAATCAATTCAGAATTCTAGAAAATTACTGATTGACCTAAAGGGTCAAGCCTCACAATTCAATGAAGAACAACAAATTCTGACCCAAAGAAGAGAAACTATTGTGGAGGAAAGAGCCAGTTTGAGAGCCTCTCTTGAAACTCGTTCACAAAACCGCCAAACCTTTAATTCTAGAATTGAGGATTTGAATATTCAGATCAATCAAAAAAGAGCTGCGGTAAATGAAATTGTTGCCGAATTAGCAGCTGAGAATATTGAAATTCCATCAATAGATACCCAATTACCCACTGTAGCCGAGGCGGAAAAAGTAGTGCAGGGACTTGAAAGACGCCTCGGTTATCTTGGGGATGTGAATATGTTAGCAATTGAACAATATGATATTGCAGTTGAACGTATAGCAGGCCTTGTAGAGGACGGTAAAATTCTTAGACAGCGTCGAAATGATCTTGTTGGAATCGCAGAAAGACTTGAATCCGAGAGGAAGAAGAGGTTGTTATTAGTATTCGACCATGTGAATAAAAATTTCAGCAGAGTATACCAGAGTTTGCAACCTGGGGGGATTGGTAGTTTAAGGCTAGAAAATAGAAAAAATCCCTTTGAAGGTGGTTTAGAGATGGATTGCGTCCCTCCAGGTAAGAATAGTAAAACTAGAAGGAACCTTCTTTCAGGAGGAGAGAAATCTATGGCCGCTCTTGCTTTGATATTTGCCATCCAAGATTATGAACCCAGTCCATTCTATTATTTCGATGAAGTAGACCAAAACTTAGACCCGTTTAATTCAGAGTTAATTGCTTCACTTTGTTTAATGCGTTCACAAAGAGCTCAGTTCATTATGGTGACACTAAGGAAAGTTAGTTTAAATTTGGCAAATCACCATATTGGCATTACTCATGCGGGAGACGGTTGTAGCCGTAGAATCACAGATTTCGATCGTGCAGCAGCATTACAAATGAGTGAAGATATAGAAAAAGAAGAAGCAGCTAGAAAACAATCTGATGAAGAGCGCTCAGAATTAGTCCTGCCAGATCCAAATCAAATGCCTAGAGTGCCTGAGCCGCTTGGCACCCCCAAATCACTTGGAGGACTTGCCGGAAGAGCGGGTGTGGAGTTAGAAGATGAATCAGAACACTCTGAATCTCCATTACCCGATATTGAAAATAAGAATCTAGAAGCATTAAGAGAAAGGACAGAAGACTGGAGCGAAGATATTGCTGAAGCAAATATCGTTCAAAAAGCCATCACTGATGAGAGTTTAGGTGAAGATACAGAAGAGGTTGAATCATCAGAAGTAGAAGTTGAGTGAGGTGTTTTGTTGTCTGTTTTCGATGGTTCTTCAATGAGAGATGATATAGTATCTCGATTGCTTGGAGGAGATACTGATCTGGATACAAACAGGTACCTAGACAGATTAGTCGAATTATCGAAAGTAGAAGAAGCTGAACATCAATTTTTGATAGACCCCTTCGATCGTTCAGTAGCATTAGTTTTCCAACTATTTCATAATAGTGATTTAGATCCATGGGATGTAGATTTATCAGTATTCTTAGAATTATTTTCTAATAGAATTAATGAATCAGAAAATATCGATTTACCTACTTGTGGACGTTTAGTTCGTATGGCGTGGTCAATACTTCGAGGTCAGGCAAGCACGTTGATTGAGAGGCAGGAGAGGTCCCTCCTTGAAGAAGAAATTGAAGATACTTGGGATTTCGAGGATACATGGGAAAGTGATTTTTCAGATGAGGATTATAATTTCTCAGTAGGAGTACTTACAGGCGCCGCTGATGAAGTGCTACCTAGCATGTTCGAAGGGAGAATTCATCGTGAAGAAGGAAGGCCAGTTACTTTAGGAGAACTTCTAATGGGTCTTCAAGCAGCAGGAAGACTTTCCGAAGAGCAAAGAATGAGAGAACAAATTGCGAAAGAACGCCGTGAAGCTAATGAGAAAGCAAGGGCTAGGTTTGGAGGTAGCTTACATGTTGAAAATCTTGAGGGTGATCTTGAAAGAACTTGGAATGCATTACGTAGTCGTACGATTTCTAATAATGAATCAACAGATCTTAGAGATATAGTTAATATTCTCAAAGAAAATTCTTTGAAGTCAGGGATTGGTTTAGAGGAAGCCGAGTCAGAGGCCCAAGTCACAGCTTTAATTTCATCTTTGTTTCTTACACATAGAGGTTATGCCGAGGTTTCACAAGATAGTGATGGGAATATATCTCTGAAGAATCTTCATTTAGATGATGATGATTTTTCAACTTTAACAAATAGAATAAATCCTAGATCCAAACTCTCCGGAGGGATTATTTCCAATGAATGAAGCAAGTCTTTCAGTAATCCTCGAAGCAATAATGTTCACATCCGGTCGCTCAATGTCTACTGAAGAGCTTTCTAAAACAGTAGATAAATCTATTGATGAGGTTAAGTCATCTCTAAACGAATTACAATCTAGGATAAAAAGAAGGCAAGATTCTGCACTGCAATTGACGGAAGTTTCTGGGAGATGGATTTTCGAAGTCCGTCCAAACCTTTCTCCCTTCTTACCAGAATCATTCCGTCCTGATACTCCTCAAAGACTCCTTCCAGCGGCTGCATTAATAGCATATCATCAGCCCATGGCTCAGTCTCAATTAGTAGAAATGTTAGGTCAAAGAGCCTATGATCATGTCAGAGATCTAGCAAACTTAGGCCTTATTGATAGACGTAGAGATGGTTTGACTAGGCGCCTCACTACAACTAGGAGATTCGCAGAGTATTTCGGTTGTCCTGAAGTTGATTATCGTGCTGTTCGCACATGGTTCCGTTCAGAAGCAGCTAAGGCCGGTCTCACTAGTGCACAATTAGCTGCTTCTCTGGCTCCGGATGAACAGATGTCAATTACTGAGTTCACTGGTGAAGACGAAATAAATAATTCCGATGAATAATTTATCCATTTCTAATTGTATTTAGAGCAGCCTCTACAGTTGCCATTGTTATTCTCTCACCACTTTCTTTGACGATAGCAGCTACTTGATCAATTTCTTCGTCTTTTGCTCCTGCAGAACTAATCATATTTTTCAAATGTAATTTCATATGTCCTGCTTGTATTCCAACAGTGGCCAATGCTCTTAACGCACCCAAATTTTGAGCCATACCTGCAGCATCCATTACTTTAGCTAAATCATCAGCACTATTTATTCCTAGCAGTGCAACGTTGGTTTGAGCGCCAGGATGTATCCTTACTGCTCCGCCAACCAATCCTACAGCCATAGGGCATTCTATACTTCCAACTAGGTTTCCATCTGCATCCTTTTCCCAATGTGTCATTGAAGTATACTGTTTTTCATGTGCGCAATAAGAGTGTGCGCCGGATTCAATAGCTCTCCAATCTTGCCCGCAAGCTATTGCTATAGGTGAAATTGCATTCATTATTCCTTTGTTGTGTGTAGTAGCTCTGAAAGGATCTGCTGCTGCAAAATGGTATGCTTGTATTACTCCATCTATTACTTCTGAACCTTGTTTCGCATCCCCACTATCTGACATCTCTTCGGGAGTGAATGTAGCACTAACTCTAGCTAGTCTATGAATTGCGAGATTACTGATAATCCTTAGAATGACAGTGCCTCCTGACAATGCTTCTATTCTGGGTGCGATAGTTTCTGCCATTGTGTTTACTGCATTAGCTCCCATTGCATCTCTACAATCTACTAATATGTGGGCAATGACCATAGGGCCAGACATAGTTTCGATAATTCGAACTTCCACATCTTTGCATCCTCCTCCAAATTTAACTAAGATAGGGTCTACGTCATTGCACAACTGGATCAACTCATCTTTGGCATAGAGAATAGATTTTTTGGAGGCTTCAGGGTCTTCGCAATTAACGATTTGAATTTGGCCTATCATGATAGGGTCTGTGTTGTTAGATGTAAATCCTCCTTTTGATTGACACCTCTTTGCCATATTGGATGCAGCCGCTACAACACTTGCTTCTTCAACTACAAAAGGTATCAGATAATGTTCGCCGTCAATAATGAAATTAGTAGCTACTCCAATTGGCAATGAATATCTGCCAACAACATTCTCTATCATCCGATCCGCAGCATCTTCTGATAGTTCTGAGTCTGCCCAAGCATTTACTTGTTCAGGAGTTAGCCCTGCAAGTTGTGCGAGTTTCTCTCTCCTCTCAGGTACTGATAGTTTGTAAAATCCTTTCAATCGACTGTTATCTACTGGCATGTCTCCACCATTCTTTGCCAGGACATATCGTTTGTAATCTCTTTGCTTTAAAATGCTTGAATATACTTAATATCTAAGTTGGATACTATTGTTGAATAATCTTAAATCTACTTGTTTATTTTAGAATTTAGACTCTGAAAATTAGATTTTATTCTTGGCAATTGACTTATTAAAGCGTTAATTTCCGTGTTAACGCTTCGTTAACGCATTAAAAAAGCGTTAATAATACGTTAATAATATTTCTAAAAGATACTTTTAATCATTTTTTTACAGTTTTTTTATTTAGTTTTCCAATTAAAGCGTTAATATCGTGAATTTAATGCGTAATTAAGCGTGAATATTATGAACTAGTACACTTACCGATAGATATGTACGACAGTGGAGTCAGTTTGATTGACTTCCCAGCAGTACGTGGGAATCCTTTTGATAACCGACCTATTGAACCATCAAGAGCTCAAGATTTAGTTGGACGTAAAGAAATGCTACGCAGATGGAGAGAACATATCCATTCCGGTTCACCTAGAATGATCTTATTAGTTGGGGAATCCGGATCAGGTAGAACTTCAATGATTAATGCGATATCATCCCAAACTCCAAAGAAATATATTGGGCAGTTTCTATCGGAGGAAAACGATCAAGAAAAGTCAGTTCTACATGAGATATTAACTCATTTCACATCATTTCAATCTATCACAACAATGAATCAATTATCTCAAAAGTTAATTTCATTATTTGACGAAGAGAAAGGGCCTTTACCAATTATTGCATTAGATTATCCCCCTCAAGTAATAGAAATAAATTCCTTCTTGTCTAGGATTTGTCCAATCCTTTCTAGACTTAGGGCTATGGTAATTGTAAGCCTGACTGAATCGCAATTATTAGAACTCGATGATGAATTAAGAAACCTTTTTGATGAACCGGATAGGCTAGAGAATTTCACAAAGTCTGATATTCAAGATATGGTTAATAATAGAATGCGACTTAAGTCAAGAGAGAAATGGATAATTAATTCAACGATTCTCAACTCAATATTTCAGCGTACTGGAGGTAATCCAAGGGATGTAATAAGAATTTTGAAGTGTTTAGTAGATGAAAAAAGAGATCTTGGATACCAAGGGACATTGGAAAGTCTGATGTCCTCCCAGGATAATAAGAAACCTATAGTGCCTGAAAGAAACTATGTTGAGGATAAGGAATATACAGACAATTATTTCTCTGAATCCGAAACTTATATTCCAGAAAATAGGGGGTATGATGTTGAAGATGATTTTATCGATGAAGAACCATCAGACTTATCGGATTATTATGATGAAGAAACTCTCCCCTTATCAGATAATAATGAATCAAGTAATGAAGAGCATTCATTGTGGGATGATAACTTTCCCGAAATAGAGGAGAATTTAGTTGATGGTGAAGACTTTATTCAGGAAGATAACCAAGTGGCTAACTTACCACCTCCATCAGAAGAAATTAATTTTCAAAATGACGAATTAGAAAATGAGAAAGGATTGTTTATCTCTCCCGGTACTGAACCTCCAGAAAGATCACCGCGACCTGCGCCTAGAACGAAAAATGGTAAATTTAGTTTCTTACTTAATAGAGCAAAAAAAACAACTTCAAGTATAGAATCAAGCCCTATATCTGATGTTCCAATTACTTATGCCGATACTAAACCATCACAATCAACTCTAGATAATTATGTTAGTAATGAGAATTTCAGAATTAATAATGATGGCGGCACAGATGTACCAATCGTTACTGAAGCAAAAGTTGACAGAAACATTCTGCCGACTGATTATGAGCATATAGATAGTGATGAAGGTGCAGAATGGACGGTCGGTCCCTCTTACAAATCTACAGTTCCAAAGACAATCTCAAATCCGCCTCAACCTTACGATGAATCTCCAGAAATAGAAAAATCTTTTGTCGAGGAACCTATATTCGAAGATACTGAAATTGAAGTGCCGATTTCACAAGAACCTGAGTTTGATAATCCTGTTAAGTTAATTGAATCAAATCCAATATATCGAGAAGAAAGTAAGGTAATAATTACCAATGTAACTCCTTCAAAAAAATCAAGATTTTCTCCAATCTGGGAACAAGATAAGATATTGGATGTTGATAGATTTTATTCTCTTTCTGATGCTGAGAGAATGATATTGGAAGTTGCAACATTAAGAGAAATATCTCCCTCTGACGATGAATTACAGGCTAGATTAGAAGTCGGACGGCCTCGCCTATCTCAATTATACAACAGCCTTCACAAATCAGGAATGTTGTCGGTTAGAAAGCAAGGTAGGACTCGATTATTCAAATTAAGCGAAGCTGCCGCAAATGAATTTTGAGGAGTAATTATGTCTGACAATGGAAGTATCGTATCTAAAGAAAAAGTTCAGAAGTATCTTGATTTAACTACCGAAGCAAGATTAAAAGCCACCCCAATTACAAACAATATTGAAGATGAAAAAAGGCTTGAAGAGATGCTTAAGATGTGTGATGACTACCAAAAAGATGCACTTTACTTCATGAATAATGGAGATTTAGTCC
>Ga0099799_10295_pt1 | contig 14108 bp, 10 predicted proteins | sample Uncmet6_SortLC_1_FD_89033 | JGI IMG/M metagenome (GOLD analysis project Ga0099799, IMG submission 89033) | Marine eukaryotic communities from CALCOFI LINE 67, Pacific Ocean - CN11_C50_N6_SortLC_1 | ecosystem: Environmental > Aquatic > Marine > Oceanic | place: Pacific Ocean: Monterey Bay...
AGCGGCGCGTGGACCGAGGCGACGACGCCGGGCGGCGAACGCTACTGGTACCACACGACGACGCGGGAGAGCTCCTGGACGGACCCGAACCGTGCACGCGGGACCTGGGCGCGCAGCAGGACGGCCGAGGGCTACGAGTTCTGGTACCACACGGCGAGTGGGGAGACGTCGTGGGCGCCGCCGACCTGACTGTAAGTATTTTGTGTGTGTAGCCACCGCGACCGCGCTCGCTCCGAGTCGCGCCCATATGCATACGCGCCGCGTCCACCCCTCTGGAGAAGCCTCTGGCGCGGGCGCCGGGACCCATCGAGCCGCCTCGTCAACGTGCGGGTCCGCATCTCCAGGCGGCGCGAGGAGCGCTAGCATCCCAGCCGTAGCGTACGACTCCCGTGCGGCCGACGCGTCCACGAGGACAATTGTACGGTCACCTGAAAGACGGCGTAGCCAAGGGGGCAGCAGTCCCGGCGCGAGTAGCTCTCAGGGGCAGCATCTGTACAATCCAAGGGCAGCGCAAGCACGCCCGCCGCCGCGACACAGCTAGGATGGCCGACGCCTTCGCGAAACCCAACAAGCTGAAAGATGCAGGGAAAAAAGTAGTGGCCGCGAACCGCGTCCAGGACACCGAGAATAAACCGAAGCTAAAAAAGAAGCGCCGGAAGTTACCTGAGCAAAAGGTCATCGACAAATTACAAGCCAAACTACGAGCCGCCTGCATGGACACGAAGCCCTCGAAGTTCTTCCGTAAATTCGATAAAGATAAAAGTGGAGATTTGTCGGTGAAAGAACTCGAGAAGTTGATCCGGACGTCTCTAAAAATCACGAAGAAGGAGTTAAGCGAGAAGGACATAGCGGCGTTGGTGCAGGCTCTCGATGATGATGGTTCTGGAAGTATATCCATCGAGGAGCTCGGGGACTTCGTCGAGTTCGGTGCTGCGACGTTCTACGGGAATGAGGTCACGCGAGACGGCTCGACCACAAAGTGGGGCGAGACCAAGGGAGATTCCGAGGCCATGAAGAACATCAAGCGGAAATCTAGAGCCAAGAAACGCAAGAAGCTCGACGAAGACCTCATGGAGAAGTTTCGGAACAAGCTGCAGGCCGCTACGTTTGGTTCTTCACCGTCAGAGTTATTCAAGTCGTTTGATAAATCGGGAGATGGTTTACTCGATGCCTCGGAGCTCACGTCACTAGTACGCAAAGAACTCAAGATACCTGACTCAGAACTATCAGATAATGACATCAAGCAGTTCGTGAACGCCGTCGACGACGACAAGTCCGGCACGCTGGGTTTGGAGGAACTCGCGGACTTCGTGGAATACGGGACCGCGACTTTTTACGCCGATAGCGAGACGGCCTCAGAACGTTCTCGCAGTCTCTCACCTGATAGACAGCGTCTGAAATGGGGCGAACGGGCCGAGGAGAGCGCCTCCGCAAAAGAAGACCGGAAAGCTAGACTGGCGAAGAAAAGGCGTCCGGATTTTGATGAAGATTTAATGAGAAAGTTGCAGGGTAAATTGCAGGCCGCGACCTTCGGCGCCGACCCGCTAGAAATATTCAAGAAGTTCGACAAGGACGGGAGCGGTGATCTGGACGAGACAGAACTCACGCGACTCATCCGACTCGAACTCAAGGTGTCCGAAAATGACCTCCCCGACGATCTCATACGAGCCTTCATGCGCGCCATCGACGACGACGGCGATAAAGTAGTAAATGTGGCGGAACTGGCGGACTTCGTCCAATTTGGCATGGTGACGTTTTACGCGGATGCCTCTGAGACGGCTCAAAAAGCGAAGGAGCTGGGGATGGAGGGCAAACTGGCCTGGGGGGAACGGGCCGCGGACCCCGATTTGTCACCTGAGAAATTGGATGAGCGGAGGGGCAAGGCTCATCTGGGTTCGTTGAGTGCCGCGCAAAAGATTCTGGACGAGGACATCTCCACGATTACTGAACCGGCACCGGTGCTGAAGCGGCCTTCTTCGTTTGTTGAGAGAGATTACGCGGACATGGAAGACGAAATACGAACTCTAGAAGCGAGGGTCTCGGAATTGAAAAGACGGCAAGCGGCTTCTAGGAATACATCTCACCTCACTGGTGTGTATCATCCACCAGATAAGGCAATAAGCGAGGACGCTTTGTACATCGATGCTTTATTACAGGACAGTGAATTAAGGCTAGATGACTGCGGCCTCGAGCCCGCCCTCGAGGCTTATCGTAACTCAATAGCTCAGGAGCATCCCAACGACGTCGCCGCGGCGACGGCTTTATTGAAAATCGGCGCCATGCTGCGCGACGTCGCCGAGGGCCGCGAGTACACTCTGAAGACGGCCTCAGAAGTGCAAAAACGGGCCGTGCACCGCGCCGCGACGGGCTTGTCGAAGGACCACGCTTTGGCGCTGGCGGCGCGACGGGCCCTCGGCGGGACACTGGCGTTGCTCGAAGACAAGCATGGCGCGCGGGAGCAGTTTCGAGTGGTCTTGCGTTTTCTGGAAGCGCGCGAGCCGGCCTGCCCGCCGGCGCTCGTGGAGGAGATGCGGAGGCTGCTGGATGGGGTCGGTGGTGGGGGCGGGGAGTAATTGGGTTGTTGTGATTTGAGGCTTCGGCTTTTTTTTGCTCGTCCGGCGGCGGCGGTGGCGCGGCGACTACTATCTCGCCGCCACCTCCACCCGGATACGTTGCTTGGAAGACTATTGGGGGAAAAGAGACGTCGAAACAGCTGTCTGGAGGTCTGATTTTGACTGGTGCTTTGGTCGAGGAGGAGCGTCCCCGCGAACCGCTTTGTGCCTTGCTGCGCCCGCCAAAAAACGCTCCGCAAACACACAGCGCCCGCCGCGCGGCTTCACCACACTGCTGGGCAGCGCGCGCGCGCGAAAATTTGATCTCTGGCGCCCTCGGCGCTGCGATTTCGCAATTTGCGCGCGAAGGCAGGAACTCCTTTTTTGGCGCGCCGGCGCGTCGACGCAGCGCGCGCCCGCCGGCACGCGCCCGCCGCAGCCGCAGCGCCCCGCCGCGCCGCTCTTTGACCTCGTTTCCCGCGCAGGCAACAAATCTTCTTCCCGCCGCCGCACACTGTCCGCGCCAGTGCGCAAAATCGATGTCGCAACGCCATCGCCGCTCCGCCACGCCCTCGACGCGCGCAGGAACCATGTCGTCCCCCGCCCTCGCCGAGAACACCAACGCCGCGCCGGCCGCCGCCGAGCCCGTCGTCGCCGCCAAGAAGGCCAAGACCTCCGTCGAGGGCAAGGCCTCGCCGACGAAGGTCGTCGCGGCGCCCGCCGAGGAGCCGAAGCGCAAGGAGTCGGGCGAGGGCGCCGTCGCCGAGAAGCCGGCCGAGCCCGCGGCCGAGCCCGCCAAGGAGGTCCCGGTCCCGCGTCGTCAACGTTTGCTCCACGCCATCGAGCTTTGCGCTGGCCCAGCGGTCGACCGGTTCGCACAGGCCGCCGCCGAGCCCGCCAAGCCCGAGGAGCCCGCCAAGCCCGCCGAGGAGCCCAAGGCCGCCGAGCCCGCCGCCGAGCCGGCCAAGGAGCCCGTCAAGGAGCCCGTCGCCGAAGCGCCCAATGAGGCTGAGGCGCCCAAGGAGGCCGTCGAGGCGCCCAAGGAGCCGGCCGCGGAGCCCGCCAAGGAGGCGGAGCCGGCCAAGACCGAGGAGGCCAAGCCCGCCGAGGAGGCCAAGGCGTGAGCACACGGCCCGCGCCCAAGAACGCGCCGCGCGCCACCGCTCGTAGTGGAGGGCCGTCGCCGCGCGAACACCTAAGAAGTACGTCCGAAAACACAACACTTACCTACAATCCCCGCCCACGCACCGCTCGACGAGCGCGTCGCCGGCCGCGCGGCCCCCGTCGTACGTCACCTCGTGCCACGCCTCGACGAGCTCCGCGTCCGCCGGAGTCATCGCCGACCGGCGGAGCACCTTCGCCTGTCGCTCCTTGCACGGCCGGCCTCTGCGGTCGCGGTCGACGGCCTCCGAACGCAGGCTCGTGAGGAGACCACCAATCAAAGCATCGTCTCCCTGGAGCACGAGTGCTGCGCCCTCGCGGCGGCTCGGCGCCGCGGCCGTCGGCGCCGGCCGCGAGAACAAAACTGCTCGCAGGCCGCCCGCCCATCGTTTCAGGCGCTCGGCGTACGGTCGCGCGTCGTTCATGTGGTCGATCACAATAACACAGTACATCGGCGGCGGCGCCGTGGGCTCGGTGACGACAGAGGCGGGCTCGGTGGCCGCCGCGTAGCAGGGCCCCGCTTCCTGCAGCACCGTGAGCACGCATTCCTCTGTCTCGCAACAAAAGGCGCTTAGCCGCCGCACGACGTCCGTCCGCACCGATCGTGGCAATTGTGCCGCGTCGATGTCCACGATCGGCGCCGCGCGGCCTGGGTAGCCGTCGGGCAGAACTACGTTCACAACAAACACGCCTTCGACGCGCACGGAGATGCTGTTCTCGGAACGCGAGCACACGTCGTCCCCGTAGATCGCTGCGATGGCGTCCAGCTCAGCTGTTCGACGCTCCTGGGCGTCAGCGAGCTCTGCCATCCGTAGCGCTGCGTAGTTTCGCTGTGATAGCAATGCTAGGCCATGATTCGCTGCGCTGAGGAGCCCTGCGACGGCGAGGTCAGCATTTTGGCCAGCTAGACATACTCAACAAAACCCCCTCTCAAGCCTGAGACACGCTGCGGCCAGAGCGGTCATACCGCGCAGTGCAACCGCACTCCCCAGGACGCCATCGACCCTGCGAATAGATCAAAAGCTGATCCTCCATCGCTTCGGGCGAACCGCGCGGCTTGCAGCAGTGCACTCTCTGTGCAGCACCAAGACGACTGCTTTACATCGCACAGATGCTCGCCAGGACACGACGCATACTCAGACCACGGCCCATGCGGCGGGCGCCGCAAAAACGACGCCTCGGCGCGCCACGGAAGCCGCCGGAGGAACCGCCGCGGTCGGCCGACCCCTTCGCGTTCCTGTTCGGGCGCGACATGTGGTTGGGGGGAGGTATTGTGGCGCTCGGAGCTGTTTGTGTTGCGAACTACTACGCCGACGAGGCCGACGCGAGAAATGCCGACGAGGAGGCGCGCGAGGCCGAACGGCGCGACGCGATCCGCAAGCAGCGCGAGGCACGGCGTCGTGAGCTCGACGCGCCGGCGCGGCTCGCGTTTAAGAAAAGGCAGCTGGCGCACTCCCAGCAGGCCGGCGACGCCGCGCGCGTCGCGGAGTTGCGACGCGAGATCGCGGCGCTCGAGCCCTAAGTTTTCTGTTGTCAATCACAAACATACTTAGTGCGCGAAGGAACAAGCACAAATCAGAACGTGTCGAACTGGTGGAACTTCTCCTGGCCCTTCCCATCTAGAGGTTCTTCAATACCGGGCTCCGAGTCCGGGTAGCGGTCGAAGTGGCGCGTGTCGTTCGGCGCGCCGATCTCCGGCACGTAGGGCGCCTTGACCTGTTCGTAGTACAAGGCGTCCCAGTTGACCTTCGCGAACCACGAGTGCGCCTTCAGCTCATCGGCTCCTCTATCCCTACAGCCTAATCTTTTGGTTCGATCCTTGACAATCAACTTTTTTAATATTGAAGAAGCTTTATCGTCGACGTGCGGCGGGACCTGGAACTTGCCACTCAAAATCTTTTCGTAGACGCCAAAAGGGCTTTCATCAAAAAAGGGCGGGTGCCCCGCCGTCATCTCGAAAATTAAAATCCCGAGGCCCCACCAGTCCACGGACCGGCCGTGGCCTAGTCCATTAATGACTTCGGGCGCCGTGTATTCTGGTGTACCACAATTGGTAAAGGTCCTTTCTTCTACTACTTTTGCGAAGCCGAAGTCGCAGAGCTTAATGTTGCCGTTGGCGTCGATGAGGATGTTCTCCGGCTTTAGGCCGCGATAGGCGATGTACATGCCGTGGAGGTACTGGAACGCTAGGACGACTTCGGCGGCGTAGAATTTCGCCCGGTCGTTCGACAGTTTGCCCGAGTTACGTAGTAAAGCATACAACTCGCCACCTATAACTAACTCCATCAGCAGGTACAACCGTAATTCATCCTGGAAATGGGCTCGTAGATCAACTATAAAAGGATGCTGCAATATCCGTAACAACCGGACTTCATTGCACATGTGGTCGAGCTGGTCCATTTTCAAGATGTATTCCTTTTTTACCATTTTCAGGGCGTAGTACGAGTCCTCTTCCATACATCGTACTAAGCGCACCCTACCGAAAGTACCGGTACCCAGGGTCTCGAAGATCTCGAACTGGGACAGGGCGTAGTTGTACTTCTCTTTCCTTACGGGTTCCGTGCGCGGGCAGCCGCCGTAGCGCTTCCAGCCCGTGCCGAAGAGGCCCATGCTACTGCTCGTCTGTGGTGAGGGGGCTGTGGTGGCGCACGACTGCACTTCGCGGCGGTGGCTTTCGTTGGTCGCGTTCGTCGCGCCGTGCGACGCACGGGCGGGCGTGTGGGGCAGCCCTTTTGGGAGCGTAGCGGCGGCCAAAATCTGGCTCGGCCGCGCGCCGCGGCGGCGCGCGCATGCGTCCATGGTCTCCAAGAGGGCTATGAGACGTCTCCGGGATTCGTCTGGGGCGGCCGCGGCGGCGTCGGCCGCGGTTCGGGTTGGGGCAAACATCGACTAGCGCTTTTGCGGCCTGCCCGGCGCCCCGCGGCCCGCGCTGTCCGCCAAGGCAAGAAGCCAGCAGACGCGTTACGTCGTACGTGATAACGCAGCGACACCACGAGCAGGCGTGCACGCCTCGTCGTCGTCTAGCGCTGCAGTAGACATCCTTGGTTGGGGCAGCCCCTCGGCGTGAGGCGGAGCCACAACCATGAAGGACACGGTCCACCCCGTGGACGAGGTCATCAACAAGATGAAGGAGGTCGAGGGCTTCGGCGGCTTCGTCATCTGCAATAATGATGGCGTCGTGTTGCGACACGAGAACCTGGGAGCGGCGGACAAACTAGGCATCCATCTGTGTGGAAATCAACCAGTTCGAGCAGGCGTCGCGTCGATGGCGTGGATGACGACGCGATGATTCAGCACGAACGCGCCGTAAAATTTTGATTTCCGCACAGGTATTCATCACGCCTACCACGCCCTGGATTTGATGAACAAAGCCCGAGATCATATAAGAACGCTCTTTGAAGCGCCCGAGAATGAATTGGAGAGCGTGCGATTGAAGACGGACAACTACGAGATGATTATCAGCCAGGTCGGCAACTACACGCTCTGCGTCATGCAGAAGCCGCCGGTCGAGGAGGTCGCGGAGGAGGGCGAGGCAGCGGTGGCGGCGGAGTAAGTTGTGCTCTCTTTTATCGCGGTTGCTCAGTTTCCTGCTGGGCGGAGCCCTGGGGAGAGGCGTCGCGCGTGGCCGATTCATCGGCGGCTCTGCACATGGGTAGAGAACTACATCTAGTGGTGGCTCAGGCTCAGGCTAGTTACGTCGCGGGGTCCCCCGTACCCCTCCCGCTCCCCCCGGGCCCACCCGTCCGGGCAGGACTAGGAAGCTGGCTAGCCTAGAGACACACTAGCTCGCCTGTGCCTTGCTCTTTGCAAGTTTTTTTTCCACTGCTCGCCGCTGTTTTGCAGGTCGGTCGCGTCGGAAAGCTAGCAGACAACTACCCTCGTCGCGAAGAGATCGAAACGCTGCTCTAGCAAGATGATCAGGGTGATTGGCCTCAGTGCCATGCTGCTGGTGGCAGCCACTGCGCAGTCGGATGCGTTCCCCTCTCGTCGGTCGGGCCTCGCACCGTCGCCGACGACGCCGATGGTCGTCTTCCTCGCGGGGTTCCCCGACGACACGCGTTCCTTTGACAGCGTCGCGCCGGCGTTCGAAGGCACGCACGCCGTCCTCAAGCTGGCGCTGCCCGGCTACGAGGGCCCGCCCATATCCGAGCGCTGGGGTCTGTCGTTCAAGGTGCTCATTGAGAAAATGCACGATGCCGTCGAGGCGCAGCCGCACGGCGACCTGTTTCTCGTCGCGCACGATTGGGGTGCTTATTTGGGCCTCCTTTATTGCGACAAGTACCCGACCGAGGTCGCGAAGCTGGCCCTACTGGACATCGGCCATCAGAAGATGAGTGATAAACAGTCGCTCGCGGAGTATGTGGTGGGACCCACGTACCAGCTCTTCTTGGCGTGGTGCTTTGTGATGGACGCGATTGGCCTCCGCCCGGTCGCGGCGCTCGCACAGACGTTGTTCCCCTGGCAATGGATTGGCCCACTCAACTACGAGCCTTCGCTGCCCACTGGTGTCGAGCAGTGGAATTCGGCGCCTGATTTCAAGACGTGCTACCCCTACTTCGTGCTCTGGACGGACCTTGTGTTGGGCCGGGCCTGGATGCCGGCGATGCCGAGCATGCCGACGCTCTTCATCTACGGCACGCGGAAGAGGATGATGTTCCACACGGACCGCTTCCTCAACGAGCTCCGCGAGCGGACCGACGGCTCGCGGTCCGTGGCCCTCGACTGCGGCCATTTCTTGCAGGCACAGAAGCCCGAAGAGGTCGCCGCGGAACTGACGTCATTCTTCGAGGGCCGCCGCACAAGATCCTTCCACATCCCGCACGAGGCCGAAGAGGCGTCGCCCGAGCCAGACGCGGCCCGGGGCGAGCTCTGAAATGTTTCTAAGTGATTGTAAGTTACGCAGCGTTCCCAACAACAACATCCACGCGCCGCTCCGGCGCGTAGCGCGCGCCCCGCCGCAGCGGCACCCGCCCCGTCAGCAAATCCGCCGGCACGGACGCGCAGCCGTCCACGTAGTCCGACCGGACCACATCGCAGGCCGATAGCGCTTCCAACGCGAGCGTCGCGGCCGGCGACACGGCGTCGCGGAGGCGCGCGTCGAGCGGCGCCGCGCGCGGGAGCCGGGGCCAGCTCGCGCGCGGGAGCAGTAGCGGCGCCACGCGCGCGTCGCGCAGCGCGGCCCAGGGCGCGAACCGCGGCGCGCCGCCGCCCCCGCACCTTAATACCGCCTCTGCGAAGAAGCGGCGCGCCGGCGTCGCGACCGCCTCGCGGTCGTCGTCGTTCCAGACGAGCGGCACGAGCGCGACCTCCGCGAAGGCGGCGTGGTCGCGCAGGAGGCTCGCGAGCGGCGTCGCCGTGACCGTCCCGTCGAGGTCCGCGCGCAGGACGCGGCTCACGCCGTCGCGCTCGACGACGACGACGCCGACGCCGTCGTAGGGGTAGGCCTCGTCGACGCGCGCCGCCGCGTCGGCGAGGGCCGCCGCCGGGCCGCGGGCGAGCGCCTTGTGCCGCACGCAGACGAGGTCGAGCGTCCGCGCGTCGCGCTCGATGAGCCAGGCCGTCGAGCCCTCGACGAGGGGCTTCGGCCGCGCCTTCTTGGCGTCGTCGAACTTCTGCCGCTGCTTGCCGTAGGCGAAGAGCTCCCAGCCGACGAGCGAGCCCGGGACGAGGCCCGCGGCGGCGAAGCGGCGCCAGGCCATCTCTCTCAGCCGTTGATTTCTGATGCGTGTGCGCGTTTTTGGCTGCGCTGCGTGAGCCGAGAGGCAGCCGTAAGTGCTCGACGAGGTGATATGAGGTGGCTTCGAGATCGAGTGAGATCACACCACTGCTACGTTTCGAGGGCCACCAGTCGCTACAGCGTGGATGAGGAAGTTGATCTCTACGCTTGCGATTGCTGCGCACCGGTCGTGCCGCTTCGTGGCTGAGGCACTAATATCGACCTAGCGCCTGTAGAGACACTAGCAATCGGTGCTTTTGACATTGCCCCTGGACCACAGGGCGCAAACGACGCAAGAGCCGTTGCGGAAACCGCACATCGCTGCGGCCTTGCCCCTGTGCACCGATGTGGCGCCTCGTCCTCCTCGCATGCAGCGCGGCGGCGGCCGCCGACCGAACCTGCGAGGCCCTGCCGCCTCTAACAACGACGCGAACGAAGCCGTCGGTCGACGGCGGCTCGAATTTATTTATTGGTGGCGCGAGGAAGCCCTGGGACGGCCGCGTCGCCGAGGTGACGAGCCCGGTCTTCGACGAGGCGACCGGCGCGAAGGCGGTCCTCGGCCGCCTCGCGCAGATGGACGCGACGGCGGCGAGCTGGGCCGCCGACGCGGCGAGCGAGGCCTGGGACCGGGGCCAGGGGCCCTGGCCCCAGGCGTCGCTCAAGGAGCGCGCGGCGGCGATCCGCGCGTTCCTCGACGAGCTCGAAAAGACGAAGCGCGACGAGATCATCGAGGTGCTCATGTGGGAGATCGCCAAGACCAAGCAGGACGCCACGAAGGAATTCGATCGAACCGTGGCCTTTGCGAGGACCGTCGTCGACCAAGCGCTACAAACCGACGATACGGAGCAATTTGGAAGATGGACCGGCGTCGCGGGCGTCCGGGCACGCGTGAGAAGAGGCCCCGTCGGCGTGACGCTCATGCTGGCGCCCTACAACTACCCGCTCAACGAGATGTACGCCATGATGATGCCGGCCCTATTGATGGGAAACCCCGTGATTCTGAAATTGCCGGCGATCGGGGCGCTGGCGCACGTTTTGACTGTGGATGCGCTGCAGAAATGTTTACCGAAAGGTGTCGTGAACTTCGTCAGCGGGTCGGGTCGAGAAACGCTGCCGTCCGTCATGCAAGGTGGTTTGGTCGACTGTTTGGGCTTCATCGGCGGCTCCAAAGGTGCGGACGCATTAATAAAGCAGCACCCGCACCCGCATCGACTGAAGGTGTTTTCGCAGCTCGAGGGGAAGAACCTGGGGATTGTGTTTGCCGACGCGGATCTTGATGAAGCTGTTAAACAGATTTTGTTGGGTGCGCTGTCGTACAACGGCCAGCGGTGCACGGCCATCAAGTTGGTGATCGCCGAGAAAAGTATCGCTCCCGTCTTGGTCGAGAAGTTGTCCGAGGCCATCGAAGGCTTGGAGCGGGGCCTGCCCTGGGACGAGGGCGTCGAGATCACGCCCTTGCCGGAGCCGAACAAGCCCCAGTACCTCGCGGAGTTGGTGGAGGACGCGACGAGCCGGGGCGCCTTGATAAAAAACGCGCGGGGCGGGTCGACGAACGGCCAGCTCTACCACCCCGCCCTGGTGTATCCGGTGACCCCGTCGATGCGCCTCTTCCACGAGGAGCAGTTCGGCCCCGTCGTGCCCGTCGCCGAGTTCGAGCAGGTGAGTGAAGTCATCGACGTGGTCAAGGCGTCGTGGAACGGCCAGCAGGCCGCGGTCTTCACGTCGGACGCGGCCAAGGCGGCGCCGCTCGTCGACGCGCTGTCGACCATCGTCGGCCGGGTGAACGTGAACATGCAGTGCGCGCGGGGGCCCGACGTCTTCCCCTTCTCGGGCCGGCGGTCGTCGGCCATGGGCACGATGTCGACGACGGAGTCGCTGCGGGCCTTCTCCGTCGAGACGCTCGTCGCCGTGCGCGACGACGACGCGGGGCGGGCGTTCGGCGACGCGCTCTCGACGCGGGCGAAGTTCCTGCTGCCGACGGCGTAGTAAGTAGGAGTGGTAACTTCACACACTATTAATTTCCCCCTCAACGACGCGCATGCTCCTGGAGGAGCGCGACGACGGCCTGGTGTTTTGCGATGATCCATGGCGTCTTGCCGTCCTTGTTCGCCCGGCCGACCTCCGCGCCTTTGTCCAGAAGCAGCCGCGCCGCGTCGACGTGGCCCTGCTGGCAGGCGATGTACAGCTCCGTCTGGCCCCACTTGTCTGCCCGGTCGACCTTCGCGCCTTTGTCCAGCACCAGCCGCGCCGCGTCGACGTGGCCGTTCATGCAGGCGACGTACAGCGGCGTCATACCGTTTTCCATTGCTCGATTGACCTCCGCGCCTTTGTCCAGCAGCAGCCATGCTGCGTCGACGTGTCCCTCCCGGCAGGCGATGAGCAGCGGCGTTCTACCTTGAGCGTCCGTCGGCGAATTGGCGTCGGCTCCGCGGTCTAGCCACGCCTGCACGACGTCGCTTCTCCCTTCCTTGCACGCATCAAATAGAGACATGGAGGCCATATCTTGGGTGACGCGGCGTCTTCGCTCCGCCTCGGCGGCCGCGGCGGCTTCGCGCCGCTTTTTCTCCTCGAGGAGCTGGACGACCGCCGAGTGGCCCTTGAGTTTTGCGATGGACAGCGGCGTGTCTCCCCTCTTCGTCGCCCGATCGACGTCCGCACCTTTTTTTAACAACAGCCACGCCGCGTCGACGTGGCCGTTCCAGCAGGCAATGAACAGCGGCGTCCAGCCGTCCTTCTCCGCCCGATCGACCTCGGCGCCTTTTTCCAGCAACAGCCGCGTCACTTCCACGTGGCCGTTAAAGCAGGCTGCATACAGCGGCGTACAGCCGTTCTTCCTCGCCCGATCGACCTCGGCGCCTTTTTCCAGCAACAGCCGCGTCACTTCCACGTGGCCGTTCTGGCAGGCGATGTACAGCGGCGTCGTGCCGCCCTCCTTCGCCAGATCGACCGCCGCGCCTTTATCCAGCAGCAGCCGCGCCGCGTCGAGATGGCCGTTCCCGCAGGCGATGTACAGCGGCGTTCTACCTTGAGCGTCCGTCGGCGAATTGGCGTCGGCTCCCCGGTCTAGCCACGCCTGCACGACGTTGATTCTCCCTTTACTGCACGCATCGAATAGAGAAATGGAGGCCATATCGGCGTGCAGCTGGTAATGATGCTCCTCGAGGAGCGCGACGACGGCCGAGTGGCCGTTTTTCTTCGCGATGGACAGTGGCGTGTTTCCATTCCTCGTCGCCCGATTGACCTTGGCACCTTTGTCCAGCAGCAGCCGCACAGCGTTGACGTGGCCGTTCCCGCAGGCAACGTACAGCGGTGTCTGGCCTTCGTACAGTCCCTCTGACACTGGCCCATCGACCTCTGCGCCGTTGTCCAGCAACAGCCGCGCCAAGTCGACTTGGCCCTTCACGCAGGCGGCGAACAACGGCGTCCGACCGTCCACGTCCGCCTGGTCGACCTCCGCGCCTTGCTCCAGCAACAACCGCGCCGCTTCGCGGTGGTCGTTCTGGCAGGCGATGAACAACGGCGTTTCACCCCACGTATTTGCCCAGTCGACCTCCGCGCCTTTGTTCAGCCACGCCTGCACGACATTGCTTCTCCCTTCCTTGCACGCATCAAATAGAGACATGGAGGCCATCTCGGCGGCTGCGGCGGCTTCGTCGGTCTTGGCGGATTCGTCCTTTGAAAAGACCACAGGCGTCTCGTGGACGGCACGGTGTTCATCCGGCAGCGGTGTCGAGTCGCCGATGCTTCGCTCGACGGCGGCGATGGTTTGGGCCGCCGCCGCCTCCGCGCCGGGCCGCTGCTGCGCCACGGCTCGCAGGATGGCGTGCAGCTGGTAAAGATGCCCCTCGAGGAGCGCGACGACGGCCGAGTGGCCTTTGCTTTTTGCGATGGACAGTGGCGTGTTCCCATTCTTCGTTGCCCTATCGACCTCCGCGCCGTTGTTCAGTAGCAGTCGCGCCGCGTCGACCTGGCCCTCCTGGCAGGCGATGTACAGCGGCGTCTCGCCGTCCTCCCTCGCCTGGTCGACCGCCGCGCCGTTGTCCAGCAAAAATCGCGCCGCTTCGACGTGGCCGTTCTCGCAAGCCATGTACAATAGCGTCTCGCCGTTCTTGTTCGCTCTATCGACCTCCGCGCCCTTGTCCAGCAACAGCCGCGCCGCGTCGACGTGGCCCTCCTGGCAGGCGATGTACAGCGGCGTCTCACCGTCCTCCCTCGCCTGGTCGACCGTTGCGCCGCCGTCGAGGAGCCGCGCCACCGCGTCGACGTCGCCGATCTTGGCAGCGGCGTGCAGCCGGTAAATATGCTCCTCGAGGAGCGCGACGATGGACGAGTGGCCTTTGCTTTTTGCGATGCCCAGCAGCGCCCGACCGCCCCTCACCGCCCGATCGACCGCCGCGCCGTTGTCCAGCAGCAGCCGCGCCGCATCGACGTGGCCGTTGTAGCAGGCGGCGAACAGCGGCGTCCGACCGTACTCGTTTGCCCGATTAACGTCCGCGCCTTCCTTCAGCAGCAGCCGCGCCGCGTCGACGTGGCCGTTCCCGCAGGCGATGTACAGCGGCGTAAAGCCGCCCTCCCTTGCCCGATCGACCTCCGCGCCTTTGGCCAACAAGAGCCGCGCCGCGTCGACGTGGCCCTTCTGGCAGGCGGCGTACAGCGGCGTCCATCCGGCCTTGTCCGCC
>Ga0099799_10296_pt1 | contig 14002 bp, 4 predicted proteins | sample Uncmet6_SortLC_1_FD_89033 | JGI IMG/M metagenome (GOLD analysis project Ga0099799, IMG submission 89033) | Marine eukaryotic communities from CALCOFI LINE 67, Pacific Ocean - CN11_C50_N6_SortLC_1 | ecosystem: Environmental > Aquatic > Marine > Oceanic | place: Pacific Ocean: Monterey Bay...
ACGCGGCGCAAATTAGAGGCGGCGGTGGCGAAGGGAGATGACGAGGCTGTTTTAGACCTGAAGGAAAAGCTCTCCACACGCGCGGCGAAACTGCAACGTAATGAGCCCGGTTCTCGTGAGGCCGCAGCAGCGAAAGCCGTTCTGTCCTCAATCGCGGCGGCGAAGAAGGACGGGGCGACGAAGAACAAAAATAAGAGTTCCCGCGGTTCTCGCGGCGACGTTGACGTTTCGGAAGGCACGAAAAAGAGGCGAAAGGTGGAAAGCGGTGCGGACCGTCGGGACAAGGGCGAGGACGCGAAAGAAGGCGACACGGCCTCGCCCTTGTCCCAATCGGGCCCGGCAGCTGCGGCGGCGGCGGCAGCGGAGTCGGGGCGGCCGCGGACCTTTCCACCGCCCCCCGAGCAACCGAAAACGGGCGACACGACGATCCTGCTGTTCTACGGGTACGTGAGGCCGCTCTGGAGCAAGGCCGAGCACGGTGACGCGGTGTCCTGGGCGTACGAGACGCTCAAGAGCCACGGCTGCACGGGGCGCCTGCGCGTGGCCCGCGAGGGCGTGAATGGGACCCTGACGGGGCCCAAGGCGGGCATCCGCGCCTTCACGACGGCGTTGGCGGCGCGATACCCGAAGACGTTCGGCGGCGAGTACAACCAGTTCAAGTACGTGGACGGGCTCCCCGAGAACCAGATGCTCAAGGGCCTCAAGGTCTGGCCCGTCGCGGAGCTCGTCACCTACGGCTTCGACGAGCACAAGGCCGCCAAGGCCAAGAAGCACGGCGGGAGCGACAGCACGCGGGCGACGAGCACCAGCGGCAGCGACGGTGGGGCGGAGAAGCCGGGCGAAGCGCCGGGGGGGGCGCGGCACCTGTCGCCGGAGTCGTACCACGAGGCGCTCCAGGACCCCGAGGCCGTGGTGATCGACGTGCGCAACTTCAACGAGTCGCTCATCGGCAAGTTCGCGCCGGGGCCGGGGCGGGCGACGGTGCTGGACCCGGAGATGCGGCGCAGCACCGAGTTCCCGCAGTGGGTCGACGACAACCTAGACAAGCTCCGGGGCAAGAAGGTGCTCATGTACTGCACGGGCGGCATCCGCTGCGAGCGCGCCTCGGCGTACCTCACGGGCCCCGACTGCGGGCTGCGCAACGTCAACCAGCTCGAGGGCGGCATCCACCGCTACCTCGAGGCCTTCCCCGACGACGGCGGGCTCTGGGTGGGCAAGAACTATACCTTCGACAAGCGCTTCAGCCACGGCGCGGCCAAGAGCGAGACCATTAGCGAGTGCGTCGTGTGCCGCGAGCCCTGGGAGCGCTACCAGGCGCAGCTCAAGTGCGTCCACTGCAAGATGGAGGTGATCGTCTGCAAGACCTGCACCAGGAACAAGAAGACCAAGCCTATCCCCAAGTCGGCCCTCGTATGCCCGCTCTGCGACCCAAAGCGGAAGGCGCGCGCCGACGCGGCCACTGCCAAAGCGGCTCTCGCGCACATGTAGGAGGGCTTGGTTCTGCTAGGCCGCGCGTGCCACCTTCAAAGCCGTTTCGTCTTCGGCACGAACTGCTGCGCTGGGGTGCCGGGAAGCATGCGCGTGGCGGTGTGGTGGTGGCTGTGTGGGGGTGGGGGTGTGGGTCGTCACCGCCAGCAGTCGCAGCAGAGCAGACGACCCAGCCCAGCAGCAGCGCCTATTTCTCGTCGCTCCTCGTTCCGGGCATCTCGTCACTCGCCTCTCGCTTCTCTCGCCTCTCGGCGGTTTTTTATTTGTGCCTCGATTTGGACACTGAGGCCCGAGGCTGAGGCTACAGCGCACAGCGTCTGCGCTGAACTCGGGGCTCGGGAACTTATAAGAAAATGAAGCCGCGCACAGAACTTTATAAAGATAGGGGCCACATGCCATATGAGGGGGTTGCGTAGTACGGCCGAAGTGTACAAACAAAGCCTATACTAGGGGAGAAGCAGCGAGAAGTCATGTAAGAAATTCCCGTGTGTGATGTGAGAAACAGAAACAAAGAATGCAAACAAAGAGCAAAGAAGAGGGAAATGGTTCCGCTGGATCTCTCTCTTCTTTTGTTCTCCATATATATAGCTTTCGATGTGTATCTAGCTAAAATTCCAGGCTGCGGTGCGTGTCGGCGGTGTCGGCGTTGTGAAATTCGTGGCTGTCGTCGTCGTCGTCGTCGTCGTCGTCGTCGTCGACAGAGAAAGTTCGAGGCTCTTCTTTTGTTTCATTGTCGTCGTCGTCGTCGTCGTCGTCGTCGACAGAGAAAGTTCGAGGCTCTTCTTTTGTTTCGTCGTCGTCGTCGTCGTCGTCGTCGTCGTCGACAGAGAAAGTTCGAGGCTCTTCTTTTGTTTCGTCGTTTTGCTTCTTCCGCTTCTTTGGTTCCTCGCTTTTCTCTTCTTTTTGGAAAACTTCGCGGACATGATCGTCGAAATTAAATTCTTTTTCTTTGTCTCTTCCATCGCCGGAGCTCTCACTGTTCGAGTCAGTGTCACTGTTGCCGAGTCCACCCATCATGCGATTTGGCGATGGTGTGCTCCTAGGCAGCGACGGCGTACTTGCTCGCAGGTGTGCCAATTCGGTGCCGCTGTCCGTCTTCGTGATCGTGAGCTTGTCGATGTACGCCTGGAGCATTCTGAACATGCTTTCTTCCTGCGACACAAATTCCTCGTCTGCCGAATCGTGCAGAAGATTAACGACATCCCTATGGCGAGAGAGAAGCATAAGGTCTGAGTGCTTGATCGTGCTCAGGCAAAGCGACGCCACGCGAAGTGAAATGTCGTCGTGGCTGAACGGGGAGGACATGTTTAGCGCCAGGCGGAGAATGGATTGCGTGGACATGATCATGAGGAACACGGCGAAGAAAGGCAAGCTCCACATGTCCTTATCGACGGCCTGTAGCGCTTTGAGCATACCGTACAGGAAGTTATACAGGGTGACCACGACAATCACGAGGTTCACATACGAGAATGGAAGCGGCTGATCAATCCAGTTCCATATCGTGATGAGCGCTGAGTGCTGCTCCAGCAGTGTCGCGTTAAGGTCGTTCTTCTCGAACGCCGTCAATTCGCCGTAATCGAACGCCAGTTGCAGCGTGGCATTCAACCAGACAAAGATGTCGTTCACCGCCCCCTTGGAATCGACACCGACCTTAGGATCGATGAGGTGCCGCTCACGCGGCGTCAAGAGACGATACTTTCGCGTGAGGGGGTCGAAGAAGTTGTTCTTCGTGTAGTACGGCGTGACATCAATGAAGTTGGTGACGTTTGCCAAATTGCTGTACCGCGACAGGGCGCGGACAATGGTGTCGTCATCGATGTAGGCCCGTGCCATGCCTACGAAAGAGATGGTGGCTGTTCGACATTTTGCCATTTCGAAGTAAACGTCATAGAAGCGGTCGAAGACCTGCTGGAAAAGCGAGACGAGCAAGATCGCCACTAGAGTGGACAAACTGGAGATCGCTCTCGATGCCGAATCCGAATCTATTTGGCCAAAAAGGAGGCCATTTCCGAAGCTCGGGTGCTGTATGATGAAAACCAGCGCGAACATAAACAGAGGACCGTACGAGAAATACTCAGACATGATTTGACTAGGGAGCGTCTGTGACCATCTCATGAGGACATGATACATGGATTCCTCTCCCTTGGCGAGAAGTTCCGTGCGATGCTTGTCCTTGGATATGAATTCTTCGAACTCCTTCGGGACGTTTTGATTCGCTGTCAAGCCTTTGACTTCACCCTTCTTCACCATGCGATACAGTTCGAGAAATTCTTCCTCGTCGATACTCCCGCCACCGTCCTTGTCGGCTATATTAAACGCCGCGTCGAGCTCCGACTTGCTTGGCTTATGGCCCCGAGCCTGTGCTCTCCGCATGAGGGCCTTAATAAGTTTGTTAAATTGCTTGCGCGTAATGACTCGCGAATCTATTGCCGCGCCGTCTTCATCAGTGCCGCTACTGTTCAAGGTCGACACTGCCTGGAATTCTTTGCGCAGGTGCGCTAATTCCTCGTGCGACAAAACGCCTTCCGCGATGATTTGGTGTATCGCGATGCCCGCCACTCTGCCATCCTTCAACTTCTCGTAAACGCCGATAAATTCATCTTCCTCGACGCTCCCGCTGTTGTCATCGTCGGCGAGTTTGAAGGCCGCTTCCAACGCGCTTTCCTCTGGGATCTGGACCTCACCGCTCTCTTTTGTGATAGCGCGAATGAGTTCCTTGAAGGTTTTTTTTCCGATGCCCGCGTTCGAACCAGCAACTGAGCGGAACTTTATACGAGCGGCCTCAATGTCATCGATCGTCAGCGAAGAGGCCCCGCCACCCGGGGTGTCTTCATGGTCGACCATCGCTGCATAACCCGACATCCTGGCAAGCGAAACGAATTGATGCTCCCAGCTGAAATAATGTTGCGGAGATCAAACCCCGCCCCGGCTGCTGAATAATTATTCGATGGACCCGCTCTCGCTCAAGGGCTTTTCCGCATTGCCTCTGCGCTTTCAGGTGAACCCAAACGGGAATATATCGCCCCGATCTCACTGGAAAAGGTTATCCGGACCTTCGCCGCGCCGCCGCTTTTCCACAGGGCAGCAACCACACAGAAAAGCAAAGCTCGCTTACCCCCGGGACGGCTCGGCCCCTGCTGCTCCCCTAACTGATTTGGACCGCCGCCGTTCCCAATAAACCAAAGGGTACAGTTTATTGAATAGTAATTTTAATGTCATCTATACTGGAATTTTAAAGTGTTTTCCTAGCTAGGGAAGGGAAAAAAGGTCGGCAACAACGACGCCAAGATATTCTAATAAATGGTTGCGCGCGCAGACAAATGCCAACTGCGTACAGTAGCCAACACACAGTCAACCTCAGATTTGTCGCCTTCTCGTCGGATTCAAACGCCTTGTATCTGTATCTGTATCTGAGCCATTCCCAGCACAGTTCGCAGGAAGGACCCGTGGTAGAGGCAAAAACAAAATGCCACATCACCAGTGACTTCTAAACAAACACGCTCATAGGAAGAGCACTCGCGAAGGGGGCTTCGCGGGCTTCTGGCCGGGCTTCTGGACCTTTACTTGAGACCAATGGGTGGGTTCAAGATCGAATGCAGACGACACGCGCATACCGCCGCTGTGCTTGGGTAAGTTGCCACTGCAGGCGGCGATGATGACCACGATGGTCGTCAGCAGTAAGCATAGCGTGCCCGCGTTCTTCTTCTTCGACTGATGCCCGATGAGCCACAGCACGACGGGCCACAGGACGATCATTTCCCCAGTCTCCACGTCCCCGTCGTTGTCCACGTCTAGCCAGCGACCCACATCCGACAGATCCACGTCGCCGTCGCCGTCGGCGTCCTTCATTCATTGCACGAGAGGAGAGAGACGACGGGGACTTTTCAAGACACGCGCGTATTTAAAGAGAACCATCGATTTGGTACTTACAAGGCTATGGAAGGCGTCAGACAAATCCGTATCGCCATCACCGTCGTAATCGCCGAAAGCGCCCCCCCGCGCAAGGATCACAACTGCTGTTGCCGCGAAGAACAAGTTGAGGGCGCTGTAGAAACTACTGCCGTCCTTGTTCTTGCCCTTGGCGTTGCTCTTGCTGCTGTTAATGCTGGTGCTGGTGGTGCTGGTGCTGCTGTTAATGCTGGTGCTGCTGCTGCTGCTGCTGGTCCGGGACGTCCCTTTCGTCGTCTTCTCTTCCGAGCGACTGAGGCTGCGGCTGCTCCGGCTGCGGCTGCGGCTGCGGCTGCGGCTGCGACCACGGACGTCGTCGTCCTTCTTCCGCCGGTTCGCAGCAGGCGAGGGTTCCGGGCGCCGTTTCAATTCTCGTTCGGCCCAGTCGTCGCTCTCTTGTAAGGGCTTCTGAGGCGTACGAGAGGAGCGTCTCGTTGGCGGCATAAGGGAGTTGTTCAAGTTCAAACGCGGGGGCACCACACCGGTGGAAAATCTCTTTTTTTTCTAATAATCGAAAAGAATAAATAAATAATAAATAAAATGATGGAAAAATATCGGGGTTTATTATTTATTTATTCGTCTCTGTTACCCATGGGCACCCTCTCTCGAAGATGCTTCTCCCTCTTGGTGGCTTCGTTTGGCCTCCTCCGACCCTGCTTGCTCCTCTCGCTGCCCAGTGGGGGGGGGTTAAACCGGATTCCCGCCGTGGTGAAGCCAGCGGAGGGTCACAACATCCACCTCTGGCTGTTCGAGGGAGATATGGAGGCGCAGGACATGGCCGTAGAAAAGGCGCTCTCTCCCTCGGTATCTTTTAATGAGCCCGCGGCGGACCCCTATGGCATCGTTTTGTGGCCCGCCGCCTTGCCAGTGGCGGCCCTGACCGCGACGATGATTCGGAAGGGGAAGGTAAAGAGAGTCACAGAACTCGGAGCGGGCACGGGGCTGGTCTCCATCGCCGCGGTGTCCGCGGGAGCCGAATCGGTGTTGTCTACCGACTACAATGAGGAGGCCCTGGCGCTGCTCTCCCTCGCCGCCGACCTCAACTTGCCTCGCGGCGGGCCGCGTGAGCGCCTGCGGAGCGCCTTGTACGACGTGACGAGCAGAGAAGACGACAATGCAGACAATGACAGTGACGCGACCACCCGGGACATGCTCGCGCACTGCGCTGGGCCGGGCGACCTTTTGGTCTGCGCCGACATGCTGTACTCGCCGTCGACCTCTCGGGCGGTGGCACGGCGCTGCGCGGAGGCGGTGCTGCGAGGTGCCTCCGCCATCGTCGGCGACACGGGACGGCCCGGCGCTCCGGCTTTTTTGGAGGAGCTGCGTGCAATTGTCGCTGCGACGTGCGCCCAGGCCGCGGCGGCGCAGGAGGGGGGCGGTGAGAAGGGGAGCTACTCTGTCCAACGAGCTGCTGCCGCGTTTGCCGCTGCATTTCCCACGACGGCGACCGATGGCGGTCCAGTCGTGGAGTTTCGCGCTGTGGACGCAGAGACGATCGCCTCTCCGCGTAATTCGCTCATTGCAACGCAGCACGATGCTGTGAAGCCCTTGCGCGTGGGGTTGGTCGAGATAATGGCCCAGCAGCCGCCATCACCTCCACCAGCAGAGGAGGAACAGGAACAGGAAGAAGGGCGAGGGCGAGAGAGAGCAAAATAACAAATAGATATAATGCCGCATGCCGCAGCAGTGCCCTTTTTTGTGTGGTGAATGAATGTATCATTGTGCCGTTTGCGCTTTGCGCTGCTGGTGGCTCGAAAGTAGCTAACATCTGCTTTCTCTATGTATTTTTACCAGTCCAAAGAAGGTTTTCGGCGGGTTTCTCTCGACTCTCTCGATAAACCATTGCTTTGCCCTGTGTCCCGTGTCCCGTCCCCGTTGTTGTTGTGCTGTTGGTCGATTGGTCAAACCAACTGTACACCAACCACATGGCTCTTCATGACTCCGCCCTCTCTCTCTCTATCTCTTTCCCTCTTACCACGCGCCGAGTGCCCATGCGAGTCTACGAGTGCCGTTGTTGCTAGAGTTGTTTCATGAACTCCGCCAACATCGACGGGCGATGGGCTTGTGCCTTGTTGTGGTGGTCATCAATCAGGCGCTCGACCGTCCTTAGGTCCTTAAGAGCGATTTTGAGCTCGCATACCATCAAGACTCTCCCAGCGAGCGCCTCGTCGAATTCCCCTTCAATCTTCGATTCCTCGAATTGCATGTCATCCATGGGATATAGAAGCTCAACGTTCAGGACCAAGTTGGAACGTCGATGAAGTGGCAACAATTTGTCGACGAAAGCGTTGTTATACTTGTAGAGACGTAGCGAGGGCGTGATTCTTCGCCTGAGGAGCGTGTACGTGATCACAGATACGAGGTACGGATCACCGACCTCGAGCGTGGCCCTTAGGAAGTCAAGGATATAGTCAGCCGGAGATACGGGTAGGGCTTCAACCTCCGATCCTTCTATTACGAGCAGCTTTCCGGGCTTCTCTCCGGACGCGATTTCCTTCTCGAAGCGGGCTGCTTTTCTCCGCACCGACGCGATGTCGTCGAGGGGGGCAACTTCCAGCGTGGTGCGCCGGCCATCATCCCCCACTGAGAAAATTTCGTGGTCATTAAAGGGGAGGTGAAACCTGTACCGCGTCAGGCCAAGTTTCTGCGGGTCCGCCGCCTTGTGAATTTCCGCCGAAAGACGTTCCAGTTGCTGCGTAAAATAGCCGTAAAAAGTCTTGGCTACAAAGTTCAGGTGCACGAGGCGGGCTTCGATGCCATCGTGTATCAGTGAGCCACCTTCGCTCGCTTCACAGTCTGAGCGAGGCATCGGCCACAACGTGCTCGTGGGCGGCTGCACTTCTGATACCACCGGGAGATCTAGGTAACGAGGCTGGAGCATCTCAATGGTCCTCCAACGGGCTTTCAGCCCATGGTACCTTTTGAGGATTTTTTCCATGACATCAATGCTTAGACGTTTCTGCTCTTGCCGTGAAAGGTGCTCGATTGACTTGAAGATGGGCTGCAGATCCTCGCTAGAAGCCCCATCCTCCTCTTCATCTACTGAGAGCCTTGCACCTTTTCCAATAAGGCTGTTGCAGATACTTTCGGCCCTCCTCTCAAGGCCTCCAAGTTCGTGGTGGATAAACGACTCGTGGATGTCCTTGTGGGTAACCGTGACGAGTGTCACGTGGGCATCAAATTCCGCCTGGTCTCTTACAAGAGCCCGTTTACGCTCGTGTACTCGCACCGAAACAGTTGATCTCCAAACGTTCTGGACTGAGAGAGCCGCATTCGTCAAATCCCCAAAAGTGACATCGCCGAGGTTCGTCCTAGCCAATCTGCGGAAGGCGCGACGGAATGACCGTCCCGTCTCTTGCTTCATCGACGACGATATCTCATCGTACTGGAACGGAAAGAGAGCCGACGCATCAAAATCCATAAGCCCTTTGCATTGCACTAGGAGAGCACTCAATATATCGAGGTAGAAGACCTTGCCTGGTGGTATCGGATGGTGGGCTGTAATATCGATGCCGTCCCCATCCTCGACATGACCTTCGATGGTTTCCTTTAGATTCAAACGCGTCACGAATTCAACAATACGCGTCATTTCTTCTTTTCCTTTTGCCCTTTGGCTATGGGCGCTTTCGGCTGACAGTAGCGAAGCGGAATACTTGTTTTTCCAGCTCTTACTGATCAGGGCAGACGGAGTCAAGTTCATAATTTCGTCCCAGAGCTCCAGGTGTATTTCTCGTAGCTTGTCATTGTTTCCCTTGGGCACACCGAGAGGAGCACCAAGCTCTCGCACCAGGGCGCCGAGCATGAAGGTATCTATAAAGAGTGGGTCGGACGGATTCAAGGTGGACCAGGCATCTCGAAATTCATGGATCAGAAGGTGCAGGCTCGGCGTGTCGGAAGCAGGCGACATGTGTGCAAAGTGGTCAAGAATGATGACGACGAATAAGTTCAGGAGCACCCAGCTTGTGATGAAGACGAATGACACGAAGAATGGATATGCAGCCCAGCCTTTCGATTCTGCCAGAGCGTGCATCACGCCATTCCAGCTTGCGCCCGTGAAGCACCGCGCGAGGGTAAGCACAGACCAGCCGATCTCATTAAAGTTATTATGTTTTGTAATAAATTCGCCATCATACGGCGCATTGCCAAATAAACTCATGCCAAGTATGCCATATATGAAGAGGATCAGGATAAGGAGGCTCCCGACATTCACGAGAGCCGGAAGGGATAGCACCAGCACTCGGACTATCGCCGTAATGGTTTTGCTGTAGTTTACCAGTCGGCCCAAGCGCGCGACTCGAAGAAGGCGAACCTGTGGCCCAAAGACGTCCTCGGATAATCCCGTCTCCACGGCGCAGAGGACTACAAGTGCAAAATCGAATATATTCGAATTGTATTCAAAATATTGCCCGATTCCAAGGCCGTACCACTTGATAATAACCTCAACCACATAGATATAGCAGAAATATTGATTCGTCTGTTGCATGAATTGTGTCCAGTACTCTGGCTCGTCGTAGAATGATAACGATAAGATGGCACAGTTGATGATCACACAAGCAATCATGAAACGGTTGAAGGGCTTCTTCGTGACCAAATCGTATGCCATGACTTTCATCCACGAATCCTCTTCTTCTGCCCACGTCCATTTCGGTGCCCACCACGGTCTCTTGCTTGGAGGGACATGAACATACCTCTTCTCAGCGGGAACAGAGCCCAAAATAAATTTATGAATTTTGATCCAGCTAAGTTGATCTTCGGTGAGCATCAAGTGCCCATACGTATCGCTTTCTTGGAACTTTGTAATTATGGCACCAATGAGCAAATTGAAAACGATGAACGAGCCCAGGAGGATGAATGACACGAAAAATATCACAGCCTTCGCTGGACTATTTCCTTTAACAGGATGCTTGTCAAGTTCCGTCACATCAAGAGCTGCATTGAATATCGATGGCCATTGTTCAAGGGACCCAATCTCAATCAGCGTAAGTACTGACGACCCAAAGTTATCGAAATTCTCTAGATGGTTAAGCCATTGCCTTTTGACATAGATTCCGTCCTTATCATAAAATCCTCCATGGCATTCATCCTTGTTGAGGTTGTACTTATCATATTCTCCATCACCCTCACAGGAGTAAAAAAGTCCTCGATAAAGATTCAAACCAATTGCCGCAAAGAACATGACAACAACTGCCAGGAATATAGCGATGTCAGCTGCGACGGGAATTGTGCCAATCACAGTCCGGATGACGCGGCGAAGCCCTGGGCTGCCTTTTATGGCCTTCAGCGCACGTAGGGACCGCAAACCACGCACCACCGTAACAGCACTGAATCCAGTTTCGTTGGAGCCCGCAGTCAATACCGTTAGAATATCGGACAAGACGGATATCACGACAATGACGAAGTCGAGAACGTTCCAAGCATCTCTGAGATAACCGTGCTGAGCATTGCGAATGATGCCGAACGCTATCATCTTTATGACCATTTCCAAAAAGAAGCAACCCGTCAAAATCATGTCCGCCATTTTAAGTTCTCTTCCCTTCGGGGAGTCAATGTCAACACCCGGATTGTTCATCGAAGACACCACCATGCTGGCAAAGATCAGGAGGAGAATGAAAGAATCGAAGTATGGACTCGTAGAGAGGTACATGCAGAACTCTCGCAAGTAATTCTTCCCCCCAAACCATCTGCAAGAATTTTTGTCATTGAGAACTTTGATCATGGCATTCCGCCGACGTTGAGCTTTGGCTCGTTGTCTCTCCTTCGTGGCTTTCGTCTGACCAAGAACGGACATAATGTGCGGCGTAATATCTGGTGCTCGAAAAAGCTCCTCCGAGTCCGTAAAGACGAGGGGATTCCGTTTCAAGTCGAGTTCGGTGTGGTCTGTAGCTCGCGACGACACAGCTACGATAATTTTGGCATCCAGCATTTGCTGTCCGATGTGTACCGCATTGTGCACGTTCTCGCAACCACCGTAGTTGAGTAGTGCGTCTACGACCTCACAGCCTTTACAGCACGCAGTGTAGACTCGATGGCCTCGATGATTTGTGCCTTCGTGCACATGCGGCCAGATTAGCTTAAATGTCAGTCTGAGATCGTCCAGCTGCAAACGCAGGAGTGGATCAGAGTAGATTGCTTCCAAGCGCTTTGCTTCTGGGGTATGCGCTGATTGCTTTAGAAGCTTGGCCACCAATGATTGGCGGGTGGTAGTATCCTTGGCAACAAGAGCACGGTCCCCCTTATCCTTGCTGCTTTCGTCAGCACTTTCGTTGGACCGTGGCTTCTCCTCAGATTCCAACGAAGCCTTCACTTCGCCACCCGAGTCTTCAGGCACCGCACGATGATCTGGACCTTTTCCTGCATCTGAATGATAATGTTCTCCAAAGTGGATCCCTTCTCCATAATGAGTGGCCTTCTCCAGTCGAGATCTCGCATCGTCTATTAAATGTGAAAGACTTTCGGCGTCAAGAAGTCCGTTGCTATGGTGTTGTTCCATAGAAAGTCTGTGGAACTTTTCCTGAAAGATCACGTCTGCCTGGTCCATCAAATATGCGAATGCTCGGAAATCGATCTCAACGTCACTACCTTCGTGCGCTGAGTGGGTGTTCATATACTCCATTAGTTTGCTCAGTCTTATATTCGACTTTTCTGCAGTTTCGTTCACATGTCCCGGAGAAAACTTGAACTCTTCAATATACTGCCCGATCTCATCTTTCGAAACACTTGACGACTTATCGGCATCAATGTGGTTGAACAGCATGTAGTACTCTTTCAACGCTTCGTCGGACACTTCGAGGTCCTCCACTGTATCAAAATTTACCGAAATTTTATTTTGTTTAACCCATTCTTGGAACTTCGGTGATCGGGTCTTCTTGCACCTATCGCTGACGTACTTCTTGAAAAACTTATAAATGTGTGACCCGCAGTAATGTAGCGGCCCGGCTGGGTGTACGCGATGACGTCTTCGCGCCACCGCACTGACCTCAACGTCCGGCTCAATACTAAAGTTGTCGATTAAAATAGCGAGGAACAGCGATAGGAGGATGATGCCACCGAAAATATACATGCTAATAATGTACATGCTCCCAAGTCTCCAATCTACTCGCATGCAATCAATGAGCACGTTAGTCCAGTCCTCGCCCGTTAGTACCTGGAACACACTGAGCATAGCCTGGCCAATATTGTCGAAGTTCCGTCTTGGAAACGGCTCCGAGAAGCCATTTTCGCCGTTGAATGCTTTCCCAAACGATGCCTTGCCTACGAGAGCATACGTGAAGACAAATAGTAGCAGCAGCAAACCAAAGTCGCCGAGCGCTGCTGATGTGTCAATGAGTGCTTTCAGAATTTGACGCATCGAGTCCCAATGTTTCAGTGCCTTCAGACCGCGAAGCACACGAAATAGCCGAAGACTCCTCACTGTGGAGAGATTGAATGAGCCGCTTTGTTTCAGAAAGAATGCTTCAATAAAACTACCTAGCACGATGACGGCGTCAAATGAGTTGAGACTGTCGTGCGTGAAGTACTGGTAGCCGAATCCAGCCCAGTTCATCCCCATTTCAACCATGAAAAGTACTATGAGCACTTTATTGCAGACCTCAAGGATTTCCAAGTACCACTCTGGCATTCCATGAAACTCGCTCGCGAGGAGTATAAAATTCAGTATGATGCAGAAGTACACCAAGTAGAACCAACCATCCGAGCACACCACGTCATAACACCAGTCACGGACGCGCCCAATTTGGACCTGCCAACATGAAACTGGAGCGTCCTCTTCCCCGTTGTTATCCTCAATCGGTTCGAAATCGAATCCAAGCACTTTCATTTCCACTCCATCCGCATCTAGAGTCGCACTGGAATGCTCATCTGAATCCGTTACGTGTTGCGACTTTGCCTGCAATCGTTCTCGAGACTTTTTGGTCTCGCGCCAACTCAGGGGACGATCATCCTCGCAATCATCTTCACTACGTTTCGTTTCTTCCGCTAATTCTCTTGCCCTGATGGCCTCAGAAGTATCCCGGACGTCAGATAGGGACTGGTCCGCCGTACCTTCGCCTGTAGATATTGACCTCGTGAGTGTCAAAATATGCGGCTTCTTTTCGCTTTGTGGTGTGTTGCTGCTCTCTTGTCCATCTTCAGCTTTTGTACCATTTTCAAGAAAAGCTTGGTGGTTGTTTTCATGAGCGTGTGCTGCTGCTGCTGCGAGCTTCTCCTTCTCTTTAGCCTTTGTCTTTTCTTGCATCACGACCGCTGAGTAGGAGTCGTAAATAACTGCGAGAATTAAGTTCAGACTGAAGTAGGAAACAAGGGCCACAATCGTGAAGACAAAGGGGATAGCCTGGACCCCTCTAGTTGCTTGTATGAGCATGTACATAATTTCATCGTGCCCTTCAAGTGAGGCAATAATGAGCACAGTATTCATTGACTGTAGCAGGTTATCGAACCCGATGAATCCAAACCACGGGTTCTTAAAATCTCTGCCGTCAATTTGCTTGACGCATCTCTGACCATGGCCACAGTCATGCTGCAAATAGAACCTACTACAGAGATCCAGGTCCTCATTCCTAGGAACGTT
>Ga0099799_10297_pt1 | contig 13976 bp, 12 predicted proteins | sample Uncmet6_SortLC_1_FD_89033 | JGI IMG/M metagenome (GOLD analysis project Ga0099799, IMG submission 89033) | Marine eukaryotic communities from CALCOFI LINE 67, Pacific Ocean - CN11_C50_N6_SortLC_1 | ecosystem: Environmental > Aquatic > Marine > Oceanic | place: Pacific Ocean: Monterey Bay...
ACTTAGTATTACTACTAAATAGTATCTATCATCTAATATACGAGAGTACTACTAGTAGAGTAATACGACTCGTATATTATTATGCATACTCTACTAGACTAGTACTAATAATTACGAGCTCGTTTACGTATTATGCATACTGTACACACACACACACGTATCGTAAGTATGCATACTAGATTATGTCACATGTAATGTGTCCAACCTCCTCTCCCCCCCCCCCCCCCCCCCCCCCCCTCCCCCCCCCCTCCCCCCCCCCCCCCCCCCCCCCCCCCCCCCCCCCCCCCCCCCCCCCCCCCCCCTCGCAGCGGCCGCGTCGGAGGCCGAGATCAGGGCGGCGCACCGCGGGCTGGCCCTCCGGCTCCACCCCGACAGGCAGAGGCGGGGGGGGGGGTCCGCCGGTGCCGCTCCCAACCCCCCCGCAGCGGAGGCCGCCGCGGAGGCCGGGCGGCGGTTCCTCCTGGTCCAGGCCGCGTACGAGTGCCTGTCGGACGCGGGAAGGAGGGCGCGGTACGACGACGAGGTGCGGAGGGATCTGGAGCGGAGGTCGGCCAGGACCACCAAGGCCGCCAACGTCCTCCTCTCCGAGATGGAGGCGGAGGTCTGCGACGTGGAGGACGAGGCCGCGGCCGAGGCCGAGGCCGAGAAGGACGAGGTCGGGGCCGAGAACGAGGCGGGGACGGGGACGGGGATGGGGGGGACGCAGCTGCAGCGCGTGTTCCTGCACCCGTGCCGGTGCGGCCAGACCTACGAGATCCTGGAGGACGAGCTGGACCTCGAGGTAGGTGGGGGGGGGGGAGGGGAACGTATTCGAGTGCGAGAGCTGCTGCCTCCTCATCCGCGTCGTCGTGGACGGATGAGGGCGGGCAACATTCACCCCACCACTCACCCACCACCCATCACCTGCCCCCTTTCCCGTTCCCGCCCAGGACCGATCGACGGACGCGGGAGGGAGCCTGAGCAGGCCCCGGAGCAGGCCCCGGAGCAGGCCCCGGAGCCGCAGGGCGGGGCGCGGACCGGCCGTCCTCCTGGCGGCGGCGGTTGCGGTCCTGGTCCTGGGCCTGGGCCTGGGCCTCGCCCCGCGGCCGCTGGGATCGCCCCTCCCGGCCGCCTCGGCCTGGTCCGTGCCCGGCGCCCCTCACCGTCCCAGCTACGACTACGATCTGGTCGTCGTGGGGGCGGGGGCGGCGGGCCTGTTCGCGGCAGGGACGGCGGCGGGGGTGGGATACAGGACCCTCCTCCTGGAGAAGCGGTCCCCCGGCTCCGGGGCTGGCGGCGAAGAGGGTGGCACTGATGCCGACGATCCCCCCGTTCACGTGGGGGGGGACTGCACCAACGCTGCGTGCGTCCCGTCCAAGGCGGTCCGGTCGGTCGGGCGGCTGCGGATGGCGGCGGAGGCCGCGGCCGCGGCCGCGGCGGAGGCCGAGGCCGAGGCCCCGTCCCCTTCTCCGCCGCGCGCGGGGGGAGGGGCGGGAAGGTGGCTGCACCTCGCCCGGGCGCATTCTGTCGCCGCCGTGCGGGCGGTCCGGGATCGGGAGGAACCGGCCGCGCGTCCGGAGGAGGAGTCCCCGAACCCGAACCCCAACCCCCCCCTCCTCGAGGTTGAGTACGTCCGGGACTGCCGCTTCGTTTCGGCCCACGAGATGAGGCTGGAGGGTGGCGCCGCCCCCGCGGCGGCGACGGCGACGGCGGTGGACCGCACGGTGTCCGCGAGGAGGTTCCTCATCGCCACGGGCGCGGCCCCTCTTCTTCCGGAGGCGCTGGCTTGGGCCGCGGACCGGGCGCGGGTCCCGCACAGCACCTACCGGACCGTCCTTGGGCCATCCACCCACCCGGGAGGGGACGGCCGCGACGGAGGCGTGTGGGACCTCCTGAATGGCACGACGCACGCCGGCGGTCGCGAGGACCCGGGGCCTCCCAGGATCGCCGTCGTCGGGGGAGGGGCCACCGCCTGCGAGCTGGGACAGTCCCTGAGCCGTCTGGGAGGGGAGGAAGTTGAGGTATCTATTGTGGCTCCGATGTTGATGCCGACGGAGGACGATTCTCTCCAAAAGGCCGCTGCGGCGATGCTGACGAGGGATGGATGCAGGCTCCGCCGAGCGAAGGTGTTGGATGTACTCGGTGAAGGAGAGGGAAAGGATGAGGGCAAGGGCGAGTCCAAGGGCAAGGGCAAGGCAAAGGGCCGCCTGTTGTTGGACGACGGTGAGACACTACCAGTGGATCACATCATCTTTTGTCTAGGTAGAACGCCTGAACCATCACTGGCTAGTCTAGACCTGAACCGAGCCGGGGTCGCCTGGACAGGAAAGGAGGGTCTGACAGTCAATTCCTACCTGCGATCGCTGACGTCGAGAAATGTGTATGCCGCTGGCGACTGTGCCTCTGCCATCCACCCTCGTGATCGACGTGCCATCCATGCGGGATGGACAGGTTTCCATGCCGTCCGCAACGCTCTGCTTCCATGGTTCCTCCGCTCTCCGGCTGTACACCCGTGCGTGCCCCGTGTGGTGTATACGGATCCAGAGATGGCATCCGCTGGCCTGAGCACCATCGAATGCACTGAATTGTACGGGCCTGGGGGCTACGATAGTCTGCGAGTAGATGAGGAAGGAACGGATCGAGCCGACATGGAACGCGTCGAGCGCAGCACTGACGATAACTTCATCGAGCTCCGCTCGGCCAAGATTAGCGGGAGGATTCTTGGCGCAACAGCCTGCGGTCCCGCCGCGGCGGAGCTCATCAACGAAGTCTGCCTTGCCATCGTCAACAAGATGACGGTCCGGGATATGGCACGCACGCTACATTCCTATCCATCCCATGGATACCTTTTGTATCGAACTTCAATGGCTTTAGCAACGCAATCCCTGTCGGGGTTACTTGCTGGATGTGGTCCCATAGGTCGCTGTCTCGGTGCCATGATTCGGTCGCTACAGAGGTTGCTTCTATTGCTTCGATATCCCCTAGGCAGGCCTAAATCCGCCAATGATTTATCAAAAGAAAGCTAGGTATTTAGACGGAGCAGCTCTACTTGTCTTGGTGGCTAGAATAATCGCTCAAAATAGTACATGTAAAATGCCTCCTGTGCACTTAAATTAGGTCTGGCACGTATGCCCCCCCCCCCAACATTCCCCACCTTCAAAACTTATAAACAAAGTGACTACGTAGAAATCGCGGTCTCTGCCGTGCCTCTATAAACATTCATGTTCCTCGAATCCTTTCTAATCACCCTTGACCTAATTATTTTTCCGCCATTCCTATTCCTGTTTCATAGGAACACACAGAGCGCCGAATCGGCAGCACCCTACTCGTTCTTAGCGTTCGAGTATTCGCGCAACCCGGCCTTGAGCTTGGCATCGAACTGTTCCCACTCATTCCCAGTTCCGTCATCAATAAATGTTTCCAAGTAGTGATAACTGAGCCGCTTGAGGAGCATCGCCTTCATCTCGGCGTGGTACGCCTTGAGTTCGGCCTCTACCTGAATCGGGTCGTCCCCCTTGGCCACCCGCAGCTTCCGCTCCTCCGCTGCGACTTCTCTCACGTTACGGAGCCGGTCGCTATTCTTATCCCCGTTGGAGAAGACGTACTGCAGATCAACGAAGAAGTCGGTCATCTCGTCCCACTTCCTGCCGAACATCCACGCGAAGAACAGTCCCTGCTCACAGTCAGCGAAGACGGTGGCGCGGCACTTGACGTACTCGGCCTTGTGCCTCTCGAAACTCTGCGGCATCTCGGACCAGTGGACGTAGGTCTCATGGTGGTGCACGACGTGGTAGTCCTCGTTCCAGATATTGTCGTGCCCCCGGAGGATAGTCATGGAGTTGACGTACTGATTGGACGGGTCGGACTCCTCAGAGAAGGCATGCCACATGTACCCGATGCCGCCGAGGAAGGCGGTGGCCTCGAGCTGCGGGTAGAGCCAGAAGGTCCAGTAGAAGAAGAAACCAGACGTGTAGCAAACCAGCGCGGAGAGGCCGTAGTAGTAGGCCATCCCCCCCAGCATCATCTTGAGAAGACCACGCTCGCGACGCTTCCAGAAGAGGAAGCAAGGACTGAGGCCGACCCAGTAAAGGAGGAAGCGGGGGAACCAGAGGACGAATGAGGAGATGCCCGCGGTGCGGTCGACGTCCATGTTGGTATGGACGTCTCCGGTGTCGTTGTGCCAGCGGTGATGGATCTTGTTGTGCGCCGCCCCGTACGAGTTGGGGAGGGATCCGTAGAATGGACCGATAAGGGCGCCATTGATGTGGTCGAAGAACAAGCGACGGTTGCGGCGGGTGAGGGGGACGCGCTTGCCTGTGGTGAGGAGGGTCCAGGGATTGCAGTACAGTCCCTTCTTGGAGGCGTGGCCTTCGATGTGGGTGAGGCACTCGTGGTGGGCGAAGAAGCGGTAGCGTGGTCCCAGGCGGCAGAGGTGGTAGATGAGGAAGGTCGTGAACTCGAAGCCGTGCTCCATGTACCGTGCGCGGGCCCAGAAGAAGACCACGGGAAGGATGAACAGCCCGTGCGCCATCCAGGGCAGGTACGACGAGTCGCGTGTGTCCATCAAGATGCAGCGTCCGATCTGGTAAAAAATGAACCTCTGGACGGCACGAACCCTGTCGAGGACGAAGCGGCCCACGGGATTCTTCTTGTACAGCGCGTACTGTAGGAACTCCCCGGACGCCGTCGACAGGACGATGAGGGAGATTCCTGGGAAGAACATGGTAAGGAGCAGGACGGTACCGGTCGCCGACCATGTGCGATCGGAAACGAGGCACCAGGGATAAGGCCGGATGCTAAAACCAACGGGGGCGGCGGCGTCATTGCTGGTATCGTCGCTGCCAGAATCGCTGCTGCTGCAGAGGGAGCTCTCGGATGTCCGTTTGGTCAGCTTGGAAGGAAGATTTTCGCCGGAGGGGGGCAGAGCGTCCAGGACCGCTGCATTCGCATTGCAGGGGGGCATGATGGGTATATTGTTAGGACTGGCAGGCAGGGAGGAGCGAAAGGCAGGTAGTCTACCTCGTGCACGCGCGTCGCGCCAGCTAGCAACTACCGGGTAACAGCAGATCTACCAGCTGAGGGCAAAGCTGAAGTAAAACTATTGGGGTGTTGGGGGATGGCGCGGTGTGTATCTGAAAAAGGGAGCTCTCTGGGCCGAAAATGCCGACCTACGAGCTCAGTAGATGGAGGAGTGGTAGTGAGATAAATTAGAGGCCCATAGCCACCGTCATACACGAATAATTCATAGGAACCTCCTTTGATGTAGATCTACTAGACTCTAGTACTATGCATAGCAACACGCCGACGAGAATTTGCTGTGCGCCACCGCACAATTTCGATATAACACCTGCTGTTGTTATTATTCTTCTTTCTACTACTAGCTAGAGTACTCTAGTAGTAATTTCCAGCGCCCGGTGCGCCCAGGGTATATTACTGGGCGTCGGTTGTTCGCCCTCTGCCGATGCACCGGACAAACGTTTGGGGGGTCATCGTTAGATGGCAAAGGAGGTGGGAACCCGGAGGCCGATTAACAAACAAACAAACAAACAGTAGTAATTTCCGGCACGTGCCGTCCAAATGCTTGGTCAGTTATATAAAAATATTCAGATATGAAGATATTCATACCTCAGTAGGATTTATATCTCTAAGAGCTGATAAGTTTTATTATATACTATGTACTACTAGTACGACTCTTACTCTAGTATTACTAGTAGGTACAGTACATTCATAGGCATGAACGAGCTGTACATATGGAATGTGTATTTTATTCATACTACGAGTCGTAGACTAGCATTATACTCTAGAGTATCCATACTACTCTAGTAGTTCACGTGTATGCATAGTACTACAACTAGAGTAGTATTAATACTACTAGATTTTAGAAAAGATATACTACTAGCTAGTAGAGTACTCTCTACGACTCGTACTGGAGTACTAGCTAGAGTATTTATTTCCCGCGTAGCACAATTTCGGACTGTGAAATGTCGACATCTCAACATCTCTACGTCTCTACGTCTTGACGTCGGTGTAACTGGTGACAGTGACAACGGGCGGCGGAGGCGCCACTCGTCCGACATACAGTGTGACCGCTCGGGCGGTCTCATTAAGGCCATGTTCCCCTTCCGGCCCCGCAAACCCATGTATGGGGGGGCGCTCAAGAGGCAGATGCAGAGGTCTGCTGCCGCTGCCGCCGATGACGGTAGTACTAGTAGGAGAAAGGGGAACAAAAACAGGAGGATCCCCGATCCGCTTGAACCGCTCCGGAGCGGCGGTCCCGTCGAGCGGGCCGTTGTGGGCGACCTCCTGGCGCTCCAGCGTCTCTTCGTGGCGAGGCAGAAGGGGACGAAGGACGAAACGGCGGTCGTTGCTGCGGTGCCGGAGGAGCATGATGCCCCGGGATCGTCATTCCTCCTCTTCAAGCGCGCCTTTCGGGAAGGTAAGGTAGGCGTCCTGCACACCCGCTGCCTCCCCCCGCGCTGCGACCGGGCTGATTTCGCACAGCTCCTATACTCCGCCTGCCTCGGTCTTCTCAGACGGTCCCTCCGAGACTGCGAGGGTGGAGAAAAGGGGGACGCATGCGAGGATGATTTTGGTGGGGTGGAGGCAGAGATTGAGGGCGAAGACGCTGGCTCCGATGGCCTCATTAATGCCATATTTGCGGTCTTCTGTCTATATACCCTTTATGAGACATGCCCCTTGCCGGACTTTCCATCCGTCGTCTCCTCCCCAACTTCTGACCAGGCGAAGGAGGCTCTAAGTGTCCTCCCCCTGGGCCTGGGAGGGGGGGCGGCCGGGGAGCAGTCTCGCGTCATTTACCGAAGGGCGTATCGATCGCCGGTGCGGGTCGGGACGGGGGATGTGGTTCATCTCGACGAAGTGCGTGACGCTTGCATGGAACGGGCGGCCGCCTGCGAGGCACGGAGAGCCAGGGCACGAAAGAAACGCCTCGGAGAGGCTGATGCGGCGGCCGGTGGGGCGGCCGCGCCCGCTTCCGGCCCGCGTGCCCGAGGCTGGAGGTGTCACTGCGGTCTGGCCGAGGACTGCCTCGAGGTCCTTGGCCGCCTCAGAGATGGGGAATGTCTCGATTACTGCGAGTACGCAGGACCCTGCTCGGTAGAGGGGTTCGCAGGCAGCACAGAATATTTCGAAAAGGTGGTGGAAGCTCCCCCCGCCCTATCCGCAAAGGCTGATTTTTTTTCAATGGTTGGAGCTGATGCAGCCGATGTAGAGGTCGGGCCACTGGGCGTTGCCTCTGATGATTATGAAGCTACCCTCTCGCGTTATATTTCGTCGGTTGAATCACTGATGCAGAAGTCCCGGCAACGTCATGTCCTCCGACGTGGCGCAGGTGCGACTCGTGCCAAGCTAGTTCAGCGGGAGCTGGAACCAATCTTGCAAGAGCGGCGCGGGGACGGGTCGAAACCTCATTTCATTGAGCGATTGAATGTCATTCGAGAACTATTTGAGAAAGGCGAGTATCAATCGGTGGTGAACCTTTCGTATGGTACTCCAGAAAAGGCTCCAGAATTAGAGAGGGTCAGTTCTCAAGAAGTCATTCTCAATCTTCCTGGTGCTAGTATTGATGAGCCCCAAAGGAACAAAAATGGCGCAGTTTATCCGCCTAACTTTCGATTTGAGGTACCACGGGGTTTATCCGCGTCACTTGAGAAAGGCATCCGAAGAGCTTTGAAAGATAGCATCAATAATGCGCTTCGCACCATCGCCGCCAAATCAGCTGCGAACAAGGCGAAAGTCCCAGAGGAAGTGAGGGATCATCCGTGTGGACCTTCCACTGCAGGTATACGTGATGGTGATGGTGGATCGGTCCAATTCCTGCAATTAGACGAAGTCGAGTCAGTCACTAGCCAAGAAAGTCGTGAAAGTAGGAATGGAGGGGAAGGAATGGCGGCTCTTCAAGACTTATTAGAGTTGGCGAGGGAGAATGACCGGTTGAGCGAAGATAGCGAAGGATCGAGTGGAGATGCGGGGGGGTCCGTCGTTACCGATGCTCCTTCGTCTGTCGGTCAGGCGCATCTTGCAGCTTTATTGCAGAGAGTGCGAACGGAGGAAAAACTTGGCGACGACGGTCGAAAAAGGTCTGTATCGCAGAGGAAAAGGCCCAGCAAGAAGAAAAAGGTAACACGCGGCTCAAAGAACGGTTCGGGGGAAGAAACCTACGACGGCAATGATTCTTCTTCGGGGGGAGAAGGGCGTAGTGCCTTGGCTTCGTTGTTATCTTTTACGGACTTAAAAAGCTAAATTATTACAATAGAACGTTGTCGGGATTCTCCCAATCGGCAGGCTTGAAATTGTATCTGATAGTCATTCGTGGCGGATTTGCCTTGGCTCCACCTTGGATCCCAAACTCTGTCAGAGCCTTCATATCACCGCGCAACTCATTCTTTGGCGAGAACTCGCCGGCGCACATTACGAGGTCAACGATGGGACCATGCATTCTTTTCAACGTTGATTCCAGAACGCACACGGGAGTATCTACGCGTACGAGTGTCTCAAAATCCATGAATGGCCAGTCACCGTAAAGTTTGAATTGTAAGACAGCCCAAGCCTCATTGTTTCCGATGGTCGCCATCATCTATACACTGCGTGCAAAAGTTCAAATTTTTGTTCAATAAAATGACGGTTACTACTTTCTGCGTGCTGCGTCTGCCTTCTTCGACTTGCTGGTCTTGCCCCTAGCAAATTAGACTCCTTTACAATGCAACTTGGGATGTAAAAAGGTTTAGATTTGTTTCGTTTAATGAAGATTTTTCTAATGAAGCGTAGTGCTTCCCCTGTTCCCGTAAAGGGTTCTCTTTTTATTAGCAAACATGGAGAAAGACGTACTGTGTATCGCATCACTGTTGAAGGCCCAAATAACTATAGTACCTGCCATTATCATTCTTAGGCCCCTTTAAAAAGCCCCTTTAGCTCCTCTGAACATAGGATCGCTTCGCTCAGTTACATTTCATTACCACCCGTCATCAGCTTCGTCTTCCATCCTCTTCTTCTCCTCCTCAGAGATCTCAAAATCTTCATCAAGATCATCACGGGATTCCTTCAATGCCTTCTCGAGCTGGTTGGTGAGGCTGCCAATGTCCGAGACAGAGCTCTTCTCCACATCCTCCATAAACATGCCGGAAAGATTGGTCGCCATTTCTTCAGAAACGCCACTGCGCTGCCCCATGTTCTCAGTGAAGACGATCAGACCTACACCAACACTAAGGCCGGCGACGGCAACGCCAGCACCGATGATAGTGTTTGTATCCAACATTTGGAGGGAGGTCGAGGTCATTCTCTTGGAAGAGGACGTGGCAAAGACGGAGGGGGGGGTAGATGAAGGCAGAGCTGATCGACTGGAAACGAAGGCGTAACCACTGACTGAGGAGGCCGCCGAAGCGAGACAAAGCGAAGAAACTAGAGATGCTTTCACCATGATATCTGAATCAGGTTGCAGGTAAGTAGTGAGGTAAATCTTCTGTCGGGCGTGGAAAATATTGTGAGCGGAGATTGATTCTTATGCAATGCTGGTCGCGTGTCTCTCTACAATGCATATTTTACTACTACTAGAGTATGCATACATACACATACTGTACATGTTATGTAGTACTAGCGAAGTAGTATAATACTATGCATACTCTCGACTCGTAGTATGCATACTGTAGTAATAACTAGTATGCATAGCATACTACGAGTCCTACAGTATGCGTAGTACATGCATGTGGCACAGGATCTGCGGCGGCGGCGACTGTCTCTGACTCCTCGACTGACGACTCCCTTGCATGCGGGTGAATGACGTAAGCAACATCTGATTCTAGTGCCGTAGTGTTGAACAGTCAATTAGTTTTAGTGGCTTATGATCCACTTCAGATGGTTTGTTTGATGTACGAGTCGTACTCTAGAGTATGTTAATAGGTGCAACGTTTCTTCCCACAGTTCCGAAGGCCGAAGCCATAATATGAACCTCACCAGCACCGAGGGTAAGATCCTCTTACTAGAGGAGCCCATCCTCCTAAGCCTCACGGGATGTATCGACGCCAACGATGAGAAGGATAACATTGGGGGAATCGAAGCCTTGCTGGAAAGGAAGCTTGCGTTTGCCCTCGGCCTCAGCCGCCCGGATTTAATTTCGGTAATCGAAGTCGATTTCGACGTCGACGTGGTGACCTTCGTGGTGTACCCTGCTTCGACCGAAGATAAGGGAGGGGAAGATAGATGGGGGTGCTTCAACTGCATTGTCGACAGTGGCTCCATATCGGGGGATGACTTCGCGAAGAAGCTGAATGACCTCATCCGAACTGGGGACGCAGCGATAAAGGGGTGGCTGACGACCGAGGCAAGGTGCAAGGTGGTGGATGTCGATGCCGAGGACGAGAATGTGGTGTATATTGAAGAGATGGAGGCGATGGAATTATGGCGAAAAGATACGGATCGGACGTCACACTTGGCCTCCTTTCCCAGTCCCGACGGCGAGATGATACAGCCGATGCATAGCTACGACTATGACGCAGCATCATCAGCAGCTGCTGCTGGGGATGGGACATCCGCAGAGGCGCCAAAGACTGGCTTTGGTTCGCCAACGCAGCTGCAGCTGAGGCGCGACCCCCTCTTATTGGAGTTCGACAACGTGCACCGAGTGGACGCTTCGCGACTTGAGGAGGTATCGTGGACGGAGCCCATCATCGTCACGGGATGCGTGGCGGCAGCGTTACTGGAGCAGGGCCGCCAAAGAATCGCGTGCGCCACGTTGCGCCGGGGACAGTACGCCGATGCCGAGGTTCGCACAGGAAATCGGGAAACGTTGGCTGAGAATGGCTTCGTGAACAGCATGCCGATGGCACTGGGGGAGGCCCTTTATGTTGAGAATAATGACGGTGGTGGCGGTGAGTGTAGCCGCATCGTGTTCAGTCCCATCACAGAGCTGCCCGAGGGGCTCCGTTTGGATCTCGCGGCTTTCGTAGAAGCCTTCCCTATCGATCCCGAGGCTTTGACGCTTTGTGAGGGGAAAGATCAGGAGGAACCGTTAACGGGCAAGAACAAGAAGTTCACGCTGTGTCTCGGCAATGAAGGGTTCGGTATTGGCTTTCACCGCCACAATGCCGCTATGTTTCTCCTCCTCGCGGGCAGGAAGAAGTGGTACATGGGATCTCGCGAAGCCGTGGAGGACGACCACCCGGAACCGACACATCCCGGCTTCTACGGACAGAAGTCGAGCCACAAATGTATCCAAGTTCCCGGGGAGGTGCTGTACGTGCCGGATCAATGGTATCACGAAATTTTCAACCTCTCGTAAAGAGCAAAAAGTCCGCGGATTGCTTATGCCTGCAGCCGATCACCTCAGCCAAGTTGACCGATACGGTAGGCATCGTCGACTGCAGTCAAAACCCCAGGCTCACGCCCACGCCGATGCAGGGTCAATAATACATACACAACAGCGAACCAGGACGTCCCAACGTGCCTTTGCTACAGCAAAAAGGAATGTTGCTCTGCACAGAACGTCCTCATATGAAAGAAATTCAGTCACCCCATGGACATCTAACGCTGGTGACGGGCATTCAAACTTACCTACCATCTCTCAGCCTATCAAAGCCCAAGCAACGTCTACGAAGCCATCGACCCCCTTTGGTGATCGATCAAGCACCAGATACAATAAAGGAAACACGGTCTCTCCTTGGGAGTTTAAAGGAGCTGACGAGGTAGACGAAATGGGAGATAAAAATAGAGATGAAGAGGATAATGAAAATGGAGACGAAGAGGGAGATGACACCCATGAACAGCAATCCAGTACGGCAGGAACCGAAAAGATCGTGGTTTCATTTACTGACAATATGCCGGTCCTGTTTGCAATCTGTTCAAAGTTAATTGATGAGAGATCACCCACCGCTACGACACCATCTGGAGAAACCGCATCGGGAATAAGTAAGGAATAGAGGCCTGAACTGATGGACAAACACCTGCACCAGGGCAAAAGAGAATATATTAATGACGTGTCGAAGAAGTTCAAACTATCTGCTAGAGCATGACGAATGTTTCTAGATAAAGACTCGAATAATACTCCGTTGACCCACTAATTGAGCTTATTGTTGTCCCTTACACGTCACCCCTCCCGAGCGCTTCCCCATCGACGTCGTCTTCAGCGAGAGACTCACCATCAACATCGTCGTCGCTGAGAGGCTGGCCATCGACATCGACATCTACTCCATCAAGCGATTCCCTACCGAGCTGCGTCTCAGACCAGTCTCCTTTCTGAGCTTCGGCAAGAGTAATGTGTTGAGGTTTGTCTACAGACCCGACGGACACGACATTTTGACACTCACCGAGGTTTGAATCTTCGCTTTTACCATTGATATCTACTTCCTTCTCTTTCTCCTGTCCTTCAAAACGAGCTTTTAGCTCGTCCAGAAAGGTAGTATTGTAGACGCTCCAATTAGCCCAGGCGGTTAGCACAGTACTAACAGCGTTCCGAAGTTTGTTCATTGTCATTCGTCCCGCGCTCCCTTGCCTATGGTTACCAAGGCTCGAAAATATTTCAGGGGACATCCCTTCTATAGCGTCTCGGTAGAGGTATGCGTTCTTGACACCAGGCTGCTGTGAATTGAACAAAATATCTGAAACGAGAAAGAGTCGGCTTATTCTAGTCTCAGGGCTGATGGATGGTCCATCCTCGAGCAGAGCCTCATTTAGGATGCCCGATATCTCTTTGGCGGCCCCAGACTTTTCGAAGCAGAACGCCATGGCCTCGCAGATGCTATCTCTAGACTGGCATAGCTTCTTTCGAAGGAGGTCATGAAACTTCGCCAGTTCCCCTTCACTTAGTTTCGCTGCGCCCTCCTTGGCCGTTCCGCGCCCCCCGCCGAATTTGGCATGCTCCAGTTGACGCCCCGTCATGAAATTCTTATTGTCATTCAGTTTCCTTCGCTTCGCCTGCATTGACCTTATTTCGTCCTCCTTTATTTTTGCTTCTGCCAACTCTTTCGCTGCAGCATCGTGATCCAAAACTGGGGGTATCCAAAACCTGCCGTGGTGAGAAAACATGACGAATGGCTCCGTCCTCCACGAGTCGAGCCCGTCTCCCTGGGCAAAGGAATAGACTCTCCACCTGTAGAAAATCCGCTCTTGCATAGATCCTTGGGTAGACAGGAAGGAAAATTTGTGATTTGCTCCTTCCCTTTCAGCAAGCTTTTCCTCCAGGATGGAGCCATCCTTAGCAACAAACGATGCCACAGTACTGATGAAGTTGTACCGTTCGTGGTTGGAAGGCGAGACGACCCTAATGGCATCAGAAGCATGAATCGATGGGTCATATATTGGATATGATGACGACTTGTTCTGGGGCCGAGGCGGATCGTCCGAGAGCAATCCTAAATCGCCCCCCCTTGGTCTCTCCGACATGCCTCTACCGCCATCGTCGATCCTCTGGTGGGAGGGCTGGCTTTCCTCCTCCTGATGCCGCTCCTGCGGCGCCAGCTTAGATTGCTTGCGACAGATTGGTGCGATCGGAACGCCGCCGGTCCCCCTCTTGACACTCATCTTGACATTCTTTCCCCACCCCAGGCGCATGAACCGTCCCATCCCAAGGGGGTCCGTCTCATTCAGGGCGTCCATGGCTTCCTGCGAATCGTCCCGTTCCATGAAGCACACGAAGCCCGTGTTGCGATTCCTGGCCCGCTCTTCGTCAGTCCGGGGCCACATGATCTTGACAGAGTAGAGGTCGCCTGCGGCGAAGGAACAGTAGATCGCACAACAGTTTGGTTTCACAGCAACTCAAATATTGTTGTTAGAGAGTAGGCACACAAGTTGCACACACGAACGCAGGCAAAACGATGCTCCTTGCCACAACCCTAAGATGGTCTCACCGAATTGACGAAAAATCTCTGTCAGCTCCTCCTCCGTGGTTGCGGGATGGAGGTTCCCGACGAAGATGTTTGTCGTGAGCATCTCCTCTCCCCGCTCGCAGTAAGATCCCCTCTTGAGGGGTGGCCGGTCGCCACTGCCCGGTC
>Ga0099799_10299_pt1 | contig 13847 bp, 12 predicted proteins | sample Uncmet6_SortLC_1_FD_89033 | JGI IMG/M metagenome (GOLD analysis project Ga0099799, IMG submission 89033) | Marine eukaryotic communities from CALCOFI LINE 67, Pacific Ocean - CN11_C50_N6_SortLC_1 | ecosystem: Environmental > Aquatic > Marine > Oceanic | place: Pacific Ocean: Monterey Bay...
ATGTGCCCAAGTTCTTGCGTCATCACGTCTTCGTTCTGTAGTTTTCCGTCGCGTTTGAAGATGTGGCTCAGCACGCAAGCGCCGAAACCTCTTCCGTAACTAGGGAGCAATCGCTGGTTGTCCTCTAGAAACCCCCAATTGTCGACGCATTTGTTGAGACCGTGGAATTCGCTTATGAGCTTCCAGTCGGCTCCGTCATGGTATCCGCATTCTTTGTCGTGTTCTAGAAAGTATTTCGTGGGCACCTGATTCTGGTTGTAATTCTCTGCATTCTGAAGAAATTCAAGAGCCTCTTGGATAAGGGCGTGGTGTTCTGGCGAGCATAAACAAACAACAGAATACTGTTCAATATGCCCTTTGTTCAGACATTTTTTCGAGGGCAACTTATTCATGATAGTCCCCACAATTTTCTTATCCGCATCGTTGACAAAGTAGAAGCTTCCCGGGTCGTCTTCGGTCGCGGCTTTTGGGACGTCTTTGTTGGCACGCGGCTTTAAAGTCACGTCGTTTTTTCTAAATGGGACTAGATAGCAAAATGCGAGTTGCACAACTGGATATTGTTTGAATTGCAATCCTTTTTTAAGTGTCTCGATGGCACATTGGATTAGTTTTAACGGATCGTCGACACAAATTGGATGTTGTGATTTATTTTTCTGTGTTTCTACGTCTTCTTCCTTGATTGCTTTATACTTGGCATTTCTCTCTTCTTGGGGCTGGCTGTGGTAAGGCATGTATTTTAACATGTCATTGTCGAGGTCGAGATCGGCGACGATCCGCTCGTCGAGCTGTTGGCCATACGCCTTCCAGGTTCTCGTTTTTTTAATGTCATCTAACGGGGCTTCTAAGATAGCGTTGAACTCCTTTCCAATCTCAATACACGTCGCTTTAAGTTGTTCGACGGACTGTTCCTTGGCTTCTTTGGCTCTGACCGAGCAAGACGCGAAGTAATCCTCGCGATTTTTGTATTTATGCTTTCCGTTGGTGCCCACCATCATGCCGTAATCATACTTTCGTTTTGGCATCCTGGGGTTACTTAAAAGACACAATAAAAAAATTGGTTTTAAAATTAAGTTTCAAATTAAAGAAACTAATTTTAATTTGAAAGTTTCAAACTAAAGTTTCTGTTAAACCAACAACCTAACCTAACTAACCAGATGGACTCAAAACGTGATCTTGATGGCGAGAAACGGCTTATTCGCAACGAAAAGGCGCGTCGTCGTCGCGCTTTGCAATATGCTTGCAGATATTTACCAATTGAACTCGAAAAAGAAGTGTTTCGCTACATGAAAAATCCTCGCAATGGAAGAATCGACGTCTCGATGAAATGGCAGAAACACCCAACTGCCAAACTTTTATGGGGGGCTCCTGCTTTTGACGAATATATGGGGGCGTTCAGCTCACCCAGGGAAGATTATATCACCCATCTGACGCATAAGATGGGTCGTATGGAGCTCTACTTCACAGCCGACCAGCTCATCCGCGAGTGTCGAGAAGTATTTACTCGGCACATGCAACGGACTATTGCAGACAAGGTCTTTAAAATGATATTCAGACAAGATCTTTCAGACACTCTGGCACTTTACGCTGATCGCACGTCGACTGCGCAATGGCTACATGTCCACAATAGTGTACCATGGCCTGTGGCAACCACTAGATATAACGACTTAATCGAGTGGCGTGAGTGGTTAGGCATTGACCAAGAAAAATGGGAAAAGCGCCTGCCAAGCATGCAGACATGCCTAAACGTACATAACAGCCAGACCGTGCCTACATACGACTTGTCAGGCAACTTGGGACTTCACTTGTGAGGACCACTTTAATCAAACTAACTTGAGGGGCTCATAAAACGTGGTGACTGGCGCAGGGATATTTTTGGAGTGGTTTAAAGATCCCCAACGGCCATGGTAAGATGGCGCTACAGGATCTACGAAAAAGATAATCTTGACAATAGTAAACATGAGTACAAAGGTAGACAAATTGCCGCCGACTAAATTACAGATTCGATTGCTGAACGTGTTTGTTGACGGATTAGGCTGGGGGGGCGGCGTACACAGCTTGTACAGACACTTGCAGAGAGAATTCGGGAAGGACAGGATTCATCCCGCGATGGATTCGTCGGGGAATGTCCTGTTTGAAAAGGGGGAGTTCTGGGAGGAGAGGCACCAACCAAAAATCATCAAACAACACAGCTACGAAGTAAATGGGAAAACGTATACGTATCAAACGCGAAAAGTGACCCGAAACGGCGTAAGTAGGATAGAGAGGCGTAAATTAATCCCCACATTCCGTGTTGTTCAAGAGTTTTTACGCAAGCATCCCGTGCATCAGAAAAATAGGATGACGAAACAGGCTGTTGCGGGAGGCGTGAGAGCACCGCCGAAGCACAGTTTACAGCCCGTTATACCTAAAAAGGCAGTAGTTCTAGATACGATTTTTCTTGACTCGTTCAAGTTACCTCCTTGCGTGCACAACGGAAAAGAGTATTCTTGGTGCCTAGTAGGCGTCTGTATTCTCACGAAAATGATTTTTCTCAAAGAAATCTATCTGAATACGACGCTATCCACTAAAAAGGCAGAAGCGGGACAGGCCAAGCAAACCTTTGATGCATTTATGGAATTCCTAGACGATATTGAGGACCTGGCTGGAGTGCGTTATCATCCGCGTCACATAAGAACAGATGCCGGTGTCGAATTTAAGGCTGCTTTCAGCCGCGGAATCGCCAAGCTTCAAGAGAAGCATGATGGGTTCTATAATCACACAACGACACCAGTTGGTCGGAGTCGCGCTAATGCCATGGCGGAACGCGCTGTGCAGACAGCACGAAGAAGGCTGTATGCAATCCAAGGCGCTTGGAAGAAGCAATTAGAAGACCATGTTGCAAGAACCGGGTCAACGCCCAAGGTATTTAAGCCAAGAAATTGGTTCAACAAAGGACAATCAACGTCTGGCGCTTATGATTGGATCAAAGACCTGAACGAAGTAGAACAGAGAATCGCAAACACGTATCAACAAACAATTAAAGCCACTCCCATAGACGTCCTCTTGCAACAGAACGGCGCTTCGTGGGAATCCGCTTTTAAGAATATTAAAGAGAGAGCAAAACGCGTCTATAAAGACGTCAAACATAACGTAGATTTACCGGGTTTCAGCCCAAAAGACCCAGAGAAAGTTGGAGATTATGTGAGGATCAAATTAATGCAACCAAAAGGGTTAAAAAGCGTAAGATACTCCGGCAAAAACACAAAATCAGCGAGAGACAATTGGTCTGATGAAGTGTACAAGATTATCGATGTAAAAACGTTGTATAATCGGGCAAAGACGTTCAAAGTAAAAGCAATAAATCCTAAAATTACAAAAGGGACTATTTCTAGACTTGATAGGACAGAGATTTTGAAAATTCCTGCTGATACCAGAATCGACGGAATCACAGTGCAAGAATGGGAAAAACGATATAACGCGCCCGTAGAGCCAGAGAGCGGACCAGAATCGGATAGTGAAGATGAACTTGAAACGAGTTTAGATTCAGAAATTAAACGGTTGCGTAACTTTTCTGCAAAACAATGGAGTCAGTTCTTACGTGAGAAGACTTTTGAAAGCGGGGGAACGAATACGATTACAGCAGTTGTATATCGGGGCAAAAAGTATGGCTACGTCGTCGAATAGGAAGACGAAGATGGGAAGTATGACGAGTACTTCCAAAAGGTCATTTTGGATCTGGCAAAGGGGGAAGATTGGGTGACGGACGCGCTCAAGACTGTGGCGCGTGACAAGAAGTTTTCAAGCAAGGGATAATTTACACGCGGGGATGAGGGCTTTTGGGGAGTGGGGCTTGGCGGTGGGATTAAGGACCTAGTTTACTTTCTTTTATTCGGAACCGCCACGCCAGTGTCGATCATGATGCTCTCCATCATTTCAATAATGCTACGCTTTTGGGAAGGAGTGTGCACTGCGTTTTCCTTTAAATGGTAACCGAGTGCCTCGCGATAAAACCATATAGCGAGGTCGTAATCTTCGTTTTCCTTTTCAGTAAGAGGGTGATTTGGAAACTTTTTATCAATCGTCGCATGTATATGGGGCATTTCGCGATTCATGCGTGACGCCACCGCCATCTTCTTGCATTTATTCTTCTTATTATTGCGTTTCGGTGGCATTATATCAAGTTAAAACTAATTTAATTTGACCTTTCAAATTAAACTAACCTAGTTAATTTGAAAGTTTTCAATTAAACCAAGTTAATTTGAAGGCTGCATGAACACGGCGACGATTCTTTCAATTGCAGAATACCCCGACATGAAGTAAAACGCCTCTAGAATAGAACTTTAAGCCCCCCCATGCGTAATAAATTAAATTAAGTTACTTCCATAAAGAAATAGATTGTTTGTTGCTATCACCTTTATCAACGTGGTGGCATTTGTACTTGATGCTGATAAATGATGGTTTCACTGTCCAAGTCACGTACTGGTTGTTGCCGCTATGAAATCGCTTATGTATGTGACAATAGCATCCCAGTATATTAAAAATCGTTGAATCTTGATATATTTTAAATTCACTTGGTACTGGAGTTTTTGTTGGCCACTTTCTTTTGAGTAACTTCTTTACTTCATCCATCGACGGCTCGGCCATGGCCCGCGGTGGCGCCTGGCGCACCGGCTCAATTTTGAAATCTCTCTTTATTCTTTTCAACACCCGTCTGAGGACACCGTGGTGTTTATCGTCAATTTGGTACTTTATCTCGTCTTCACTCTGGCGCAAGTGTTCACGAAATACGTTGTTTTCTTCAATAAACTTCTTAATGTTCTTGATAGCCTCACGCTTTCTTTCGTCAAGTAACGCTTTGTGAAGGATTTTGAGACCATCTTCAGAGACAGCTAGGCATCCGTAATAGCCTTGCCATTCGCCGGGCATACGTTTAAGGGATTCTCTTAGCTTTTCGTACACGCATTCGTGCGTCGACACAATGTATTTCATCCTCTTCACAAAACGCAAATTGTATCTCTCCCCCTCGAAGTCTTTGAGTTTACGACATGGACGTGTGGTTTTTCCATCTATGAATATGTTGTGTTTCGGTTGAGGGAATCGGAGACTTTTAGCGAAGCAGAGGTTCTCACTACGCGTCAATAGTGATGCGTAGAATTTATCATCTTCGTTGTCTGGCCATTTTTTGGAATGTTCATCGTCATAGTACTTGAGATGACTGTTCGGTTCGCCGGCTTTGCAATTCTCAGCCATCCTTATCATTCGGTTTTGGAAATAAATGGTGCAATCTACCCATTCGCAAATCATCTTTCCTTTTATTGACTGAGCCCAGTCTTCTTTTTTTTCAATATATTTTAGCTTGTAATCTTCCATACACTTACGGATCAAAAGGCGGTCTCCTAAATTATTGAATATCAAACCTGGTATGATGATGTGTAGCGAGAACTTTTGTTTGTCCTTTGTAAACCGGTGTGCTTGCAAAATCCGCATGTCTACATTCTTGACCTCGGTTTTGTAGTAATTCAAAAATAAAGCCGTCACGTATGCCTGTGCTTGGGCTTGAAATTTTGGTGCAAATTTGTGTGGGTCCTTGCGCAAGAGTTCATTCTTAAAGGTACAGTCGAAATCAAAATGCACCAAGCTTGGGGCGTCGTTTACAATTTGTTCGTTGAAGACGCGGCGACTTGGGGGCAAGGTGTTTTTTACTAATTTGAAGACACTTTTGTCGTCTGATACATTTTTGTATTGATAACCTTTATAGGGTGGCTCATATTGCTGCGCTATAATATAAGACTGACGAAGATTTACCATCTCTGCATGAGCCTCGCTTTGTCTTTTACGCCACTCAGTGCTTACTTTTAAATCGTCACGACGTGTATCTATTTCTGTACACTCCGGAAGAATATTGTCTCTTTCACCACGAATGATTGGTACGGCGTCGCCCGGTAACATGAACGTTTTGAACCACCACCCATTGAGTGGTGGCGATAGCGCCAGGCTCAATCCCAAGCATTCCAGGACCTCGGCGTTGCTTCTATGATTCGAAAGTAAGAGAGTTTGTTGTAATAACCAGAATTTGTTGTCTCTATTGTCATATGGGCGGGTGAAATCCTGCTTTTTGCGCTGCAAATCGGCGTAAGCTTCCTCTAGCATGGCCTTACCTTCATCTAGACTGAGTTCTTCTTGTGTAGCAGCCATAAACAGAATTAGCGACTGGCGACTAGTTTCACTGTCCAAAACCTAACCTTTGGAACCTACTAGAAAAAGTTAGGTTAAGGTTAAGACTTCCAGACTGAACCTCGTTTGAACACCGCCAGGCGCCTCTGGCACTCCCAGCGCATGCTCCTGCGCTGCAAACCAGTCCCAACGGCTCCCTTACCCTCCCAAAACCACCCGCGTCGCTTCTATCGCCTGAAAAATGGCCCCTCCACACCTCCCAATGCCCCGGCGCCTTTTATACAACCTTCCCAGCCCCCTCCACACAAACACAGCCCCCCCGCCTGCTCCATAGACACAAACATCGCCTCCCCGCCAAAAATTCCCACACACACGCACCGTGTCGTCGGCCTCGCCCCCCCGCCCGCGTTCGTCGCGCACTTTTTTTGTTTTTCCAATACAACAAGAGACCAAAAAAATGTCTGATTTTGACGATGATTTTGAAGATAATTCCTCGCAGGTCAGCAGCATGACTGATAATGACTTGTTTTCTGATGATGATGATGAACCTCTTACAAAACGTCCAAGACACAGCGAGGATGAGCCAGAAAGTAGTGAGCCAGAAACCGACGACGAAGATTACGACGACGAAAGACAGGAAAGACTGAAAGACCTTTTTCGAGTCGAAACACATGAAGAGGACGGTGAAACTACTGAAGTAAAAATCTGTGCTGATTCACCTGATTTTTGGTATGACAACAAGATCAATTGCTCCGCAATCACAGAACCCAACGTCGCCGAGCAGTTGACCAGAAGATTCTTTACTACGGACAATAGAGTAAACATTATGTTTACCGGAGCAGGAGCTAAGACTCAAGGGTGGTTTTTCAACGGCATTATTTGGAAAGAAATGGATGATATAAGTAGCTTCCTTACGCAACGTCTATTCCAAGAATTAAAACATACATATGTGGAAGCTTGGACGCTGTTCCAAAGTCCTGTCCCCTTCCTTGACAATAAGCAAATAGATTTGGTAAATAAATCGTTACATCGATTTGATGAAATAATGTTTCTGAAAAGAGTTGTGGAGTGGATAAAATTTAATTATCATCATCAAGGAAAAATTGTTTGGAATGCAAACAAAAATTTGTGGGCGTTTGAGGACTGTATTTATGATTTTGAGCAAGAGAAGTTCCTAGATAAGTCAAATCCCAATGATTACATAAACAAGACGTGTGGTTGGTCTTATAACTTTGAACACGACCCTATTGAACTGGCCAACGCCCGCGACTATGTCACGGAAATTGTTTTAGACATATGTGGAAACGATAAGGCTGTTGCCGATTTTATATCTACTGAGTTTGCCATTTCCATGAAAGGAGTTAATTTCCTCGAAAGAATGCTCTTTCTACTTGGCCCGGGCCGAAACGGCAAGGGGACGGTGATGTGTTTGTTTAGACTTACACTCGGTGATTATTATGGGACAATGGAGATTGAGTGGTTTGCCGAGAAGATGGGAAAAAGCGGAGCCCCAAATCCACAGCTTGCGGCAATACACGACAAACGAGTTGTGGGAATTGCTGAGACGGATAAGGCAAACGAAAAAGCCACAGAACTGCGACTAGATAAATTCAAAAAATTTACTGGCAGAGATAAAATTATCACGCGAGATAATCACGCAAAGGCGAAAAGCGTTATTAGTTTCGAAGGGCCACCAATTATCTTAGAATGCAACGACATGCCGCATATTGACGGCATTCATGACGAGAAAAACCAGTCTCTTCAACAGCGCGTTGTAATCGTCAATTTTCCACACGTGTACACCAATGATATCGAGAAAATTCGCGGCGAACCGAACAAGTACAAGCAAATAAATGTGACGATCAAAGACACTATTAAGGGAAAAGATCAAGCCTTGTATCGTCGCGCTTTCTTCGATATTTTGATAGACCACTTGAAACAGTACCAACAAGACAAATCCGAGGGCAAAGACCGCGAACTGCCGGAGGCACTAAAAAGAACACGGGCCCAGTACTATGCTGATTGTGATGCCGTCAAAATATCGTTTTTCGACACTTTCGAAGAGCATCCTCAAGTTGACTATCCCCAAGCTTTCGAAAGGGAGACGTACTCAGTCAGCAAAGCCTTCCAAAAGTTTGAAGAAGCATTTAAGTGTAAGATGAGCAAAGCGAAATATACAGAAGAATTGAAGAGAATCATTGGAGAGAGACCGAAGGGTATACACAAGAGAACGGCGCGTGGCATTTACACGCACAATGGCGATCAATACATTCAAGGTTACAGATTTAAAAGCGACACAGACGACCCACCTGCTGATTTCGATGCCGATGCACGACGCCAACAACAAGTGCAAGCAACTCAAGCAAGATACAATCTCCAACAGGTGGAGTATACACCCGTTTAAACTTTCACATTAAAATTAAATCACAAATCAAATAAACAATGGACAGTGACTGCGAAAGCGACGACAAGGAAAGTCAACAAAGCGAGTACCGGGACCTCTGGCTCATGTTTGACGGATTGGAACAGCCAGACGATGCTCCCGTCGGAAGTTCCCAATCGTGCTACTGGACCGAAGGAATGATGATTTGTCGTACGAAAAATGCCGACGGAAAATGGGAATATTTCATTAGCGATTGAAACTTGACCACGCCACACAGCACATTCACATTCATCCTTCCCTCCCTTCCCTGAGTAAAAACCATACAAAAAAAATATCTCGCGGGGTTACTTAAAAACCTACTAGGATAACAGTGGAACAGTGGGACTTTTTTACAAAACTTTTTTTTTTTTCATATGGGTATGATATGGGCTTATATGCATATAGGCCTATATTGATCACTTAAAAAAATAAAAAAGATAGTAAAAAGTCTCACTGTTCCACTGTAATAAAGTAACCCTGGGAGATGGGATTTCATGTTCAAACTTGGATAAATTTTTTCTCTGGCAAGACAAACAAAGAAAATGGATGATGAGATGATCCCCAAAAAAATCCAAGTCCGCGCGGTCCGAGAAGTCCGGCCCAAAATCGCCATCTACAGAGAAGACGAATTGATTCACCTGAGTAATTCCCAAAAAGCAGCATTTAAATACTTGAAACAGTTGGTGCCAAAAATAAGCTTAAATGCAATTAGAGCCTGCTTGAATCGTAATATACCGACTCCTACACACGTGACCATCATCGACGACATGTCTGGCAGTTGTACATATGAAAACCAAGTATACAAATTTCAAAGACTAGCTGGCCATCACGGTGATAGACACAACAGAGTCGCAGGCGCTGCAAGCTAAAGGCCAAAAAAATACTCTTGGGCTACGTATCTATCAGTTTTACCAGATTAGCCGATAAGAATTTGTAGGGGTATGTTCTATCACGATTCCACCCACCTTTCTTCAAAAGCAGTGTAACATCGTTTGCATCCACCTTAGTAATCGTTTTTCCCCGTTTAAATAGATAGTATCCGTTTCGTCTGCAGAGTTCTTCATGAACGTCCTTTTGCAAACGATATTTTGGTGTACGTCGAGACTCCCGTATTTCGAAAGGCACGCCGTCTTTATCTACGCCGTCAGGACCACGACTTAGTCTCTCTGCATTCATGGAGTTGATTATTGCGTGTTCATTCTTTGTATGAAAGCTTTTTGGGGGTTTGTTCTCTACCTTTTTTTTAGCAAAGCTCTCAGTTTAGCGGCGGGGAGCTGCGGTTTAATAGGGCCGGCCCCAGCCACAATTCTCCCCGCAAGACGAGCATCTTGAGCGTGTTTTTTGGTCTTGTCATCGCCAAACTGCTCAGCGAGATCCAGGGCGGCTCTCGCTACCTTCTTTGCAACAGGCTTGGCTTTCTTAATAATACGTTTAACAGCACGCTTTCTGCTTTTACCGATGCCGCCATGGCCACATCCACTTTGATCGCCAGCGACACTGAAGCCTGAGCCCTGCATGACAAAGGCTTTTGAGGGGAACACATCAGAGTGTGTTGGAATTAGAACCATGGTTAGTTGTTTTCCTTACTTTATGAATAGATTTTAATTTACCAAAAAACCTTCTTGCCCGTGGCAGTAATCGTAAATTTCTTCTTAGTTGAAGGAATTGAGAAACGTTTTGTGGTTGAACTCACTAAGGCTGCTCTTCCATCAATGGGGTTCATTTGGTTCTCACCTAAGAGAACATCAATCTGATTTGGGTCTAGAAGATGTAATACCTGGCCATAAGGGACCAATTTCTTGATTTGAGCAGTTGACAGATTTGTGTAGTCAAATTGAGGCACGGCTTGTGCGACTTGTGCTGCCGAAGAGGCAGGCTCGGCGTCGGCTAGAGGAGGTGTGTTTCCCAAAATTGAGTCCAGTTCACTAATCAAGTCGTCTTCCGCAACTGGTACAGCAGCTGGTTCGTTAGGAAAGCCAAAGCTTGGATATGAATATCCCATGTCCATTGGGTCATACGGGCGGGCACTCATATTTTTCTTTGCTATTTACAGTAAACATTAAAATGGTGCAAAAAGAGATCTTCATACAACCGAATCCAGACAAGGAGTTTTTGGTGGACGACAAAGATCCGCTGATGCCATCGAGTGGGGCTCGCATTATCATGGCGGGACGTTGTGGCGTGGGTAAAGGAAACGCTTGCAAAAACTTAATTGCAAGATTTAATCCCCCTTTGGAGAGAATTACTGTCTTTCACATTGATCCAACGACGGAAGAGTGGAAGGACTGCGACGCAGAGATGTTGGAAGATATCCCAGACTATGGCTTCTTTGACAGGAGCAAGCGGAATTGCTTAGTTTTAGACGAGACCAACTTTGAGGGCATGTCTAGGGAGAAAAGAGGACAAATTGACCGTCTCGTCATGTACCAGGCGACACATTATAACGTAATAATTTTCATCTTACAACAGAATTTTGTGAGCATCCCACCTGCAATACGACGCGCCGCAAGCTGGTGGGTGATTTGGCCCAGTGTTGATCACCAAAGCATGCGCGACGTTTCAACCAAGACCGGCCATGCCATGAAAGAGCTGGCAAAATTATGCCAAACAAAATACGATTCAATAACGTTTGATTTCGAGGGTGATAAGTTTCCTCTGAGGTTGAACATGTTCAAACCAATCATGGACGAGGGCGAAGAAGATTGATCATTATTTTATTTTCATAGAGTAAGGAGAAACAAAACAATCATGCCTGGCGGAATCTATGATTCGTATGATCGCCTCGTAAAAGCCTCGTCGTTTACGCGACAGCTTCGTATGCAGGAAGTGCCATCGCAAGCAAATAATACGACAGGCCGCATCGTTTTCGATTGGCAAAGCCCTGACAATGCTTATTTTATCCCCGCTGCCTCTTATGTGCTCATGACTTTTAGCATCACAAAAAGTGGGAATGCCGCAATCGTGGCGTCTGACGCTGTCGACCTGGTGGAGAACCCCGGCGCCGCAGCGGTGTCTTCGGTTCAACATTTCATAAATGGTGTATCTGTCGGTTTACAGTCGCAGAACGCCGTTGCAAAACAGATCTTGACCAAAGCCTTTATGCAGCGTGATGTAAAGGAAAGCATCGGCGATATCTTTAATTTAACGGCTAATAGGACGCATTCCGTTGCCGGCGCTGCGCTAGCGACTGCTTTCCAGCCTGCGCTTGGCTTTTATAATTTGGATACAGGCATTGCCGGTAGATGCCGCCACCAACTTGAGCTGCACATGCAGAGTAATCTTATTGCTTCCATGATTGAATCAAACGACGTCGCTAATTCCAAAGGTCGCAGTCTTGCCGGATTGACCATGACGCTGACGGATATCAAATATTATGCTGCTTACGCCACTCCGCAGGAACCCATCAAGCCGCCCTCCACGCAATTCATTAATCTTACGGACTTGCACGTCAGTTCTCAGGCACACACCTCTAATGGCAGCGCCACGCAGTCGTACACGATTCCGGCCTCGACGCACAAGATTTTTGTCACCAGTCAGCATCTCGACGTTACTGCGGCAACTGCTCGCGGCGCGACGGGCTTTCAGGGATGTTTAAACAACGCTTCGGCGCCTCCCTCTGTTGACTACGCGGGGCAACAGGTACCTGCCCGTGTTTACACGAATGGCGGAAACGACAAGAATCGTGCGTATTTGGATCTGTACGCAGGTGCTTTGCTCGCGTCAGGCCAGTCGACTTACGATACTTTTGGGGAATGGGACGCTAATAAACTTTTCTTGCATTCTTTCCCCAAGGCCGCCGATGATACCAGCACTAATGCTCTGGTTCGCTTTAACGCTGACGGTAACACTACGCAAAGCAACGTATTTCTGGGTGCACTCCACGATTCAGTTCTCACACTTCAGTACGGCGCAGACAATGCCGTAACCAGCGTAAATTACGCCACCATTTCGTAGACGCACAAGTTTCTTAAGTTCTCTTTTTTTGATTTGTATAGTAAAAGACACATGACATCAAGGTTTCTTGTTGATACAACTGGGGCTGTAGGAACTACGGATCCTGCTTTATCTTCGAAGGTTAAGCAATGCTACAATAATATTACCGTAAATACAAACAACATTACACTTGAAAACACCGATTCTGGCGTTTCTAAAACAGTTGCTGTGAGCGGAGGCGCTGGCGGCACGGTGACCGCCTTCAACAGCGTAAACCTTAATAATAATACTCTAGAATTTGGCAAAACTGACGGGTCCGCGGTGACTACACAAGATCTAAACGTCGCTTACAATCAGATAAATTTAAATGGGACCACGCTAGAACTTGGTAAAACTGACGGCTCGACGGCTGACACTTTAGCACTTACACCTGTTATTGACAATGCGGCTGATATAGCCACAAACACCGCTAATATAGCTACGTTGACAACAGACGGTTTAAAATCGATTGAAATAGACGGTAACGGTGATTTACGTGGAAAGAGACACGACGGTTCTTATAGCGGAAAAATTGAAAATCTTAACGATGCTCTCCTATCAGCGTCGATTGCTGCAACTGCTCCTACTGGAAATGAAATCACTTTTAGTCAGATTTCGGGGCAAAACACTTCAATCACTGTCCCAAACGATGCTATTACAATCAATTTTACCGTCCAATCAACGGCAGGCGGTGACAAGTATTTTTACAATGATGTCCAAGGTAGCACTCTGCCGTTGGAGCTATTGGCAGGACACAAATACATCTTCAATTATCCTGCATCACATCCTCTACGGCTGTCTCGCACGTCTGACGGTGGATCACGAGACGGATCAGGTGTTAGTTTAGGCAGTAACGAACATACAAATGGAGTTACAAAGACCTCACCCGACGGGACGAATCAAACGCAAACAATATTTCTGAATACACAAATTTTGGCAAATTTTAACTTGTACTACTATTGCCATAATCACCCAAATATGGGCGGCGTAATAATTGAGGAAAACGGGATAAACAATATCACGGATATTACATACAACAGCTCACACCCACGGTTGGAAATAACCAGAGCTTACGGCTCTGACGTAGTAAATCTAAGCGATTCATTTACCAACGCGACAATGGTTGGCACTGATCTGCAATTGCAGAGAGCATCCACAACTAATACTTTGTCTGTTCCACTGCCAAGTAATTATTACACAAATATTCAACTCGACCCCAGCGACAGTTCGATATTACAAGTGACCAAGAGCGGCACTACGACAGACATCAACTTGCCATCAGGAGGCAGCTCGGGCGGCA
>Ga0099799_10300_pt1 | contig 13833 bp, 13 predicted proteins | sample Uncmet6_SortLC_1_FD_89033 | JGI IMG/M metagenome (GOLD analysis project Ga0099799, IMG submission 89033) | Marine eukaryotic communities from CALCOFI LINE 67, Pacific Ocean - CN11_C50_N6_SortLC_1 | ecosystem: Environmental > Aquatic > Marine > Oceanic | place: Pacific Ocean: Monterey Bay...
ACTGCGGCGTAAGTCAGTGCCCCAGATCGAAGGAAGCGAGGAAGGAACGACGGCCCAGCTCTTTGTTACTGACTGCCGTGCTCAAATCTGTGCGACTCCCGTCTTTAATACACACGCCTCCCGTTTATGAACTCACTCGTGTCTAATTTACTGACTAACTCTTTTATATTACTTCCCCGCCCGTTCCACAATGTCTGGCCTCCTCTTTTCTTTTCTCTCTCGCTCTCGTGGCCGATCAAAGGTCGGCGCCAATGTGCACGTCATCTCCGCGGCCGCCGAGGTGCGCACGGACCCCGACGCGAACACCGCCGCCAACGCCGAGCTCACGGCCTTTGCAGCGGCGAAGAACCGGCCACCGTCACAGCAGCCGCCGCCGCCCCCGCCGCCGCCGCCGCCGCCGCCGTCTGCGGACAACAAAGAAGAAGAGGAAGAGGAAGAGGGGGGCGCGTCGCTGTCGCCTGCGGCGTGCTCCTTCGTCGCCACCGCGCTCGCCACCGCCGCCGCGGTCCGGTTCTTGGTCTCTCCGGGGACACAACGACACCCGTCGCTATCGCAGCCCGCCACCGCCACCCTCGTCATCGCAGCCGCCGCCGCCGCCGCCGCCGCCGCTGCCACCGCCGCCACCGCCGCCATCAGCACCAGCACCACCGCCGCCGAAGAGACGCCGTCCCTTGCACCGCCCGCCGCCCCCGCCGCGGCCAAGGCGGGCATGCGAAGAGGCAGCATGAGCGTCGACATGTGCAATGGCGCGTCGTCGTCGTCGTCGTCGTCGTCTTTTTCCTTCCGCGAGAGCGACGGCAACGGCGACATCGTGGACCACTTTCTGGCGTGCGTGGTGACGGACCGGCCTATGACGGATGGATTGATTGATTGATTGATTGATTGCTGGGTTGATGGCAGAGTGCTGTGCGGGCGTGGGGTGTACTGGTCTCGCAGCCGGGGGGGGCTCTGGCGCAAGGGCGACACGAGCGGCGCGTGGCAGGCGCTCTACGCCATCGTCATGGACTGCGACGGCGACGCCCTGCGCTTCACGGTGCAGCAGAACTGCCCCACCGTCGCGGAGGCAGCGGAGGGGGGCAAGCCGCCCCCCGTCGCGGCGTTCTGCCACCGTGGGTGCTACACGTGCTGGGGGGCGCGGCAGGGCCTCGGGGAGCTCGAGGAGACCCTGGCCAGCCGCCTCGCCAGTGCCCCGGAGGGGTCCTACACCAAGCGGCTCTTCAACGACGTGAGTTTATTCATGTGATTAGTCACTTCCGTAGTAGAGTTAGTTAAGTATTAAGTAGGTGAGTTAGTTTGTTAGTTAGTCAGTTAGTTAGCTAGTCTTCGCATTCTTCGCATCGACCCATCGGGGACAGGCGTCACGTTGCCTCATATTTTTCTCCATTTTTGCTCTTCTCTTTTTCTCTCTCTCTCTCTTTTCTCTCTCGCTCCGTTGGATAACAGGCGACGCTGCTGCAGAACAAGCTGCTGGAGGAGTCGCAGGAGCTGATGGAGGCGGAGGAACCCGGCCATGTGGCGGCGGAGGCCGCAGACGTCTTCTACTTCGCACTCGCCAAGTGCGCGAAGGAAGGTCAGTCGTTCATTAGTCATTATATGATTAGTCATTTAGGCAGGCAGGCAGGCAGGCCGACAAACAGGAAGTGTATTTTATCGGCAACAGTTTCCGTTTCAGTGCAACGCAACTGTGCATTAATACGTTGATTGATTGATTGGTTTACTTATTTATTAATTCATTGGTTCCATTGATTCGTGTATTGCTTAGGCGTGGGGATCCCTGCGATCGAGGCGCACCTCGACCGGCGCGCTCTGAAGCTGAAGCGGCGGCCGGGCAACTCCAAGGCCTACCGCATCAAGGCCGCCGCGGAGCTACTCAACAAGGACCCCAAGTGACCCACCGAATGACCCACCGGCGGAATGGCCGAATGGCCGAATGACCGACCAAACGACCAAACGACCTCCATGGAGCTTGCCTCGAGGCCGATCCAAACATGGACTCGCAGGCAGGCAGGCAGGCAGGAAGACAGTCAGTAAACCAGCAGAGGGGTGCAGCGGCCGGGAGGAGTAACGCCAGGTGGTTCACTCTTCTCGGCTACTATCTCCGATCTCAGATTCGAGCTGCGAGTATGCAGAGAGCAGAGGGCACAGAGACAGAGACAGGAAAGAAAAATGAGCAGAAGAGAGGAGCCCCAACCAGGAACGCGCCACTGCTTGGCAGCCCCTGCCTCATGCCACACGCGCAGTCGCCGCCATGGTCGCCGCGCCCGCGCCACATGTCGCGCCAGCCACAACGCGCCACGCGCCATGCAGCAGCACGCCATATTCTTTATTCTTGGGTTCGTGTGTTGTTGAAAGCGCCTCATGTCAATCTATTATAAATTTATCCTTTCTCTTTCTATCTATAAATGTGAACTCGCTTGTGTGGGCGGCCGCTTGTGTGGTGGGAGAGCGAGAGCGACGAAAAAAACGCCAGCCCGGCGGGTACCCCGTACCCCCTGGTCGAGAGAGTGCGCGTGCCCGCGTGCGCGTGCGCGTGCGCGGCATTTCAATTTTAATAGTTAAAAGGACGGCGAGCAGCCGAGCAGCCATGACCGAAAACCGAAACCGAGACCGAGCGAGCCCCCGAGCTGACGAGCACCTGAGAGGTAGCGAGCCTCGCGAGCAAAGGGATTTCGTACAGGTACACATTATATGCGATTTCGTGAGATTTCACTCTACAGGTTGATTTTGACAGGGCGCCCTGTAGAGAGGGCCATAAAGGAGGAACAAACCATTTTTACCAGTGATTATAGTCAATTGTTTTGGCATATAACAATTTATCCTAAAATCAATGGAAACAAAAATTAGCACCGAGCAGAGCCATGTTGACGCGACGCCAGCCGCCGAGGAGGGCCACGACGTGAGACCCAGCAGGCAGGGCCATGATCAGTTGAGAGCCCGAATCCACTCACGCAACGTTGGGGCATAATTCAAAATGGAAGTCGGAGCTCACCTGCACCAGGGAGACCACGCTCCAACGACAGAGCATGATGTCGCCAGGGCGCACGGAGTTGTGTTCTGCAAAATTCACCCTGGGTAAGAAGAACAAGAAGAACTGCTTGCCTGCAACTCGGCTGGAGTTGCTCTTTATTCCGGCCTCTTTCCAGATTGCGCATTGTTGATCGCGTTGCTCTTTGGAGGATGAGCTGCCGTCTCTTCTTTTTCTGTCTGCTGATCATACGTGTGTGCTCTCCCTCTCTCTCTTCTATTTGTTTCCCCCTCGCTCCCTCGAATCAGAGTCTGGGTCTCGCAGCCAAAGTTTTCCGTGTGCTGCTTCAAGTGCGGGAGAGATACGCGGGACTGCCCCCTATGCCTGCGCGATGCATCCCCTCTGTCAATTCCGGCGACGATGGAACTGGCGACGTCGTCGAGCGGTTCGGTTGCTTCCCTCGACGGCGGCGGAGGAGCTGGGGGAGGAAGAGACGCCTCCGCCGACACGCCTTTGCCGCCCCCCCCGGCGGCTCTCCCGCGGCGGCCGCTCCCAAAGGTGCAGCCGCCGCCGCCGCCGCTGGAACGAAGCGCGAGCATCATTCCGGACGAGTGGACCGTGCTGGTGGACCGGAAGCTCGCGAACCCCGAGCTGGAGTTGACCGAGGACGAGAGCGTCAAGGTGCTCCTCGCGTGCATAAAGCTCGGGACGAAGGCCGCCAGAGCCGTGCATGGGAAGCAGGCGATCGTTCTGCTCGGCAACACCGGGGCCGGAAAGTCCACGTGCTGCAACTACATTCATGGCTGCCTGATGGAAAAGGACAGCATCTTGAAAGTCATCCGGGTGAGCGCGGACTCGCCGGTTGACGAGCTGATGCCAGTTGGGCATTCGAACGTGTCCGAGACAGTTATCCCAGACGTGAAGCGGAGCAATGTGAAATTGCCTGGGGCCGCCGAAGCGGCGCTCGTGGACTGCCCGGGGCAAGGAGACAATCGCGGCGCCTGCATCAATATCGCGAACGCGGTCAACGTCAAAGCTTCGCTCAACGCCGCAGCGAGCGCGCGCATCGTGGTCATCCTCAACTACCATTCGCTCAAGGCCGACCGCGCGCGCGGCCTGCGCGAGCTCGCCCAGATCCTCATCGACCTCTTTGGCACCGTCCTGCGCGTGATGGAGAACATTAAGAGCCTGCTGCTCGGGGTAAGTAATTGTTTTTGCTTGCTCGGCCGAAACCTTTTGGTCGACGCGAGCGAGACGCGGGCTTCTTCTTCTCTTGCATCTTCTCCTTCTCATCCTAATTTTAACTCCAACGCTTTGTTGCCGTCTACTCACGAAGCGCAGGTCACGCAAGTCCCGAAGTTCAACGACGACGGCGACGAGGCGACCGAGGTGGACACCATTCGCGCCCTCGTCTCGAACGGCTCCGGGCTCGACGCGTCCATGACGCAGGTCCTCGGGGAGCTGGCCAAGACCATGTTCCTCTACCACCCCTGCGACAAGGGCAACTCGACGTGGCTCAAGAGGGACGAGCTCGTGGAGAGGATCAAAAGTCTCCCGCCGGTGCCCGAGCCCGACGGCATCTTCCAGACGGTGCTCAATCCGTCGGACGAGATCGCGCTGCGACGCATCGTCAACGCGTTCGCGTCGCAGGCCCGCAAAGCGCTCGTGGGCAAGCGGTACGACGAGTGCGCCCAGGTGCTGCGCCACATGAGCCTCATCGAGTGCGTCGGCAACATCCTCGTCACGCGCCTCCTGGCCGAGGCGCGCGACGCGACGAACCGCCAGCTGCGGAGCATCGAGCGCGAGGCGACCAGCGCCACGATGCGCGAGGACTTTGCCGCGGCGGAGGTGCATATCGCGGAGCTGCGGACCATCCAGGGCGCGCTCGTGGACGCGGACGGCAAGTTCTTGAGCGGCCTCATCGCCGTCGGGGACGCCGTGAAGGAGCAGCAGAGCTTCTGCGACATGCGCAGGGATCAGAAGCGCCAGTTCGACGACTTGCAGGCGGAGTTCAAGAACATCAAAGACACGCGGAAGGCGCTCGAGCAGCAGCTCGGTTTGCTGCAGGAGCAGCAGGCGGCGAACCAGGGGGAGATCGAGCGCATGCGCAAGGAGAAGGTCGACGCCGGCGAGGCCTTCCGCAAGGAGAAGCTGGCGATGCAAGAGTCGTACGCGGCGGCCGTGGCCAAGGTCGAGGAGAAGATGCGGCACGCGTCCGAGCAGGACCAGAAGGAGCTGAAGGGCAATCTGACGACCCTCAAGGAGGAGATGCAGGCGAAGATTCGCGCGCAGGATGCGAGCGCCGCGAAGGAGAAGGCAGTCATGGAGGGCATGATCAAGCGCTACGAGGAGCAGCTGAAAAAGAAGGACACCGAGGAGCAGGAGGTCCAAGAGAAGCTGCGGCTCGAGAGCGAGCGCGTGCGAAAGGCCGAGGAGGAGAAGCGCAAGAAGGAGGCGGAGCTGCGCAAGAAGGACGCCGCGACCGCAGCGCTCGCCACGGCCACGACCGAGAGGGACGTCGGGCGCCTGAGGGGGGCTATCCGAGACGCCAAGGCGCTGGGCGTCGACACGTCGCGAGCGGAGAGGACCCTCGAGGGGATCCTGAAGGAGGAGCAGGAGGAGGAGAGGAAGAAGGCGGAAGCGGCGGACCGACGGCGGCGAGAGCGGGAAGCGCCGCGGGCGGCGGCGGCGGCCCCGGCGGTGAAGAAGAAGTTGCCGCCGGAGGAGCAGAAGAAGGTGGACAAGGACCTGTTGACTGCGGCTCTGAATGGCGATGAGGAGGGGGTGCGCGATCTCCTCGCCAGAGGAGCCAATACCAATGGCTACAAAGATGTACGTTAGTTAGTACTAGTAGTAGAATTCTAGTGAGTTTAGTGAGTTTTGCTAAGCAGCAGGAGAAGGGAAGGAAGGAGGAAGGAGGAAGAGAAAGAACAGCCGCAGCAACGACCCACGATGGATGGATGGATGGATGGATGGATGGATGGCCAGGAGTCCCTCCTCGTCCAAATGAATGAAGGACCAAAAGAAAGGAGGCAAAACCAAGACGAAAGAGAGAAGAAACACCCCAAAAAGTGGAATGAAAGAAACAAATCCCCGAATTCACTAGGAAATCCTCCTCTCCGGTTCCAAAACAACTGGGATTTGCCCTTTCGCTCTTCTAGCAACTCACGCCTCTTGTCTCCACCTTTTCCCCTGCTTTTACTACGAACTGTCCCTGCAGAGTGCTGGCTTGTACCCCCTCCACAAGGCGGCTATGAGAGGGTATCTTTCCATCGTGAACCTGCTGCTCCAAGCAGGCGCTACCGTTGACGCGGTGGACAATGATGGCTACACCGCCCTCCACGATGCGGCTATCATGGGCAAAATCCAAGTCGTGGAAGCGCTCCTAAATGCCGGGGCGGATAAGGCGCTGAAGGACAACGATGGCTACACCGCCCTTGATGATGCGCAGAGGAGGAACCACCCCGCCATCGTGAAGCTCCTCCGCGACTAGCCGCAGTGACTCTCCTCCTCCTCCTCCTCCTCCTCCTCCTCCTCCTGAGAGCCGACCCGCCGACCGCGACCGCGACGAGGGGCATGATGCCGCAGAGGTGGATGCTCTCCGGCAGTCAGTCAGTCAGTCAGTCAGTCAGTCAGTCAGTCAGTGGCGTGAGTGGCGCAGGCAGGAGGGGCTGCCGCGGAGAGAGAGTGAGTGAGTGAATGCGCGCGCCCGCACCCGCGCCACGAACGATGGTGATGGTGATGATGATGCGGGCGCGGCGCGGGAGGCATCGGGCGCGCCCAGCCAACGAGTGCGCGGCCACGCTGAACAAAGTAAGGGGCGGGGGCACGTGACGAGTGGCGTCGAGTCGCTGGCGGTGTCGGGGAGGGCGACTGCAAGCTCTGCTGCCTGCCTGCCTGCCTCAGCGAAACCACAACAAACACACGTTGAACAACGGGCAGGGGTGGGGTTCAGGGCCCTGCTCTCAGCTCATCACCCGCGTTTTTGCTGGTGGACTGGTGGTTCGTGCAGCAGCTGCGGCTGCCGCTGTGGCGCATGCTGTGGCGGCGGGTCGGAGCGAGGCGGCGGGGCGGACCTGCTTGTTTGTGTTGCCTTCTCTCTGGGTACCCCTCTGTTTTGTTTTTTTCGCTTTTTTTACATTTAATTTTTCGTTTCGTTTAACTCATCGTTAGCTAAGGACAGGGGCATCTACCCCATATAGCTACAAGTGCCCCTCTTTCTGTCGTCGGTATATCGGTATGCCCGTCTATCGCCCAGGCTATCGATCGATGATCGCCGCGCTTTCTCCCCGGGCTCTTGACTTTCCCCGTCTCTCTTCCCCATGTGCCTTTCCCTTGACTTCGCCGTTCGTCGTCGTCGTCGTCGTCGTGTCTGTGTGGTGTTGTTCTTTCATGAACATGAACAGCGAGATGTGCCGACGAGCGACCACCATGCGAGTCCTCCAAAACATCCAGACTTTGATCCACTGATCAACACAGCAAGCAACCCCCCTTCTCTCATCTTTTATCCCATGTCTTCCGCAGCCATCGCGCGTGTCTTGTCGACGGGATATACCCAGCGCTGGTAGAGGTACACGAAGAAGACGATGTCGTCCCGGAAGCACGAGATACGGTGCCTGCATAGCACAGCGAAGGACGAACGGGAGTCGAGGGACGGAGAGTGAGAAAGAAAGTCGTAAAAGAAGCAGATGTGAAACCAGACGAGACGAGGCGGACTAGGAAAACAGAGATGACTATGGGTGACTATGGGGGTCTTTGGATTGTATTGCCCCAAAAGGACAACGAACTTGTAGTCGATGAAGAGAGATGACCAAACAAAGAGAAAATAAAAAATAAAAAGAAATGAAGCACCGCCACAACCTACATGGTGGGCATGCGGATGATGAAGGCGAAGAGGTCGTCGATGAAGGTGTTGACGAAGCGGTAGCCCAGGAACTTCCACGGCAGGTGCGACACGGACTTGAGGTGGTGGTTGATGAACAGCTGCGGCGTCATCAGGATGAATCCGAACGTGTACACCGTGCCCGTCAGCGACGCGATGGCCTAAGCAGGTAATTGGTTGCCATTCGGGTCGTTTCAACACAAATGGGTTGGTGCCGACGACGCAGAGTTTGATAAATGAGATGAGATATGAGATTGGATACAATCAGATGGACTTGATTTTGAATGGTTTCAGATCAGAGGTTGTGAGCGCCTCCTCGCCTCTTCTCCGTTCATCCAGGAAGCAACTGAACGTACCCAGCTGTACCAGCCGTGGTGCTGTTCCATGACGAGCGAGCGCACGGAGAAGCCCACCACGAGCGGCAGCAGCACGATCGACAGGTGCGATATGGCCATGCGATCCACGCGCATCGTCTCCTCCGTCTTCCGCGCTATCTCCGCCTCCTCCGCCGCCGCCGCCGCCGCCGCCGCCGCCGCCGTCGCCGTCGCTGCCGACGCCTCGGCAGCCCCTTTCTCGGCCGCCGTGCCAGTTTTGCTCTCCTTATCAGAAGGAACGGCGGCATCAGACGTGGCATCAGACGCAGCGGCGGCGGCGGCGGCGGCGGCGGCGGCGGTGGTGGTGATCGCGGCGGCATCGGCATCGGAAGCAGCGGCGGGGGCGGCGGTGGGCTTGGACTGCTCGGCGCGGAGTCGCTTGAGAAGGATGGAGAAGGGCAGGATGCCGAGCCGTAGGACACCGTCGTCGCCAGGGATCCCGTCCTGGCGCCGCAGCTTCGGGAGGGCATGGTTCCAGATCAGCACCAGCCCCGACGCGCGCTGGCACTTCCAGATCTGCGCACCCACCAATCATTAGGCCAACGAATCAACGAATTAACGAACCAACGAACAAAGGAGGCATGCACAGGGAGAGGATGCATAAGTGAAACATTTGAATAATTGAATGAATGAATGAATGAATGAATGAATGAATGAAAGCATGAATGAAAGCATGAATGAAAGCATGAATGAAAGCATGAATGCAAGCATGAATGCAGAGAATTAAAACGATCGCATCATGTGTGTGTGTGTGTGTTTGCGTTTTGGAAACGTGAAAGCTTCCGAAAGAAAGCGGGTGAATTCAAGTCCCACCTGAATGACTACCCCCGCAGCAGAGGGGACCGAGACGAGGAGGGAGGTGTCCACGTCGATGAGGTACAGCAGGATGGTGAGCTGGAAGAACATGTCGATGAAGAGCGTGCGCACGGACAGGCCGCGCAGGGACTTGTTCTGGCGCCAGAAGTTGATGTCGCTCTTGAAGGCAAGGAACTCGAAGAACAGGTGCAGGACGCTCGCGAGCAGCGTGACGGTCAGGAGGTAGATGGACGTGTCGCTGACGAGCCGGCGCACGTCGTCGATGTCGCTGTCCGCGAAGCCGAACTCCTTCTGCCCCTCCAGCGCCGCCTGGAAGTGGTTCATCATCCGGTGCCGCGCCGGTGACATCGGCGAGCTGCGCGCATGGGGTGTGTGTGTGTGTGTGTGTCCGCCGTTCATTGATTCGTCAATTCATCGATTGATTGATTGATTGATTGATTGATTGGCGGCAGAGTATAGGCGGGGTAAGGAATCCGAACGGGAACTCTTGTTGTCGCTGTCGGTTGGCCTCTGTCGTGGGTTTCTGGTTTGTTGTGTGGTGGCTTGTTGCGTGCGCTTACAAGGAGAGCTGCAGCGGCAGGGAGGCCACGGTGTCGTTTAGCTCGAGGTACTTGTCCGAGGTCAGGCCCAGCTCGTCCACGTGCAGCACCGGCAGGTAGTACATCCCGGGGGGGCGCGTCGCCGTCGCCGCGCTGGCCAATTGATTCATTGATTCATTGATTTGTTAATTAATCCACCAACAAGCGATTGATCGATTAGGTTTACATTCAGGAGATTTGCGATGGGTGACAAGTGAGTGAGCGAAAGCAAAAGAAGACAGCAAGGGGCTATGGAGTGTGTCTTTCGCACGAATCACGGCTACCAATGCTACCAATAAGTAGGTAGATGGACAGATAGGAAGACAAACCAAGTAACTGACTAAAAAACAAACAAAGTGACTAAGAGTGAGTGAGTGGGTGAGTGGGTGAGTGGGTGAGTAACTGACGTGGTGCGGTAGCCGTTGCGGCCCATGCCTCCGCCGGCCCCCATGAGCGAGCCGTACTGCGCGGAGGGTACGGCGCGCACGAGGCGCTCGCCCAGCGCGTGGATGGCGTTGAACGCGTGCGGAGACGTCGTGTCCGGCGGCAGCTGCGTCGGGTACGCCTCGTCGTCCACCACCAGCCGCACCGCCACCTCTGTTGGTTGGAATGGATCAATGGATGAATGGGTGAATGGGTGATTGGTTCAGTCAAACGTTCATTCATCAGAGCCCAACGGTGCATTCATCAAATAGAGTCCGAACACAGTTTCTATGAAGACTCATCAATCGGATAGCGCTGCCAAATAGCCAGCAACTCGGAATCGGCCAGGGATGGCGCAAGTAAAGCAAAGCAAAGCAGGTAGTAAAGCAGGCAGGCAGGAAAGCAGGCAGGCAGTCGATCGGTCGGTCTGTCGGTCTGTCGGTCGTTTGGTAACTCACTGACCCGGTTTCCACTTGGCAACCCACTTGACGCCGCCGTCGTCGCTCTTCGCGGCCTTCTTCTTCTTCTTGCCCTGCGCCTTTTTCAGCGGGTAGCCCCCCGCGCCCATCATTTCCTCCTCCTCGCCCCCCCCCCTCTTCGTCCGAGGAGGAGGAGGAGGAGGGCGGTGGGGGCGGGCGGTGGAGGCGGTCGATGCGGCGGCGCTCGGCGACTTCGTCGGCAGTGGCGAAGTCGGCGACGCCGCTGATCCAGCCGAGCCCGAGGTCCTGCAGCAGGTACCGCTTGCTGCGCTGCCGAGTCGGAGCCTCGAACTTCACCAGCCGCACCACCTGTCGGTTAGTTAGTTAGTTAGTTAGGCAGGCAGGTAGGTCGGTAGCTAGTTAGTTGATTGGTCAGGATTGATCGGGACGAATACATGGGATTTATCAACATCACACAACCGATCCGATAGATTCATGGATTGATCTGTGCGTTCAAGGGTTCCTCGTTGTTGATTTCTGATTGGTCACTGACTCACCCCGTGCAGCGCTGCCGTCGACTCGCCGCTCGCCGCGCGCTCCGCAAAGGCAACCGCCGACGATGCCCTAGAGCGGCACGATTGAAGGGTCGAATGAAAAAAAAGAAGAAGAATGAAGAGAAAAAAACCGACGAGTGCGACAACAAACACCAGCGCCAAATCAAAAGCGGACACAGCCGCCGCCAAGAAAGACGAGTCGGTCGGTGATAGATGGAACTTACCCCGGCGAGGAACGCTCTTTCGTAGTGGTCGCCTTGAACGACGACGAACCCGCCTTCGACGCCGACTTGGGCGCCGACTTGGGCGCCGAGAGTGCCCCCCCGACAGTCGCCGCCGCCGCCGCCTCCGCCTCCTCCTCCGCGGCGTCCGCAGCCACGGCATTCGCCAGTTCCTTCTGGCGCTTGCGGAGTTGCTTCGCCTCCGAGTCGGGCGTGGCGACGACGTGCACGTGCAGGTAGACGCTCTTGTTGTGGCGCGCGGCCTGCCAGACCTTGGAGCTGTCCACCGTCAGCAGCTGCCCGAGGTCCTCGATGCCGCTGCCCTCCCCGGACTTTATTCGTTCATTGGTGCATTCATTCATGCATTCATGCATTCATTGATACACCAATCAAGTCAGTCGCACGGTCGGCAAGTCACTCACTTGCTCGCTGGCTTACGAGACTAAAGAAAGACGAATAAGACCACGGACTAAGTAACTAACTAAGCAAATTCATGAACGAACCACCCCAGCTACTTCTGAAGTAGTACCAACTAACAGCTCACTAACCAACTACGTAACGAACTAACTCACGTCGAAGAGGAACTTGGCCGCCATGAAGATGACGCTGCCGCCCGCGGACTCCTCCTCTGCCCGCTTGCTCCTCAGTCGCTCCCGCGCCGCCGCCGCCGCCGCCACGCCGCGCTCGTCGTTGGACAGCAGCTCCAGACGCGCCTCGGGCGACGCCGTCTCCCACCCGTACCTCAGCACCTCGCGCCCCTTGCCACCTTTGCCCGTGCTGCTGCTGCTGCTGCTGCTACCGCCGGTGGTTGGGGGGTCGATGGCCGCGTGGCCCTGGCCTTTTCCGTCCCTGGAGGGGGGCGAGGAAGACCAGGCGTGGGTGGTGTCCCAGATGAGAGGGTGCGAGGCGCTGCCGTTGAAGGCTGCCCGCGGGCTCGGCTTGGCCGACGTGCTCAAGTACGCGAAGATCTGCAGCTCGTCGCTGCCGTCCCACAACGCGCGGATGCGCGGCGTGTCGTCGGGGATCTCGAGGCCGCGCAGGGGGAACATCATCGCGGTCATGCTCTTGACCGTCGTGTACAGGTAGAGCACCGTCAGGAGCAGCCCCAGCATAGACCCATCGAGCAGCGTGCCCAGCCAGGTCTTCTCCTTCTTCTTCTTCTTATTCTTCTTGTCGTCCTTCTTCTTCTTGCCGTCCCCCGCCTCGTCCTCCGCCTCCTTCTCTTGCTGCTTCGACGCCGGCTGCTGCTGCTGCTGCTGCTGCTGCTGGGAATCCTTCCCTTTCTTCGCGGCAGCATCTGCAGCACCGCCGCTCGACCCACCGTCGCCGTTTGTCGATCCGTCGTTTACCGCGTCCACGAGCTCATCTTGGTTGCTCTTCTGTGCCGTCACCATGTATGCGTGCACCACCGATTCCGTCAGTCAGTCAGTCAGGCAGGCAGGCAGGCAGGCAGGCAGGCACTTCCTCTCGCCGACTGTTGATTCCCACGCACCTGCGGCTTAACGGGAGACCCCCCGTCGTTTCCTCCACCTTTCTTCTTGTGTCGCCTCGACATTTGATATCGAACGCGGTCGCGAGAAGGCCCTCACGCTTCCCTTGGGACGGAGAGGATGAGGAGCGGCGATCGACTCGAAATCACTCTCTGTGAGTTGAGGTTTCGACGAATTAATTAATTAATTACAATAAACACGCCCAAATAATACTAAAACGGAAGGATTAAATTCGCTGGGGGGCACCAAAGTCAATAGAATAGCGAAAATGAATAAAAGGGAGTATTCCTAATCTTCAAAAACCATAAAATCTAGAATCGGAGTTACGCATAGAATTATTTGGCACTAGAAGGGCCAAAAATCCGTAATATTTTATTTATTTGAAGAATGGGCTTTGATCGGCGCTCGTTCCTAGTTCAGAAATTTGGGGATTTTAGATTTACTTGTCTGAAATGTGGGTTTTTATTATAAGCCAGCAATTAAAACCACCCAGTGGTATTCGCGCCCCTTGTTAATTATTATTTACTGAATTTGGTTTTTTGATCATGGCCTCGAACTAGCTTGGCGCCCGTCCCTGCACCCCCCCCCCACATGAGCCGCACTACCATTGGCTCCAGCAAGAGCACCCCCAAAAAGAGCCCCACCTCAACAAGCATTCTCCTGCTGCTCTTCCTCCTACTTCGATGCGGAAGTGCAGTTCGGCCCGTGAACATCCTCTGGGACCCGCCGGAGCTGGCTCCGCACTTCTGGCTGCCCATCCACAATGAGCGACCGGAGCACTTTCACTGCTGGTGGTGCAAGAGCGGCTCGGCGTGCAGCGGCGTCTCGCGGGCGCTGACCCTCGGGGCGCCCTACGGCGAAATGTCCAACGGTCTTCGAGAGTGGGCGAGCACCTTGGAGCACGCGGTCTTGATGCAAAGGGCGGCGGTCATGGGACCGGGCATGGCGAGGCACCTGGGCGGGGACTTCGACCTGGATCTCGCGACGCGGTCCTGGAGCTGCACCGTCAGCCCGATGCACAACACGAACGTGTCCTTCCACCCGGCCAACGTGAGCAACGTGAATGCCAGGGAGATATTCGAGCAGTGGCAGGGGCTCTCGGGCGCCCTCT
>Ga0099799_10304_pt1 | contig 13750 bp, 9 predicted proteins | sample Uncmet6_SortLC_1_FD_89033 | JGI IMG/M metagenome (GOLD analysis project Ga0099799, IMG submission 89033) | Marine eukaryotic communities from CALCOFI LINE 67, Pacific Ocean - CN11_C50_N6_SortLC_1 | ecosystem: Environmental > Aquatic > Marine > Oceanic | place: Pacific Ocean: Monterey Bay...
TGGCGTACCGGGGCTCCTTTGCCATGGCCCGGAGGTGGTCCAGGGTGGGCTGGTTGGAGGCGTGCTTGGCAGCCTTGGCGCCGTCCGACTTCGAGAAGCCCCGGAAGCTGCTCATGACGGTATGGCCTTGCCCGCCGCCAACACCGACGCCGGCGGAGGCGGAGGCGGAGGCCGCTTGACGGAAGAGGTGCAGAATTATAAATTATATTTAATTCAAAAAAGATTGGAAATGACTAGAAAAAATCAACTTCCCTTCCTGTGCGCCTGCGCGTGATGTAGCTACGTATTAATATGAGCGTACATGTAGCTACATACGAGCTTTGTACACGCATGTATGTTTTACTACTACTACTACTCTAGCTAGTAGTAGTAGATGGATGTACTACTAGCTAGAAGTGTATCCATATTCTAGCTAGTAGATTATCGTACTCACGTACTAAGTAAAGTAGAGTACGCATACTCAGCGCCTGAATCATCATCGGCGTCGTAGGCTTAAATATACGGAAAGATCTCTAGGAGGAAAGATAGAAGATAGATACAGTATGTAAGAGACCTGCTGCTTGGCTGACTGGCTGCTTTGCCCCTTGCTTGGCTCCACTCTCTCACTGCTGGGAATCCCTGGCCGCCATCCGCCCCGCCCCGCGCCTCCCTCCAAGTCGCGCCTCCGCGCTGCGTCCCGAGGCGAGGGGCCCATGGGCATGGGCGTTCCGGAGGAGGGCGGCGTCGCGCTCTGCCCCGCCCTAGTCGCCAGGTCCGTGTCCGCGGCCGTCGTCGACGTCGACCACTGCCGGCCCCACTTCGGCGTGTCGCTCGAGACCGACTACATCATCGAGGTCAGGAGCACCTCGGCCGAGTTCGACACCTTCAGGATATCCAAGACGTACAGCGCGGTGCGAACCCTGGCCTCCGACCTGCGCCGAGCCGCCAAGCTCGTCCGGAGCACCGAGACGGACGGTTCCGCGGTAAGCGGCGTGACGAGGATCGCCCAATCGGTTTCCGTCCTCGTCGACAAGGAGGCAGGTCGGCACCTGGGCAGGGTTTCGTACTCCTACGCCAAGTTCCTCGCCAAGCAGCGCCGGTCCATCATTGACATTGCCCTCTGCGAGGTGCTGGAGCACGGTCTGGCGGGACATGCTGGAAGGGACCGGCCCGTCGTCAGGACCTTCTTCCGGGCGGTCGAGAGCTTCCTGCTGACGGACCACGTCGTAGAGGAAGATGATGAACGTGCGCTCACTCCTGTCAGCGGCGTGAAGAGGAAGGTGGAGTATGCGCTCACTCCTGTCAGCGGCGTGAAGAAGAAGGTGGGGAGGCTTGTTTCCAAACTGGGGAAGGCCCCCAGGGCACGGAAGTTGGAGGTAGATACCTCAATACGGACCGAGGCCGGCCCTGAACCCAACGGCCTCATCTCCCCCTCGGTGATTCCCGTGTCGCGCAGGTCCCGCCGGCCTGAAAGTGTGCGTGAGAAGGACGAACAGATGCTCCAGGCCAAGGGGGACGACCTGGTGCTGGAAGATGAGCAGGTACTGTCCGTGAAGCGATACTCCTCGCCCTCCCCATCGGTAAGTATCTTGGACAGCCCTTTGGCGTTTGTCGTCCTCTTGGCTGCTGCTGTTGCAATCCTTATCGTCGCCTCCCGCTCGACCATGACGGCCCACTTCGACGTCGCATTATTGTTCGGTGTTGCGTGCTACTCCCTTGGTATTCATTCGGCGAAACCAGCGAAATCGGCTGCTCGAACGAATGCGGCAACCGCGGCGAAATCTCCGCCTTCGCGATCGGGGAGGGAGAAGCAAACAGAGGGTTTCCTAAGGAAGTCACTGATGAAGTCGATTCCGCAGGTCATGCCCGACGGAGGTGTCGCCTCCATGGAGGGCGAACATCAGGGTACGTTCGCAGACAATCCGGAGAGGCTCGGGGACGAGCCAGAAATATCAAGTCCGATGCGGACGTTTCCCGTCGGTGCCGAGCTTGGAACTGTGATGAATTGTGTATCAGAACCAATATATACGGATTTCAAGATTAGAGGTCCCAACTATCTGGTCGACCGAAGGAAGATCCCCTCGGCTCCGTTTCTCTTCCCTCTGAGAGGCGTAGATCTGTTTTTGACCGACCTTGCGCCGGAACATGTCGGAAGAAATACAGGTGTCATGGGAGGGAGGCTTCGGGATGTCCCGACCATGATCATCAACTTCCGCCTTCCCTGGGGGGTCCTCTTGTATTACTTTAGGATCCCCACAAAATTATTGCCATTTTTGAGAGCTCGCCACGATCCGGCTTTTGACAAGTCAAAGCTCCCTTCCATGGATGATTATACCGGGTCGGAGAAATCTGCTGCCAGGTATCTTATGGGAGATGACGCGCACAGAAACGAAACCCTCAAAATTATTCCAGTTGTCGTGAAGGGGCCGTGGGTTTGCAGGTCTGTTGCCGGAGGTAAGCCTGCAATAATTGCAACTAAGATGCCCGCCAAGTACATTTATGAGCCGGCTGCATCAGACGAGGGCAAGGCCGAGTACTTAGAGGTTGATCTTGATATCGTTGCGTCTTCGGCTGCTCGTGGTATTCTTTCTGTCGTGCGACCTTACACCAGCATCCTAACGATGGACCTTGGCTTCGTAATTCAGGGCAACCAGCAGGATGAGCTGCCTGAACAAATGCTCGTGGGTGCCAGACTACATAGTATTGACGTGCTTTCCTGTCCCCCGCTTCCTCCAATGAAGGATATGTTTATTCATTCTGTTCTGGAAGCCGCTCGCAATATCGAAAGCGTTGCATCTATGGAAGAAGAATAAGTTAAAAGAAGCATATTGGCAAGTCATTAACGAGCTGAAAATGTGTTACTCGAAAACTTAAATTAAATGCCGTTTTAATTCCCATCGTAACTTCTCACAAATCATTCCTAAGTAGTTTTTAGGGACTCTCGTTCCTCAGTGGCAGACGTAAAATCTCCACCGTCTGTCCTGCCTCCAGTTAGAGTGCGTGCTCATAATCCCTGCAACCCACTCATCCTTCCCAGTCTGGTAGTCCATCAACCCATCGAATCTGTTCACAAAGCTCGTCCAAGAGCACTCGGTTGTGGCTTTGGTAACCTGCGATGCGTAGAAATACCATTTACGGTCTTCTCTCCAATCAGAGAATTTTGAGCCCATCCCTGTGATGGCATAGCTCCCGTCCTCCCACCAGAACCGAATATCATCATCATAATCATTCACCGAACCCATCATGAAGTCGTAGTCGTCGGAGAAAGCGCTAGGATGATATTGTCGCTTCTGCCACCCATTCGATCCACCGCAATAAGACTGAGGATCGAGCCAATCCACACGCCTACAGACGAACTTCCAACGCCTATCCCCTACCCAATTATGGTGCTCGGACGCAAATCCCTGCAGAGCAAATTTGGGAGGGCAATGGTGCTCGAACTCCTCCTCCTTGGCATTGATGTACTCGTGGGTGGGAACTGAGTCCCACTGAGGGAGAAGACGCCTATCGAAGATCCGATAAAGCGTCAGCCTAGTAGCAACATCATAGACGGGAGTCTTCCCAACTCGATCAGTCATTATTGCATTGACCTCGTTAGCGCGTAGGCCTATCAGGCTATCCATCATCCACATGTGATGCATGTACGGCACATCCCAGTCCTCCAGACCCTCGAAGAGAGGATTCATCACAGTGTAAACGGCATCAGATGCGTCGATGTTGGGCATAAAGGGCCAAAGAGTAAATTTGTTGCGGTCGCCAACCTTATTCTTGTAAAATTGGCCGTACTTGAAGGGACCCTCTTCGTCATCCCTGGTGTGGGCCCCAAAGCCTGACCCTGGCCAATCCTCCTTTATGTTGATCCGGTCGACGTCGACCAGTGCCATGCCCTTAAGATCTACCAAATTAGTCGATAAATGCTCCGATGCAAGCAATTCAAAGCGCTGCCGACGAAGAATATCTTTTGTCCAAAAAGCTGTGTGATCTTTGCCCTCCTCCTTGCAGTCTGTATAGCCGTCTACTCGAACTACTACAGTCTCAAAAGGTCTGACCCGAAGGAATTCATCAATAGCGTCAAACGCCTTGTAGAGGGTATCAATCCGGTCTTTGACCAGATAGGTGTGGTGAAGCGGATATTCTTTTCCCTCAAACGACGTGTTTTCGATTACCCTGAGGTCGAAAAACCTTATACCCATTTTCAGCTGGGAGTCGATAGGGAGGTCTTGGTTCTGGGCAACTTCGTTTGCTAAGGAGTCGAGCTGCAAATCAACTCGACCACAGTGCAGGCCAGAAGACAAGGAGACTGCCGCCGAGTTGTGAGATCCAGGAAGGACAAGATCATTAAGTACAATGCCCTGCATTAAACCCTTTATATGCAAAGATTCCATCCACTTCGACTCGTCGGAACCTAGGGCATTGTCGGCAACAATCATGTTTCTCTTAGCTTTTGCACCATTTTGTCCATCTCCGTGAATGCACGGCTCTTGTAGACATCTTCTGGCGATGTCGCTTACTTCGCGCCGGCACGGCAACACTTCAAAGCTTTTATCCATTATTCCTTCTGAAAACCTGCATAATTCACATACGATACGCCCCTTTTCACCGGTAGTGTGCTCGAAGCAAATCCCTGAATCTATTTCCCCCATTGAACATTTTTCCTGGGATCTTCTTTCTTGAATAAATAATCCACTTGCAAAAATATCTCGCTGAACTGGAACTGTGCTTATAATTTTGCCGCTTTCCGAGTCATAGAACTTATCCTCTCCTATGGCCAGCAGACAAACCATCATTGGATCGATGGGGTCACTTTGATGGATTCCGCCTCGCATGGAGATATCGGCGGCCCAAGCGGAGGCTAAGGCTGTCGTCGCGACGGCGACTAAACACCGACGCATCACTTTTTGTCCACAACGGTGCTTCAATGTACACTAAAAGCTGATTGAGGCGTCATTTACTCCTTGGGTGCCTTCACGAGAACGAGAAATTTCTTATCCGCGGAGGGTGGACGCTGAGGTCTGAAGTCAATAGCCGCCAGTGGAGCGAGTGGCAGAGGTGCTCCAAGATTTAAGAATTTTAATCCGGGAACGCAAAGTTTAACATACTAAGCGTACGACTCTTGCCCTCACCCCCGATAAACTATTATTTAATTGACGGGATTGAACAGTCCCATAAAATTAATAATATCATATGCTCACTAAAAAAGGCTTGGTATGATTTGGAAGAGATACCATGACATGTTGACCATGGTCCCTGCTCGAATAATTAAACCAAATTTCAAACGATATAGTTTATAAGCCAACAGATGCATGAGCCCAGTCTTCTCTAATTTGCTGGCGGTATGCATACCAATTAGTTTGCCCCAGTGACACTGGTCCAATTACCAAATATCACTCTTTCTATCCAAGCAGCCGGACTGTGATGAGTCAATGCGGCATCCCTTCCTTTTCGACCAATTGTTTGTCTCTCCTCCTCATGACCATCCTGCAAATAGTATAGGATTGACCGTCTTAGCTCCGCGGGGCTTCGATAGACGACAATGCTGACCTTGTCTATTATGAAGAGAGGTAATAATGATATTGAGTCAGTCATTACCAATGCCCCTGAAAGAAGAGCGTCCATAAGTCGGTAGTGACCTTCATACATGTCTTTCTGCGCAACTACCACAATCTTGTAGCGAAGCATCTCTTGGGCCAAAATACTGGTTACGTCGCGCGACCTGTACGATCCCAAATCCTTCCCTAGGTGTCCAGCAAAGATTTTCAGGGGCATTCCTGTCTCGGTGCTATTTCCCAATGAAAAGACCACGCTATTGACAGTATTGCGCACAGTACCCGTGATGTTGTCGTCGTTGCCTACCTTCCAAAAGTGGGCGACGTCAAGTTTCCGAGGCAAAGTAGAAAAGTCAACCTCTTCCTCCTGTCTTCTCTGGTCCCCGACCGAATCTAGTTTGGCTGCCTCCTGCTCGAGGCACTTTTCGAGGATAGATCGGTGACCAAAGTCAACGTGCCGAACTGCATTCATCATAAAATGCGTCAGGTGCAGCTGGCTGTAATCAATGATATTCCCTAATGGACCGAATTGTTCCTCGGCGTCACTTGTATTCTTCATTGTTACGTTCCGTCCAATCACGTGTTCCCTGGACGCCAAGAATATATTTCTTCTTCCTAGCAAATCGGACAGAGGTCGGAGACAGTCAATAGTAAAGTCATCAATGTCATAATACTTGTCATCGTCAAATACATAACCGTAATCTGAGAAGTCTATGATAACCACCTTCCAGCGGAGGGCGGAGGTGAGGCGGTATCCCGTCGAAGCGATGCGTTCGGGCGGATTTCCGAAGGGCGAGGGCAGCCCTCCCTGCACGGCTGTGCGGTGTTCCCTCAGTCGTGTCGTCATAGCTCGAGTGGCCTCCTTCACAATGTAGTCACACTGCACTTGGGATAGGTCAACAACCCAAACCACTCCATCCTCGTGAGCTGACGCTGCGGGGCGAAGTCGCTGCGAGGACTCGATCCCTTCAGAAATGAAGCGGAAGAGGTCAAAGGAGTCCGGCGAAGAGGAGTCGTCGGTGGGAAGGATGTGGACAGGAACGGGCAGTTCAGCAAAGTCAGTCCCACCTCGAGACGATGTGATATGCCGAGGATACCCATCCCGTCTGCGGGTTGATTCGAGTTGTCGCGAGCTTCTCTTCCGCGTCCTGGCGCCTCCCTGAATGTTCGAAGGAGGACCCTGTTGCTCCCCTCGCTGAGCCCCCGTGGCCTTGCTGGCCTCCACCATTCGCAAATACTCGTCATGCATTCTGCCGAACTCTCCCCCTTTCTGTCGCAGTAACAAATGAGGACCCACATGACGGGACGAGCTACCGAGCCCGTCTGAGTCCTCGGACAGGTACATTATGGCGTATGGACCGATACCGACGAGGAAGGCACAGGCAGTAATGAGGGCGACAGTGAGATTGAGTGTTGACAAGGGAGCACCAGCATTATCATTGGACAGCAGCGATGGTGGCGGTCGAGGTCTGCGTCTGCCTTGGCTTAACATCGTCCCTCATTCAAAAATGTAAGTCAGACGTGGACGATTGGACTATCCAACTGTCTCATTGATTCGGACTTTGTTAAAAAAAACTGGAATGTTTGTAGGTAACAATACCTTGAGGCATACTCTAGCTATTAATACGCGCGCGTAGTATATTATATTATGACGTACATTCCGTCAATACCGATGTACGAACGACTCGTACATTACCAGCTATCACGATTCAATTCATAAAACATGATGTAAGAATGACCCCCTGGTTCGAAATCACTGCTGAATCTGGCATGACTTTCTTCCACTTTCCACTGACCACTCTATTCTGACCACAACTGCCACCACCTTCACGCCGCACCTGTGTGAGGCATTCCTTCCATACAACAGTATGAACGAATATTCCCATCGATCTCGACCAGATACGGAGTTATCCTGGTCCAAGCGGCTATGCTCTTTAGGCATCCCGTCGAGCACCAACCCCATCGATGACCAGCGGCGGCGGCTTCGGCGCTTTGCAAAGGCCACGCTTGCGACGTCCTTCTTTTTCTGGGTCTGGGCGATCCACAATACTTACACAATGGCGAAAGGCCATGATTTGGGGATTTTCTCGTTCTTTGGGGTGGTACTTACTTCATTTTGGCTTTTGACGCGAAAGAGTCCGCCGGGGCGGATCTGCCGATTCCTGGTTGTCATCTCGCATCTGGTCGTGGCCGCAAATTATCGCCTGGGAGTTAAATTCGCAAGCCACTTCGACTACTTCTACTTTGGGTTATACTGCAAGGTATTCACAGTGCTCTGGATCATTATTGCGTGCACTGGATTTAAGCTGATCTCCAAGTCAATAAATACCCATTCGGGTGAGCAGCAAGAAAGATTCGATGAAGAGAGAAATGGCTACCGCTACGATGAGGAGGACGACGACGATGGCAATGATAATTACAATGACGCGAGACCAATGAGCTCGCAGTACGAGTACAAGCCTGACCTTTATGCCTACTAGCTAGAGTGTTCCCTCCCTTTTTCAAATGATTATTTGTCTAGGCCTGGGCTGAGCTTATGGTCGTCAGACTCATGATCTCATCATACAAGAGCTACTTGCTGCTCGTACGAAGCTAGATCAATGTTCGAGCCTACTCTAGCTAGTAGTTAGAATTCTTAAGGACTACTAATTAGTACGTCTACTCGCGTTTTTAACAAGCCTACTTAGTACGGGCGACTCGCTCCTCTATCCTCCACGCGACATAACACACCTGCGATGCTCACGATGAATATCGCCGCTAGATCGCTACTCCTTGCAACCGCCTCGGGACATGCCAGGGCGCCCTCTCTCTCGCAGCGGGGGCGCCAGGTGGTGACTAGATCCCTCTCCTCGTCGATCGGGGGAAGCGACGGCCGCAGGGTGTGGAAGGTGTACCTCTCTGGCGAGATCCATTCGGACTGGCGCGAGGTGATCGCCGAGGGGGTCCGGTCGAGGGACCTTCCGGTGTCCCTCTCGTCCCCTAACACTAGTCACGCAGACAGTGATGACTGCGGGGCAATCGTTCTGGGAATGGAGGAGGAGAGAAGGAACTGGGACCGGATTGGTGCCGGAATGAACGATCTGAGGACCAAGACCCTGATCAAGGACGCCGACATCGTGGTCGTCAGGTTTGGGGAGAAGTACCGGCAGTGGAACGCTGCCTTCGACGCCGGATACGCGGCCGCTTTGGGGAAGAGCGTGATTACCCTCCACCCCCCAGCAATCTCCCACATGCTCAAGGAGGTCAATTCTGCCGCGTCGGTAGTCTGCGAGGACGCCTCCCAGGTGGTAGACACCCTCTCCTACGTGATCAACGGCGACCTCCCGCAGCCCAGGGATGGGGACAACTTCATCCCGATCGCCGAACGTCTCGGCGCCGGCAATCCCAACCCCTAGAGATATAAAGAGTTTCCGACGCATCCGAAACACAGGTTTGGGTACTGCTACGTATCTATCTACTATCTAAAGATCTAGAAATATACTCCATCATTTCTACATCCACCTCACGTTCCGACCTGGTCAAACGAGCTGAAGATCAAATGCCTCGGACGGCGATCTCTCCTTCTTGATTCTGCTGCCAGGAACGATGCGGCTTGAGCGATCCGGCCCGAGGGAGCTGTCGTCGCTGTCGTGTGCATCACAGGAGCTGTCGTGGCCGTCGGATGCGGATGTATCGGTCGCCGCCGCCTCGATGCCTGGCTCTGGCTGCGTCCTTCCCGCAGCTACTACTTGGGCCGGCACCCTTATTGACAACTGTTTTGTTGCCGCCGCGGTGGTATTGTCGGCAAACTTTGTCGACGCAGTACTGAAGCAGTCGACGTCGCCAAAGGACGACTCCCTGGCAACATCTCCATCCCCCCTCGGTGGCGGTAGCACTCTCCTCTGCTGAATTGGGTACGAAGATCTCGCCAGGCGCCTCAGCCTTTGGACAGGAACATCCTCTTTCGAAGAATTGAAAGACATAGAGTTGGCGAGACCCCATAGCGGAGGCTCTTCTTTGTCATCCTTCCTTCCAGTGGCAACTGTTGCTCTCATCTGCTGGATGGGATAGGGCGATGCCTCCGAACTCCTCAACATTTGGACCGGCGCTTTCTTTTGCTTGACGTTGAAAGTTGGGACATCATCGGTTGCCCTTTTTTCTCCGTCTCTCCTTCTAGCAAGTTTTGCTCTTCTCTGTTGAATTGGAGGATAAGGCGACTCCACAGGACTCCTCAATAATTTTACTGGTACCTCCTTCTGGACAAAATCGGCGGTTGGAGGGTTGAGGGATTCCTTCAATGGCGCATTCCCCTTTCTATCCTTCTTTGTCGCGAATGACGTGTGGCTTGAAGTCAAAATATTGCTATCCTTTCCGTCGGCTCCCTCAAATAGCTCATGGCTAAGTACCGAGTCCATGGAGGACATTCGTTCAAGTGGATTAGGCTGCAAAAGACTAGAAAGAAGGTCTGCCCCAGCAGCATTTTCTCGGCGAACAACATCAAGAGACCTGGCAAGCGCGGAAGTACTCCATTTCCTTACATTTGCGAAGTTATTATTTCGATCTGTATGTGCATACAGAGGGAAGTGTTCGCCACAAAGAAATTCAAACAAAAGGACTCCGAAAGACCACGTGTCGGTTGTCGTTGCCGCAGGAATCGGTATCAAATTGGTCTTTGACTTGATCTTCAGGATGTTACTGTAAATCTTTCTCTTCCGTTTCACGACAGCCTCCGGTGGGAAATAGTATCCTCGGTAAGGATCTGTCTCGGCTCCGACTTTCTGAGCTCCGCCGATGCTCAAAAGTTTCCAGGTACTGCCAAACTGTGGGAAAATAACGAGGCGAACAATCGGAAATCCATCGTGAGCAAAGACAGGTTGAGGATTGTTGGTTCGTGCTTCATCTTCCAACGAAACGATCTCACCTTTCCAATGTTGTGTTTTCCCATGTCTCCGTGGACGAGCCCTTTGCTGTGCAGATGCCTCAGTGCCTCCGCGATACTCCTCATGTCGTCGATGTCAATATTGTGGGCCTCTCCATTTCTAACTTCAAGCCATTTGTTTTCCAGAGTGCAATCCGCACACTCCATGGTCATGCAATACGCTAAAGCCTGGCGTCCCACGAGCTTTAGATCCCCCTTTACAGACTGATAGAGAGAATAGACTGGTGGGATATGAGCAATATCAAGGCAATAATCTCTCCTGACGAGGAGTTCCCGCTCCATAATGATGCGGTCGGATGATAGTTTGACGAGCACTTGTAAGCCATTGTCAACTTGGGATTGAGAGTCTTGATCCAAAATCACCTTGACATCTTTCTCCAGTGAAGGCGTACCAGAGTATTTGACGCCGTAGTAGATCTGAGTTTCTGCCGTGGCGTACGCGGGGGACGAATCAGTAAGCTCTATCAACCCGAAAAGTCTTAATCCGATGAGCAGCTGCTGACGGCACAGAGGGCTAGCTCTGTCAAATATGGCCTGTTCGTTTTCGCAGGGCATCCTAGCGAGAGCTATCCTCTGGGCGTGTGTACACTTCTTCAGAATATTAACAACAACGGGAAGGTATTCATCGGAGGAGACCACGCACTTCCAGGAATGTCCGTGCAAGTCGTGATACTTGATGTCTTTTGATTCCTTATCCCTTATATCGATGGGTAGATCGCTCATGACAAGTTTTAGGACCACCTCCGATGACCGTTTTGTCTTCATTGCAATGTCGATAGGCTGAAGCCCAGCGAATTTGTCGACCCGGCTCACAAATTCCGGAGCTTGGTCAATAAGAGAGATAACAACTTCATCGTTGTGATTCTTTTCGAGCGCGAGAACAAGTGGCGATCGTCCGTCCCCTGATTGCCATGCCGCCGCCCCGCGATAATTTTGGACGAGGAAGATCACAACCTCAGCATTGCACCTGCTCTTCAATGCCGTGACAAGAGGGGTGTCTCCACTAGAGTCCTTCGTCCTGAGGGCCGATGGATAGGCCAAGTGGAGTACTTTCAAGGTCTTCGCCTCGACAGCACTTTCTCGCCGGAGAAGAACATGGAGCGGAAGGTCGTTTCGATAGTCCAACGTTTTGGCAGAGTCCTTGTGTTTGCTCAGAAGCAGCTCAATGACTTCATGCGGAGCACCGGCGCTGCTCCGACAGGCGCAGTGCATCGGAAGGCCGCCCGAGAAAGTGGGATCGCCCTCGGACATTCTCCGTACCGGCACGGAGACGGAGTCTGGGTCGTCTCCCAGCAGCAAGCGAACGGAATCTACGGACTGGGCTTCCGCCGCTGCGTGGATGGGGAGCCTGATAAGATGAGGTGGAATGGCCGCAAATCGTGGAAGGGCGTTAGTGCGAGGGTCGGATGCTGCCGGAGAGAGCAAGCGTCGCGTGCGTCCAGCGGGTAGAAGACCAACGATGCCGCGTCGCGAACGAGGGGAACAGGCAGAAGAAACGAAAAAAAGCGGACCGCCCAGGACGTACCTTCCAGCCCCGTCGCATTCCGTCCTCCCGTCCACGTAAGATGCTAGGATGATCCGGAGCACCTCCGGACCGCCCACCCCCCTTGCCGCACAGTGGAGGGGCAGCCCCCCCGCACCCGTCCCGTTGCATCAGCGCTGCTGGATGCTGGAGGATGGCGATGTCGACAAGGAGGGGGGGAACCCCAGCGGCGCCGGCCAAATCATGGAGGGGGAGCGCCCCAGTCGCCGGATCGGTGGCGCGGGCGACCTCGGGGTTGGAGTTCAGGAGCTCCCCAACCCTTTCCCACTCTCCCCGCGAGGCGTGAATTCTCAGCTCGGCCCGCCGCAGGCTGGATAGGATGCTTTCCGAGTCATGTGGCGGCGGAGGGGGGGGCAGGGAGAGGGGGAGCCCCCCCTCGCCCTCACCCCTGCCTTCGATTTCGCCGTCGGGGTCCGTTCTGGTTCTGTATCCCGGCATTGTCACTGAGGGGCGGCCGCGAACGGAAGGGGGAAAAAGTGAGGGGACGGCGAGTGCGAATGAACTGAGCGTGGAACGGACGATCCCCTCGGCAAGAAAGGGACGCGGACAAATTGTATGTGGTCCGTTTTCCGGCTGAGGAACGAAATGACTGGGATCGACCCACACACAAACACACATGTTGGCCAGCCTCCCTAAACGACTTGAGGGCTATGGACAGATTCTCGGGACCGCTGACGGCCTAGCATCTTGCTGGTCGGGTTGGCGCCTGCGTGAACAGGCCGTCCGCAGCTCCTTTGGAGAGGCAACAATGACGGGGGCGCAAATTAATTTTGTGCATCTCTAGATCTCTATAAGGTTGTTCGAGCCTCTGAGTTGTCCTGGAAACCGAAATCAAGCGAACATGCGGGGGTATGAAGAAGAAGAAATCCTTCATACCTTTTTCATCCAATGTAGAGCGTCTATCTAACTCTGTGTACGTTATGACTGACTCTTGGACTGACTGTTCTACTCGTGCATTTCCATTTACATATTCCTCCTAATGCTATGGAACTAGACTCTTACTCTAGTTCTACCAGCCAGCAGTACTGTTAGGCTCGTCCTAGCGAACAGATTCTTCGAAAAATCTTCGGACGATGCCTTGTTGATCACTTACGCTCCCCTCTGCTGTGCCTGTGTTGCGGCAGCGAGTGCGTGTTGACGACGAGGGAGGGCCCATGGCGTTTCCGCAACCAATCTCGACGATACCCCCAAAGGGTACGCGAATCTTTATCGTTTTTACTTAAAGATCTCTAGCTACGCTCCAAATAGTTCTACGAGGTCGTACTAATAGCTAGTAGTCGTACGGTAGGATGAGTAGCGCTGCTATTAATATACAGTAGCACTGCACCTCGACTTTACTTTAGCTAGTGATCTCTACAACATGCTGGAGCGTATAATCCACGCAGCAGGGGTCGAAGAGGGCCCGCGGGCACCGGCGCCGACGAATGCCATGGACGAAAGATTGACCCCTCATTATTATTTTTATGCTTTAGATCCACCCCCTCATCCAACCAACCAATCCACCCACCCAGCCACCCATCCGTCCCAACCCACCCCAACCCACCCATCCGTCCATATCCGCAGCCATGGCGTCCGGACGGCCCCCGCCGGTGACGCTGAACCAGCTCCTGAAGAAGACGGAGCACTATGACAAGGTGCGTGCGGCCCTCGTGGAGGAGGAGGCAGCGACGGGGGAAACCTCGCGGGGACGGTCGGACATGCATGCATGTGTGTACGTGTGTGTATCGATGGCAGTGCTTGCGCCGGCTTGCGTTGGCGTCCCAA
>Ga0099799_10306_pt1 | contig 13684 bp, 2 predicted proteins | sample Uncmet6_SortLC_1_FD_89033 | JGI IMG/M metagenome (GOLD analysis project Ga0099799, IMG submission 89033) | Marine eukaryotic communities from CALCOFI LINE 67, Pacific Ocean - CN11_C50_N6_SortLC_1 | ecosystem: Environmental > Aquatic > Marine > Oceanic | place: Pacific Ocean: Monterey Bay...
AAAATAAAATGTATTAGCGTGAAAATTTAAGTAAATAAAACATGATACAAAGCATACCCGATGCCTCCGCCGCCGAGGAAAAGACAGTTAGGTATGATTCGCGGGCATATGCCCCCCCCCACCTTCATCTAGTGATAGAAACGAAAGTGGGCCAAAACGTTCTGATAGTATGTTGCATTCTGCTGCTAGTGGAAGTGTTTCTTTAAGAGGAGACATTGCATTAGAAATATTTCAAGAAAATGACAGTCAAATATTTCAAGATGTTCAAGATGTTATTAGTAGTGGTTTTGATATTGGAGATATAACGACCCTGTACAATGGGTTTCGCGAAGTCACCGGGTATGATACTTCCGATTATAGATTGGATTTTAATTTTAACAATGTAATAGATGAATATGAAATTACATTGTTAACAAATGTCTTTCTTATGAGAGACGGTTATGTAATACCGCTAGAGCCAGAACCCGAGCCTGAACCAGAGCCGGAAATGCGTGATACTGATAACGCTGTTACACACGGCGGTCCAAAAATGAATTGGAAAGTTGAATTCAAGAATTTGGAAACTGGCGAATTGTTATACAATGATGAGGATGGTGAAATAAGAACAGATTTTTATGGTCAATTTCCAGTTCCATATTGGAGATGGCCTGATATTGATATATTTGAAGTCTATACATCCTGTGTTGATTCAAGTGGTATTGACACATTATCGAACGAGCCTTCTAAAATTGGTGAAAATTTAAGTGCAATAACAACAAGTGGTGTTGGAACTTCAACAGCAACAGCATTGTCATCAATTTTAGCTGCTGGTTTAAAAGCATCTGATGGACCTGTAGATATAGAATCATATGAAAGTCAAAAAGCAACATTTGAAACAGCATTTGGTATTGAAGATATGAATACAAATCCTTATGATGTAACAGTAGATTCTGAAGCTGCGTCTGCGATGTCTTCTGCAGTGTTACAAATGGAATCATTGTTGACGGGTATGGAATCTGTTTTATCTGGTAATTCTGATAAATCTCCAGAAGAAATTCAACTTGAAATGCAAAAAGCAATATCATCATCAATATCCGCTTCTGTATCAGATTCATCTGGTAGTGACAGTTCTGGTGTAGCTATTGATTTTAGTGATGCTTCATTTATTTCTAATGTTATTGAAACAACTGCAAACGAAGTTGTTGATGATAGTGTAGATATTGAAACACTGAAAGAATCATCAACTGGTTTGTCTGCTTGTGTTGGTGTAATTAAAACGGTATTAGAAAGTGTAGATAGTGGTGATAGTACAGCTGCATTACTTGAAATGCATAAAGCGGCAAAAGCAATAAAAGAAACAGTAAGTTCTGGTGCTGATTTGACTGTTGATGTTACAGCAGAGATTGAAACAACACAGTCAAATTTAGTTTTTGATAATTATGTTGTTCCAGAATATATTCCGCCTGAGCCTGAGCCAGAGCCTGAACCAGAACCTGAACCACAGCCAGAGCCTCAGCCTGAACCAGAACCACAACCAGAGATTGAGTATGAATTAGCTTTTTCGATGTCTTCATTTACTGGAGAAAGAGAAATAATAGATGTATCTCGCAATACAAATTATAGAGGAATAACTATAGTTGTTAAAGGTATTGCTAATAGTAATGATTTACCATGGGGAACAATGTTTCAATTATATGGTAGTCATATCACTTTGGTGAATTATATAATGCAATATAGGACAAAATACGCAACTAGTAACACCGGTTTGTATCAAATAAGAACTGCAAATACAAACGTTAATTATTATACACAACTTGATGTTGAAAATGTTCAATATATGTGGGTATACAAAGCGTATGGTTCAACACAAAAATTGGTAAGATATTCTGTAAATGAAGATGGTTTATTGAATACGGAAATAATTCAGGAAGATGTTTTGAATGTTATTTGGGATGGACTGAATGCATCTGAATTTGACGATTATAGAATTTATTTTAATGGTCCGTCTAGCAACACAAACTCAATGCAGTCTGATTATAATTATGATTCGCTAGAAATATATTTTGGTAATTTTTCTGATTTGAATTTGAGATCAATGGCGATTCAATATTTAGGAATGGAGCCCGAACCAGAACCTGAACCAGTACCATTATATCCAGAGCCAGAACCAGAGCCAGAACCCGAGCCTCAACCTGAACCAGAACCAGAGCAATTTGAGTATATTGATTTGCTTAGACACATATACAATAATTCTAATTTCAATAACAGGAACTTAAATGAATTACCAACAAATCCTGATCAAGGTCCAGTAGAACCTTGTTGGTATGTGCCATATAAAACTTCGACTGGTGATACGTTAGATACTGCTGGAATCATAAACACAAGTCATGTTACATCGAGTGGTAAATTTACAATAATGTATAGAACAAATTTTGTACATTCCCCCAATTATGGTGATTCATATCCTTTTTACATAGCAAATAGTTCTAATAATGGTTCTTGGTCTAATGATACTAATGTGCAAAATGCTTTTATGCCTAGAAGTTATAACAGTGAGGATAATATAAATTTTAGAACATTACAATATGGAAATGGTGCTGTAATTGATGATAAGTGGTATTATACTGATGAAGAAAAAGCAAAAATAGATAATTTACCAGTAAAAAATCATCATTGGCATATTTATTCTATAGATAAAACAACAAATACTATGAAATTAGCTTATTTGCAATGTGACGATCTGGATAGAATAATAATTAACGAAAGTCATGATGAATATTTTGTTATGGAAAGGGACATAAGTAATGAAAATATAAGTGAATATATTTTTAAGGAAGATCAAATTGTTGGTATAGCATTTGGCTATGGTATGTTAAACTATACTCCTTCAGAAAGGAAGTATGGATATGAAGAAAGTTATGTTTATTATGTAGATGATAATGGACAACAATGGACACCAAAATGGGGAGAAGCGTTAATTATTGGAGATACATTCGATCATTCAAGTTCTAATTTTATACAAAATGTTCAAGAATTTATATTGAATTATTATAATTTAGAGCCAGAGCCAGAACCAGAACCAGAACCAGAACCAGAGCCAGAACCGGAACCACAACCAGAACCAGAGCCTCAACCGGAACCACAACCAGAACCAGAGCCTCAACCGGAACCAGAACCAGAACCAGAGCCTCAACCGGAACCAGAACCAGAACCAGAGCCTCAACCGAACCAGAACCGGAACCAGAACCGCAACCAGAGCCTCAACCAGAACCAGAACCGCAACCAGAGCCTCAACCGGAACCAGAACCGCAACCAGAGCCAGAACCTGAGCCTCAACCAGAACCAGAGCCACAACCTGAGCCTCAACCAGAACCAGAACCGCAACCAGAACCAGAACCTCAACCAGAACCAGAACCAGAGCCAGAACCTGAGCCACAACCAGAACCAGAACCTCAACCTGAACCAGAACCTCAACCAGAACCAGAACCAGAACCACAACCAGAACCTCAACCAGAACCAGAACCAGAGCCAGAACCAGAGCCACAACCAGAACCAGAATTAGGACCTGAACCAGAGCCAGAACCAGAGGATCAATGGCAAGGTAAGGTATTTATATATGGAGAGAATTCTAATGAAAGTGGTGGGTGGGAAAATGATGGTAAATATTCAGGAATTGAGTTGATTGATATAAATGGAAATATAATTCCGATAGTTAATATAACTTTACCTGATAAAGATTATGATGGTGAAGATAATTGGGCAAATTCAGATGAACCTTATTTATTAAGTAATTTATGGGATACTAGTGGAGAACAGCAAAATCTAGATACAAGTTGGAGAAGTTATAATGCTGGAACAATAGAAATTTCTACTAATATTAAACCAGTTGCATTTAGGTTGCATACATCAGATGATGCTTCTACAGAATTTAATTTCTGGAAAAACTATGAAATTGTCTTTTGATAATGTTAATATAATCAAAACAATTCAATATTCTAGTAAAGAAGAAGTTTATTCTATATATGGTGGAAATAGTTTAATGGATAACACTTGGTATCCATCAACGATTCCTTATGATTCATTTTGGGTTATTTATTATCCACTAAATCCATCATTAAATATATTGGGAGTTAATGAAAATGGAATATTAGAACCAGAACCGGAGCCTCAACCTGAACCAGAACCGGAGCCTCAACCAGAGCCAGAACCTATAGAAACTCAACCAGAGGTTTCGCCAGCAAGATATATAAGAATTCAATTTAATTATGAAAAAGCAGAAGCCGATTTACCAGCTGGTGATTGGCACACTTATGATGCTAAATTGAATTTGGCTGAAATATCATTTATAGATGAAAATGGAATCGAATTTTTTGGTAATGATAGTTCTAAATTTACAAATGGTTTACCATCTGCAACTATGTATCCGGGTTATTTGTATAATCAATCTACATATAGCGCTAATAATTTGATTGATGGTAATACTAGTAGTTTTGGACATTCGAATATGGACTTTAGTCAAACAAACCCTGTGGCTTGTGTTATTGATTTGGGAGTAAATCCTCCATTAATTTCGAAAGTAAAAATATATAATAGACCAATATCTAATGCGAATAGCTTAAGACAATTACAATATTTCCAATTAATAGCATCAAATGATTCAAATATAGATAAACAATCAAGTGAAATAAATATATCTGATATTAATTGGTCTGTTTCAAATGGAATAAATGTATCAACAACATTTGTAAGTTCGGTATTTATAACAGAAGAAAATATTGAAAGACATAATAACCTTACATCATCTGAATATTTCATAATAGATTATAACAATGGAATTCCAATACCAGAGCCTCAACCTGAACCAGAGCCTCAACCAGAACCGGAATTATATATACCAGTTGCGATTAATGGAGATGTCCATCTTGATGCAAGTGTGCTTCCTTTAGAAAATGGTAATTATACACTTGAAGGAGTGTCTAATGTTGCATATAGAACAGCTATTACAAGAACAGATAATAATGGCATTGCATTATCAATTTGTATTCATTTTAGGAGACCAAGTTCTGCAGAAATACCAAGTGGATTTAAAACGTATTCGGAAGGGGAGTATCAATCTCTTTACCAGAAAGCCTATAACGTCGCGACCTTCCCAGGATATCCAGCTGATAATAGATATTTGTTACAAATGTCAACGGCAGAGAATACAAACTCTGGTGCGAATAATTTGTTTTCTATCTTTTGGCATCATGAATTAAATCATAATTCTGGTGCAATAGAAAATGCAGGTAAGATGACAATCGCGGGGAGTGGAAATCATAATTCGGGTAGCAATATAAATGCATATTTTTTTGATAAAACAGGAACAACCGGTTCTGTTGCGAATACTATAAAAGAAGATAATCACTATTATATAACAATAACGAATGGTAGCGTTGGCAATTTTAAAATGCGAGTTTATGAATACGATCCAAATACACAAATCAGAACAGAATTAGGAAGTTATGATGGTTCTTGGACACTTAATAGAGTAAATACAATGTATATAGGTATTGGTGGTCCACAATATACTTTTAGTCTTATATCTCCATTAGTGAAATATAATAGTTTTGATATGTGGTTTTCTGAAAAAACGACAGAAGAAATGGAAGAGATTGTTGAATCAAAATATCCATTACCTCAACCAGAACCAGAGCCAGAGCCTCAACCTGAACCTGAGCCTCAACCAGAGCCAGAGCCTCAACCAGAGCCAGAGCCTCAACCAGAGCCACAGCCAGAGCCTCAACCAGAGCCTCAACCAGAGCCAGAGCCTCAACCAGAGCCACAGCCAGAGCCTCAACCAGAGCCTCAACCAGAGCCTCAACCAGAGCCTCAACCAGAGCCAGAGCCTGAAGTGGAAGTGGAATCTTCTCATATGGATCAATTAATAACAAATGTTGATAGTTCTTTTGGTTATCAAGGTAATGGTACAAATAATGATAGTATGCTCCAGAATGAGGATATCCTTTATATGTGTTATTATGATGAAAATACATTGTTAGTTGGTCATCATTATGTGCAAAGTGGAGTTACATTCTTTAAAATGCGTTTAGTAATTGCAGAATCTGGACAGGATGAGTCAGGTACTGGTAAATATATTAAGTCCAGTTCCGATCACGACAACTTAATTCCTGACAGTGAAGGTGTAAATGATAGAGTAAATCCGAGTAATCCAGATGAATATAGAAGTATATATTTTTATTCGTTGAACCCGGGTAACAACAACGCGTATATATTTACCAAGGGATCGAATTATAATTTGAGTGATTATTTTGTATATGGACCACAACCAGAACCAGAACCAGAACCAGAACCAGAACCAGAACCAGAAAGGGGTCCTATACCTTTAATGGACCAAGTAATACTTAGTGCATACACAGCCGGTTACGGTGAAGATCCCGAATTTGGTTGGATGTATGGTACTTCTATTAATAGTAATGCAACAAATGGGTTTGATTATCAGGGTAAACAACCAATTGGTATCATGGCTTATTATAATGAAACAAGCATCATAGTTGGTCATTTTCCTAATCTGGATATTTCAGATATAAATACTTGGGAAAATGTTCAAGGGCATTTGAAAATGTGTTTGATAACAGAGGATGGTACATATGAGACCGCAACATCAGGTTATTTTTGGTTCAGCGGAAACAACTATTTATCAAGTATGATTGATGAAAATGGTAATGCAAGTGCTGATATATATAGGCAATTGTATGATCAAGCGTATCTAACCGGTGATGGGAGCTATGTATTTGGCAAGGGAGATGATTATAATTTGAGTGATTATTTTGATTATGGACCAACACCAACACCAGAACCAGAACCAGAACCAGAACCAGAAGTGGTAGTGGAATCTTCTCATATGGATCAATTAATACTCACCGCACAATTAGCTGGTTATGGTGAAAATCCTGAATTTGGTTGGATGCATGGTACTTATATTGGTGGGGCTAATCCAAGACAAGCTGTTGATTTCATGGCTTATTATAATGAAACACAAATCATTGTCGGTCATATACATGATGTAGATACAACAAATATTGATACATGGTCTTCTATTGGACCCTACATACATATTAAAATGTGTTTAATAACGGAAGATGGTACAACTGTTTCATCTAGTGCAGGGAACTATTATTTCAACACAGGTAAATTAGCAGATCACATGGATGGAACCGCTGAAACATATAGACAACGTTATAGTGAAAGGACTCCGCAGGCGGATGGTGCATATAAATTTACAGCCGGCGCCGATTTCAATTTAAGTGATTACTTTGTATATGGACCATCACCAGAGCCTGAGCCAGAACCACAGCCAGAGCCACAGCCAGAACCAGAACCAGAACCACAGCCAGAGTCACAGCCAGAACCAGAACCTGAGCCACAGCCAGAACCAGAGCCACAGCCTGAGCCTGAGCCACCATTTGTAGCTAAATTTGATGTAAATTCAAGTAATGAAGTTATCTTTTCGGGTTATGGAATGGTTACGGGTGTATATTTTGTATTTAGTAGTGCACCTACAGAGTTTGAATTACATAATTTAGAGGGTTGGAATAGTTATAGTTATGATACAGATTCTGAACATAGAATGTTAATATGGTCAAATGCACAAAATCCTTATAGAGTTCAAAATGGAGTATTTTGTTCACTTGGAACTAACTACACTGGGGTATTATTACGTGTAGAGCAATGTAGTGCAATTATTAATGATGATGGTCTTTCTGTAGATGTGAGCGAACATACGATTGATCAACCTGAACCAGAGCCAGAGCCAGAACCAGAGCCAGAGCAAGGTCCTGCAGATGTTGAAGGCGGAGTAAATAGTGGTCCTAAAGCAAATTGGCGTGTATATTTTAATGATTTTTCAGGAAATTCATTGTATGATGGTGATATAAGAACTGATAGTGATGGTATTTATATTCGTCCATCATTTTATTCTGAGAATGATCTTTTTGAAATTCATGCAGAATGTGTTGATTCAAGTGGGTATGATACTTTATCGGGTGAGCAATCTGAGATAGGTGAATTCATAAAGGCGATTGGAAATATAACAAGTAGTGATCATGTTCAGGCGACAACTATGTCTTCTATATTGGCAGAAGGTTTCAAGTCAAGTGGAAATTTATCAGCAGATAATTATAATAGTCAAAAAAATAATTTAGAAAGTGCACTTGGTATAGATGATATAGACGAAAATGTTTATAATGATAATACTGATTCTGATATAGCTGTAGCAAACTCCGCCGCAATTTTGAAATTAGAGTCTTTGATGGATGGATTAGAATCTGTATTATCATCAAATTCTAATATGTCAAGCAAAGAACTGCGTATTGAAATGAAGTCATCATTATTTTCAAAAATATCTGAAGTTGATTATGATTCAAGTGGTGCCGTTGAACTAAGTGATACAAACTTTTTAGAATCAGTAATTGAAAATGTTGGTAATAAAGTTGTAAGTAATGGTGCAAGTATTGAAACACTGAAATCGAAATCTGTTGGAATATCATCTTGTGTAACTTCTATTCAAGATGCTTTGGATTCAAATTCAGATTCAGACATTAGTACAAAAATTTTGGAAATGCATAAAACAAAGAAAGCTGTAAGAGAAACGATTAGAGGAGGTGGTATTAATTTTAGTTCGAGTATTTCTAGTCACATTTCAACGAGAAGAAGTATATTGAACTTTAATAATTATAGTTTCCGTAAATATACACCATCAATTGCGTATGTTTCATCAAGTTCTGGAACAGATAGTCGTCAAACAAGTGGTTCAATTAACGATCCATACAAAACATTGGCTGGAGCATTAACACATATGCCTAGCAGAACAACTAGAACTATACGTTTAAGAGAAGGTTATTATGAAATGAATGAAATAAGAATTAATAAAACGGTTAATTTATCAGGATTTCGTAATGAGAATGTTGTTATTGATGGTACTAGAAGTATTGATAACTTAAAACATAATGGTAATGAAGGAAATTGGCAGTTAATGAGTAGACAAGTTGTAAATGACTCTAATGACATTGAGACTATATCTGTATACAGAATCAAATTAAAATCTAATGTAAAGGTTTGGCAATTATTTCACAATCGCGCCGAAATAATGAATGCAAGATGGCCAAGTGCTCAGTGGATATATGATGATGTATTTAATAAAGATAGATGGGGTAATGGTTATACAAATTATAGTGATGTTGAAGGAACAATCAATGATTATGTGAATGGTGAAATAGTAGATATTCCAGGAAATAATAATCTATATGAATTTGTGCAAAAGCAAAAGACTATAGATCCATCATTCGATGTAGCTGGTTCATTAATAAATATGAATGTTGATGAAAAGAAAAGTTATACTAAATTGATAAATTCATCTATAATAGATGATAACAATAATTTAATACGTTTGACTTATAATCCAGTTGAATCATGGTCAACTAAGAATCATTATTATTATCTTGAAAACAAATTGGAATATTTAAATAATACAAATGAGTGGTATTATGATGATACAAATAGCTATTTGTATGTAAGGTTACGTAATGATCAATCACCAGATAATACTGAAATTCGTGCAAAAGTACAAACATATTCGATTGATTTAAGAGCTTCGCGTTCTGTTATACAAAAACTAAACTTTTTTGGAACAACATTAAAAGTGACCAATGCTGATCGTATAACAATTAAAGATTGTGATTTCGTATATCCAAGTTGTTATGCGCATATGCTTGGTGAAATAAATCGTGGTACAGAAATAGATTCAAATGGATATGATACTTTCAATAGTAACACAAGATTGGTAAACTGTAATAGATGTATAATAGACGATTGTGTTTTCAAATACGTCGATGGTTCAGTATTAGATGTAATTGGTAATATAAATACTTTGCGTGATTGTTATATATCTCATGTTGATAAGACAGTTGCGAATTTAGCATCTTCTATGGCAACTATCAGATTTAGTGGAAATTATAATAAAATACAAAGAAATACAATTCATAATGTGGGTTCGTCTTGCGCGATTTGTCCGGGAAACAATTCTATTGTTGAATATAATAATATTTATGATATTGGTTATCTTCAAACAAGTGGTGGTGCTATATATCTTGAATCATTAGAACAAATAAATGCCAAGATTCGTTATAATTGGATTCATGATGTAGAAACATATGGAATAATGTTTGATGGTGAAGGTACTGGATACAATGGATATATTCATCATAATATAGTATGGAATTGTGCTGGTGGTATTTTTGTTAAAGGTGGTGAATTAGATAACAATAATGTGACAATAGGTGGACATTTTGTGTATAATAATACTGTTTTTAATAGTCAAGGAAAGAACGATATAATAATTCTGAATAATATAGATGGTAAAATTATTAATAATGATACACTAGTAGCAAATAATTTGTGTGAAAAGTTAAGTTCACATGATGTTAATGAAATTGCCCTTGGTACTCAAATTGAATCATTTAATAATTATATTGTTGATAATGTTGAAATAATTCTGAAAGATTTCGAAAATGAAGATTATAGACCAATATACGATACAAACATTGTTAATTCTGCAAGTTGGCAATACTGGCATTGGAATGTAACATTCGGCGGATTTTGGTTATATGATAGACCAACACATGATATTGGAGCAATGTACAGTGTTCGTGCAATATGGATAGCTGGTATATCGTGGAATACTAGTGATTTAATAGATGAAGATTATATTGATGGTGATCGATTGTCATTTTTACCATATCAGCCCGAACCTGAACCAGAACCAGAACCAGAGCCTGAACCAGAGCCACAACCTGAACCAGAGCCTGAACCTGAAACACCTCCAACTGGTATGGGTGGTGCTAATAGTGGACCTAAAATGCATTGGAAAGTAGTATTTAAGGATTTGGAAACAGGAGATTTGCTTTATAATGATTCTGAAGGCGAAATTAGAACTGATTTCAATGGTTTATATGAAGTACCATATTGGAGATGGCCTGATACAGACATATATGAAATTTATGTGTCATGTGTTGATTCATCTGGAATTGATACATTATCTATGGAACAATCAACAATTGGTGAAAATTTTTCGGCAATTGGACAAAGTGGAGATGGTAATGTGCCGGTACAAGCAACTGCATTATCTTCTATTTTGGCTGCTGGATTAAAAGCATCTGATGGAGCAGTTGATATTGAAGCATATGAAAGTCAAAAATCCGCTTTTGAAACAGCATTTGGTATTGAAGATATGAATGTAAATCCATATGATACAACTGTTGATCAATCAGCAGCTACTGCCAATTCTTCTGCAATTTTACAAGTAGAATCTTTATTATCTGGAATGTCGGCAGTTCTATCTGGTAATTCTGATAAATCACCAGAAGAAATACAATTAGAAATGCAAAAAGCAATATCGGCAACAATAAGTGCTGCAGTTGTCGATGCATCAGGAACGGATAGTTCTGGATCATCTGCTCCTAGTATTGACTTTAGTGATACATCATTTATATCTAATGTTATTGAAACAACTGCAAATGAAGTTGTTGATGAAGGTGTTGACATAGAAGCTTTGAAAGAAAGTTCTACAGGTTTGGCTGCTTGTGTTGGAGTTATAAAAACAGTTCTTGAAAATAATGAAAATACTGATGTAAGTACTCAATTATTGGAAATGCATAAAACAGCAAAAGCAATAAAAGAAACAGTAAGTTCTGGTGCGGATTTAACAGTGGATGTTACAGCAGAAATTGAAACTACGCAATCAACATTAGTTTTTGATAATTATGCCGTTCCACTTTATGATCCACCTCAACCGGAACCAGAACCTGAACCCGAACCTCAACCAGAACCAGAGCCACAACCAGAACCAGAACCTCAACCAGAGCCACAACCGCAACCAGAACCTGAACCCGAACCTCAACCAGAACCACCATTAGGAATTATGACTAGAGTAAATAGCGGAATATTATATACTGAAGTTAATAAATCAGATGTTAGCGCATGGTCTACAGAAAAACAAACTAAACAATATGAACTACCATCAGAAGTTGTTACTAGTGGTGGTAATGATTTTGAATTAATACCAACACAATCAATGGATTGGTTAAAAGAATTTGAGATTAAAGTTGATTATACATGGGCAGACCTTTCGTCATCTCACAATTATGGAAGGATACTTGGTTGGGGACATCAAGGTGGTGGGCGCGGATGTTTACAAATTGCAAGGGATAATACCAATTATTATGTTGAAATAAGAGGAAACAATGGGGCACAATTAACTGATCACGCTCCTGGCCCCGCATTTCATCCACAACTCGATGATGCTGATTCTCCGGAATCAAATATTCGTTATAAGATGATAGCAAAGAATATACCTTCTTCGAATGAGTTTATAATCGCAATTCAGAAATATGATGATTTTACTTCATGGGAAAATATGTTAGCAAATAAGCGTTTATTAACTGCAACTACTGTACTTAATGGTGGAAATACTTTAGTAACATACGATAATGGTTCTGGTGTTAGCGAGACTGTGTTAGGAAATCGTCCAAATTTAGGTAGGGGCGGAGCTATTACATTCCAATCTTTAGAATATTTAATACCAAGCAGAAATGTATATTCTTATGATTATGATAATGTAAACGATGGAGATGCAAATACTGCTTGGATAGGTGGAAATACTGTGAATGACACAATAGGTATTTACTTTAATGAAATGCAATTTGCAAGTGTATATGAATTACCATCAGAAGTTGTTACTAGTGGTGGTAATGATTTTGAATTAATACCAACACAATCAATGGATTGGTTAAAAGAATTTGAGATTAAAGTTGATTATACCTGGGCAGACCTTTCGTCATCTCACCATTATGGAAGAATACTTGGTTGGGGAATTCAAGGTGGTGGTCGCGGATGTTTACAAATTACCAGGGATAGTACCAATTATTATGTTGAAATAAGAGGAAGTAATGGTGGTGCTTTAATTGTGAATAATAGTTGGGGTTATAACAATACAATTGTGTTCAGTGGGCTAAATGATGCTGATTCTCCTGAATCAAATATTCGTTATAAGATGATAGCAAAGAATATACCTTCTTCGAATGAGTTTATAGTCGCAATTCAGAAATATGATGATTTTACTTCATGGGAAAATATGTTAGCAAATAAGCGTTTATTTACTGCAACTACTGTACTTAATAGTGGAAATACTTTAGTAACATACGATAATGGTTCTGGTGTTAGCGAGACTGTGTTAGGAAATCGTCCAGATTTAGGTAGGGGCGGAGCTATTACATTCCATTCTTTGGAATATTCTAAAATAACTAATATTGGACTAAAAGAAATAGTTGGATTTGGATTGAAATGGCCAGATACTAGCATAACTACAAATAATATTCATTTGATGCGGCGAGGTACTTGGACACTGTCTTATAGTCTGGATCCAATGTCAAGCATTGAAGATGCTGACAATGCAACTTATTATCCAATATTACCTTCATATTATTTGGGAGATCCTCAAACTGATGGGCAAGAAAATGTACCAACAGAAATATATTTCTCATTTAATATTCCTTTATTGGCAACTGGTTTGAAAGCAGATATTAGTGGATTAGATGTTAATACTGCATATTCTGTAGCTTTAGGTGAATTTATTGCTTATTTGGAAAATCCA
>Ga0099799_10307_pt1 | contig 13682 bp, 14 predicted proteins | sample Uncmet6_SortLC_1_FD_89033 | JGI IMG/M metagenome (GOLD analysis project Ga0099799, IMG submission 89033) | Marine eukaryotic communities from CALCOFI LINE 67, Pacific Ocean - CN11_C50_N6_SortLC_1 | ecosystem: Environmental > Aquatic > Marine > Oceanic | place: Pacific Ocean: Monterey Bay...
CACCCGTCACCTGATGCCGGTTGGTCACAAGTTGATACGAAAGGGAACGACATTGAGATAAAGGGCTGTACACATAAGTAAACGGGAAAATGAATGGATATATGTCGAATCATTAAAGCAAAAAATATTGGTTACCTGTCCGGATGCCTTGGTGTGGCGCATGAGGCGCTCCTCGAAGGCGGGAACGCTGCGGAGCGCCTCGCGCACGGCCTGCGGCACGTCCCCCAGGGCCTGCTGCAGTTCCCCGTCCAGCCTATTATTGACGGTGCGACGGTGCGTCGATCCAAAGGAAGAACAAAACAAACAAAAGGCGGAAGCATTATCAGTGCAAGCATTCAATCAATCAGCAAGAGTGCCATTACAATCATAATAAGTGGTAACTCGCAAGCTTCCTTCTTCTCTCCGGACAGACGCAACTTACACCTGCATCACGTCGACGATCTTCTCGGCGAGGCGCAGGGACATGACGGCGTCCGGCGCGGCGGGGGGCGCGGCGGCGGTGATGGCCTTGTACATGTCCTCGAGCTCCTCCTTCGTGCACGGCACGCTCACCCCGCCGTGCAGGCAGTCGCCGAGGCACTTGGCCACGTCCTTGGCGCTGAATTTGTACGCCTTCACGGCGCGCTCCAGCTCGATGACCTTCTTCGCCGACAGCGCGAGGGCGTTCGCGTGCTCCTTGTTGCGCGTCTCCGAGAGGGTCCTTGGTTTTTGTTGTTGGTTAATAGTATCGTGGTGCCACATGTGCGGTGATTTATTTAACCAAAAACAAAAGCACTGGCGAGGGGTCAGACTTACGCGCGCCGGTCGAGGCTGTAGATGGTGTTCTCCTTGTCGGGGTTCAGGGGTCCCTCCGCCGTCGCCAGCAGCTCGTTCGCGCGCTGCGACGTGAGCAGCTGCCGCCGCAGGTCGTCGATCTCCTCGGCCTGGATGCGCGCCTGCGACTCGAGCTCCATGATGCGCCGCTGCTCCGCCGTGGCCTTGATTGGCAACAAACAAACCATGTGAGAGATCAGAAAAGGGAAGAAGGTGGGCAAGACATTTCTGTTTGCTGCATGCTTTCTGGTTCTTCTCTCGTGTCATCGAACTTACGTTAGGGCCGTAGTCGATGTCGTAGAGTCCGATCCCACCGCGGGTCCTACGCGTCGGCACGAGTCGACTGCCACCTTCGCCGCCCTGCGCCGCCTCGTCGGCGCTGCTGCCGCTCTGCTCCGCGCTACCACTAACGCCGCCGCCGCCGCCGCCGCCGCCGCCGTCGGGGTCCTCGTCCATCGCGGCCGCCGCCGCGGCAACGACTCCTTGGCCATATGCTTCCGCCCCCTCCTCCGCCTCCTCGGCCGCCACTTTAGAGGCCTCCTCCCAGCAGCTCAAGAGGAAGTCCTCCAGCTCCCGCCGCGTCACCGAATCGCTACTGTCGGTGTCCTGTAGACAAATCAATCAATCAATCAATCAGTCATCATCATTTTGGAATAAGTGAATAAGTGAATAAGTGGTGGTGATGATGATGATTTAGCAAGATGCGGTCGTGGCGACGACAGCGCTCAATACACGAACCACCATGGCGTCCTCACCATGTTGCCGAAGGCGCCCTCGAAGGCGCGCGCTTGGTCCCGCGGATCCTGGCCGCTACTCATCACATCGAGGCCGAGCGCCGCCGCGAGTTTAGACTGCAGGGCGCCGCTGCTGTGGCGCACGCCGAGGGTGAGCTCGATGCGCGACAAGCGGTCGGCGGAAGACCGCTCGCACGAGTCGAAAACCTCGTTTGCAAGCGCCACCACGTCCGGCTCATCCAACTCGTTTGGGTGACTTACGAGAGCCATCCTGAAACTTAAACCGCCTTTGTTTTTGATTCTCACTAAAAAAAAAGAAAAGATATCATTAATAAATAGTAGTAAAAACTTCTAGTACGTAGTAGGATTTTAATAGGAAATAAACCCAAAATGATAAAATCTTCTTTTTTTAATAATCTTTTTCTCCGCAGATTATTGAAGTTTCGTAAGAGCCTCACTCTCGATCGTACTTTGCCGAAGTGTCACCAAGCCACCTTCCTTTCCACACACACCATGGAGGGCCCGGGAGACGATTCCCTTTTTGAGGCTCTTTTCTTTCCGGAGGACATGTTCGGAGGCGACGACGCCGTGCTGACGCCTTCAGCCCTTCTTCAGAGCAAGGAGATGGCGCCGGTGGGCAGCTGGCCGACCGAAGCGGTGGAGAACCCGGTTTATCAGAAGAAAGGTCCTCAGTATAAGAGCGGGTCGAGTGGCTCTGCAGTACCCGACAAGAAGCGCCCCCGAACAAGCCTGGAAGTCGGTGCCCAAAGCGAGAACAGCAGCAGTGAAGGATGCTCTGGCGTGCAGCAGGGGTATAAGAGCGCCGGGTCGTATAGTACTGACGAGGGGCCAATGGGTAATGACGTCGACCGCAGCGGAAGCAATCCCAACAGCACCACCTCTGAGGACGAGAAGCTTGAGCATCGCAAAGAGCGGAATCGTCGCCATGCCCGAGAAACCCGCCGTCGCAAGAAGGAGTACGTGGAGGAACTGAAGAGTGAACTCGATTCGTTACGCACGGAGAAAGCAGTTCTCGAGACTCGCATGCGTGACACTCAGACGATGCGCGCGGAGCTGCATGAAGCCTGGCTGCAGGCCCTGGAGAAGGTCCTCGCGCTATGGGCGTCCGCAGAATCCGATTCGCACCCGTGGCTCGAGCTGCTGGACGACGAGGCTGTGATGGTCCACCCCATCACACCATATCGTTCCTACCGCCAGGCCGATGTGATCGAAAATCGCATTGTTCTCATGGGTGTAAGCGACATCATGGCCGATGCAGCATCTCTGCAGGTCGCTCTCTGCGCCCTTGGCGCCAAGGGCGTGCACGGTTCTGCGCCTGCTGCGGCGTCGCGCGGTTCTGCCAGGGTCCAGCTGCGCTTCAATATATCCCGCGAAGAAATGCACTTTGGTTCGGATGGCCTCATGTGTCCTTTTGAAATGACGACACTGAATCTCACCTCGTTCGGCCTGCGCTGCGAGGTCGCGAAGCGTGGCTGCCTGCGTGCGACATTCAGGGGCAGCAGGTTCCGAGATACCGGGAACCAAAAATCTATCAATGATCCTTTGATGGCCTCAATGTCGAGCGCGGGCTACGACGTTCCACCGAAGCTTATGCAGTTGGAGATGTACTACGACCCCATATCGGTTTGGCGTCAGATGCAATCTGCACGCGGCATCCATCCTACTGCCGAGCCCGTGGACGGCACGAGTGCCGATGGCGCTACTGGAGACATTCGCTTGAATGCAGCATCAAAAGTGGCAGGCAAGGGAGATCTGAAAGTACCGTCACAGCCGCCACCGCCACCGGCTGTCCTTTCGATCGTGCCACCGGACCGTCACACTGCCGTGTTTCCATCTTCCAAGCCCGTGATAACACCGAATACGCTGCAACAGGCAATGAAGCCGTCGCACGAGGCACGTGTCATTACGGAGGCCACTCGGCCGTTCCGGATCACCTACGTGAACGAAGCGTGGACACAGCTATGTGGTTTCAGCCCCGAGGAAGCTTGTGGGCGCACGTTGCGAATGCTACAAGGTGAAGACACAGACATTTCAACTGTGAACGACCTCGTCAAGGACTGCGTGGAGCAGAAAGCTACGTCGATGGAAGTCAACAACTATGACAAGCAGGGGCGTAAATTCCGAAACTTCTTGCAGGTTTACCCATTGAGCGATACCTGCAACTCCGCCGGGGAAACATCGCACCTCCTCGGGGTGCTTACGCCGCTTTCTGGGGCGTGCCATTGAAAGGAAGGTACCTCCCACTCGTATATGTATCTATGTATCCTCATAGCCCAGAGCTTCTCCTCCACTGCATGCTACTACTACTACCGCATCGAGGAGGGTGGAATGAGGAAATCCGCTTGGTGAACCACCCATTTAGACTTCGCTCGTGGACTTTTCTGGGCCTAAATTTGGCCGGAAATAAGCGGAAATCGGAAATGGAGATGGGATTATGAATGAGGCCGTCCCTCGCAGTAGCCAAAAAACGAAGATCCGATTTTGATTTTCTGACAGATGTGTGAAAAATGAAAAAAATGAAAAGGGAATTTTTTGTGGTGTATATACACAACTTGATATAACTGCAAAAAGTCCTGTTACGAGGGGTGGGTGCTTGTGGTTTATTTTCGGAGATATCCGGATAGAGCGGTAACGGGGGGGGATTAGCGCGGAAAGGTTGTACAATGGCATTGTTTGGATTTGGTACGACAGAGCGACCAATTCGAGAGAGACCTCCCCCCTTTTCCACCACTCCACCTCAAAGATTTCCCCATCCCATTCCATTCCAACTCCGAGTTCCTCAAACTACGAAGAGGGAGACTGAAAACAAGAGAAAAATTCGAGATCAGGGGAACGTCCGAAGGTCTTCATCGCGTGAGCAGCACTCAACAGCAGCGGCTAACTGCAAAATAGCCAAAAATAAAAATAAAATAAATTAACTCCGCAGAGTTAAAAACAAAAAGTAGCTTTCTCGTGGTCTGAGATTTTATTTCTCTTTCTGGGGTATTCCAACACCCGGCCATACTCTACTGCGTCGATACCTTGCGGGGTATCAGAATCCATTGACCACCCATAGTCACCCATAGTCAAAAAGTAGCCACTTGAAGGGTGGTACAGCAGAGGTGTGCTTGTGCTTTGTTATGGGGTCCGGGCGATAGGCGTGTATGGCTTATATAACTGCAAAATGCAAACAAAAAAAAAGTAGGAGCACACACGCGCAAATACAAAACCCCCTGCCCCCCCGAGTTCCTGACTTCAGCAAAACAAAGCAAAAATCAATAAAAAGCTTCGATGCACCGCACCACGCGCACCACAGAAGTAGTAGCAAAATGGATGATACCAACAGAGATGAAGGGCCTGCCTGAGGTCAGCCTGAGAACCAAAAATCCCAAAACACGACGGCACAAAACCAAAAACTGGAAATATACCAAACGCCACCAAAGAAGCGCGACAATATCTAACAGCCAGAACCTCGTACATTTTTGGTTTTTGTGTATATAGCCAAAGCTTAAATTGAACGGCGGAGGAGCGCGGCGCTTTTTTTGTCTCGTCTCGGGGGTTTTGTTGGGGTACCCGTTGGGCGCCCTTTCCCTTTCCCTTCCTGCTTCCTGTCTTCTTCCCTGCCAGTCCCTCCTGCGTCCCTGACCCCCCACGCCTTTCGCCTTTAACTATATAAGCCTTGACTTGACCACACGCGCACCCCGACCCGCCCTTTCTCTCTATTTCGCTATTTTGCAGTTGTTCTTTCTTTTTTTTCTATTCTACTGAGAGGGCCCTGGGTACAGCTCCCATGCCCGCTGTGCCTGCGCCTGCTCTGCCAGCAGGGAGGCTCGCAAGCGGCGAAACACCAGGAAAGCTCGCACCAGGCCCTTGAAGGACGCGTTGCGGCGGCGCTTCACGTTTCTCAGGGCGCTGTCGTAGTGCTGGCCGTTGTGATCAGGTCGGGTGCGCGTGGTGCGGTGATCGGCGAGGAGCATCTCCAGCACCTCCCGCCGTTCGTAGAAAGCCGCGAGGACGAGTGGTACCACACCTTCGGGGCCCACGGCGTCCGGATCCACGGCCGTGTCCGCCAGTAGCAGCGCCACCACGGCGGTGTGGTTGTCCTGCGCCGCGTAACAAAGCGCCGTCCACCCTTCCCGGTCGGCCACGTTCCGATCCAGCCGTCTGCGCGGCTCGGCGAGGAGCAGCGCCACCACCTCCTCGTGGCCCTGCTGTGAGGACCAGATGAGTGCCGTGTAGCCGTAGTCGTTGGCGTGGTTTAGGTTCACGCGCTTGTCGGCCAGTAGAACCTTTACCACCGCGGTCTCCGCGTAGAGAGCGGCCAGGAGGATGCAGGTGCTGCCGTGCTCGCCGACCACATTCGGGTCGACGTTTGAATTGCGCAGCGCGGCGGCCACAATGACGGCATCGCCGTCTCTTGCCGCGGGAAGCAGCATCGCCTCGGTTGCCGTGGGCAGGAGATCGGGCGAGAGCGGTGGCGAGGCGGATTTCGGGCTCTCCGCAGAAAAGGCAAAGTCGTTAAAGATCGAGGACCGGACGGGGAGGAACGATGAAATGTCGGGGACGATGCCCCGCGCCGCGTCGTGCTCATAGACGTCCATCAGCCTCCTCCAGGCCTCCATCTCCGCGGCGCTCACCTTCTTGCCACAGGAGGAGCACCGCTGGGTCTCTCCAGCGCGTATATTGAGCGTCGTTCCGCAGAGGCACCTGACGGCTTTCATTTTGCGCGGAACCTTGGGCGGGTCTTCGATTGGCTTCGCTGCATCATCGTCATTATTATTTCCTTCTTCTTCTTCTTCTTCTTCTTCTGCAGTGCTACCGAGACTCTTCAATATTTCTTGGACGTCTTGCTCCACCCTGGCGGTCTCCACGCTCTGCTGAGCGGCTGCCCCCCCATTGCCAGATTTATGGCCCTCCCTCCGCTGGACACCTGGTTCCGTCTGGTGGGTCTTCTTCTGTGCGGGCCCGTGTCCCTGAAGTTCCTCCACCTGCTGCATCTCCTCGCTAGGCTGTTGCTTCGGCGCACCTGTCGTCGGTGTCCTTCGCCGCCGCGCGCGCCCTTTGAACGACATTTTTGGGGAGGGAGAGCCGCCCTGCCGCCCTCGGCGACGACGATTCTCTCCAGCGAGCGAGAGTGTGTGAGAGAGATTCGACCCTCTCCACGCCTGGATCTGGTGGCAGTTAATTTACGAGAGCTCTCTATTTTCTGGGGTGGTATCGCAGCAGATGGACGTCCTGGAGCTACGCATTAGACTCGCCATGGAGACGCACCCAGCTGAGCCACCACCGCCCCCAGTTGTTGACAATGAGCGCATCGCGTTGAGCGATCTCCAAGACATTTTCTTACGGCTCCTCCCCGTCGAGGCGAAGAAGCAACAAGAAACACCACCTCCGCATTGGAAGACGTGGGTTGGCCCCGCTAAAGACATTGGTGGCAACGGGATGGAGACTAACAGCGGAAAGAAACAAGGGCGTGGAAAGTTTCGCTCTGCATCCTCTGACCGAGTGCGCGACCAAGACGAAATCTGTGGCTGCTCACCGTATGAGCACGCCTTCAAACCTAACTGGGAGTGCCTCGGCCTTTTCGTTGGCGGTGGGCGAGACCAGGGGACCACTGCAACTGCTGGCAATAAAGGGGAAAAGGAAGCTCACTCTACGCCAGCGGCAAGGGAAGTAAAAAGAGAAGCAAGTGCCGGGGATGTGCTTGAGAAGTCGGCAGCAGAGGAAGAGGAAGTAGATTCATCATTCGTCAGCGCGTTAGATGCTGACCCCAAAGATGAAGAAATAGCTGAGGATCTGCAGCAGATGCTTGCCTTGTTCGATGATGATGGGGCTCTGATGGTAGCGCCGTCGCCGCCGCCGCCGCCGCCGCCACCAGAAAAACTCGGTTGGTGGGACCACGGACAAAAGACAGGAGTGGAAGAACATATGGAACAGCAAGAAGCGGAGGACGAAGATAACGACACGCAAGCGGAAAATATAGCTGCTGCACGCTCCCGAAGACGAGAGGCGAGTTGGCGTGGGTGGGTCCCGCTTGACGCTTGACGATAACTGATTTTTTACCAGGTGTGCTCGTGTGGCTTATAAGCGCTTATATGACTGCAAAATGCTTACCCAAAGCAAAAAAAAAAAGGAGCAGCTGCGTGTGGCGTGTGGCCTGTAATAAAAACTTTTTTGGGCTTTTTGTAGTTTTTATAGTTTATAAGCGTATAAAATATAAGCCACACGCGCCCGCGCTCGACCCCACAAATAAGCTTTAATATCTACAAATTTACAATGCTGCTGCCGGGGTGTGGTTGTGCTATTTGTGGTGCTACTGACCTCTTCAGAAAACTTCAAAATAAGAACACCCTCTTAGGGCGCATGGGCATATGTCACGGATTAACATATCCACTGACTTCCTCAAGAAGTCAGCCACCAGCTATACCCGTTCCTCGACGGTACTAATCTGCGGCTGCGTGGTCGATGGCTGTTGCTCGTAGCGGTAGACCCTGGACCCACACTTCGTGCACTCGCATGAGAGCCATTTTGGTGATTTCCGGGCATCCGTGGAGCGACAGGCGCTCGAGCCTGTACATGGTTTCGTTCCGAGATACGAGAGCCGAGCAAGCGCATTATGATTGATTGATTGATTGATTGATTGATTGATTGATTGGACACATTCCAAGAGATAGAGAGGAGGCACTACTTACCCGGGGCATGACTGGACCAGGACATCCACGGTGCCATCGGTCAAGAGGCGGAGAAAGGCGGCGTCGAGCTCCCGCAGCAGGGGGCAGGCGCGGGCCACGGCCTGGAGTCCGGCGTCGCTCACGCGGTCATCCATGTGGAGATCGAGCACGGTCAAACCGCCTCCGCGTCCACCGCCGCCGCGCACGAACCCTGCGCCAGATGCTCCACCGCCATCGGCGCGACTGCGCGTGTCGTCGTTTCGCGCGGCGAGTCCCTCCGCAACGGCGAAGAGCGCCGCGTCTCCGATGCGGAGGCAGCACGCCAGGCGCAGCTCCTCGAGGGCGTTGCACTCCTCGGCAAAGCGCACCACCACGGCATCGGTCACGTGTTCTAGGTAGGAGAGGTTGAGGCGCCGCAGCAGCGGCAGCTGCGGCGGCAGGCGCAGCAACGCGGAGGTGGAGACCACCGGCGACGGCACGAGCTTGAAGCTGATGTCGAGCTCCGTGAGGCGGGGGTGGGCGCCCACGAGCTGCAGCAGCGCCGCATCGTTGAGCGTGTGGCAGTCGGACAGTCGCGCCGAGCGCAGCTGGCCGCGGCCTTGATTCGTTGAATTAATTTTTGAAAGTCGGGAGCGATGAGGGTCATCATGCCATGAAGACAAGCAGAGCGCATTGATCGCACAGTCCAAAAAGCAGTGTAGTCGAAGCCGAAATGGCCACGATGGAGAGAAAAGTTGCAAGGCTCTTTTTGATGAAGGTACCTTGGGCCGCAGAGCGTTCGAGGTGGGCCGTCAACTCGCCGAGCACCACGCGGTCGCAGCCGCTCACATCCAGCGCCTCCAGCCACGCGCCGCTCGCTGCGACGACGCCGCCCAGCCCCGCGGCTGTGATTCGCGGGCAGGCACCCACGTCCAGGCGTCGCACGGCGCGTCCAAATTTGGCCGCGCCCGCCGCCAGCAGCAGCAGACACTCGTCGTCCACCTGCTCGCAGTAGGCCAAAGCCGCGTCTTCGAGAAAGAAGCTGCCTCCTGCCGTGGTGGCAGCGGTGGCGTTACTGGCAACAGCGGTGGCGGCACTACCACCGGCACCGGTGCTGTTTATAATCGACAGGGTCGAGTGAGGGATACTCGTCGACGATGGCAGCGCGGCGCGGAAGCTCTCGACGGTAACGGCCGTGGCGTAACCCGCGTGGAGCGTCCGCAGCTTAGGGCATGCCGCGGCGAGGGCGCCGAGCGCGGCGGGGGCACAGATGCCGTCGTACTTGCATGACGTAACGTCGAGGGCTTTCACCGGTGGGCGGCGCCATTTTTGCAATTTGTGGTAATGGGGAAACGATAGGCACGAGGAACGCACGAGTCAGTTGAAATAAATCGAGGGTCGGTCAGTCGGTCGGTCAGTCGGTCAGTCGCTCGCTCGCTCGCTCGCTCGCTCCCCATCCCACAAGCAGCTTCTTAATCGCACTCACCGCGGAGCGCCGCGCGGCACGGGCTCTTAGAAATGGCCACGAGCGTGGCATCCGAAACGCGCTCGCAGTGTGCCACGCAGAGCGCCGCGAGGTTCGGGCAGTTGGGCAGCACTATCTTCGCGAGCGTTGCGTCGCCAACGTCTGAGTGCGCCAGCAAGAGCGCGCGCAGTGACGGCCCCATGGACGGTGCCAGGCCGTCGCGCAGCTGCCGCCGCCGATCGCAGTGCCACTCGTCGTCGTCGCTACCGTCGGTGCTCTCATCGTTGTTGTCGCTGTTGTTGCTGTGTTCGTCGTCGCTATCGCTTTTGTCATCGTCGTCGTCGTCGTCGTCGTTGTCGTCGCTATCGTCGTCATCATCGCTTTGCGTGTAGTAGACGATGCCTCCCGTTGCAGGCCGCCGCTTCACCGTCAGCGGCGGCATTGACCGCAGGCATGCGACCCTTCGGATCGCTCGGGAGAGGCGATGTTCGGGCAGCGCCAGCTGCAGCAGCCCGCCCTCGTCCACGCTCCGCCGCAGGAAGCGACTCACGGCGCGCAGCCGCGCAGCCGCCGCAAAACCCTGGGTCATTGCGCGCTGCGTAAGGGGCGAGGACGGCGAGAATGCGTCTTGCCAGCGGCGCGGACAGGGCGCGAGGTACTCCAGGAGGCACCCGATTACGGCGTCGGATAGGAGGGAGAAGAGTCCCGAGGAGCGGAGCTCCTCGTCGTCCGCATTTTCCTGCGAGTCCAGGCCATCGCTACTCAGAGCACCCTCGTTGGCGGCATCGTCAACCTCGCCGCAGATAATCTCCGCCAATCCTTCTCCAGTGCCCTCGCTGTCGGCATCCTCGCCGCAGATATTTTCTCCCTCCTCTTCTCCACTGCCTGCGCTCACGCAGGGAACGTTTTCGTCGGCGACGACACTATTTTCAATGGCGGCCGCCAAAATTTTGGCCGCAATGGCAGCATCCAAGCTTTCGTCCGTCACCTCATTTCCACTAGAATTGCTCTCTGGCTCCTGTTGTTCTTCTGGTTCGGAGTCGGAATCATCCGAGACCGCCACGGCATTCAACTCTTCCCAAAGCTCGTCGCTGTCGCTGTCGTATGACGATGAGCCAGACGACGACGATGTGCATCTGCCGTCATCGTCGCTGGAATCGTATGAATAGTCGCTCTCCTCACCACTCCAGGCGTCGTACCGAGTGATGGCTTCGTTATTGATTTTTAAGAGCGTCTCAGCGGCGACCTGAGCGAATGAGAGGCTTGTACGGGACGAAGAAAGTTCGGCCATTGAGAGGCACCAAGCGCCGGTTTCGGACTTGGCAGCAACGTGGGGAGCGGCGACGGGGGCGGCGATGGGCTGGCTGTGGGCGCTGGCGGACTATGAAAAAGTGGAAAGTGAATTTCGGGCCCCTCAGCGCCGCATGGCTCAACAACACAGATTTCTAAGAGTCAACCTCAAAAAACTAGGGATCAAGTTCCTTATCAAAATCCATTGACCCCAATCCCGGTGTGCGCGCGCTTCTGCTGTGCTTCTAAAGTCAGTCAGTCAGCCCAAAGTCACTTGGACTCCCCTTCACGGCGGAGCTACTTCTGGCTGTCCAACAACCAAAACAAACCCGACCGAGCGGGCGGAGCCCTCCAGCTTCGAACTCCGGCATCAGCTGGATTCGGGTACGCCGGGGGGGGGTGGCTAGGGATCTCGTGATGATGGAGAGACGCAGGGGGGGGGGGGGCGTAGCGACGCAGGGGAAACAGAGAGAGATCCACCGGGTGCCACCGCGCATGCCGGTCCGACAAAAAGGGGTCCATACTGTTCCTGAGCCAATCTAAGCATAAAATGTAAAAAAATGCCATTTTTCTGGGGGTAGAAGCACAGCACCGGCACCGACGCCGCTGCCCACGCCCGCACCAACTCCGGAGCCATCGCCGCTACCCACGCCGGCACCGACGCCGCTGCCAACGCCAGCACCATCTCCGGAGCCATCGCCGCTGCCCACACCGGCACCGACGCCGCTGCCCACGCCCGCACCAACTCCGGAGCCATCGCCATTGCCCACGCCCGCACCGACGCCGCTGCCAACGCCAGCACCATCTCCGGAGCCCTCGCCGTCGCCCACACCGGCACCGACGCCGCTGCCCACGCCCGCACCATCTCCGGAGCCCGCGCCACTGCCCACACCGGCACCAACGCCGCTGCCCACGCCCGCACCAGCTCCGGAGCCCTCGCCGCTGCCAACGCCGGCACCAACTCCGGAGCCATCGCCGCTGCCCACGCCGGCACCGACGCCGTTGCCAACGCCAGCACCAACTCTGGAGCCATCGCCGCTGCCCACACCGGCACCGACGCCGCTGCCCACGCCCGCACCATCTCCGGAGCCATCGCCGCTGCCCACGCCGGCACCGACGCCGCTGCCAACGCCAGCACCATCTCCGGAGCCCTCGCCAGTGCCTACCCTGGCACCAACGCCGCTGCCCACGCCCGCACCATCTCCAGAGCCCTCGCCATTGCCCACCCCGGCACCGACTCCGCTGCCCACACCCGCACCATCACCGGAGCCGTCGCCATCGCCTTCGTAAGTGTGATGTCGATCGATAGTAGTTCTTGTAATAATTCGCCGTCTACCGTTCAATGCATGTCTGCTCTGCTCTTTCTACGCATACAATGGCATGATCGATTGATCGCGATTCCTGCTCTTTCTTTATCTGATATAATATTCGCCGCGTGTCCTTTCTTTCTCACTCACTCACTCAATCTACACCAGACCTCTGCCCACGCCCGCACCATCTCCGGAGCCATCGCCAGTGCCCACACCGGCACCGACGCCGCTGCCCACGCCCGCACCATCTCCGGAGCCCTCGCCAGTGCCCACACCGGCACCGACGCCGCTGCCCACGCCCGCACCATCTCCGGAGCCCTCGCCAGTGCCCACACCGGCGCCGACGGCGCTGCCGACGCCCGCACCATCTCCGGAGCCCTCGCCAGTGCCTACACCGGCACCGACTCCGCTGCCCACGCCCGCACCATCTCCGGAGCCCTCGCCAGTGCCCACACCGGCGCCGACGGCGCTGCCGACGCCCGCACCATCTCCGGAGCCATCGCCGCTGCCCACACCGGCGCCGACGCCACTGCCGACGCCCGCACCATCTCCGGAGCCCTCGCCGCTGCCAACGCCGGCACCAACTCTGGAGCCATCGCCGCTGCCCACGCCGGCACCGACGCCGCTGCCGACGCCAGCACCATCTCCGGAGCCCTCGCCAGTGCCTACCCTGGCACCAACGCCGCTGCCCACGCCCGCACCATCTCCAGAGCCCTCGCCATTTGCATCAAAGGTAGTTATCATAACAACAACGCCCACGTGGTCTTCATCGAAGGGTATGTTCTCGGCAACAACGCGATGCACACCAGTGCCACTGACACTCTCCTCGGCGACCACGAAGATGCCATCAGCCGTTGCAATGGCGTCCAATCCCGTAGCAAACCAGGTGTCTCCGATGACGTTGAGCTTTGTGCCAATTTCATAACCAACTTCGACGCCTGAGGAGGGAGCAGGTAAAGAGTTTGCGGTGTACACCAGCGTCTCGAGAGAAAATGGCGCCGATATGAACGAAAAGTTTGCTACGAAGCGATACTTGTTGGCGATGACATTCATGAGATATGATATGTCGACACCGTCGCTGTCGCCATCGAGGTCAGGATCCATTGCACTCAGCTGTGAGTTGGTCAACGACGATTCTTCTACCGAGCCTGCGATGAAGTACTGAAGGAACTGCACATCCTCAACGTCACACGCGCAGTCCGCATTCGTGTCACCAAGGATGCTCGAGCACCCACCGTCATTGAGCAAGCGCCGCCTCCGTCGCCCGGTCCAGCGATCTTCGTGCTGTGCCGCCGCCGCCGCCGCCGCCGCCGCCCGCCGCAGCTTCTCTGCGGTGATGGCCGACGAAGTTCCAGATGAGAGCCGACGATCCGACGACTCGATGACGAGGACGTTCGCCCCGGCAAATATCGCAGCGTCC
>Ga0099799_10308_pt1 | contig 13632 bp, 10 predicted proteins | sample Uncmet6_SortLC_1_FD_89033 | JGI IMG/M metagenome (GOLD analysis project Ga0099799, IMG submission 89033) | Marine eukaryotic communities from CALCOFI LINE 67, Pacific Ocean - CN11_C50_N6_SortLC_1 | ecosystem: Environmental > Aquatic > Marine > Oceanic | place: Pacific Ocean: Monterey Bay...
TCGTAGCTAGTAGCTAGTACGCTTTGCGCATTATGCATCCTACGAGGTACCTGCAAGTATTAGAGTAGTATGCATACATACTACTCTACTCCTACTAGCTAGAGTATGCATACGACTCGTACAGTAAATAATAATATGCATACGCTCGACGCGGGGCGCATTATTTAATCGGGGTAGGGGGTTCAGATTGAGGAAAGCCGGCCAAGCATTTCTTGGCGCCCCGACGGAGTCACGTCCGGTACGTAGACGTGCGCGATAGCGCTAATCAACCATCAGGTCGAAAATTCCTACTTGCAGGGTAGGGTCCCTCACCCCTCGGCGCACCCAGTCCAGCCGCTCCCCCCCCCCCCCCCCCCCCCCCCCCCCCCCCCCCTCCCCCCATCGAAGGCGCACGAGCTCTCTTCTCTTCCCTAAATTATCCCTGCCGGTCCCGACCCATGGCTCGTCCCTCCCCCGTCGAGGAAAGCGTCCTCCTTCGGGACGGAACGCGGATTCGGGTGACCGAGGAGGTCCTGCAGGACGGGAGGCGCCGCGTCACCAGGGAGGTAGTCGACGCGTCGGGCGGCGCCCCGAGCCAGAATGAGGTCGTCCTGCGGCAGGCGCAGGACGGCGACGACGCCGGCCCCGGCCCCGGCCCGTCCCGCTTCTTACCCGGGCGGGGCGGCTCCCGTCCGCTTCCGCACCCCGAGGAGTACTCGGTATCGGACACCTCGGGGTGGATGTCTCAGGACGACACGATGGAAAGCTCGGGGGGGTCCACGCCGGGCTGGGACAGCCCTCGCGACCCTCGAACGGACCTCCCTCCGTGGAGCGATCCCAGCCGATCGAGCATTGGGGCCTTCGGCGAGGGCGCGAGTGACTACTCGTCCTTGCCAGACCATGGCGGGCCAGACCATGGCGGGCCAGACCATGGGGAAGCTGATCCAGGCACGCATCGAGCAAGCCATCGAGAAATGGCCCATTTCCCACTGGGGCCGAGAGAGGGGAGGGCAGGCCGCGAGGCGCCTCCCCGCCGAAAAATGGCAGAAGGTCCCGAGCAGAAACGTCCCGCGGCCTGGCCCTCCTCCAATAGAGCTCCCCTGCAAGTCAACCGCTGGGGGTACTCGGGAGTGGGATCGCTCCTTGCGGCGGCCTGGCGGCCGTTCTCCCCCCTCCCTCCAACCGGGAAGGGCGGGGACGGGTCGGCCGGAGGGAGAGGGACCGCTCAGTCGGCGGCGGCGGCATCTCTTCACTGTCAAAAGGCAGAACCAGAGCCCAGTCCTTCGAAGGACGTTCCTGCGTCTTCGCCCTTCACCTACATTATTGCAAATGCCCAGCAAGTTCTCGCAGACCTTCGAAAGGGACGAAAGGCGAAACATCTTAGGACCAATCCAGATCTCGAGAACCAGAAAGATCCAGGTAATAGCAAACATAATAGCAACAAAGCGGCAGGCCAAAGAGAAAGAAAGCCCCCCATAAATAACTGGAAACGGAGAGAACTTCTGGTGTGCCTTCTTCTGATTGGTGCCATCCTGGGCTTCATCATCATGTGCTTTCTTCCCAAGCGATCTGAAAGGAGTCAGATGACGGGTGGGACTCCAACCGAAGCACTTCTCCAGCCAACATCTCCTCTCACGTTTGCTCCATCAATTCAGCCATTCCATTTAGCCCATTATCCTACCCCATCGCCAGCTGAAGATGATTGTGGTGAGCTCGCGTGCGAGTGGAGCCAGTACGGCAACGAACTTGTCGGCGCTAATTTTGGCGATGCCACCGGTACGTCGACCGCCCTCTCTGCTGATGGAACAGTTGTGGCCGTTGGCGGTATTGGCACCTTCGCTAGCGGTGGCACGGTGCGAATTTATGTGCAGAGAAGTTCGTCCTGGATTCAGAAGGGCCAAACCATCGAAGGTTTAAACGAGTATGACCGTTTCGGACTCTCCGTTGCCCTATCAAGTGACGGTAATGTTGTTGCCATAGGAGGAGATGGTTGGGACGGCAACGGGGTAAACAAAGGGGTTGTAAGAGTTTTCAGTTACGATTCCAAGAGATCGAAATGGGTTCAACGTGGTGACCACCTTCACGGAGACATCTCGTTTGATAGAGCTGGCTGGTCTGTCAGCCTATCTTCATCCGGAGATGTTCTTGCCTTTGGAGCTACGGGTTCGCCGTCCGGTTATGTTCGTATGTTTCTCTGGACTGGGCTGAAATGGGACCAGCTTGGTGACGAAATTGCGATCAGTGACGGCTCGGGACTTGTCATTTCTCTATCTTCGCTTGGGAATGTGGTTGCCATAGGTTCCATGAAAGGACCATCCGCCAGTGTCTTCGAGCTGAGCAACAACATGTCATGGAAACTTCGTGGGGACAGGCTTATAGGACGCAGCCGCTCAAGCTTTGGAGCTTCATTGGAGCTTTCGAGTGATGGGAATGTCCTCGCTGTTGGAGCGCCAAATGACGGATCAATTGGTATTAATAATGGATTCGTAGGCATTTACTTTTGGAATGGGAGGACTTGGACGCATCGTGGGTCCATTTATGGACGATATAGCTCGGACTATGCCGGAAGCGCTCTTGCCTTCGACTCGCGAGGAGAAACTATTGCAGTCGGATCGCCCGGACGGGGCGAAACCACGGTCTACAGATGGAACGGTGAGCGAGAATGGGTTGAGAGTAAATCATTTGCCTCCTGTATCACAATGATTAATACAGAAAGCCGTCCGATATACTCAGTCGCCATGTCTTTGAGTGGAAAAGTAGTAGCAGTAGGATGTGCTAATGATGGTGATGCTGGGAAGGTTAGTGTGTATAATTTTGATGTCAAGAATGCAAATACCGGAGAAAATAATCCAGTGACGGCACCAGTTAGACAGACCATCGCACCGTCACTATCCCCGGTATCTCGCAGTCCAACCGCAAAAGCTAAAGGCAACGAATGGAATAAAGTCGGAAGAGCCATAAATGGTGAGGACTTCCGAGAACATGCAGGAACATCTACTGCACTATCATCGGATGGAAAAACTCTGGCAGTTGGCGCCACGATGGATACTTTTGACCTCGGCACAGTACGAGTATACATTCTTAGAGGAGGAGTATGGACCCAGATTGGACAGACTCTTGTTGGCGAGAATGCCGGCACTCGATTTGGTTTAGCTGTAGCGCTTTCTGGAGACGGACGTACTGTTGTTGTCGGAAGTGACAGAGGGAGCAACGGTTCTCTCCGTATCTTTGTTTATAATAGTTCATCCTCATTATGGGTTCAGCGTGGCTCTGCTCTCGGGAGGAGCGTACTAGCGGAGCAAGCTGGCTGGTCGATTAGCATGTCCCTGGCAGGGGATGTTGTTGCCTTTGGAGCACCAGGATCTTCAATTGGATACACCAGCGTGTTTACTTGGAAGGGAGACGACTGGACTAGGAAGGGACAGGATGTGTCCCTTGGAGATCGTTCTGGACACTCTGTTGATCTCAGCGGTGACGGCAAGGTTCTCGCTGTCGGAGCTCTTGAAGGGTCCTACGTGAAGGTCTATCACTACTCGGGAAACAACTGGAGGGAAAGAGGTAATTCAATTCGTGGCGAGGAAACAAGCCTCTTTGGGGCGTCCATCAGCTTGTCGCACACAGGCAATGTGATTGCGATTGGAGCTCCGCATGATCTGACGAAAGGAGCAAATGCTGGAATGGCAAAAGTATTCAGCTGGACAGGTGATTCATGGGTTCAACGAGGAGACAGCTTTTACGGACTTTCAAGCTTCCACTACTTTGGACAGAGTGTTGATATCTCGAATTCTGGGACAGTCGTTGCGATTGGAACTCCAGGGCCAAGATGGGGAAACATTCCATCATCTGTGAGCATTTTTGATTGGGATAGTAGCGATGGTACGTGGTCACTGCGAGGAGCTACAGTTCTGACAGATCCTTCCCCGTACGGCACAACTATGTCCGAGTTCCCAACGTTTAGCATGTCACTAGCTCCAAATGGGAATGACATAGCCATCGGAAGCCCGTTTAATAACGACGAAGGAAGAGGAACTGGGAAAGTAATGGTATATAGGTGGAAGGACTAATAAAAACGAATATTCCTAGAGGTTACTGCAGAGTGGAAAGTTCTGACGCAGGTGAATCTCTTTCTTCTCCACTCGGCGGTTCTAATCTACCCCCCTCCCCTTCTGCTTCGTCTTCAAATTGTCCCAATGGCCCATGTTGAGGAGCTTCCTCCCTCAATCCACCCCCAGCTGGCCAGAAGCATGCATATCCCATCTGCGACACACCAGCAGGTCTTGAACTTCGACCCGGAAGCGCTGTTGCGAAAGACGACCGAGGCGGAGGTGCCCCTACGCGCTTGACGAGATTTTCAATATTCGCCATCAACTTGAATGGCTCGATTGGTACAACCGCATTGACTGCACTTTTGCACGCCCATTGCGGAAGTCCTCCGCCAGGGTCAGCATGCGCGAGGAGACAAAACCTCGTCTTATTTGGATCGTCGGGATCCCTCGAGATAATATTTGCACCACGGATGGCATATGCGCGACATACCTTCCCCCCCTTGTCATCATGAACAGCTGGTGCATCGTCATGTTCAACTGCTTGATTCACAATGATCAGTGACCCATCTCTTCTCCAGCGATGATGACAAAATGTGACGAAATCTCTTGGCTTCACAAAAAGGATTTGGGGGCATTGGCTCCATGTAATTTTTGAATGCGGCGTGATTTCTTCGAGGTCGCGATGGGCGCACACGAGCTCATTGTAATCAGGCATGTATTCCTCCCGGGACAGAAAGTCGCAAACGTGGTCAATTGGCGCATCGACCGTGGCAACAACCTTGATGCATGGATATTCTTTGCTCCCATCATCTTGCCTGGCGTGCTCTTCTCTCGAGTCGCCCATCCACATCATCCAGCACCTTATCCTCCCCTCAGGGTTAAATTTTTGCTTCACAACTCTATTGCACTTTACCTCCTTCCAGGCGCCTCCCTCAGCTTCCTCGTCCCCTTCTCCGTTCTCCGAAAACAGACGGTCAGCCCAATTTTCTACATCCCGCCCCATCTTTTCAAACATTTTGTTCCTCTTCCTTCTCGCCATGAGGCCGCTGATACCTTGTTGGTTCGATATTTGAATGCCCTCATCATCTTCAGCTTCCGAGCCTTGATTTGAAAGCAAGTCACCTTCTTCATCTTCAAAATCCTCCTCATCTTCAACTCCTTCCCCCGTCCAAATCTGCTGCTTCATTAGCCGCATCTCTTCCCTTAAAGCAAATATTTCTTCCCTCATTTCGCGCAACTCGAGCAGAGTCTCCCCCATGATTTCTGTCAGAGCAGCGCTATTCTTACGTAGTGGTGGGCGCCCACTCTTCGCCACACCCGATCGGAAAGACTTCACAGCAGGTGCTTTAGATGCGGATGGGGATAGAGATGGAACTTCACCATTCTCCCTAGGCGGCGGCAAGCCCATCATGTCCTCCCGAATGCCGTAATAGAAGCCAGAATTGTTATACCTCCGACCGGAGGCTGAGCGTTTTTCCACTGGAATTATTTTCGTTTTGACCTTTACAGATGCCAACGAAGTTGCGCAATGCCCATTTTTTGATGACGGGACGTGTGAGTGGACCGACGCCAGTCGAACTGCCGTGATGGATCGCGACATAAAGGTGGGACGAGAAGGGAGCGATCTTGCTTTTTCTGCGGTCGAAGACCAAGGCAAGCCAGACGCCACAAGCACGACGAGGACGAATGAAAGGAACATTATTTTCCTCTCTCGAAAACGCAGCATCTTTGTTCGGCCATGTCAATGGCGGAGATTCCTTTTTCCAAAAATTGTGATGTTTGTTGTCTGTTACGTCAGTTGTCTGCTATGTGTACTACGACTCGTATGTTTACTACGACTCGTATGCATACTACGCTCTCTCTAGAGTATGCATAGTGTGCATACTAGAAGTAGTGTGCCATACTATGCAACGTCATGTGACTCGGGGGGGGGTGAGGGGCCTCTGGAACATGTCCATCCGGTCGGTCCGTCTTATTACGAGCTGCTACTAGCTATTAGTCGTACTACTAGTAGTATGCATTATATACTCTACGAGCTAGTAATATACTAGGACTCGTATATTATATAATATTAATACTATAGTACGAGCTCGTAAATGCGTGCTAGCTAGAGTACAGGAGGTAGGGATATTACTCTAAGAGTAGTACGAGCTCGTACTGTACTATCCATAGCTATTATGCATAATATGGATAGAAGTATGCATACTAGTCTCTTGCTAGCTGAGCAAGTTCTCCTCTCTCTTACCTCTTCCCCTAGACTAAAGATCAACTTCTTCAACTAATCTTGTTTTACAATTCATCCATGCTGAATATTCTTATGGAAATTTATGCAATTTGTCGACCTTCATCCAAGAATGCACCATGTATAATCTTACACGTGAAAGACCTTTGACTTTGTCTTTCTGAATGCTCCACCCTGCGTCCACAGCATACACACGATGACGTTGCAAGAGCTCATCATACCGCACAAAAGCTGGCTTGGCAGAGTCCCAGTTGGATAACTATGGACTAAAATCCCCCCGCATCGCTTTCATTTTGCTCTACCACTACGCCCCCGCTCCTTCCAGAAGAAGCATCTTCATCTGCTGTCGTCATAGAGGATCCAACACAAGCAGGACCTGCCTTCATCAAGGACCGTCCGCGCCTTGTCCTCATTTCTTTTCTCAGAGTGGAGAGCTCTACCTTTGTCTCACGAAGTTCTCTTGCAAACTCGTCCGCCTCGCTCACAGCTTCATTCAGAGCATAGGGACCTCGGATCCGATTGGCGAAAGAGAGCGAGAACGCTAGGCTCAGAGGGTTGTTCCCTCTGCCATTTTCCAGGTCAGTCCATCTCACTGCAGCTGCCGAGGTGGCGATTGCTAGTAGCGAAATGAGAAAAAGAGCTGGTCGCATGGGAGAACCGATGCGGCTCGGAGGAAGTCGAAAGGGTGGAATGGGAGAAAATAAAAATCATTTTCTTCTTTTTTAGGGGGTTTCTGCCGTCTGCCGTCTGCTTCTAGAGTTTCTGGCTTGCTCCAGGCTGTACAGAGTTCGTCAAATGATCACACTAAGAATTACTCACCGCACATGTCGCTAGTTGAGAGTTTTCGGTCACAAGACTCTGCCCTTTTCGTGAGTAGGGATTACTAGGGTTGGGGTTCACACACAGCTGCTGGCTGGGAGGAACAAGCTTGTCTCAGGATCTCATGATGATACCGCCGCAGCTTCGAATAAATTTTCCAGCAACCACTAACAATTGTAATCTAGCTAGTGGCATGACGAGAGCAACTATCTTTTTGTTTGACCTCATCACCAATAAATAATAAATTAATAATGCACGGGGTACTGATGGGTGAGCCCCCCTCCGCCCCAACCACTTGCACAATCCTGTGGTCCACTCAGTCTGGCCGCGCAAAGGCATGCGCTCGTCGGACGGCGAGGCTCCTTCGGTCTCGCGGCGTAAGCATTTTCGGCAGGCCGAACGAGACCGATCCCTACGGTTGTGCTTTTGATACATTCGGCTCCTCCAACTTCCTCAGCTTCAGTGCTACCGTCGCCGACGCCGCCGACACGAGTGCCCGTCTCTCGCATCAACGTCAACTTCTTGTTGCTTTCGTCAGTACTACAGGAGACGCTGAGCAGTGCGATACGATCCGCAATACTTGGTTGGCCCTGCTTCGCAAGTCCCTCCCATCAACTACATTCTCCAACCTGCAATTTGCTCTCTTTGCCCTCGGCGATCGGGCTTACGGTCCCACGGCCTTTTGTGCTGCCGGTCGAAAGCTAGCAGCGCGCCTTGTTCAGCTTGGCGCTAGACCATATTGTGTCGTCGGATATGGCGACGATGGAACGCCGAACGGTGGTGTCTTTGCCGACCTGGACGAATGGCTGACCTCCGAGCTTCTTCCCACATTTGTCGACATAAGGAGGGCCCACGCTGCTGACACGAGTATCTATTTGCCTGAACCAGTATACCACGTCAAAGCACATATATGTAGCACTGTAGAGGAGGTAGAAGACGCCGACCATGAATTGCAGGGTGAAATGTATCGACAATCATACGACGACTACTTCGCCTCGCAGTGTCCAGCAACCGCCTATCGGTATGACGGCAAAGGTATAGAAAGTGACCCGCAAACACCCCCGAATCCCCCACTTCTTGGCCGTGTGACACAAAACGAAAGAATTACATCTGATGACTGGGTACAAGACACGAGGCACATTGCGATCCGTGTAGAAAAAGTATCGGGCAGAACACAGTCCCATATTTCTCCTTCCAGCTTACCGTACCACGCCGGTGACATCGCCACAATTCTACCCACGAATAGCACCGAATCTGTCGAGCGTTTTCTCAAAGTTCTGCCAAAGAAAATTGGGTCCATGGCTGACATGCATCTTCAGATTTCAGCTCTACCAGGACGACCAACTCCATGGCCGACGCATTGCACTCTTCGTGGCCTATTGACATTTTGTGCTGACATTAATTCTCTCCCGGAGAGGGAGGATCTGCGTGCTCTTGCCCCGTATTGCAATCAATTGCATCCCGCCGGTTCTGACCACCGCGATAAGTTGATATCTCTCAGCGAGACAAAGGAAGTAGCACTGTACGGAGATTACATTTTAAGAGAGAAGAGAAGCTGGATCGACGTATTATTTGACTTTGACTCGATCCGTCACGAAGGCGCTTCGCTTTCGTTGGAGCATCTTTTGATGCTATTGCCGCCCATCATGCCTCGTCACTTCTCCATCGCCAGCTCTCCTTCTAAATACTTACTGGAGAAAGGAACTAGGGCAGAAGAGTATTTTGCTCTGGAGCTTTGCGTTGCCGTTGTAAAAGGCATTTCTCCTCGCGGTCGTTCCTACGTTGGGCTGTGTTCTGGATTCTTGTCCCAATCGCAATTGTCAAATTCTGTCAGACTATGGGTTCGGCCAGGGTCGTTTGGAAGGCTACCGCTGACACCCACCTCCATCCCAACGAATGTCCGCTACTTCGAAGCACCAGTAATGTGCATTGGTGCTGGAACTGGAGTTGCGCCTCTTCGATCTATAATCATGGAAAGGGAGGCCATCCGCTTGAAAATTGTCGAGAGAAATAATTTATCAGGCGTCAACGAAGAGAATGATAAAAGCCAGATCTCGGATAATATTTTGGTGTTTGGATGCCGAAAGCGGAGTTCAGATTTTTATTATGAGGAGGAGTGGGGTGCTCTCTCTGCCAGAGGCCGACTTCGTTTGCTTACGGCATTCAGTCGTGACCAATATTATAAAATGTATGTCCAGAGGGTTGCGCAAGAAGCTGACAACGGTGCTCTCATCGCCAGGCACATCCTTGAAAGGGGAGGCGCGGTGTATATAGCAGGCGGGGCGAGGATGGCTCATTGCGTGAAGGAAGAGATTGTGGAGTGCCTTGCTAAGGTTCTACATGGTGGCGAGAAGGACGCGAAAGCAGTACTGAGAAAACTTGCCAAAGCGGGAAAGTTTAGCATAGAGGCATGGAATTAAGTGACCAACCGAATTAAGTAGTAATCAGCCATGCAAGCCTCAATATTTTACTCTTTTTCAGAAAACGAGTCCAGAAGGGCGTCAAACCCAGGCTGAACGACGACAACACCTTCGCCGCACTCCTTCATAGCAGTACACAGGGCGCCACTATCATGATCCTTCCCCTCCTTCGCAGCCGACTCAGCATTTTCCGGGGTAGAAACACCAACGCCCGTGCATCCAGCTGCAAGACCTGCCCGAATATCATCTGGAGTATCACCAACCATTATGACCGATAGAGATGGCTTAATGCCCAGAAGCTCGCAAGCACGTACCACAGGAAAGGGATCAGGCTTGGCAGGTCCGTCCTCCATACATACGCAGGCGCCGAACATGTGATCGATGCGGTGAAGTCGTAAGAACTTGTCGCAGTCCTTTCTTGGACGGCCAGTGACAATGGCCATCCGATCCTTGCTGATGCGCTTACAAATTTCCTCCAGGGTTGATTTCTTGGGGATAAGAGTCTCCAATTCGCAAAGGCCCGAAGTACCATTGTCGGGATTTCCCTGGTAGAACCGCTCAAACGTCTCTGTTACCTGGTCAAGCGTTAGTCCCTTCTTGCCGTTCGGGTCCGTATTGATAAGATCGAGACTGAGCTTCCAGTCATTGTTGCAGCCCCCCCGAGCTTTCCACTCAGCGATGATATCGAGACTGATGGAAGTGGCGCCATAATGCTTGCACGTTTCGACAATTGCCGTCCGATAGGACCGGCTAACCTCGGCAAGCACTCCGTCCATGTCCAGGAGGAGCGCGGTACCTTTCGGCATTACCGCGGTCATAATTGCAGTCTGGAAACGTATGCTTGAGACGTTCCTAATATATTTAATGTAGCCTTCTCTGCATCTTGTTTTGACAAAACAATCATTAAGCGATTGCCTTACTTAGACTTGGCTTTGGAGATGGCAGCTTTGAAGGCTGGTAGCAGTGTGCGGCGTGTGGCCTGTGGCGGGGGGAGATAAGGATGGGGGATGTTTTCCACGCACAATCAAAACCACCCGATTATAATAAGCTAAGCCCCAACCCTTATAGAACGTCATCCTTCCAGCAAAGCAGAACGTCATCACCTAAACAGTGCAGAACGTCATCCTTAGAACAGTGCTTTCACGTCAGCACCAATGCTCTGATTCTAAATGAGATGAGCATTCTGATTGGCTACGAAAAAGTCTTGACGCACTGATGACTCACTCCAGCTGTCTTTGACCGTAATAACTTGACTTTTTAGACACACAAAGAATATATATATAGATATATATGTTTTTTTGATTTGCAGCTTCGCCCCCATCTCTTTCACGTTTCAAACCTTCTCACAACATATGAAATGCAAGAGCAAGAGCAAAAGCAAAAGCAAAAGGAAGAGCAATAGCAAAAGCAAAAGCAAAAGCAAAAGCAAAAGCAAAAGGAAGAGATCTAAATACCCATAATGGTATCTCCTCTCAGCTCTCGTCTTCTGGGGCTACAAAGTATGGTCAACGGGAACGGGAAAGGTCAGCAAACACATCAGCATTCATCAAATCAAGAACCAAATCGATCGCCGAAGTTGCCTTCAGCGTCCTCGTCTGTTCTGTCTTCAGCAGGGCGGGCATTGATATTACCAGACGGTGCAGCTTTGCCATCGCCGCATTCCAAGCCATCGAAAACTTCATCTTGTCACAATGGTATGAGCAAAGTGCCTTCCGCACTTACGCGTTCGCTGTTGTCGCGTTACCACCCCATTTTCCCAAGGGCCAGCGGCCGCGTCTCCGGATACTCGGCAGATCAAGAGAATTCATCAATATCATCATCGTCAATGCCAACGAGTGTATTATTCCGAAACACTGTGACAACAGACAATTACCCATCTGTCAAGGACAAACGCGCTCGCCAAGTTCATAATCGAGAGAGAAAGCGGAAGGCGGAAGAAATGAATTTCGTTGCCGCAAATGTCAAGAAAGACCTCGAGAAGGCTGGCAGGAGGATCAAACATATTGTGAATAGAAAATGCTCTGCGCTTTCGCTCGTTTCTATTGATATGAGCAATGTGTCGCTAGTACTTTCCAAGGATTACGATATGCAACAGCAAGATTCATCCCGCCTCGATCAAAACCAAATCTGCGCCAAGGACAGCTACAACAATTTCTACGAAGACGCAATCAAATTAGTGGCCGGAACGCGTCCTTTGTACTCACCTCAAAAACTGCATCGCTCCTCGTCTCGGCACATTTCTGTGGGAGATGATCCTGGTGAACTGATGACTCACCTAGTGGCAGCAGCTGATAGTTCCGGGGAATCGAGAAGTGATACTCCACCTTCCTCTATCTCGAGTTATACAGAGAGTGACGTTAGTGCTCAAGGGGGGGTGCCTACTTCGAAAGCCCTTCTTGGTAGCTTAGACGATTGCTTCACCGTACCCCCCACAAAGGCCCTGACCATCGTCGGTTAGTAACGCAAGCTCTCACATTTTCGTCAGCTCTTCATCGGTGATTATATTTATTTACTCTTCTATAAATTAATCCATATTTCAATCTACAGGCGCGCAAAGGAATATATATTTCCGATTGATATTTCGTTCGTTTTTTCAGCTGCCGAGTCCAAAAGCTTTGCCTAGAATTCCGCCGAGTCCATCTTGCGCCCGCTTTGGTGTTCCCTCGCATCCGTCCTCGGCGCTCAACCACATACGCCCGGCCGAATCATAATGAAGGTAGAATCTGTGATGCAGCGCAAACGCCTGCGGGCCGAATTTTTCCCTAAAACGAGTGAAGCCCTCCCGTTCAAGCATGTCACCAGTACGCCAGACCCGGCCAACATCGTGTTTCCAGCCATTGTAACCTTCAATCTCCTCAGATGTCCATCCCTCCGGGTCGTCATTGTTTGCGAGGGAAAGGTGGAGGACGAAACCCATGCCACCCGTCGCATCAACTACCTTACGAACCTCCCTGCCGTGGAATATCTGGGCGTTGTCTGCAATGGAACACTGGTCGTAGCCCTCGAGGGCGTGCATTCGCATCTTACTCGCGGCAGCGATAACGGGCTGCTTGTCCTTGTCCTTGTCCTCATTGTTGTTCAAGGAACTGATGTTATCCAGGTGCTCCCGGAGCTTATCAGAAAGAACTAATTGGAACATCATCCCCCCGCAAAAGTCAAATGCTGCCTTGGCGTCGTGCAGATCGCAAAGATACTGCGCGACGTTCGTAGTGTACGTGGCATCCCTTTGTTTCGGATCGTAAAGCTGAGGGGACGAGATGTCTACAAAACCGCTGCTTCTTAGTGCGGCACATCCCATTTCGAAAACTGAACGCGAAGTCGGGAGAAAGGCAGAGACCGCTGATATGAACAAGAGAAGGAGGAGGAGGCGCATTGTTGCTGGACGAGGATGTTGCCTAATCTAGTTCTCGACGAGGGGAGAATAATTCGAGGAGCCTGCCCGGTGAGAAAGAAAGGAAAGATAAATCAAGAAATACTTCGTCAAAATAACCTGGAATATTCTGCTCGAGAGACGACTTAATAATTAGACCTGTTGTAGGAGCCCACTACTCCTATGCATACTCTAGTAGTACAATGGACTAGCTAGTACTCTAGAGTAGTATGCAGACTGGATCTACTCCTAGCTAGAGTACAACGGCTGTTGTAATACTTAGTACTAGACTAGTAGTACTTCTAGTTAGTAATATATTTACGAGCTCTTACTACTACTACTAGCTAGTAGGAGTAGTATGCATATTACTAAGTACATTGAATGTGTGAATATATTTTTTATTTACCCATCCACAATCCACACATCCCGTCAATGACACAATCTTGAACCGATGGCAGCCTTATAATTTTGGGATATATATATTTTTAGATGAAGTTCCCGGTTGCAATATATGTCTGCGTTTGCTTGACTTCCCAATGCAGCGTGGGGGGATTTACCCCTTCTTCATTTCCTTCGTCATTCCATGACATGTTTACGCCCAAAGCTATTTGCCATCGACAGCGTCAGCACCATCTCCCGCCGCTTGCAGCCAAGGGGTTTGCGAAGGATACCCCCATTGCCTCGCACCAACCTTCCACCGATGAAGATAGATCCAAGGCGCTGAAGCCTCTTTTGGAATGGTCACGATGCGCTCAT
>Ga0099799_10309_pt1 | contig 13477 bp, 9 predicted proteins | sample Uncmet6_SortLC_1_FD_89033 | JGI IMG/M metagenome (GOLD analysis project Ga0099799, IMG submission 89033) | Marine eukaryotic communities from CALCOFI LINE 67, Pacific Ocean - CN11_C50_N6_SortLC_1 | ecosystem: Environmental > Aquatic > Marine > Oceanic | place: Pacific Ocean: Monterey Bay...
GACCAGCCGGTCCTCTCCGCGAGGAGGAGCGCCACCCGCCGAGGCTGACGACGACAGGATGACGCCCAGGGCGCCGGGGAGGATTCGGCAAGCGCTCGAGTGGGGCAGGACACCCTCGTCAAGAATGCGGCTCAGGAGCATCCGGCCCTTGGGTAAACCAAGGGTCCGCGCGAGGGCGCCCTTGTCGACCTCGATGGTGCGCTCCCCGCCGTTGACCTTGGCGACCTTCATCCCAAGTGATGAGTGCATATAGTTCACGTTGTCCTCGACCTCGCTCGTCAGCTCTGCGCGGCGCTCCTCGATCGCCTCGGATGACGGTCCGGACTGTGACTGGAGGAGGCGGCGCGTCTCGAGCAGGTTCAGATAGGCTAGATAACCCTTGTCGATGGTGACGCGGGCGGTCCACATGCCAAGCCTGGCTCGATCCTCCAAGTCGTGCTCCAGCTCGTCCTTCCCCTCTTCCTCCCCCCCGCCTCTTGCGAGAGACGTGCTGAGCGCGCCGCTGGTGGCAAGGAGGGCCTTGGGTCGCTTGACATTTACCTTGACGTTCCTGCCCAGAACATGCTTCTTTTCCGCCCAGGTCTCCGCCCGCTTCTCAACCGTTGTCCGGTATTTATACTCGATCTGCTGGGCTTTCACCTTCGTCTCCTTCCATACGGGATTGGGAAGGTTGTTTCCCTGGGGAGCCGAACCTCCGAGCATGAGGAGGTTGCGGGAGCGCCTGTCGTCGTACCCCCATCGGTAGTAGTCGTCGTTGTAAGCATCGAGTGACATGAGGGGCCTCATCATGCTGTGGACGACGTAGCAGAGGTCGCGGGGGGTCATGAGAGCTGACTGGACCTGCTTGGCGTCGATGGGTGGAGCGGAGGGATCTGGATTGCTGAAAACAACCCGGCCTAGCGATCCAGCGGGCGGTGTCATCTGCTGCTTTCCGGGGGTCGGCTGGTCCTGCCGCTGGAGGATCTGGATCCCGGTTGAATGATCCAGCTCCGGAGCAGCGGCCGGGGCAACAAGGGGCTGGTCGCCGTCGTCCTCGTCCCCGCCCTCCCTAAAAAAAAAATAAAAAAGTAGTGGTTCGGTATGCAAATCGATAAATGAGATGATGATGTCACTGTGATGTGGTTGTGATGCATGATGTCATCATTATGATGGTGATTCATTCGTTCTCACAAGTCAGATTATGATGGTGATTCATTCGTTCTTTCCAGTGATTCACGAACATACTCCTAGAGTACGAGCTCGTATTATCATTACTCTAGCTAGTATGGAAACTACTTTAGTAGCTAGTGTGAAGCACGGGCTATTATTATTTTTTGCATACTAGCTAGAGTAGTACTGCTCGTATCCAAATACATCTGTAGTATGCAGAGCAAATCGCTACTTTCCTCACTGCACGCTTGACTCCCGGCTCCCGGGAAAAGAGCAGAAAGTAGAGGCAGAAAGTTGACCTATTCTAGATCTTGCCATTCTTTCATACGGCCGATCGTAATGCGGTGCAACAGGAGAAGGAGTTTGGCGGCGCTGGGCGCAGCCACAGCGGCTGCTGTGCTGGTGCCTACCGTGGCATTTCTCCCCAGTCTTGAGACACGACTGCGGGAACCTGCCGTCAGAATTAACCCGCGTGCAGCTGGCATTCACGCCACTGCCACTACCTACTACCGACCGACGCGATTGTTTGGCTTATTGCCTCGGGGTGGGAAAGATGATCCTGAAGGCGGGGATGGAGATGGCGATGCAAGCGGCAACAACGACGAGGAAGATGTGAAGGCGGCCCGGAAGAGGCTCGAAGCCATGATGGCTGGCTCTTCTGCCCCGAATGACCCGAGCAACTCCGATTCCAGCGACAAGACAGTATCATCCGTCGCTTCGGTATTGGGCTCCGAGTCGGTGAAACCGAGTCGACAAGGTTCCGCGCTCGATCCTTCCAACGTGGAACAAGAGCTGCTTAACCCCCCGCCTCTGACTACCATTGGCCGGCAGCGGTGTGAGGCCGAGATCGCATGCCTAGCTTCTCTCTCCGAGTCGGACGACGGTCTATCGAGCTTGTGGACGCTCTGGTTTGGAGAGCGCGGTCCAGGTGCGGCGAAGGAATTGAGCGCGGCCGAGCAGCTCAGCATGGGTGGGCCGGCCTTCTGGGACGATTCCGAGGAGCAGCTTCGCTCCCTCATCGACGAACACGGGGTGCACTGGGTCGAGCCGGTGAACCGCCTCGCGACCCTCTTGTACCAGGAGGGCCGGCTTGAGGAGAGCAAGGAGCTCTGCGAGGTTGTCTTAGCGGTAAAGCCTTGGCACTTTGGCGCTCTCTCGGGTATAGTCTTGGTTTGCGCCGGTCTTAGCGACATCAATGGCGCGAGGATGTGGGCGGACCGACGGCTACCTCCTCTTACGCCTGATGGGACTGATAGCAATCGCAGGGTAGAATGGGTGGAGCGGATGGTAGTAGAGGCATCGAAGAGCCTAGAGAGGGCGGAAGATCAGGTTCGGCAAAACTTTAACAAGTGCGATGAGGAGAAGGAGGGCAATTCTACTAATAGTGCAGCGGCGGCGGCGGACCAAGCCACTAGCACACGCAGCTCTACTGAAATTTCAGATGAAGATGGAGAGGATGCGTGGCAGTGAAAGTCGGTTACGGCGATGCGAGAATATACTATCTGATGTAACATGTAAGTAAATAATGATCTATCTATCGATTTGTGGCCCTACCTCCCACTACTCTGCGAGCGTAGTACTTGTAGCCACGAGCTCGTATGCATACTTATTACTAATACTCGTAATACTACTCTAGCTAGAGTACTACTTATTTGTAGGTAATGTACTAGGCTAGTACGAGCCCATTCCCGTACTTCTTTATACTCTAGTACGAGCCCTCGTAATCATCTACTAGAGTGCTGTATGCATAGAGTACTACTACTACATTAAGAGCTCTTATTACGACGCTCGTACTTTGCATAATATACCGTATCCATACTACGACTCGTAGCTAGTATGCATAGTAATACTACTCCAGCCAGTATGCATGATATTATTATGCATAGTAGAGTACTATTACTAGCTCGTAGTATGCATACTAGCTAGAGTACTATTACTAGAGTAGGAGTATGCATACTATACGTGTGTACTACAGTACGACTCGTACTGTAGTATGCATACAACGTGTGGGGGCATGGACTGTTGGTTGTACCTTTGTGGCACACCCCCTCAAATCAATATTATTTTAGCACTGCTACTCTAGCTAACTACTCTAGTACTACGAGTACTCTAGTACTACTAGGAGATTATGTATAAGTATGCATAAGTAGTATGCACAACATACGACTCGTAGTATGTACGGAAGTATGTATGCATATTATGTACTCTAGACTAGTATGTGTGGATAGGATGTATGCATACCAGCTACACACTTGTTGTATCCATAATTTGCGAAGAGAATATGCATACCGTTAGGTCTTCTGCCGCGGTTGTGCAAGTTTTGTCCTTGATGTGGCTCCGAACGGCCATGAACCATGAAGCTACTCTAAAGTATATCCGTTACTATTTGGTACATAACCCTAACCTTAGTTACCGCACCTAGGTCACACATTTTTTCTTCTACAGTATCCATAGCTCGTACTAGCTAGCTAGTACTATGCCATAGGACTACTATCATACTACTCTAGCTAGTATGTATACTACGACTCGTATTACTACTACTGTAGGTACAACTACTATGCACATAGTACAACCAACGACTCGTAACTAGTATCCATACTTATTACTAATACTACTACTAGTAGTACTACTAGAGTAGTAGTAGCTATGCATAGAGTAGCTCGAGCATGCATCTGTCAAGCGATTACGGCTCGTACTAGCTATTAGTAATACTATCGTTTCAGTGGCCCGTATGCATACTCTAGTACGCTCTTGCAAGATTATGCTACTACTACTACTCTATTAGCTAGTATGCATAGTAGCTAGTCTGGCTCCTCTGTGCCCGCTTCTCGAGGCAGCCACACCGTAGACGGGGGAACTTCCCAGCAACTTCCGTTTTTTGCGCTCCCACATACGAATCGATTGGATTAGTGGGGCGATATCGGTCACAACCGCCATTAGCACCACCCGCGATCCGCTGCCACCGCCCCCTGTCTCATATCGGGGAAGAGGGAGGATCGACCCAGGTGCAGGTCGCGGGGCGGAGTCGAGTTCAGTCTGATTCAAGGAGTCAGTCGAATCCAAATCCGAATCCGCCGCCGAGTCTTGAGTCGGGTCGAATCCACAGTTGTCGTCTGTCGGGCAGGTTCGAGTCCGAGCCGAGTGCTGAGAGACCTGAGCTTAGAGAGACCTGCGCTTAGAGAGACCTGAGAGAGAGAGAAAGTTAGAGCTAGGGGACACGTCGAGAGAGAGCAGGGTGGGTTCCGAAGTATCATCTTGTCTTCGGCATATCTGCCCTTGCGTCGGGGAGAGGCATCTCTGCCTGCTTCCGCACTGCTGCCGCTACTTGCGAACTCGTAAGACTCGTACGCACATTGGCGATCCTCGCGCTCCACGCCACCAGGCTCGCTTACCTTGGAGACGCAGCCCCCTCGGTCGGTCTTTCTTCCCAAACCCGCCAAACGCTTCCACTTATCCCCCCAAACCACCGCGTGCGCGTTCGCTCCAGCATTGCGTCCGGCAAGTGAGGTTACTGCCATGACCGAACAGCCTGCAAAGGCCCCGGCGAGCCCGAATGACCGCCACGCGGCCGCGCAGAACCCGCCCGCCACGCCGCTGCAGGTGTCACCTGCAGCAGAAGAGACAGTAACTCCGCTTCCGAGCCCGGCCCAGGGGCAGCCGAAGCCGCAGCAAGCGGGTTACCAGCCGCAGTTCCCGCCCGCCCCCGGAAAGACGCAGCCCAACCCTTCTTCGCCGATCCACACCGCCGGTTCGGGCAGCCCCACCAACCCCAGTGTGCAGCAGCAACCGGCAGCCCAGGGCGAGGCGGGAGCGCCCCCCGCTTCTCACGCCTCTCCCTACCCCCTGGTCCCCGTCCTGTCGACCGGGAGTCAGGCCACCCACAACACGGGGGCTTCATCATCGCAGCAGTCGCAGTCCGAGTCGCAGTCCCAGTCGCACCCTCCTGATGCATCCGTCGCACTGGGCGTCGAGGCGCTCGAGCGGCAGCAGGCGCAGCTTGAGCAGCGAAGGGCGATGGCCCAGCAGGCCATGGCGGCAAAGCAGCACCATCCTCCCCAACATCCCTCCCACCGTCGCCATGGTCAGGCCCCCAGTTATACGCATCATCGGCAGCAGCACAACCACCACCATGCCCGCCACCATCACCACCAGCAGATGGCTCAAGTACCCGGGGGGGGATACTACCACCCCCAGTATCCAAGCGGTGGCCACGGACACGCTGGAGGTGGTGGCGTTGGGCTGTCCCACTCAGACGACGACAACAATACTGAGCCCAGCTCCGACATGCCCTCTTCGGCCGCGGGTGCGGAGGATGGCACCGGTGGAAGAGGATCCGGACCCCTTCCCCGACGGACCGGTTCTTTCGCGAGCATGGCCAAGTTCATCAAGACCCCACTTGTAAGTTTGCTGGTTGGGTTCTAGTTTCCATTTCTTGCTTTCTCGGTTCTCGTCGGATCCAAGGAATCTCATGCAACCCCCTCTTTCTTCCCATGCTTTCATTGTCATGTGGATCTCCTTCCTTTCGCTATTCGCCTCTGCAGAAAATGACTCGGGGAACCACTGGGGGGGGGAGACAAAAATACACCATTAAATACGACAGTTCAGAGCGATATGGTAAGTCCCAACCCTGCTGAGGGCGCCTCAATTGTGAACCAAGACGACGCGATCTGGGCCAGCCACAAGGCCAAGCCTCTCGTCTACGGTTACCTTCACAAGATAGCGCGCAACGGCGTTTGGCAGAGGCGATTCTTTGAAACTGATGGGGAGCGCCTGACTTACTATAAGTCCCGGAAGCGGATCAAGCTTCTTGCCAGCCTCGATCTGCTGAAGGTGGGGGAAATCAAGTGCGACGACGCGGATCCCGACGGATGCGTCTTCTGCATCCAGGTCTCCGATCGGCCCTACTACCTCCGGGCCGAGAACAAGCAGTCATGCAACGATTGGGTCATCAGCCTAAACCGGGTGCGGGAGGCTCGCATGCAGATCGGTGGGTTCCAGCTTGTGCAGCCCCACTTCAGCAGTGATGAGGCCGAGGGTTCAGGTGGTAGTGGAAGCGTTGGGAGCGGTGGCGATCGGAACCGGTCGGAATCCGATGAGTATGCAGCGCGGGTTGTGATGATCGCGAACCGCTCCAGGACGAGAGCCATCGCTACGACCGAAACCGAGGACTCATTGAAAAAGATGCTGCGTACGGATTCGCACCCTCAGGCCACTTCAATGGACTTGCCCGCGACGGTGCCCGAGTCGCCCAGCTCCTCTCTTCCCCAGACGACAGAGGGCATGCTTATGTCGCCTCCAACTCGGATTGGAGCTGCGTTGGAGGGATGGGACAAGCGCCAGTCCAACCTTCAGCGTCTCAAGCTCAAGTTGACTTTGTGGGCGCGCAAAATCAACCTAATGAAGTGCATGAAGCCACCCTTTAGTGTTCATAACCAATACACGCCGAATGCCCACTCTGGCTTCGATGATCAACATCACGGAGTTGTCGGCCAGCATCTGAGCGATGTGGATGAAATAGTGAAACACAAGGGAGTTGGTTCCCAGATCATGGCTGACAGCGACGTGCGAGAGCTTTCATGAGGGTCTTTGGTAAGGTGGAATGGATGTAATATTTTGTTTTTGACATGAGGATAGTTGGACAAAAAGGTGCCCACTCTGGTGTACATTGATATGGCGACAATAAGTATTTGACGAAGACATGCACGAGCGCCCTAATTTGAGCACTTGCAAAAGTCCCGTCCCAAGCCTCTTCCATAGATTATAACATAGTTATATATACATGCATGTGTATGTACGACGAAGGAAGAAATGCAGCTACCGATAAATTACTTTTTGTCAACTCGACTGATTTTTCACTCTCGACTACATTTTGTGAGAGCAAGCAAGACACCCCCCTGCGTTGACATTTCATTATTCGCTGGACTATGCTCTATTCGAGCACTAAGCTGGCAGGGTACCTCGCCGTCAAGATTTTGGAGCACGTACTCTCGAACAGACGGGTGAGGATGACTATCCAAATCCGTAACCTTCTTCTTCATTACTGCACTCATAATCAACGTCCGTAATTCGGCTTCATCTTCGGCCACCATTTCACCTTCGTCGAACGCGAGAAGAATATCTTGAATGAGTCTGTACTCGCCAGGAAATTTTGACATTAAGCTGGTGGCACGGGATAAAATAACTTCGGCATTACCAATGGCATTGCATGCCGAATCACAAGAAGCAACGGTATTTTCCGACACAAAACGAGGCAAAGAGTTCCTGCTGACGTTCGAGGCACTTCGAGCGGTGTACACCTGGCTTAGATCCAGTGCAAGGTCAAGAAGGGTGGCTTCCACTATTTCTTCCAGCCCCTCGAGGGCTTGCTTTACTATTGGAATATTTACGGAATCGCCAGCCTCGGAATAGAGAACAAAAAGTGCAGACGATAAGTTTACGGCGAGCATTTGATTCATCAAATGAGCAGGATGTATCGTATCCAGAGAATGAATGACTCTTGCCGCGGCCACATCTGGATCAAATAAAGTCTCTTGCTGCGACGCCGGGCATGCCTCTGCCTCTTCCCAGGAATTTCCCCAAAATTTCCTCATGGCCGTCAAAGCATGAATGGCCTGCGATGCGCTTTCAAGATGAATTTTGCTGTTTGAATTTGAAATAGTGGTAGTATTGATTGTAGTAGCTTCAAGATCTTCTGTGCATTCAAACTCTTCCAACGGATTAGATGGATTGCCATACCATTTCTGAAAGTCTTGGAATGAAGCAGTGGGGTTCGCCGCCTTGAAAGCTCGCATGTCGCTTAAGAGCTTAGGACGTTGAAAACGATGCGCAACTTCAAGCCGTTCTTGGATAGAAGATATTCGTCTATCAGATGGCACCGAAAGAATTTCGCGGCGCTGCATGACTTCGTCAGTACTGAAGGGTTCGGTTCTTTGAAGGTAAGGGGCATACAGTTGGTCACCCGTTTCGAGGAGATAGGAACCACGCACTGGACATCTCACGCCTTGTCTCAGCGAGAGGCTCTGGTTGCTGCTAATCGAAGCATCGAAAGAATCGTTCACGTTCTTGTCGAAACAATTGTCGACGGAGTCGCTTCCTCGAACTTCTGTGTTTGGTCCCGTTTCAGTGGCCATTATCGATTCGACACAGATATTGAAGATGGCAAGCTTCTGATCAATCAGACAACTAAAGAGACTCGGCTCGGGCTCAGAGCTATTGAGAAATGCGGCACATGAAGCCTTGCTACCGAGTCGCTTATTACTGGAAATCGATCCCAACTTAGTGCGCCTACGTCTGCGAATATTCGCCTTGGCCCTCCGTTTCCCATACTCTTCCTGCGTACCATCGAGACCGACTACATAGCCTAGATTTGGAAGCGACTCTCTCGTATCCCATTTGGATCTAATCTCCTCAACAAAAGCAAGCCAAGCTGAGGCAATTAAAGATGGAGTCCTCAGCGACGCCATTGCGGCGAACAGGACTGACACAAGACGTCCTGGGGGGGCTGCACCCAGATGAGATAGGTGTAGCACATCATTAGCGTCCATCGGACCTTCCCTGTTTATAGCAAACATGTCTAGCGGGGGACTAGGGAATGCGGCTCCATCCAAGATTGAACCTCCGTCCAATACAACATTGATCAACTTATCGACATCATCTTCATGACGCCTTAGATTCTTGGACATTGATTTCCAGTCCATTGCCTCCACCAGACGTCTCGTTGTCAATCCAACGTCAGATCGTGCCAGTAGGTGATTCGTTGGACTTGAGTTTTCGCTGTCCAGCTCTGACTCCCACGCATGAAGCTTATCCAAAGCCTTCTTGTTTGTGAGATGGCCTATCAGGGCCTCATCATCAAGGCAGGTAACTTTAATAAGCCCAGCCAGCGTGCACCGAAGTGATGCTCCAAGCTTTGCGCAAGGAGCATCAATATCAAACTTTGCACCAACAAGGAATTCGCCACTTCGAACAGACAGGGGGTCAAAGAGGGTTGCAAGCAACGGCGATTCGAGCTCGATAAGTTCTGGCAAACTTTGAGAGCGCGAAGTTTGAGATCGCAATGGTAACAACAAAATTGGGGAAGGCTTAACTGCAGATGTGAGTTCTCCTCCGATTTTGGTAGAGTCATTCCTCAGATAATGTCGTGCCACCCCATTCCACGTTACAGACATAGATATCGCTTTTGTTGGATCTCGATCTGGGCCCCACAGAGGGGGGTACTGAGGCGGATCATCAAAACCAGAATGGTTCGGAGCGGCTCTACCCAGTGCAGAAGCGCGCTCGAGAAGCTGGACAACATGAAAATTGCAAAGCTTCCGGTAGTGTCCAATAGCATCTGCATTGCTTTCTGCCTCGTGGCTCTTATACATAGTCAAGTCAAAACTTTCCTCGTGCCCGTTGCCGAGACTGTACCTCCAGAAATGCGGAGCATCATTCTCTTCAATACCATATTTCCATTGATAAAAGTGCCTTGCTCCTGTTACTGCAACTGTGGGGGCCCTGGCACCCTCTTGCATGGAATGTTGGAGCAACAATCGTCCCAGACCGTGCAACGTACCTATGTGATCAGAACAGGAAATTCTTTGGGAGGCTAAAATAACGAAAAATTTTCCTCCCGCCGATCCTGGATCCGGTCCAGGATGACACTGCCCCACGATTAAGGGTGGAAATCTATGGGCCGGAATAGGTTTTATTCTTGTAGGGGGGGCTAACAACGAAAAATGCCGTCTTTTTGCCCCCGCGAAGGCGACCTGGTCCGCCCCTACGAGACTCGTCGTACGCCCCCCTCCAAGCCATTGGGAGACTGCGAAATCACCTGTTCCAATATCCGTCCTATGCTGCTGAGGAGCATACTGCGACCAGAGACCAAACATTGGGATGCGGCAATCGCAAGCTGAAGCCGCGACATTTAGGGCGGTCTGCAGCACCCATGCGAGCGAGGCCAGCCCATGCTGCTCGTCTAGGACCACCTCCGTATCTTCCTGGCTCTTCTCAGGCGTCTGTGCAGCGATTTTCGCCCAGGATGTTGCATCTCTCCCATCACCGCCTCGCTTTCGGGCAGATCGTCGGGCTAGCACAGTGGATGTCAGCAGCGTCTCAGCGACAGAGGTGAGTGATGTAGCCGCTGTGCATGACGAGTTGTTGAGCTGGGCTCTCCGTGGCGTCAGGGTGATGTGCTGCCCGATTCCTAGCAGTGAGCTTAGATCCATCGTGAGCGACGTAGGCATAGCACCGCCCCTTTGATCGCTTCGAGGCATGAGTGAAAGAGGCAATTGAGGCGCAGGATGATCAATTTTAGAGCTGGCAGTAGGAAGCGGCGCAGTCGATCGAGGGGGTCCATCCCAAAGGGCCAGAGTAAGCGGTACATCCACTCTACTAGCGGCTGCGCTGCTGCCGATGTCCTCCTCTGATACAGGATGAGGCAGTGGAAACGACGACAAAGTGGGTTCCGCTGAACGAATAAGTCGGACGTGGACAGCTTCAACTTCGCCATCGGCATTGGTTAATGGCTCAATCTCATCGTCGCCAGTGCCGCTCCCGCCGCCACGGTCACGGCCGAACGATACGTGCCGGTCGGACCCCTCGGCGATGTGCCAGCCACGCAGTACGGTCTCGACGTCCCGGGCGAGCCTTTCGAGAGGCGTGGAACATGAGTAGTCGACGTAAGTCTGCCCATCATCGGTACCTCGTGAAGCATGAGAGGGGATCATGATGGCATTTTTTTAAGGCATGAATGTAGAGAGAGAGTTGGAAGTGAATACCGACACAAAAATTAATTTGTATGTATTTACTATGAGGTCGTAGTACATAAGATATTATTATTATTATTATTATATATATATATATATATGCATATAGGGACACTAGCTAGAGTAGTATGTACGAGCTCGTAGTTTTCCAACTTGCGGAGCTAGATGTTCGAGGAACAAGATCAATATTTACATGTTAGATCTACGGTCTAGCTAGATCAATATGAGGTCGCCATCGTCCAGAGCTATATACACTTTTCCAAAAAAGACACCATGGTAGTGGCAGCATCATCATCTTTGCCGCATGCGTCCCTCATCTCGGGCGGTACCACGTCGTCCGAGCACCACTGCGCCACCATGTGCTGCTTCAGAATCCTCCCTTCGGCTGCCTTCGCTTCTTCGACGTTGAGACAGATGAACTGCTCGCAATCCTCTTTGTTATCAAAGTGCGCCCGAAATTCGAGGTTTTCCTCATCATTTCCGGCCCTCAGGATGGCACGGATCAGATCGCGCATATTCTTTGGTCTGCTCCCATTTACGGTTGACAGTATGAGGAAGCGCTTATGATGGTATCCGACATTGATTTCGTCTGCCAAAACCTTGGAGAGGATGATGACCTGCTCGGCCCCGTTAGCAGGTTTGGAAGCTATCGCGCCGAAAGAAGGGAACCCCGCCTTCTTCTTGTGGGCCCTGATGTACGGCCAGCTGAGCGGCACAAAAACGCAGCCACCGCACACCAAGTAGCTCGAGTGGGCATCGAAAGCGTCATACACCGGACAGAGGTAACGGTTGGGCCGGAGGACAGTATGGATCGTCATGGGCCTACCGGCTCTAACAATTCCTAGCTCTAGTTTGTGGCCGACACGCTCACGGGTCATCAGGTATGACATTCCAATCCTCTCGTGTGGCCGATCGGCCGAAAGGGGGATGGTGCCGTCCTGACCCACCTCGATGCCATCGATCGTGAGGAGGACATCGTCGACCATGAGGCGATGTGCTGTGTCATCCGACTCCTCAATCTGCTCGTTGTCGGCGTAGAGGACGGGCGATGGGGACCAGAAGCTCGAGATGCGAACCCCGCCACCGTCCCCTCCGTCCCTGAGGCCAAGTCGCTTCCGCAGCGCCTTGTTCTCCAGCGTCTGGATATGCATCCCGAGGCCAGCGACGCCAGGGACCATGCGAGGTCCGACTATCCCGACCGCGGCAACTACCAGGTTATTTTCACCGTTAGTTATAGTCCTAGCGACGACGCCTGCCCCGCTGCCCGAATCTCCCGTGCCTTCATTGCCAACGTCTACCCCTTCATTCTCTACCGCCAAGACCGCCATCACCTTTGTTGTCCTCTCGCAATTGAGAGCGGAGCGCTCGATGGGGTCTGCCTCCATACCGCCACGCGCCATCCCGAGGAAGTATAGCAAAACCTCAGTGGGGATGATGTAGCCGATGTTGGATCCGCCACGCAGGTGGCTCGATGCGATTCCGATGACTCTGCCGCGCTCGTCGAAGACCGGTCCTCCCGAGTTTCCGGGGTTGATCGCAGCGTCGATCTGGATCCTCAAGACGCCATAGCTGTTGACGTCGACGCGGCTAACGACGCCTCTGGTAACTGAGATCTGCTGTCCCCCGGTGGGGAAGCCGACGCACGTCACGTTCTCGTCGAGGCCGGGAAGGAGGGGGGAGAGAGGCAGGCCGGCACCTTGGATGTCGGCGTCTCCATTGGTACTGACATTGGTAGGACCATCGTTGGCCGGTGCTGCCGCCATGTCGGATGCAGTGGGAGCAGAGGCCGTGGCTCCGAAGAAGGCGTCGACATCGTTGACGCTAAGGACGGCGAGATCGAGGGGGATGCTCACCCACTCGACGGTGCAAGAGAACATGACTGGGCTGACCGACCTACGCGCCCTCACATGTGTCGAATTTCGGATCACGTGCGCGTTGGTGATGACGCGCCTCCCCGACATGAGAAAGCCGGTGCCCGACGACGATACCTGGGACTTGCAGCGCCATGGCTCGGCGTAGTTAGGTTCCACCCTCTGCACGATCAGTTTGACGATGCAGGAATGGACAAGACGGCCCTGCGCCCTGGACCGCGGCGCGTCCCTGGAGCCGCCTGCGCCAGCCCGCCTCTTCCGGCCCCGGTTACCGCCACCACTGCCAGCGTCAGAGGTCTCGCCCGCATAGGGATCGGCCGGCGACGACGGTAGAGTCTCGTCTTGCCACGTCTCGCCCTCGCTGTTGGCGCCAATTTCATCCTCGTTCATCCTGTCCTCTTTTCACTGTCGGTGTTTATTTTGTCAGCTGAGAGCGAATTTGCAGGCTTACGAATACTAAGGACACACGAGCGCGTCGTACAAACGTATGCATAAAACTGTAGAGTCTATGCATATACATATTACTAGCTAGTATGTACTACGAGTCGTATTACGCATACTGTTGTGGGAGTATACTAGCTAGTAGCATTCCTAAATTTTTTGTACCTCCAAACGTAAATGGGAGAGGAATGCTAAATTGTTAACGATTGCCGCCCAGCATTATTGTATGCGGGATGACTGTCAACATTGCGTCATCTAGGGCCTTCACAG
>Ga0099799_10310_pt1 | contig 13410 bp, 9 predicted proteins | sample Uncmet6_SortLC_1_FD_89033 | JGI IMG/M metagenome (GOLD analysis project Ga0099799, IMG submission 89033) | Marine eukaryotic communities from CALCOFI LINE 67, Pacific Ocean - CN11_C50_N6_SortLC_1 | ecosystem: Environmental > Aquatic > Marine > Oceanic | place: Pacific Ocean: Monterey Bay...
AATGGCGGTTGCCGCTGAAGCATTGGGTTTGGGCATATCTAGCCAAGAAAATCTTGTTGGTGGTGTACCTGGCGTTGCATATTCTGCAGACGGTTTTGCGTTAGCTACTGGTGGAATATCTCAGACTTTAAGCACTATTCGAGCTTCATCTCATCTTGAATCCTGTGAGGATTTGGAGCTTATCAACCCCTCAGAAAGCATTTGTGCGTGCGCAGAAGCTTCCCTGGGAAGTGATGGCGGCGGTTCCTTGGTTTTCCTTCGCAACGGCCTCCGGAGTGCTGTTGCAAATTCATCTGAACTCCGCAAGATTTTTGTTGCTGCTACGAGAAGATCAGTGCGAATCCTTGCTGCAGTAGAAAGCGAGACCATCATGGAGCCCGATGATGATGCCGACGATAACTATGATGAGGCAAGGGTCTCAGATATATCTCCGCCTGGGGATACAAGGTCGGGACCGGCAAACGCGCCCGATGCACGTCTAGCTTCTTTCCTCACAGGGCTTCTATTAAGTGATACAATGAAGAGATCGACAGATTCCATGCAGGTTAATCTGATTGCATATCATCTGTTTGAAGCCTGGAGCGTTGGCCTTCTGTCCGCTTCGGCCCCCTGGCGCATGGTATCTGCACTAACTGCATCAGGGATACTCAATCTATATCCTGGGGCGATGCGCTTTGCAATCGGTCGGTCCAAAACGATCGAAGGAGTATTCCGTAAGTTGGACACAAGCGTTGCTCGCAGAATATGGGCCGAGAGGGCCTCTGTCCCAATATCTTCACGGTACGTCCAGTCGTATATCGAACTCCTTTCTAGCACGTTGAGAGCAAATGATACGAACTGCTTGCTTCCGTCGCAAAATATCCATGTCGATGCCGCAACCCCAATGCCTATCTCCAATATGGACTTGGAGAAGAGAGGATCTCCAGTGCCCTCTTGGGAGTGGGAAGAAGGTTTCATTTGCTCAGATCTTGGATTTGAAACATGGACCGGATACGTTGAGATTTTCCCTGTTGAATGGCAGGTCCCATCTCGATCTGCTGTAAGGAGTTTGATGGATGGTGGTGAGGGCCCGCCAATGCTGAGGGAAGGTTGCCAAGTCATACGCAGTGTCGATTGGAACCACGCCTTTGATGATGGTCAAGATGTATACGACGAAGCCAAGAAAGCTCGCGAAATACTACGGAAGGCGAAGGCCGAGGAGGAACGAGCTGAAAAGGATCCACCCAAAGATGATCCTTCTCAGGACAATCCAACAGAGGGTTGTCTCGCTGGATCAACAACACGAAAAGAGGAGGAAGGAGAGGACGTCGGCTCGTCCACAACTCCTGACGATACGCACAGAAAAAAGAAAAGAATTCCAAACCCCAAATTGCCGATTGGAACTGTCCTTTCCATAGAAGCTTGGGGCGGCATTCCAGGCCATGGGCGGCGAGTGAAATGGCATCTGACTGGTAAAGAAGGAATATACAGGTATGGAGGTGACGGTGGACGGTATGACATTTCTCATGTTGAGGTGAACGACAAAGAAACCCGGATTCGCAAACGACATCCACATCCAGAAAGTTCAGAGCAGCACGTTGCTCGATATGGGTTTGGGAAGGGAAAGTGCTACAATATCCTGCTTCGACTTCGGAACAGAATATCTCCCGACGAAGATGCCGAGGAAGAGTTTTCATAGGGAAGGAATCTTGGAGTGGCCAGATTTTGGTGCTGCTGCCATAGTCGACTGTCGCTTCCATAGTGATGGCGCAATGACCATTACAGAGAGGGAACTGCTTTACGGTTCGAAGGATTCGGGTTGGGAGCCACGCTTTGGGCAACCTGTGTATGTGCCCTCCACATCGGTGACGGTAAGCCCTACGACACGTTCTGGTGAACATACCATAACGGCTTTCGAGGAATTGCTCGGAGCTTCGAGCTACGTCCCCGAGTCTATTCGAGATCGCAAGGATGGTGGTAAGGTTCGTGTGACAAGTGAAATACACCTCATCCGGAACAAGCGCTCCGAGGCGCAAGGCGTTGACAAAGCTGGGCGTACACCTGTGTGTCCCGCGGCTATGATTCCCCCGATTCTTTTTGACAAAGACTACCATGCATCTTCGATTGCACTTTCGTGCGAGGGACAAACGGCGACATGTATCAATGCCGACGGGAGAGGAACAGCCTTCGCGTCAATTGGATTTATGAAGGGTGTTCACTATTGGGAAGTTAAGATTGAGCGCGCAGATATTGGCAGCGTCTTCATTGGAGTAGCAGAGAAACCGAAACAGGAGTCTACAAGTGGACCTTCGTCGTACAGTCACGATTCTGCTCGCCTATCAAAGTGGCATGGTATGGGATTTGTCAACTTCCGTGCAACTTACGCCTCTGGGGTGGAACGAGTTTACGGAGCTCATTGTCACGCGGGAGACACTGTCGGAGTGTTGCTAGATTGCGATACTGGACGCGTATCTTTCTTCTTTGACGGGGTGAAATACGGAGAACACATCTTGAATGACCTCGGGTGTGCTTTTGAAAACGTATCTCCATTTGGCTTCAACGCCGACGGGTGTGGGGGCGGCGGAGCGGGTACAGGTGCACCCAGCGGTGTTGAAGGAGTTAGGAGCGGCCGATACCCAGCAAACGGCGCTGTAAGACCTAAGGCGCTTTGGCCTGTTATCGGTCTGCGAACCCCGGGTGACAAAGTGACCCTATCTGGCAAATGGATGACCAGCCTCGGAGTCGACGGCGTCAGCACACTGAGGAACATCATGGCGGTTGACTGTATTTTATCTCCCAACGACCGTTCCGTGCAAAACTCATCAAAGCCGAGATGGTTCGTTGAAGAATCGTACATCGAACACAAGCGCTGGCAAAGCGGTAAATGGCTGCGCTCTCCGACAAGAGGTAGCGGCCCGCATTCCCTAGCCAGTATTGGGATTGATGTAGATCTGGACTCGTCCGCACTAGCGTGTGCGTCCGCATGTGCATCGCTCGGCTTGAAATTTGCGCTGCTTTCGGGAGATCGAGTGATCATCAAAAGAAGTTCCGGAAGGATTCTTGAGCTTGCGGAAGAAGCCATCATTCTTGGCGCATACCAAGGGAGACTCTTTTACCAAATTGTTTCACAAAAGAGCGAGGGTGGCGCACTCAGTGAAGGTGGTGGCCGAGCGTGGTTCTGGGATGAGAGTGAAGTAGTCGACGGCGGCTTGCAGATTATTGGCAAGTCGAGAGGTCTTGATGTTGACCTTCCTTTGCTGGAACGGTTCAAGTGCTCGGCTGAGGGTGGACTGCGGATAGTCTACGCTGGCGGTGCTGTTATTCGATCTGATCTTGAGATTTTTGACGGCGTGCCAAGTCTCGGGACTATACCCAAGGGTACAATCGTTCCAAAAGCTGATGTGTTGGAGCGGAGAGTCAATTCGTGCGGTGTCGTCCGCTATCGTATTCGTTATGAAAATATATCGAACGGTTGGATTAGTAGCCGTATCAGAGGTGGGAATGAAGAGCATATAATTGAGCTGTTGGATAAGTCTGAGGAGGTCGAAGAGGCAGACTACCAAGGTGATGACTTGCATAGACAAGAAGAAGATCTCAGAGTTAAAGCAGAAGATGGCATTGTTGATACTTCCAAAACATTCTTCTTTGCCTATGATGCGGGAAAGCATTGGCTTGCCGAGTATGCGAAGGTAGCGGGGGGGAAAGCCGCCGTTCGTGTTAAGGATTCCATCGATGGTTTGGACGAGTTTGAATTGCTCATGGCATCTGGAGTGTTCTTCTCAAAGGGCTGAAAAAGTGTCTGTTACAATTGGAACAGAGAATTTTTACCATCGCCGGTCTTGCCATGGCACAGGAAGCAGCAGACGAGGCCGACAGGTACGCTAAAGCTCACGAAGACGACGATGCGGAAGAAGATAAGGAAGACCTCGCCAAGCAGCGTGAGATCGCGGCTCTTGCGTGGAAGAAGAAGATCAACAGTCTTGCAACCATCCCCACCAAGCGCGCTGCTGCTGTTCGCGATGTAATCATTGCGGCGATTGCTATTGCTCGGAGGGCCAATCTGACCGATGTTATGACAGACCTTCGATCGGCATTACAACTTCACCGACCGATGGCCGCTGGCGCGGCAAAGGTAAGAGCCCTCGAGGTTCTTGCGAATCATGGAGGCTACGAAAAACCTGATGACGAGGAGAGCGGCTCTGAAGACGAAATGGAAGTCGAGGTTGATCAGCCCGGCATGGAAAGGAAAGAAGAAGAAGCGGCCAAGATCGAATCTTTACTTTGCGGCGACGCCATGATGCTCTTCGGTTCGCTAGGGGGCGATGATGATGCTGATCGTGTTGACTGGAAGGATGCTGTGAAAACCTGTAAGACACTATCGGGGATTGCTGCGCTGACGGAGACTTTTGTTGTCAAGGGCGGCGAGATGCTCAATAAGATCGAATCCGATGAGGAGACGCTGAAGAGCGCTATCAAGTATTGGAATGGCCCAGGTTCAAAAAAGAGAGGATCTAAAAAGACAGCCAAATTTGATTCCGCTACGGAGGTGTGGACCGACGTGGAGCTAACACAAAAGTTTGTCTGGGCCAAGGCGGAGGGTTATCCATGGTGGCCAGCACGAGTTTGTAAGGCCAAGAGTAAGGCCGTTGCAAAGGACTTAACCATCATAGGGCGTGAGCTGGTCTCTTTCGTAGGCCAGCCTCACATTCAAGCTGTCTCTAAAGAGGAGGAGATGAAGCCATACTGTGGCGAGACAGGAGACATGGAGGACCTCAGCCAGTACGGCGATGATACGGTGAAGCACCTTAAGGCGAGCATTCAAATGACGAGGCGAATTCTCAAGAGCCGTGGTGTTATCAAAGGCACTCCTATGAAGCCCAAACGTTCTTCTAATATTTTTGAAGAAAAGAAAACAGCGTTATGAAGTTGGGCGCGGAGAAATCGATGGGTATACGTACATCATTAGTATATGTAGCATTGAGAGAAGGGACTCTCATCGCAAGCAGTAGAAAAACTAACAGTCTAGAGCCATGCATTACACAGTCCACGCAAGATGCATACCCGACCTTGGTGGTGAGAGATGTTGGGTTGTGGAACTATCTTTCGACTAAGAGCAAAACGAAGCCCCGCGTCTCTTCTTTTCTGTGCTCTCTGGTCTTCTTCCCATTCCCGTCCTTTTGTTTTCCTTCACTGCCAGGATGGAATCAAGGCTCTGGAGAGAGCAACGAGGGCGGCTAGGCCCAGTGCGAGAACGCCAAGAACACAAACTAGTCAAACTTCCATTTTCATCATCCGTTGCATCGCACCCACCACAGCTAGCCCCTTCATTCTCGAGCTCAATGGCATTGAAGGATCCTCGAAAGTGGTCGGCCTTCTGTCCGATAGTAATGCCTACTGGTTCTTCTTCGCCCTCATTGTCGAAAATTCCGCCAAAGCCATGACTGTCAGCATTTGCGTTACCATTACCGTTTGTTGCTGTAGAAGACGCCTCCATCGTTTCTTCTTTGGCGGAGAATGAACGTTCCTCGGGCGATGCAAACACACCATTCAGTTCTGCAGGCTTCTCCCCATTATGAGCTGCCAACCTGTCTTCATCGTCTTCGTCGTCGTAGCACCAATCCAAGGCCTCGCTTTCTTCCTCATCGGCCGTTGCCACATTTGCACCTTCTCGAATGTCTGGCATGTTCGCTCTTTCTTGATCGATGTCGACAGAGGTGTGTAGGGCCGTTGGGTCTAACACCTCGCTGCGACCGAAGACGACTGAAACGGGAGGTGAGGGAGTTAGTGTTAAACCATGATTCTGCGCGAGCTTGCTCCTAAGTTCGACATTAGAAGAGTTTGGATGTACAAGGTTGGCCTTCTCATCCCGAAGCCTTGCTATCCCTTCCATTTCCCCCTCGCTTCTTTGCCCAATATTCTCATCGACGCCCGTGCCTTGTGGGTCACCATGGGACATCTCCACTACAAAGGGGATTTCTGCATCCCTGTAGTGAGCACCGTCCCGATTAAGGACAGTCTCGTGAGTGTGGCTCACGTTGTCGGAAAGCGGATAAATGGTACCTTCTCGCTCCAGAGGGGTTGCGTCGATCTCCGTTCGGCGGCGCCGCCACACCATCGGATCCGGGGAAGAATTTCCCTCAGATTCGGATCTCAACTTTTTTTGAAACGCAGGAGAGCCTTGAGCCATTGGAGAGGGCGGGGAAGTCGCCAGCGACGTCGCGTGCGACAGCGGAGTTCCACATGACGGCTCCGGCGGCTTCACTGGACAGTACCAGGACTGGCCGTAATCGGGATGGGTGTAGTAGGGCCTTCCCCTGGACCGGGACATGCAAAGGGTCCAGCCGGGGGGGAGAACCGACCGGATGCTCAGCAAGTACTCGTCCGTGTAGCGGTTGGGGGTGGTGCGGTGGGTGTCGGGTCGTGCGTCCTCTGAGGACGATGCGGTCGGGCCAGCTCCTGTCCCCCCCTCCTCGCCCCCCTCGCTGGCGGCGCTGGTCCGTCCCAGCCCAGGCCCCCACGCCCGCTGATCGGCGATAGACGTGGTCATCTCGCTCCCGTCGTACGACTCGGCGCGCCTGAGGCGGCCGACGTCAATGGTGCTGCTCACGCAGCTCGGGGGGTTGGACATTCTCCCCTCACCTCCGAGAAGTGCTCGCATGGTGACCTCGTCCTCTGAACCAGAGGGTGGCTCTGCCACCTCCCCGGGGATGCGAATGGCGAATCGCTGCTGAGGCAGGATACGATCATTCGCAACCGCCACGGCCGACGGAGAGGCCGCCGATGACGGCGAAGAGGAGGAGGAAGAGGAGAGGCCGAGCCCCCTGTCGTCGCCCGTGCAGTCCATGGCGGCGGATTCGGCCTCCATGAGCTCTAAGTAGGAGGGGAGCACGAACGGCCTACTTTTAGCTTCGCAGACTTCATCCTCGTAGATGGTGAAATCACCTTGCCCACCCCGTGCTCCCCCCAGATCCATCCTCTTCTGCCCCGCGGAACTATCCTCGCCCGCCTTCGCGCACCCCCCCCGGCGGTTGTCGATCCTTGGGGTGATCCTTGAGTGCGGGGTCGCCCTTCTCGGCCTCGCCGCTCCCCTCCTTCCGGTAGAGCCAGATTTAAGTCCGCCGAAGGAGCGGGAGGGAGCATAGGGCTGGGAAATGATGGGACCACCTGGGGGGAGGGGCGGCCTACTGCAGCGGAAGAACGAGGCGGAAGGAGGGGCGGAAGTGGGAGCGGAAACGGTTCTCCCAGCCTCCTTCCGCCTCCGTCCCGTCTTTCCGCCGCGGCCACCGGATGGGAAGGGGCCACCGGATGCAACGGCCGCGGGTGAAGCTTTCGCCTCTTGAGTTTCGCCTTCTCCGCGGTTGCATCTGGAAGGGGGAGGGGAAGGGCGGGCGGAGGGTTTGCGCCCACGAATCCCGCCGTTACCTCCGCCGCCTGCGTCGGCAGAAACCTTAGCGGAGCGCGAGGAAAGCCGGGGAAGGGAGGCACCGTTTCCCAAGTCTGTGCCGAAAGGTCTCGTCGTTCCTATCATTGGAGTGGCTGGCGAAGACGGAGGAGATAGAAGGGGTGGGTGGGAAGTGAGAGTTGAGTCAGATAATATCTGTCTATCCAATTAATTGATCTAATCGAAAACTCACAGGCAAAGAAATAATTCGAAATCGAGACTTTTAAGTAAATTCATCATGTATTTTTATTTTACTTTTGCATACTTAGCTAGTACTGCTCGTACGAGTATGCATAGTATTGACACATATTATAGTGCAGAGAACGTACAGTACGAGCTATATGCATATGAATTCCTGCTTCGCTTTCCTTGCCATACCATCTTCTACTATGCATAGAAGCAGCGGCGATCCCGCCAGCAATGGTCCGCCTGTTGTCTCTTCTTTCACAAAGAAATGAGTCGAAACACAGTGGCCTGAAATAATGATCAACAGCAAGATTATCGAAGCTAGAGAGCGCAAGATGATGATTGCCCAAGCTCGAGCGCACGGTGCAGTCCGCAGGATCTGCGAGATGCCCAAGAGATGTGCCTATCCCTGCGGTGCTCCTGTCAATGCTGCAGGAAACAAGAAAACACCAGAGCCGTGGCGCCTGCAAGGAGCAGCTGCGACCCCAGCAATTCCCCCCGAGCAACCGCTTCTGCGCGAGTTTACCTCGAGCGATGGCAAGCAATGATAGCCAAAAAGATTGTTGAAGGACGACTGCGCAGAAGGAAGATTGCCGAAATTAGAGCGCGCGCCAGAAACTGCTACTGACGGGCAGCGATCCAATTGATCCGCTGCTGACGAGCCACAATCTGCAGGATATACCGGAATATTCTAGATATGCTCAACTTAAATCCTAAATCCTCAACTTTTTCAGTTTTCGTGTAACGATCATTAGTACCGCTCTATCCCCCTTCAGTATTCTCTTGTATCGAAGGCCGCTCTCTCACCCTGAGCCTCCTTTCCCTCGCAGCCCTTTCGCGGAGTGCACGCCACCTCCTACCATCTTCCCTCCTCGTCAAAAGTCTTGCCGACGACACGATGGAAATATCATCAGAACCGCCCCGATTTACCGCGTTGGCCTGATCGCACGGTGCCGAACAATTGAGAACACCGCCGGAGATGACCGCGACGACGTGACTGACGACTCTGCGGCAGGCATCGGGGCCGTCCACGCTCGGATGGTGAGAATCTGCGATCCCTTGACCGCGGATGTAGACATTGGGCCCAATCGTACAGTGATCACGGCAGCCCCCGACCGCGACTCTGGGGCATATATTCTTCCTTCGCCACCCGTCGAGGAGGTCCTCTATTTCCAGTAGCGCGGCACCTCCCCCAGAACTAGAGCAGTCCGGTCCCAGGCAAACCTCGACTGTGGCATCCATCGCCATCGCCATCGCCACCGTCTCGTCGTGTTCGTGTTCGTGTTCGTGTCCGCCTCCGCCTCCGCTGAGCGATGCCCCCCCCAGTGGGAAGCGCACGCACCACGGAAGCCGACTGTTCATCTTGGTAGCTACCGTCGGAAAGTCTGCTTCCCGGTCCAAGTTCATTCTCCCGAACACTCCGCTGTTCCAGAAGCTTTCGCAGCAGAACGGATCCGCTCGACATTTAATTATTTCCCCCCCGGGGATGAAGATCAAGGCGACAGCCGGCGTGGGGCGGGGGTGGTGCAACCAGTACAAGCAAGTAAAGAGAGAAAGCCGGCAACCTGCTGGCAGCAGGGCTCGGTGAGCGATGGAGGAGGAAGGGATCAGAACATCAGAACCCAGATCCTAATAGTACATGATGTATGTCTTTTGCTGTTATTGTTGTTGACTCGGCCATTGGGTTCTCTGTTCCTCGCGGCGCCGCCTTTGCCATCATCTCACGATCTTCATAATGCTCTTATAATACGTACAAATGTACTCTAGCTAGTATGCATATGTCATATTACTACTACTAGTAGAGTAGCTATGCGTAGTATATACGACTCGTACAGTATGTATAGCTGTAGAAATTCCTACATGCATGTATTACGAGCTCGTAGTAGAGTGTAAAGCTACTAGCTAGCTACTCAAGTAGTACTACGTAAGTATGTATTATGTATGCATGTGTAGGTGTGACTCGAGCCAGCTAGACTCTACTAGCTAGTACAGTATGGATAATGTATGATGTATAATACGCTCGTATGCTGATCATCGCGGACGATTCGATTCAAAGGAGAAAGGAGGCACGCGAAGCGCAATAGTCACAAGGTGTATAAATTCACAAATAAACTCGCAGATACCCGGCCGCAGCCATGCCTCCCGACCCCGATAGGCAGCTCATGATCAAGGCCAAGGCCTGCCAGCGGCTGGCCAAGGAGGCCGCGTACTACCGAAAGGAGACAGAGGAGAATGAGGCGACGCTGGTGAAGATGAGGGCCGACGCGACCAAGGACACCTACGACGTGAAGCGATTCGAGCAGGTCCTGTCAGAGTCGCAGATGATGATCCCGCACTCTCATGCCAGCCTGCAGAGGAACCTGCGAGAACTGCAGGAGATGGTGGCAGCGCACGACGGGGAAATTCATTCGGGTGGGGAGGCTCTGAGACTGGCCATGGACGTACTGGAGAAGGAGACGGACCGAAACGGGGCGGAGGTTGGGGAGGCGACGAACGTGGACGATCTCAAGGACGGAGAAGCCTTTTAGCTAGTAGTAGCAAGTAGTAGTTGGGACTAATGGTGGTCAATGGTGGCTCAGAATCCATTTGCCTAACTAGCCAGTGCGTGAGAGGGCACAGCACATGTAAAAATGTATTAATTGGAGTTGGCCTCTTATTTCCCTTTCACAGACCAACTACCGACCCTCTTCCGACCCTCTTGACTTTCGTCGTCGCTCTGTCCCAGTACACCAAGGTCACCCAGGATGGTGTCATCGAAGAGTGTGTTCGGATTGAAATGAAAGTCCTCCCTGTCGGCCACGTCAGTCAGCTCCAGTACGGTCGGCTCGGTCCTCATTGTCATTTCGTGACAGGTATGGTTCTCCTGGTGTGTCTCACCGCAGTCGACCTTTGCGTGCTTGCAGGGCGCGTCATTGTCTTCCCCCGGGCAGCAGTCCAGATCATCGCAGCTGTACTTGCTCGGGTACATCATCTTTCCACTTTTCTTGTGTTTGATTCCGGCCACACCATGATAGCACTCCACTCTGTCGTTGACGATAAAATCGATGTGTGGGACGCCTTCTTTCGGCTTGTGAAGCACGACCCGGTGACCGCACTGGCCATCGAGGCGGTGGACGTGCCGTCCGGCGAAGCAGCTGATTTGCCCCGTGGCACCGATGAGCCGGTCGAGCCTCTTTCGCTCCTGATCGGCCGCCCTCTCACAGAACTTCAGGTACAGAGAGTCGCACTCCTCGGTCCGCTCGGCACCGAAGCCCGACGCGATAAGGCAGCGCTTGATGAGAGAGGCGTGTTCGGTCCGGTATAGGTCAAGGGCCGACTTGAGCTTGGCATCATCGGACCTGGAGGAAGGTGGAAGGGAGGAAGAAGTTCCCGCCGACGTCCGGCTGCCCCCATAATCACCGATCATGCTCTCGAACTGCTCCTTGCTCATTCCGAGGTTGGCCGCCGTCACAGCGACAGAGTCGTTGGAGGTCGATAGCTTGGCCTTCTTGCTGGTCCTCTTCTTCAACTTTCTGGCCTCGTCTGCCTCGAGGCAGCGACGCACGGTGCACCCAAGCAACTGTGCCCGCCGGTATGCATCGTGCGTCATGGCGTGCGATGGTGTCGGGGCGGAGATGTGATGGCTCGAGGCACCGCTGTGCACCATGCCTTGCTGACCGTTTTTCATGCTCTTATATTGTGCGAGGATCTGCTGTTCCACAGGATTCTTGGGGACGGCGGCGCCCTCGGGGGCGTAGCCACGCAGAGCGGCGGCGGTCCCGCCCCTGGCGAGTGGCGGCATTGACGGGCCGGTGCCACCGCCTTCTCCAGCCCACATGGCCTGCATGCTGCTCAGGATCTGCATCCGTGTCTGAGCGTCGGGGCTCTGCATGGCCATAGCATTCATCATCGCCATCGGGTTCGCCCCTGCAGTGCCCTCGCGGTTCGGCCAAATGCCCATGCTCGAATTTCCGCTGGCGGCGGCGACGTCCATCTTGGCGCCCTTCTTCCGCGCGATTCTGAGCCTGCGGCTCAGCTGGTTCTTCCTCTGGCTCAGCGTCACCCCGTCGGTGTCCTTGATGGAGATATCCTCGCTCCGAGTTCCGGTCAGGTCCTCCTCGGGCAAGTCCGGGAAGAAACCACCTGCCTTGAGGGCTTGGAAGAGGGTCGAGGCGGGATTCGCCAACCGGGCCGCGACGGCGCGGTGCATGCGGGGGTCGCCGCGCCGACCGAGCGTGGAGAAGTTGGACTGCTTGCGCTTGCCGGTACTTTTTGGAAGGCTCTTGGTGGAACTCGAGGAGGGCTGGTCTTCAGCGCCCGCGGTACTGTTGGCATCTTCACTCTTCCAAATTTTAGGCGCATCATCACTCTTCATCTCTGCCTCCTTTTCATCGTTCTCCCGCGCTCCCTCGATTTCCTCTTGCTTCCTCGTTTCTACGGCCACAGCCATTCTTTCTGTTTGGATTGGAATGAATGCGAAAAGATGATAATCGTTTAGACTGCAGTGAATGTTAGATGCATACTTGTATGCTGAACAATTCCACTCGCCCCGCGGCAACACTTTTTATCCCCAAGGTGCATTGCTATCTCCGCCGCGGTTGGCGGTCCGCGGTCCGCGATCACTTACCCTCAACAAGAGCGCGGACGATCTATATATTCCCGCGATCAAAGATAATATTATTACGATAGGCTGTTTTTATGTCTGTTCGGCTCTTTATCAGAAAAAGTGTCCTCTGGACGACGAGAGAAGATAACATTCTTGCTTCTCTTAGGGTTGGGTTTTTGGAGGTAAATTTACTGCTATCTGCTAGTATTAGTAGCTACATAGTTAGAAGATAACATTCTTCCTTCCGGAGGTAAATTTACTACTATCTGCTAGTATTAGTAGCTACATAGTTAGTAAAACTACTATGCAAGTACGGAGGCTCTGTCAGAGAAATACTCTACTAGCTAGAGTATGCATACTACGAGCTAGTATATGTACTACAGTATTCATACTGTTCATGGTGCTTTCGGTTTTCATCCTCCATCAAATAGGATAGGAAGCACTGTACTAGTTCCTACTCCTCTTAATACTAAGGTTTACGCAAGCTACGGACAGCGAATGGTCAAAAACACAACCTTCCGGACGACCTGCTCAAAATTTCCGCCAGACGATGGGGGATCATACGGAAGCGGTTCTCGGTCAACCACCGACCGATTTCTCCCATTCTTTCGGCCCCTCAGCTTTCTATCTTAACCAACGAGGCATTGAGGAAGGTTGCGTCCCATTGGAGTACTGATCGGTGTGATTTAAACTCTGTCTGCAGCTGTTAGGAACAAATTTTTGGCTTCTTGTGAGATGAAGTAGGATGGAGACGGCGGGATTCTGGGGCGTTTGGTGGAGCAAACAGCTCCACCAGCCAATATTTGACACCCCTACCCCTTCTTCTTCTTGGATGGAGGGGGTGTCAGATCTGGATCCTTTGCGGCGTCTGGGCCCGCAGAGGATCCAGATTTGAGGGAGGACCTCAGACTGAGTTCTCTTTTTTTTCTTGCAATCAATCTTGCCGCCCTCTCATTCGATTTCTTCACTTCTGAAGGCGACCTTAAGGAATGGAGCATATCACCACCCTCTGTATTATCTCCGAACAAGCGGGGGGGTGTCATTCGAGGAAGAACAGGAATATAATTGGTCATGCCGCTTCTTCTTGTCATGGGGGCAGTAATGGAAGAATTTTCGCCTGAAATAGCCTGTGCTATTTTTCGGCGTGAAATCATCCATAACCGCCCCATAAACGCGGGTCAGTTCAAATCGGACCTCGTAAGCTGTAAATCAACTTATC
>Ga0099799_10311_pt1 | contig 13389 bp, 7 predicted proteins | sample Uncmet6_SortLC_1_FD_89033 | JGI IMG/M metagenome (GOLD analysis project Ga0099799, IMG submission 89033) | Marine eukaryotic communities from CALCOFI LINE 67, Pacific Ocean - CN11_C50_N6_SortLC_1 | ecosystem: Environmental > Aquatic > Marine > Oceanic | place: Pacific Ocean: Monterey Bay...
GGTGCGCGAAAGCGAAAGTTACAGGAGGCCGGCGAGGATCTTGGTGATTTCGACTTTGATCTCGGTGATTTGGACTTTGACCTTGGAGATTTCAACCTAGGAGATCTTAACCTTGGTGATTTTGACTTCGATTTTGGAGACTTCGACTTTGGCGACTTCGATCTTGGCGACCTCGGCGGTGGTTTCGGAGATTTCGACTTTGACATGTGCGCTGGTGGGGATTTCATCGCTTTCGGAGATGGCGGTAGCTGCTGGTGCACTATTACTTCAACTTCTTCCGAAGGAGACGAGAGGGAGTACAGTGGCATATTAGACATGATCATGGATTTCTCCTTCATCCTCGAGAACGGCGTCGACACGAGTTTTGGCTGCCGTATGCCTGAGCGGTGCGACACAGCCGTGGGCGTTGACGAATGTTCAAGCGGTAAGATAGCATGTGAAATAAGTTTGGATACAGGTGACTTCATGAACAGTTCCCTGGACTGCGATACCTGCGTCGAATACGGAAATTCTCCCTCAGGCGATTCGACACTCATGACGGGCAAAACCCTCTGTATGGACGTGGACCTTTGCCTGCCTTCCTTCGGGGGGGGAAGCGCCCTCGCACGAGTTAGAATTGGAGGGATCAGAGGAGGATGAATTGGTCAAGAACAAGGCCCTCGATTTTGACTTCTCTGATATCATCTGTGGTTGCTCCGCGACACTCGAGGATGAAAATGGCACGGAGGAGGAGTGCCAATGTTCTGTTTGCGGGGACTTTCGGCAGGGAGTATCCATGACCTGTGGGGACATCGCCAGTACATGTGAGGACAGCGGCCTTGAATTCATCGATGTAAGTGATGTAACCACGCTCGTCTCCGCGGCCAATTTTGCTCCCCGATTTAACTCTGTGGCGGAAGATGATGATTTCGGAAAATCTGCGAGCCAGGGGGGGGCAACCGTAAGTTTCCCTTTCTTCATCGGTGCTTTGGCCATGCTACTTTTGCCCAGCTTTGACTAGACCAGTATTGACATGTGAGTTACATGCATGGATTTTGCTGCGTAAGTGTTGCGATAGCTTAAATAGATGTCCTCAAGTATTAGTAAGCGTTTACCGTATTCATCTAAATGGGTCCCAAAAGAGAATTTTTTGCAGCCTTTTCTGGGCTTCCAGAGGGACCAATGTACTCCAAAAACTCTTCCAAGTCTATCTCGCCACTCATGTCCAGATCGGCGTCCCTGGTGATTGCTTCGCTCTCCATTTTGGAAAGGTTCATCCCATAGGAATTGAGAGCCACTCTCAGTTCCTTTCGAGATATGACCCCATCGCGGTTGGTGTCCATGAGGTAGAAGCTCTTTCTTACGCCCATGACGAAGTCCTCTCCTCGTTCGTCGATCCACTTCTCCGCAACTCGACTGTTACTACATCCTGGAATCAGGGCTTGTTCCTGTGCATATTTCATTTGTGTTGTCACTTCCAAATGTGTTTTGAAGAACGTATAAAAGTCATAGGCCGCATGCGCAACAATGGGCACGGCTAGATTTCCAGTGCTGAGATAGAGGACAGCAAATGTAGTCCCTGTGACTAATTGAAAAACCAAGAGCACAAGGCTATCCAAAATCGCCTCTCCGCCCTTGAAGATACTTGTGGGGTTTAGGTGCAACACGGCAAAAAGCACCGTAGACAAGGCAACCCCAGCAAGAAGGGCTTCTTCGCGGGGCAAACCTTGAGTCGTTGCCGCCCATTCGGCTAATCTGGGTAACGCCATCCCTCGGAAGGTGACCTCCTCCACCACGCCTGTGACTGTCCCGAGGAGTGCGGAAATAAATCCAGCCACGGCAGGTTGTGGAACATCGCCGAAGATGCGTAAGACGACCATATTTGTCGAAAGGTTCAATCCAACAACCAAGGGGTTCTCTGATTTTTCAACCAATAGAGAAACTCCTATCAAAAGACCACCACCGAGCAGACCGGTGATACCAGAACCGACGTTGAAATTAGAGCAGGTCGTAAGAATTTCAAAGCCTGTGCCTCCGGTCCAAATGGTGTATCCAATGAATGCCTGGTTGAAGAGAAGCTGACGGACGAGCCTGAAATTGAGGATCGGCCTCTGATTATCATTTTGCGGTAATTCTTCGTTTGGTGCTTGGTTAGCATTTAGTTGAAAAACAGGCATGCTACTGGTGGAACATATCTGTCTCGGGCATGGAGGAGAAATTGGATTGGGCAGGCGGCACTGACGGGAAACAAATCCACTCACAAACTGAGTTGAAAGGATCCATAGAACGGTTGTCAAGAAGCAGAAAGAAGCTGGTGAAGGCTTCATGGTTGGTGTTTGAGTAGGGCGGTCGGTCGTGGTTTTAATCCGGTGGTTGCTTTATAAGAAGTAAGTAAATAAATAACAATGATGAAAAGAAGAAATAGGCGCCAGAGCGAAGAGTGGCAAGATGATGCCAAGATGCCAAGATGCCAAGATGTTGATAACGCTTGTGTCGACGAGCCGCCACGTGTGTGACACGAGCCGTATTCTTATTATTTGATATGACATGACTCTCATTTCGTCTGTACTTGAATGTACGAAGGTAGCCACTATATGAATAATACGAGGGGGCTCGTAGTACATGTCATGTATGTAGGTAATCCTTTACAGCGTAGTATGTATGCAGTTGACAGACTCCTCGACTCCTTTCTCATCTGTGCTTTCGATACTTCGATTCATACTCTGACCCCTCTGCCCCTACCTACTAGATCCGCACGACATAGTAACTTGGACTCGACGCTGTCTCGTCGCTTCCTCACACCTCGGCTGCACTCCTCGACACTCGGTTCCAACAAATAAGTCTACTCAGGAGCCAGCCACCCTGCACTTTCTCTTCGTTTCTTGCTCTACTGGCATGTCCTTCGCAAAGGATAAATCTGTCGTTTCCACGGCTCTCACCCTCACTGTGTTTGCCTTGCCAATCCTTGCCCAGATCTACTTCCATCGGAGGGAGAATGTAAAAGATCAGGCTCGTCGGCGTCAATGGAGGCAGAGCTTTACGCAGCATAAGTCAAAGACGTGGTATCGCCCGCCTTTCCCTCCGATCGTCCTCGACCTCTTGGTGCGATGTCGACTGGCGTATCTGTCCACAGTTGACACGGATAATGACAGCTCCCACCTCTCTCTCATGAGATACACTTACATTCCTGAGGAGGAAGTGATTGTCATGTCAACTAACATGAAGACAAAAAAGTTCTCCATGCTGAAGAAGCAGACGGGCGTCGCGGTTTTGGTCCATGATTTTACCCAGTTTGGCAGCGGAGAAAACGGTGTGTGCAGTATAACGCTCAATGGCAAATGCTACATCGTGAGCGATGGACCAGACGCCGAGCGGTACCGGGCGGCTCATCTCGAGGCCAACAAAGATTACCCTCAGTTCATCGTTGGAGAAGATGTTGCCATGCTCGTTGTTGAGGTCGACGAGGCCAGGATATGTGATATTAACGACAAAGTGACCAAGTGGAATGTCGACAGCGGTCTTGAGGGATCCGTTTGAACCCCTGTACATTGGCTGAGATATACATGACCAAAATTGGTATATGTGACGAGGGATGCGAGAGATGGAATCCCATGGGAGGCCTAAATGGATGGTCGCGTAAACGATTCGCCTACGTACTATTAAATTATTCATATTTCCGATCGGCTCTCCTTCGCCCGAATCTTCAAGCTAGTCTTTGGGGCCAATGTTGCCCTAAAACTCGAGACAGCCTTGCGTACGGATTCGTCTGACCCCTTCCTCCACCGGTTTGCAGTGGCGCTTCCCACTAGCATGACGACGTCGTCGGTACCTTCTGGAATGGTAGCAGCAACGATCGCGTTGCGCGGTATCTCAGCATTGGTGGATTGGCTCAGGTTGGAGAATGAGATTTCCAGATAGCGATACGCCCCTTCGGAGTAAGATTTTTTTACTTTGATGTCCGTCGGAACTCCGTAGAAGCTGAAGCGCCCAGTCGGTCTGAACAAATTCTCGATGAAAAAGTTCTTCGGCAAATCGGTAACGGCTTGCCTCTTGGCAGGTCCCGCCACCGTTAGAAAGGCGCCATCTCCGGTGCTAGCGTCTCGGCACTCGACATCGAAGAGACCACCTTTCGCCAGAGACCAGGGAGAAGAGAATGACGCTAGAACGGGCGTCGGGTCGGATGTCTTGCCCAGAAGAATCTCGGCGAGAACACCGCCGCTCCGAGCATCACGGCTCACCTCGCTGCCTTCCCGAAGCACGACACCAGTTTGCGGCTTGCTCTTTCCGGCCTGCCCACTCACCCCCATGGGCATTGAGACCATACCTGTTTTGAGGTAATCTTCAATATCCTGCGATTCGGCGAAGGCCGACGAGGGCTTCTGGACGAGGCCGACTTCAGTGGCGACAACGGATGCCGCCGCCGTTGCAAGAAAGCCGCGGCGACTCACGTCGATGGCGAAAGCCTCCGCATTTGCCAAGAGCGTGCAGAGAAGGGGGGCGGTAAAGGACATGATGTGCATTCTGCTCGTTTTTACAGCTTTAAACATGACTTCATTGTCCGATCACTTTCTCTCAACAACATGCATCGGACCAGGATCTGACTTGATGACTGATGACGTTTGCGTGGAAAGAGAAGAGAAGGGATGACAGATACATTGTGAAAGATACTTGTAGATACATTTAAACGAGATCCGGTAGCGCTATGCATAATATGATATCCCACGTGAGGTATATTTTTTGCGGAGAATTAAATTTCCCTCTACATTACTAGCTAGTATTACAATACTATTTATACTCTAGGAGTAACAACGAACGAAAACAACAACATCTACCGGATCTTTAATGCAAATCATACATATTACGCTCGTATGCATACTCTAGGAGTATTGCTACTATCTACTTAGTAGGAGTATTAGTAGTACAGCCTGAATAAATAATAATATTCAGTACACACACATGTTTGATGAGACTCGGCCATAATACGACAGAATTACGTGTGTATCGAGAGGCGGTGCCTGCGGGCCTTCCCTTCCCGAGATCCATTGCTCACAGCATGCGCGGCCCACGCTCCTTCCACCCGGCAGCAGCTGCCACTGCTCTCATCCTTCTGATTGCCGCATGCTGTACCAACCCCGTGACGGCGCAGATCGGGTCTGTTCTCGATGGCAAGGAATGCGCAGTTCAAAGCGAACGGTCGGTGGAGTGTGGGTCACTGGGGGGTGGGGGGGAGATGCCCCCGAGTAAGTGCTGTCCAGGGTATCGATGCAGTTCAAAATTTAAAATTTGCGAGATCGATCCGGACTACGTTCCGTTCGCAAACATCACGAAGGAAGAGAGGGCCGTCGAGAAGGCGGCACTCGAGAATCTCTTTCGCCAGACAAATGGTACGCATTGGACCCACAAGGGTGGTTGGATGGACCGAACTATATCCATCTGCGATTGGGAAGGAGTTGACTGTAACGCTGGTGGATTTGTTTCTCGCGTATCGCTCAGCGGTAATGGCATGAGTGGCCACCTGGATCCGCTCTCAGACCTGACGATGCTGGAGGAGATTGATCTGAGCTCCAATGTTCTGCACGGGTCGTTACCAAACCTGGGACAGAGTTCTCTCGAATTGATCAGTCGTATCAATCTTGCCAAGAACGAGTTCACGGGTGCACTGTGGCAGATTCCCAACTCGCTGAAATACCTTGATCTCTCGTCCAATCAATTGAATGGCACATTTGTGCAAGACACGCCGACAAATTTAACCCACCTAAATCTTGCTGACAATGACTTCGAATTCATTCAATTGTCTCAGCTTGGTGCATTGCAATACCTCGACCTCAGCAAAAATGAAGTGTTATCGCAATCGCTGCCAGATTTGGGCTATGAAAGTCTTGTTCACCTCACCACACTCCTCTTGTACGGGACCAAGGGTCTCACGGGAATGCTGAATGTTACAAACAATCCCAACATCACACACCTTGACTTAAATGGAATGAATCTGGCTGGCCCCATCGAAACGACGGGCGTAACAAACCTTGTCAATCTAATGTACTGCGACCTTGGTACAGCAAAAACCGGTGGGGGGAATGCTGGTGAGCGGAATTCCTTCACGGGAGATTTCTACTTTTGCAATATGACAATGCTTGAGCATGTATCTCTGGCTGGAAATGATTTAACTAGCAACGGGACGGCATGGGGTTGCGGCAATCTGACGGAGCTGAAGTACGTCAATTTGTCCAACAACACCTTCTCTGGCGATCTTGCAGGAATTGGAGCTCTGGAGAAGTTGGTTCATCTTGATTTGGGCCACAATGAGTTTTATGGGAGCATTGATGAGATCAGACTCTTGCACAATCTCAAAACCTTGGATTTGTCTGACAATATGCTCAGTGGTGCCCTCCCAAGATTCGACGCCCCTTTCATGCAGACGCTCAATGTAAGCTACAACGTTTTCACTTCGACAATACCTGAAACTATATCGAGTCTTGAAGTGCTCTCTGAGCTCGATCTGAGTCATCAGCGAGTCAGCGAATTTGATCCATCGACAGGAGAACGAAACGTCAAAGGGCTTGTTGGAACAATCCCAGAGTCAATTGAGCGGCTTCGATTTCTTCGCAAGCTGATGCTTTCACATAACCTTCTCAGCGGTGGGATTCCACCTGGCCTATCGACGCTGACATACATGGACACCCTCGATCTAGAGAACAATATACTCGGAAAAATGATTCCTAAGCAACTCGATCTATTGGAGGGGCTTGAGTCTGTCCTTTTGGCAAACAACCAACTGACAGGCACTATTCCGTTTTTACGAGGAAGCAGAAATTCAGAGAAAATCCGAACGATCACTTTGAGTGGAAACCCGGACCTTGCCGCTCCAGCACCCTACAGTCTCTGCGATGTCGATGATATAGATCTGAGGTTGGACGATATTTATTGTCCACGCGAGAGGTCTGCTCTTGCAAAATTTTATGAAGACACACAAGGGAAAGACTGGCTAAAAAACGAAAACTGGCTTAATCGGGAAAAAGAGCACTGTACTTGGCATGGCGTGGAGTGTTCCACAGATAATAAGGTGACTGGCCTTGTGCTAGATGCCAATGGTCTCGCCGGTACCCTTCCTGCGGAGATCCGCGACCTCGTGCATCTGAAGAAGTTGGACCTTAATGACAATGACCTTCGTGGTGAAGTGCCTGCCGGTATTGGGCAAATGACCAACTTGGAGTTCCTGCGTTTGTCTTATAATCGCTTTACAAAACTTCCAGATGAGACGAAGGACATGAAGAAGCTATCCTGGATTTACCTGCAGGGGAATAGGTTGGTTGGAGATGACAGTAATCTTAGTCTTGCTGTTGAGGAGGATGGAGATGACAGTAAGCTTAGTGTTGCTGTTGAAGGAAAGCACAAGTTTGTCACTGATTGCGGAACTCCAACAGACGCTCAATCCCAGTTCTTATGCGAAGGGTGCGACATGTGTTGCAATTCACTCGAGGAGTGTCAAGAACCCCTTCGGCCAGAAGTAAGTGGTTGGCCGGCTGCAGGCCTCTTGGCCGGCGGGGTATGTGCAGGTCTGCTTGTCTTTTGGGTTTTTTTGCGAGTTCTGGTACAACACAAAATTGTTTGTGCCCCTCATTCGCTGGCCCACTTGGCTGCAGGTGAAGAATCCGTATATTCCTTTTTATTGGCTAGATCCGTTACTGGTTGGTGGGTTGCCATGGCTACGGTCGCAGTTCAGATACTCCTCTTTGGAATTTTTCTTCGAGCTTCAGATTTTGATAACGGTGATGGTGACTTCGTTTACAGCTATCGATGTCCTCGAAATTCGGAAGAATGCAATGATGAGCGTGCAATTGGACCATACGGATGGACTATGTGGGCGTGCTTAGTAGCGGCCGGTATTGCGGATGACTTTGCGAACGGGATCAAACTCGTGTTGATATCTTCATCCAGAGGAAGTTTTGCCGCATTTGTTGTTGGCTTGGTTGTTTTGACTGTAACTGTTCTCTCCGTGCAGACAAGTCTTCTCTACAATTTGGCTATAGCGGTTACCCAGACTGAACTCATCGTCAATGCCGTCATTTTGCTTTTCATCAATGATGTGGACGAGCAGGTTTTTAGTATTTGCAGAATTGTAAACCCAAAATGGGTCGACAGGATGTCCCAAAAGGCGGAAGAATATTCAGAAAGTCTCCACGAGAGGCAGATCGCCGAAAACGATGAGGATGATGACGGCAGCGAGAAGGAAGAAGTAGGGATCATTGGAAGTGCCCCAGGTAAAAAGGTAGAAGAGATGAAGAAGCAGCTTGAGCGGGTCCAAGCTCAGGTGGATATCTTGATGCAAATGCAAGGAGATAGTAGTGGGAAAGAATTTGGCGGAATGGGTTTGTAATTTTGTAGCGTTTCGAACTCGTAAAATTGAAATGAAAGCAGGCGCTAAAATCGTCAGTCTGTCCGTATGCCGCTTCGCGACATACTCAGTGCAATATATGTACTCTCGTACGTAATTTAAACTTGGATCTACATACATTATTTACGTACTGCTATACTAATTACGAATTTGTTTATGGTAGTAGGTAGTAAGGGTATGCAGACTATGAAATACTTGACTTGTTATTCGTAAATAAGCATACTTGGTATGCATACCACCTATGGATATTATATTATATTACTACGAGAGTATGCATAGTAATACGAGACTCTACTCTATGCATACTACAGTATGCATATTAGCGGACGAAAAAGCAAGTGAAGAAAGAAAGGTGTCTTTCTTTGCCCACCCTCATAGCGAGTGGAATACAGTAAAAGAATTTGTGGACCGCTCGCATCCAACTATCTACATGTGGCGCCTTTTCGTTGGTGCTGGTCGCCGATGCCATGCTGTGGCGGCAGTCGCGGCGACGATGGGCCTTTACGGGGAAGGTGCCCCTCTCTCTTGTGAATCCTCCTCTGGTGTCAGCAGCAGTTCTAGTAAGGACGCCTCGCAGCCCCCCCCCCCCTCAGCCCATGCCCAATTTTCGCAAACGGCGGCTCAGCGTTGTATCTCCCAATAATGTAGCTAGCGGTTCCTCAGATAACGTGCCAGGCGCAGACAAGGAATCACCCGAGGGAGGGAAATCGCCTCTCCAAACGCGACGAGCGTGTGCGATTGAGATTTCTGATACGCCACACGCAGTGCAGGAAAAGAAAGCCAGCCTATCTAGTATGTTTCCTTTTCGCATCCGTGGTGCAGGGACTGATGTATTGGGCAACAGCAAGAATCCAGTTAAAGAACTTCCAAACAAAGGGCAGATACAGGTCCAGCTACCTTTCTCAGGGAAACAGGTCGCTGTATTTTCTGCCCATGGCATTGAACCACATTCGTATATTGTGGAGGAAGAGCCGGGGCTTTTTTTCTCCCGCCGCACCACAAGTAAGCTACTGACAATGGCGACCCAAAAAATCAATCAAGATAGGGGCATGGTGGCGTACCCATACGGTTGCTGCGACAGCAATCGACGGACTGCCTTCTTTGCTGTCCACGATGGGCATGGGAAAAGGGGGGAAATGGTGGCCGACTTTGTCATGCATCAAATTGAGGGGAGGCTGCGCGGGCACAAAGATTTTGATACAAATCTTGACAAGGCTCTGCGCGAAACATTTCTGGAGGTGGATGCCGCAATCGAAAATCGGAGCGAAATGATTCCCCTTTACAGTGGAAGTACGGGGTGCGTAGCCATTCTGCGCGACGACGCCCTTACTGTTTCCAACGTTGGCGACTCTCGCGCTGTTCTTGCTAGGAAGAAGAAGCTGGACGCCTTCCAGCAAAAGATGCAGCAGATATCTAATTCTCGGAAGCTTTTGGCGTATGAGTGCATAGAGCTTTCCAAGGATCAAAATGCCGCTTGCCCTCTTGAACGGAACCGAATTACAAAAGCTGGTGGGTACGTTTATCAATCACCCGAACCAGGAATGCCGGTAAGGGTTTATCTGGACCAGGAATGCATGGAGATGGGATTGGCAATGTCAAGAAGCTTCGGTGATTATCATTTGAAACGTGCTGGAGTCATTGCCGAACCTGTCATCACCCACCACACCGTCACCGATGATGATGAATTTTTTATTATTGCATCAGATGGTTTGTGGGAATTCATTAGCTCTGATGAGGCTGTTTCAATCGTCGGAGATTGCTTCTCTGAGGGAATGTGCGCCAGTGAGGCGTGTTCTCGCCTCATTCATGCTGCAATCGAAACTTGGAAGGAGTATGAGGGCGACTACAGAGATGATGTCACATGCGTTGTTGTCAAGCTCTCCGGGCTGTGGAAAGAAGAAGATTCCCAAAGAAGCGGAAAGGAGGAGACGCATTCTCACTCTCATCAATAGTACCTTGGACAACGGCTTCAGCTTCTTGTGTGCATCAGATCGACAGGTCTAAAAGTACCACTAGCTAACTGTTTTGAACTCTTCTGAACACTCCCATCTCTCGGGATCTTGATCCCATGTTTCGTTTCGTTCCCCCCGTTCTAAATAATATTATTTACTGAGCTCGTGCTTATATGTACGAAGTTTGCAGACAGCTTCGACACACCCGGTACTATATATCTTTGACACAGTAGTAATAGAGAGTAGTACGAGCGTACTCTAGTACATGCGTATGTATGTCCCTGGCTGTATGTACTGCTCAGCTGTGTACGAGCGTATTATTTTAATGTAAGCCTAGCGTGCCGCACTTACTGTACAGTATGCATAGTGCCAACAGCGAATGCCTTTGCGTCCATTCAATCATACTACTACGAGAGTAATCAATGTTTACTGTTTGCTTTCGCGTGAGACAATCCTATTGACCGCCAGAAAGCTGTCTGTGGTTGGACATTCGGGGGAATCCGGGCTCTAGCCAGCATCATGCCTAAGAGCCGAGGCGGCCGCAAGCATAGTCAGAAGGGCGGCAGGGATCCTTACCAGCAGCAGGGAGGGAAGGATGGGCGGAATCGTCAAGAAGACCAACGTCGCGGTGGCGGCAGGGCCACTACCAAGACCGAGCCCGTTGATGACACTGCGCCGGCCCCGACCTTCGACTCGCTCAATCTCAAGCCCTCTCTGTTGCGGGGTATCTACGCCTTTGGCTTCGAGCGACCGTCGGCCATCCAGCAGAGGGCTATCCGACCTATCATCCGGGGACGAGACGTCATCGCGCAGTCGCAGTCTGGAACGGGAAAGACCGCTGTCTTCAGCATTTCCAGCCTTCAGATCCTCGAGGAGCGCGTTGGCCAACCGCAGGCGCTCATATTGAGCCCAACAAGGGAGCTGGCTGATCAGACTCACCGCGTCGTCTCAGCGCTGGGCGACTTCATGTCGGTCAAGGTACACTGCTGCATCGGCGGGAAGAGCCTAGGGGGGGATATAAAGGCACTGGAAACGGGGGGGGTCCAGGTCGTGAGCGGCACGCCTGGACGAGTCTATGACCTGATAAAGCGCCAAGCGCTACAGATGCGCAATATCAAAGTTCTTATCATTGATGAGGCCGATGAGATGCTAGACAAGGGGTTCAAGGCCCAAATCTACGACATCTACAGATATCTACCACCCAGCACACAGGTCGTCCTGGTCAGCGCGACGCTACCACCCGACGTTCTCGACATGACAAGGAAATTCATGAACGATCCCGTCCGGATCCTGATCAAGCGCGATGAGATCAGCCTCGAGGGCATCCGCCAATTTTTTGTCAATGTGGAGAAGGAGGAGTGGAAATTTGAAACCCTGTGCGACCTGTACGACACTCTCACCATCACCCAGGCCGTAATCTTCTGCAACAAGCGACAGAAGGTGGACTGGCTCTCAGACAAAATGAGGGAGAAGCACTTCACCGTCTCGTCGATGCACGGCGACATGGGTCAGGCTGAGCGCGAAATGGTAATGGAGGACTTCCGGTCTGGTGTTTCGAGGGTGCTTATAGCTACGGACCTTTTCGGGAGAGGGATCGATGTGCAGCAGGTCAGCCTTGTCATCAATTACGACCTACCGTCGAATAGGGAATTTTACATTCATCGGATCGGCCGGAGCGGGCGGTTTGGTCGCAAGGGCGTGTCAATTAATCTAATCCGGACTGAGGATGAAGGAACCCAGAAAGACCTTGAGAGATTCTATTCAACGAAGATTAATGAGATGCCAATGAATGTTAGCGATTTGCTTTGAGGGATATACGTAAAAATTAGTTTGACTTTCGCATTGACTACATCATAGCCATTGACATTTTTACATACCAGTATAGCTCTGGAAAACGGAATAGCTACGTAGTTATCCCGAGCGCAAGGTTTGTAACATTTTGACAAAAGACATAAGATCTGGAACTGCGCTCGCCCCAATGAGAAAGATTGACACTCCCAGCAAAGGTATTATAATGGACTTCGATTGGGTTGTCCCAGTTCTTCCCTCCTTTTTCATCTTGTTTCCCTGAGCCAGAGCAATTGCTGGTGGCAAAATTCCGTTTAAAAAAAGGACAGGATAACTTCCCGCAAAATCTATTGCCCTCAAAAACAATGAGGGAGATATTGATGCGATCATTAAGCCGGGAAGAATAATTGATGCTCCAGAAAAAAGGCGGCGACGCCACTGCGGCGTTTTTTGCGTTAAACCAATCTTGCTGCCACCCTCGTTGGGGACAATATCGTCAACGATGGATTGCAGTGCAAGGTAGCTTCCAATGATTGTGGTCAGAATAGCTGATATCGCTAACACAAACAAGGGCGCCTTCACTGGACCTGCTGCCAGCAAGAAATCTACTGGATCTCCTAATCCTCCACTTGGCACCAGTCCGATACCAAGCCCTGCCCAACTGACCTCTAAAAGCAAGGGTAGCAAAGACCCTAGCACAATTGCAAGCCGTATTGAAGCCTTCTTGTATCGGAGCATCCTGCAAACGGTCGGCAAAATCTCGCAATATACGAGAAGTTGCAGAAATGTGGGAATAGCGTTGGGTAGCACCGCCCAGGTTTCCACGTTGCTAGAAGCTTTCAAACGGGACCAATCTGTTGAGGGAAGTCCGGCTGCAAACAGCAATACTGAAGAGATGATAAATACACTAGTCAGAGCCGAGTTGAGATATGGCGCCGATGTGATTCCGCGCCTTGGGCCGAATACAGCTGCCCCTATCGATAGAGCAACAGTAGCGCATCCAATCCGATACATTGATGGAGGGAACAATGAACCAGCCCGAGATATTTGGCTGACCAGCGTGGCCTCTGTTAGCACAGCGAGGAGTGCTGCCACAAAATATTCCCCTCTGCGTCCAAAAGCTGATTTGGCAGTAGCAGCAATGCCAGGATGGTCTATGTCGTCTTTGTCAACGGTCTCCCCCATGTTCTCACACTCGTCTTCGCTCTCGAGTTTTGTTTTCTTTCTTGCATTTGAAATGCAATCAACGAGAACAAAATTTTGTAATACGAAGAATGC
>Ga0099799_10312_pt1 | contig 13364 bp, 6 predicted proteins | sample Uncmet6_SortLC_1_FD_89033 | JGI IMG/M metagenome (GOLD analysis project Ga0099799, IMG submission 89033) | Marine eukaryotic communities from CALCOFI LINE 67, Pacific Ocean - CN11_C50_N6_SortLC_1 | ecosystem: Environmental > Aquatic > Marine > Oceanic | place: Pacific Ocean: Monterey Bay...
TGATTGTTTACGCAACTTTTGTACCTCCACGTGGGCCCGCTTATCAATATGGAAATAACGTAGTTGCTCATTTTGATGGTTCAGTAAATGGAAATGAGTTGGTAGATATTAAGACCGGAACTTATAATGCAATAATAAATACTGGTAGTCCAGTAACTGGAACTGATGCTATTTATGGAAATTACGTAGATATGTCATCACATCATTATGTAATAAATTCACATTTAAGTTCTGCAATATCTTCTAATAAACTGTCAATAAGTGTTATTATAAGAACAGAAATAAATGCGGATTGGCAATGTGTTTTGTCCGCAGTTGGAAGACATATTGAATTTGCTGTTCATAAAGGAGGGTTAAATATTAAAGGTTTTGAAAGCGGCGAATGGTATATGACTGGTAATCATAATGCGACAGGAAATGCAAGTCACTGGGCACCCGCTAATAAACCAGAAAATGATGAATGGTTTATATATAGTTTGGTGTATGATGGTACAACTGCACACGTATATATCAATGAACACGAAGTTCATACTGCTTCGCATACTACAGGTTGGATTGATGAAAGTGCAACATATATAGGTGCTTATACTCACTCAGCATCTCATAAACTCCATGGTGATTTGGCGAGTTTAATAATTTATGATACAGTTGTGCCTATAGATATTTTAGTACAAGCCCATGGCGAACATGCTTTTGCAATAGGAGAGCCAGAACCAGAGCCAGAACCTGAGCCACAACCAGAACCTGAGCCGGAACCTCCACTTATGGTTAACTTAAATACTAATGTTCGTGAATACCCATCGGTCGATTTATGGCCAATTATGAAAGATGGATACGGAGCAGGTTCACAAAATGCACCACAAGCAAATTCGAATAATGGAGGAAATGACCCATATGGACCAGCATTTACTGATTTACATTCATTAGGTCAAAATGGCAGCTCTATGGGCATATATTATTCTCACGGTGGAAGTGCCGACGTTTCAGGTGCAGCTTACGGAAATGGTATTTATGAATTTAGGGCTGATAGAGCCAACGGTAATAACACTTTGGGTATGGCGTTCTGGAAACATATCTATTGGAGCGGCAGTAGTTCTGCGGGTTGGGGCTATAGAACTAATCACAATAGAGTTAGTGCTGGAGGAAGGTATGATGATAATCCAAATGATTCTACATTTCCGACTCTGGGATATACTAAAGATGGCTATTTAGGAAACTGGCTATGGATAATGTTGCCTAAAAATATATATTTGACAGGTATTACTATATGTGAAACCTGGAAAAACTCCGAAAATATGAACGATTTTAGAATTTATGGACGTCGTTCATCCGATAGTACTTTGAGCAACACTACTCAATATAATAGAGTATATATGACTGAAAGTGCCACAGATTGGGATGTCGTATATCATCATAAATCTGAATTCGATGGTGAGCCAGTTTATTTCAAAAATCCAGGCAACATAACTTCGAATCCTCAGAATGCAGGACCTGCAGATACACATACCACTGTTGACATAGCAGATGTTTGTTATGGACGCCGTATTGACTTTAGAAAGGGTGGCGTTTCTCAAGTTTCCCAATTAGATGTTTATGATACATATTGTTTTGTAATAAATAAGGTTGCTCCAGCAAAAAATATATTTACCATTGACGCATTGATTCTCCATGGTCAAGAAGAAGACAGCCTTTCTACAAATATCGAAACTTCATCTATTAAGACTATAGGTGACCGCAGAATTCTCACAGCAATGAATTATGCACCAACATATCATCTGGATTTTACTGATCCTACAAATGGAAGTAATATTGGTGATTCAGGTTATACTTGGAGTTTAATTGGAAGTCCAACGCAAGATTCTAATGGTGTTCGCTTAAACCCAGGCAGTAGTATGTCACAATATATTCAATTGGATTATTTCCCATTAGGACCTAAATTTACAGTAGCTGTACAATTTAAACTATACAGAACGCACAATTGGACGACTCCACTTAATTTAGGATGGAGTAGTGTGGGGAGTTTGCTACCACATATGATAGGTAATGCCTTCAGACTGAATTGGTGGGAGGGTAGTACTGGCAAAAACAATAGTCAAAACTTTACAGATGTAACACATTATTGGAATCTTAATGGTAAAACTTATAATTTTGTACTGGTGCGAAACAATGCTAATATAAAGGTTTATATGAATTTTAGTAGTAATGAACTAGAATTAATTGGAAGTACTGTTATGTCTCCGACTGGAATGGATACTGAAGTGGATCCTCTCGTTGCTCCAAATGGATATCAAATTGGATATGGTGCTCCCTCCGGAGACGAATATATGGATGCCTTGGTTAAAAACTTCACATATTGGGATAAAGCTTTAAGTATACAAGAAGTAACTGCAAGTTTTAATAATGTTTCTCCAACAACATCAGACGTTTATTCATTCACAAATCCAATGAAGTATGAAATATTATCAGGTACAATTCATCTTGGATTAGGAACATGGATACTCGAAAATGTTCCTGAATCACATCCTATTGGTATAGAACAATCTGGTACAAATATTGAATATTCATTAAACATTTCCTAGGTATTCGTCGACTCTGGTACAAATATTGAATATTACGGAGACAATGCATATTATGACGGTTCTGGTTCTGAAACGGGTTCATCCGCAATTGCTGGAATTAATTATTATTCTGGAAGAGTTACAATATATGTAAAAGGTGATTTTGGCACTGCTAGTTTCCATTGTGCGAATCATGGATATATGGGAGGGCAAAATATTTTGCAATTTACTAGTAATGAACATGTAACTGAAGATAATCTTGTAAATCCATTTACAAGAAATATTAGTTTAGGTGAAACATTACAATGGCCGCCAAGATCAACATATTGTAGTAATGATCCTGAATTATCAGGATACTCTTATGGAAAAATATTCCAAGATACTCGAAGTGCACAATATGATTATCGAATGTGTCTACAGCGGCAAGTTTACGGAAGTGGTTATGCCGATGGCACATACTGGATGTGTTCATCACCATGGCGATACAATTATATGAACGTGATGCATGCTTTCGATGATAGATATTCAGTTATGGGTAGTACAAGCACTCAAACTAAGTTTTATAGTGCTGGAATTTATAATTCTGACGGGACTGTGGCTGATCCCTACAAAACCGGTGGCTATTTAAAGACTTCTGGATATACATGTGTTACTGGAATAGATGGTGCATATGTAAGAATAAGATTCCCAACAATGATTTATCCAAATTATCTTTACTTAGGTTCTATGAATACACACTCTAACTTGGCACATACTGTACGTAAATTCCATCTATTTGCATCAAACGATGGCTGGAAAACACAAACGGAATTATTATATGTAGATGACCACTGGAATGGTACTGATGAATCTTGGACCAATAATGGTTCTACCGAATATTACGGACAAACGACTATTATGCCCAACGGTGGTGCCTTCAAGTTTGGTAAGTACAATATTTTTGATAAAAAGAATAATGCATCAAGAAAGGAAATGTTTAATGAATATGCAATAATTGTTCCAGAGTCGACGAATACCTATTTAATGATAAATGCTGTAATTATCATGGGTCAAAAGGAGGGTACCCCTGTAGATAACCCAAGTGTTAATTTAGAAGCAAATCAAACATGGCCATCAGAATCACTGTGGGCGGCGACAGCTGACTACGAGAGACTATATTATCACAATCATGTTTGGCATACACTTCCAGGTTTTGCGGATGGTGTGATAGACGTAATAACCGAAATGACGAATTCCGTGGGGCAAGTTGCTTATGCTTTTGATCATAATCCAGCTACTAGTTGCTTATTCTACACACATAAATATTTTGACAATGGAAGTGGTGAATATGTTTGGGAAGGTGGACAAGCACGCCAAACGGCTTATCATGGATATGGGTTCGATGAATATCCAGGTGGATTTATTTCTATAAAATTGCCTAGAAGAATTTATCCGACAAAAATAATAATAAGCGAAGATGGAGCTCAATATCCAAAATCTTTCAGAATTTACGCATCGAATGATAATTTTGTAAATTCTAAAGTGCTTTTACACGAAAGCGTAGATATTAGTCTTAATACTATGGATACTACATGGCCAGAAACGGGTGCAAGTATAAAAGGTATTACTATAGACTTAAATAATGTACAAAACAATTACGCGGATCATTACGAGAATGGAACACATGGTTCTGTAAACTATGATGATTGTTACGATCTGTTTGTTATAATAGTCCAAAAGACTTCATCAACGTATTTCTATCTTGCTGAATTCAGTGTAAGGGGTCAACCGGCGTGTATGGTACCTGGAACAGAATATTGTGAAACTTGTTGGACTCCACCGCCTCCTCCACCTAGTTTCTGGGAAGGTGCAATTTGGGCATTTAACGGTGATACCGGTTCAAATAATAATCGTCTCGTTGATAAAGTAAAAAATAGTATATATAATGATGACAATATTCCAATTTCAAGTGGAACAGCTATTACAGGAACAGATGCAATACATGGAGATTATGTAACATTGGGTTCAAATGATGGAACAACACCAGATAATTATTATACTATTACGAATCCTGGATTTAGATTAGAATGTAATAATTTTACTGGTGCAACATTATCATTTATTTGGAGAAATGTAAACAATCCAGATCAAACAGGTGGACATATTATTCAAGCACATCATGCACAAAGTGGACATGCAGCTCATATGGGATTTTGGGTTGGAGTGGTAGCTGATACTGGTTTAATGACAAAAGTTGCAGGAAATTATGCAACGCTCAACTACATTTTTGATTCGCCCAAGAACAACGAATGGTTTTATTTTACTGCCGTTTTTGACGAAAACGGATCTACCAATGCTAACTCTACGGGAGGAGTCACGTACTATATAAATAATAAGTACGTCGGATACAAAGCCACGGGTGGTGGCTCGTCTTTGAACAAACAGAATTGGGAAATAGGTAAAAAGCTTATTGCTGGTCATGGCGATTCTAATCAACAACCATCTGGAGATTTAGCATCTTTGGTTATTAAAAACAAACCGCTAGAAAACATTCAAGATTACAAATATTTACACGATTTCAATAAAGGCACCATGGGAAACCATTTAGATGGAACCTACATAGCACCCACGACTCCCACCAGACCAGCAGCGACACAACACATCATACATTATTACGATGGAAGCGTGAACAATACTCAACTAATAGATCACGTGGGCTCCAACAATGGTATCATTACAGGAACTGAAACGACAGGAACAAGTGAATACGGACCCACAGTAATATTTACAAATCACTTGTATACTTTACAGAATGCACCGAGTTTTACTAATTACGCAACAATAAGTTTCTACTACAAAGTAGGATCTCCTCATAACGGAGCTGGTACCGGCGTTGTATTATTAGGTCCAAATTCAGGTAATAACATTTCTCAAAAGAATAACGACAAAGAGTTATGGATGAGGGGTGGTGGTGCAAATATTACAACTTATAATACAGCCATTCGCGATAATGGTGCGTTACCAAGTGATGATTTTGTATTGATTACATACATTTATAACGGGGATACGTCTTCGTTTGATTTATACTTTGGTGGTAAATATTATGGAATTTGCCCCATGTTTATCAATCAAGCACAGACTAATCAACTAACAGTAACGCCATGGTGTGTCGGAGGATTTGCAGGCAGCCTTTTTGCAAAAGGTGAACTTACGTCTCTCATTATTTGTGACCAAGTGTTGACCATAGAAGAAGTCATGGATATTCAAGATTATGCAACCACTACACAACCGGGATCAAACATTAAAGCATAAAAAATACATAATAAAATATTAAAGAGCAAAAAATAAATTTTTGTTCAATAGTGAAAAATAAAAAAATAAAAAAGAAAAAAGAAAAAATGATAAATTTTTCTAACACTGAAAAATAAAATTTAGTTAATTTTTTTAAAATGAAACACTAATTAAATGCCGTCGTATTTAAATCCTAATGTTGTTAAATTAGATGCGATACAAGATTTAGCTTTTCAGCCTATTGATGAAGAATTCGCCTTTAAAAGTGTCGACTTCGCTATTACAAATTATGGAACATTAAAAGATTTCTCAATTATTATCAATAATTTTGAACAAACCCAAATTAATGTTAATATTGATTATACTGAATCAGTATTATTTGATGATAACAGAATAAAAGACGCGAATGGTAATTATAATATTTCGTTTGACGTAAGTGGACAAAGTCTTGGTAATTCTGGTGAAACTAGTTACCCTTTAGATAATTCTGGAAATACATGTTATATACCTTATTTTTATACAAAAAAAGTAGATAAAGAAATTGATGGTGCAAATAATCTTCCCGATGAGATTAATTTTGGTACAGTAGATACAGTTGAGTATCCTATTACGTATGATACTTCTGGTAATGTGATAGAAACCATTCCCCAAACAATTAACAGAACGGGACAACTCGACGGAGATTTTGATTATAATATGGACCTTTTTAATAATAATTTTTTATTGGTTAAAGATCCTAAACGGTTATTACGTGGTGTAATTTACAATATTTTTGTTTTAGAAATATTTGATCAAATACCAAATATTAGCAATATTGACTTTACACAAGAGAGTTTACGTAATAATGGTTTATTTTTTGTAAATGACCCAACAGGTGATGTTGATGGTTCTGGTAGTTTAAACTATAATGTAGAAAAAAGAACATACTCTGAGTTAACTGGAATAAAAACAGAAACTGAAATTTTTGATTATTGGTTTAAACAGTCAACTATTTGGCATAGGGATTATGCTATTGTACAAGAGGAACAATCTGGTATAATAAATTTTGGTTCTGGTGATATTTTATACATTTTATATAATTTAAAATTAACTGTATCACGCCCATCTTCTGTTGCTAGTGGTGATGCAACTTTAAGCAGTGCTTTGAGAGTAGGTGAACGTGGTGGATTGGTGAGTAAAATTGCAGATAGTGTACCAATTACTGAAAAAAATGTGTCTTTCATTTTGGGTTGGAGAGTTGAACCAAGAACAGCATTTACTGTAACTGTAAGTTACTACTGGGGATACAGAGATACTGACCCCGAGGGCGGTCTCCTCTCTAAATTTGAAACATTATACGAATCCGCGGGGATTGGTAGACAAAATGTAATACAAATTATAACAGAATTCATATCAACAATATATGGTATACCATATGAGTCTATAAATCTTAATTCCATTACTTTTTCTTCTCTACAATTAGATTTTGATGTTATGACTCCAGATGTTAACCGAAACGAAGCTGATGTAGTAAATTTCGGTAAGCCGCTAAACTTCGACCCGACTGACACCGGCGACGCTCGACTCAATCTTGCTCAAACCTTATTGAACGCCGTAGAAAAGAGGGGGTTATCAAATGATTCATTTGTAAATATATTTCCTACTGGTGACGGTTCCGTCGAAGAAGTATTTTTCAATAGTGCTGGAGATATTAAATATGATACCACTCATTTAGTAGACGCTTCCGGCGTCACTGCTTCATATACAAGCACTGAACTGATTATTGAACCAGAGCCAGAACCCGAACCCGAACCAGAACCAGAACCCGAACCAGAACAAGAACCAGAGCCAGAACCAGAAAATCCATATGATATTAGTTATCCAGAAATGTTAGACACAGCCCAGTTGCCTCGCTACGTCGTCAGTACGGGCGTCTCTTATGATAATAAGGAATATAATATACATTCTATAAATAGGACGGAGTGGCCGTCAGACGAGGGCGATGCTGCGGCGGCCGCGATGGACTTCGCCATTTTTCTATCCTTCGAAGTGAACGCGAACATTCTCCCGAGCAGCAATGTGTACGTCCCTGACACCGGGGAAATATTAGATATAACTGTTCCGGAAGTAGCAACTACATTTACTATATCCGTCACGGCGGCCGAGAGCGACGCGGGCGCCATGGGCGGCGCGGGGTATTCTTTCAACGGCCTCCTGACGCGGTCTAACCCTGACTCAAACCCCCTCGAGATCCAACCACCAAGTCCTGATTTGAATATTAACAATGGAGATGAATTAGTAATAGAATCGATCCCATCAACCCATCCTATTAAAATATATAAGGACGGCGACACCAACAAGTCGACCCTGGTGGGCGGCGATGGCACTGTAAGGTTCATTCCTAGTAATTTCGACGGCGCCGGGACATATAAATATGAATGCATCAATCACTCTAGTATGGTAGGCACAATTAATGTGGGGACAATGGGTGAACAAACTCTTATAAATGTAAGTGCACTTAGTGGAAAGCAAAATATTGAAATTTCTTCTAGCGTCTTCTTTGGGGATTCTTATACAATTAATTTAACAACGGGCAAGGACATCAACTCTTGGACTGCGACGTCGAAATACTTTTTGTGTATAAATAATACTTCGGACAATGCGTATTTTGCTTTGTATGAAAGAAATAGTGCCGGCGACGTTACACTGATTCACAACAGCGGCGACATCCTAACGACTGCTAGTTTATCATCCAATCCAAGACATGAAATAATGAATGTTGCCATTAACTCAACAGTTCTTCATAGCAGGACGGCGGCGTCGAGCGCCGGCTCGAGCGCGACCTATGGAAATAGTATTGGTATGAATTTTGATTATTTAAAATTTGAGATGCATTTTGATTCTGTGGATACTGATAATTTCGAAAATTATGTTAGAAATGCGAAATTTTAATTATGAATAAATATATATATATAAATTTATAAATAAAAATTTAGTAAATTATATATAAAGTTTATATGAGCATAGTGAATGCAATTGTAAGTGAAGATTGTGAATTGTTATTGAAATATAACTGTATAACTGGTTATGCTGGTAAACATAATAGAATTTTTGTAAAAATGTATAATACAAATAAAAATATATTTGCTGACGATTCATTGTCTTTTATGGATGTGATTACAAATAGTAAAGGTCAATACATTTTAGCTTTGGATTCTTATAAGTGTAGTGGATTAAAAGGTAAATATATAAGTATTGAGTCAATTGAAAATGGTTCAAGAAAAATATTAAGAGAAATATTTGAATATAATAACAGAATAGAAATAGTAAACGTGACAGTTCTAAGTACAATCCGTTGTATTATGATAGAAAGATTAAATAGATTAGAAAATGTAGAAAATATAAAAGCTATAATAGAAAAAGTAGATAAAATATTGAATAAATTATTTTTTAAAGATGATTTATGTGAACATACGATAAATGAAATAAATATATTATGCGAAATGATTATACTTGACAATATTTGTAAAGATATGAATACAATATTATGTTGTTTTGCGGAAACAATATTAGAAAATGTTGATAAATGTGATTTTGGAAATAAATTAATAATTGAGAAAATTTTTGAGAGATGCTGTAATGTATGTAATTATGATAAATTAAAGAAAAAAATTCGTGAAAAATCGAGAAAAGCATGTATAATAATATTATTGAATCGTAAATTAAAATTTAGTTTATTTGAGGTAACAAAAAGTTTATTTAATGATTATTGTTTTAATTTTACAGAAAAAGATATTCATGAAAAAATAAGTCAGCACAATTGAATTTCTTTATTGGTAATTTGTGACATGCGTGTATTGTGTGAAATAACAAGTAATGTTCTATCTTTTGAAATCATATTAATCATTTTTAATATTAGTGAAACATTATTTTCGTCAACTGCTGCTATAGGTTCATCCATTAAAACAATTTTAGCTTTTCTGAAATATGTGCGTAATAGTATAATAAGTTGTCTTTGTCCTCCGCTCATAAATGATGAATCAACACCTACTTGTGTGTGTATACCGTTTGGTAATTTATCAAATATATTAGTATTTAATGATTTAAGTATTTTTTTAACATCTTGAACAGATGCATTATTAGAGTATTTAATATTATTATAAATAGTATCATTAAAAAGTTTAGAATGTTGATCAACAAGGCTGATATTGTCTCGTATAGTTTCTGTATTTGTAGATCCAAATACAGAAATGGTACCTTTATTAGGTTGTAAACTTCCTAATATGAGTTTAAATAGTGTTGTTTTACCACAACCCGAGTCTCCTTTAATATATACTTTGTCTCCTTTATTGAATACGAAATTGATATCTTTGAATATCCAAGGTGACTGTTGATTATATTTGAAATATAGTTTATCAACTTTAATGGCTGGTTTATTTTTTTGAATGGGATCACTATTATCATTATTTTGATGCATATTAGAAATAATAATATCCATATATTCAGTCATAGCTAAAGTTTCACCAACATGAGTAAATATTCCTACAAGATTTGCTTGTGTTGCTTGTATAATTCTAATGAAGTAATATAATTCTGCAACATATAATGCGATAGCTTTGTGTTTAGGCATTTTAGTTTTGATTACAAGAATATTAAAAAATACAAATGATGAAATAATAAGTATTTCTTCATAGAATCTTAATTTCCATACTTGTCTAAGGCTAAATTTATGTATATTTGTATTGATAAGATTAAGTTTATCATATTTTTCAATTTCCGAATTTTCTTGATGTGTAGCATATATTGATGAAATATTAGATATTTTGTCTTTAACATTTTCTGATAATTTCATGTAGTCGTGTTGCGCTTCATAACTTGTATCTAAACATTCTTTGCTATTTTTATACAAAATGAATAGAAAAACAATAAAGGTAACTAATTGTAAAGCGCCTATATTAGTATCTAAATAGAAGAAATATGCGGTAAGTATGAGTAATGCTAAGAAATGTGGTAAATAATGTCTAACAATATCAATAACAACAGATCTAATAGTATATGGTAAATATGAGAAGCAGCTTAATAATTTACCGATTTCTACAGGTTTGTCACTTTGATGTGAATTCATAACATATTGATAAATATGTCTTCTAACATGTCTAACAAATGCTGGTACAATTGTGTCTTCTAACCATCTTCTAGCGAGATCAGTAAAAACGACAAGAATAAACGTGAGTATAACATTAATAATATAATCTTGATTAACATTGAAATTGTTTTTATTTTTTGCGGATATAGAGTTCATTAAATCAGATGTAAATTTAGGAATAAGAACAAATGCTGCAATAATTCCAACAATAACAACTAAAAGATATGTAGAAATAAGTGCTTTATTATCTTTAGAATATGAAACTAATACTTCTTTGATCATACTTATTATAATTTTTTATTTAATGGATGATGAATTAAAATAAAAAGAATATAATTTATAATGAAAGGTGAAAGTAGTATAAAAATTGATAATATAAATAATCCAAGCATATACATGATAAATTCGGAATTGGATGTAGGAAAAAATAAATTAGAGAAAAGTTTGGTTGAATTAAGAAAGAGAGTAAGTAATATAGAGAAGTCTGTGATGTCTATACCTAGTACTGCATCTTCTGCTTTATCTGATGCGAAGAAAGCGAAAAAGAGTATATTAAGTCGTTCAAAAAAAAATAATAAAATATTGAAAAAATACAAAAGAAAAACAAATAAAGTATGCAAAATAGTGAAGCCTAAAAATAGTCGTAAAAAAAAGGAATCTAAAGACAAAAAGCAATTAAAAATTAATAGTAATGTTGGTGGATATAACAAGTATTGGATTGAATAGTATAAATATTGATATAGAGGGTGAAATATATGAATATTTAAAATATTGTGATTTAACTAATATTTTAATAAAAAGCAAGTCTTCGCACGAGTCTAAAAAAATATTGTTAAAAAAGAGATACGATGCAAAAATTTATGATGAAATCGAAATATTATTAGATTTGATAACCGATTTAATGTGCAAACCTTCAAAATTCAGTAACAATATGCAATTAATAAGAATATATATTTCGTTTTTGAGAGAAAAAGAAGAAAAAATATATATAAATAAAAATTTAAAGTATCATATAAACAAAGTAGTAAAATATTTGTGCAATATGAATAGTAATGGTTATTCGTATTTAATACAAAAGTCGACGATTAGTAATTTATTATTGAATGAATTAAAAAATCTAATAAATTCAGATTTATTAGATAAATTGAAAAAACACACAATAAAAGGAATTGATACATATGATTAATGTGTGCATTGCAAGTATATACATTAAATTAATAATAATTAAATGAATGCACTTGCGCCTGGCGCTGTTGTATGTTGTGGAAGTAACATATCATAATCTTCATCTGATTCATCATCATTATCATCATCATCATCTGTTCTAAGTTTTAATGATTTCCACCCCCTTCGGCCGCTTCTTTTAAAAGGCGGGCCAAATTTTTTAGTAATATAATCTTCTAGGTCTCTTCTTTTAGGTGCTCTAGAGTCACTAATAGTAGCTTTATACCATATTTGGAATTGTGCATATAATTCATCTAACCACAATACGGAGCTTGGTGGTAAAGGTAGACGATCTTTAGTATTAGTTTGTATATATTCTTCAACAAAATCACAATAAATATCATTAGCTTTTCTGTATTGCTCAATTGCTTTTTTAACTGGTTCTGGTTCAATATATGGGCAATCTCTATATTTTTTGAAATATTCTGTAAGTAGCCACATAAATGGTTTTTTCCATTTTTCTAGTTTTTGATTTAAATTGACATCTAATTTAAATTCGTTTGGTTTTTCTGGATTTGGGTCTTCTTTGAATTCGGATTCAAATTTAACGACTTTCATTCTTCTCCATGCGCCGCCGTCATGTGGCGGTACTTCTGGTAGTGTATTACAAGTCATTAATAAAGTGAATTGTGGTTGATAAATAATAGGTGGACAATTGAGAGCTCTTGCTTCTATTTTATCTCCTCCTGTTAATTCTTTCATGATTCCTGTTTGTATAGTTTCTTTTTGATTTGGTTCTTGTAGTACAACAAAGCGTTTATTTCTAAGTTTAGCTAATTCAGGTGATGCTGCATTTGAACTGGGTCTTTGTTTACATATGCATGCGACCGAAAGGTGTGAACAATAATCGCCGAAGCAATTTTCAAATAATTCAATTAATTTTGATTTACCGTTACCTCCACTGCCCAGCCATATATGAAAATGTTCGTATCTTCTTCCACCGGACAAACATCCTGCTAATACAGTAAGAACATAATCTCTTGTATCTTTATCTGGAATAATTTGGCTTATAAATTCTTGAAGTTCAACAACAATTTTGTCTCTATAACTATATTTTTCAAATTCGATATTTGTAGATAAGGATACATAATCCTCACATCTAGCATCTCTAAAAATATCATTTTCAAGGTCATAAACTCCATTTTTAAAACTGATCAATTCAGTTTTAGTATCAAGTATATCTTCAA
>Ga0099799_10314_pt1 | contig 13273 bp, 11 predicted proteins | sample Uncmet6_SortLC_1_FD_89033 | JGI IMG/M metagenome (GOLD analysis project Ga0099799, IMG submission 89033) | Marine eukaryotic communities from CALCOFI LINE 67, Pacific Ocean - CN11_C50_N6_SortLC_1 | ecosystem: Environmental > Aquatic > Marine > Oceanic | place: Pacific Ocean: Monterey Bay...
GCAGCCAAACTCCGCGACGCCTTCGATTGACCCGCTCGTCGAAAAGGCCCGTGCTGTATTTAAAGGCGTATTTGGAATGTTTGCTCAAGATAAGCCCGCATTCAAGGGGGATGACGGTGGCACGCATGTGCCACCGACCACTCTTGAGAGCATTCTGGACAGCATATTATCGAAGGCTAACGAGACTGTGTCGACTCCGGCCGTGGCCAAGAAAATGCTGGCGTCAATCCTTTCGGATACAAAAGGAACCGGTAGGCCACCGGCCCTAATATTGAATTCCGACCAACCTCGGCAATACGCTCACTACAGCATGCCGAGTGGTGGAAAGCTGCTTTCGGAAGGAAATTCTTCTCGGGAGAAGTCTGCACAGAAGGGCAACGATTATGTTCCTGAGGTATTATCGATCAACCTTCCCACCAATGGCGAGGCCTCTCCCATTGAGCGCAGCAAGCCAAAGGTTGACCCAAACATATCGCAATCCATCAGCCCTCCAATGGAAGCGCTGCAAGAAGATACCTCCGCTGTTCGGGCTGGCAAAGGCGCCGACGATGCAACCATTCGGCAGACCTTGGCTCAGATACCTGACCTTTCCTTTATGCTAAAGTCCGAGTTGAGCCTGCCGGACAAATAATAAAATAGTAGCTACTGTAGCTACTGGCAGTGATCCAGCTAGTGTGCAATTGAATAGAACAGGGTTTAGAGATCGTCTACAGTACGCATACTACTAGTAAGAGCTCGTTGTACGTATGCATACTTACTGTACATAATATACGTAGTATACTCGTAATATATATATAATACTAGCTAGTATATTATGCATACTACTACCGCTGTAGTAGTACTACAGTAGTGGTATGCATACTCCTAGAGTAGCTGTAGATAAGTATCAACAATTAGATTCCAGGCACATCCAAATCCCGGCCATCAGAAAAAAAGAACAGGCACGACAAACATGTCACATACATATCAAATAAATAAATAATACAGGATAATAACACATAATCTGATCTGAGCATTTTCGGTGGGGGCACGACTCAGGCAAACCTGAGTGCGCCAGACGAAGTGCATATTATATATAGCAAGCGACGGTTGATGATAGGGAGGCGGTATTCATCTGCTGCTGCCGTTGCTATCCTGATCTCGGCATCAGCCCCCCTCATTCACGCTTCCAGCGATTGGCCGAGAGTCACCAGCGACGATCTGGCATCCGCGCCCGTCGAACATTTTGTTGGGGCCAAGTCCCCTGCCGAGAACGGTCAAAAATCATCCTGTCGTCAGGTGGGGGGAGGAATGAAACATAACATGGACAGCATAGACAGAGGCGGAGACGGTGGTGGTGGTGGTGGTGGTGGTGGTGGTGGTGGCAGCCACCAGGACGAATGGCCCGAAGTTGTTGGGATGTCCGGGGAGGTGGCAAGAACGCAAATTTTGAAGGGAGATCCCAAGCTCAATGTGTTCGTCCTCCCGAAAACATCTATGGTTACCATGGACTATCGCCTCGACCGAGTGAGGGTGTTCGTTGACGAGGAGGGCAGAGTTGACATGGCTCCGAAGAAGGGTTGATGGTTGTCGTCACGAACATGCTGTGAAAATACGCATTACGTACATGTGTAGTAGAAATGTACGAAGAAAGAGATTCATTGTGAGACTCTCTCTACTCTAGCTAGTAGTAGTAAAAAAAGTTAAGAAAAAGACTTTTTTTACGAGTCGTGTATGACTTATTCCTTCTCAGAGCTCGTGCTTATATCCAGCAAAAAGGTAGAGAATATGCCGAGGTATAAAAAGCGATAAAATTCCGAATCAGGGACTCGAACCCTGGTCGTGTACGTGAGAGGCACACATGATAACCACCTACACCAATTCGGACTTGTGTGGAGGTGCGACCACCACAAGCTTTATAATGTGTTTATTATTTTGAAAATATGACCTTCTTGCTGACTATTTCACGTACGCGCCATTCTATCCATACTACGAGCTACTCTAGTAGTAGTATTTGCATAATATTATAATATAATATGCTAAAAGGTGTGTGTGTATGGATACACTACAGATAACATGTACGAGCGTATGTATATAATATACTCTTACTATGCTTTTACTATGATGTAAATAATAAATAATATTACTAGATTATGCATAGAGCTAGAGCTGTAAATCACAACAATCAACACATCAACATCATCGAAGTATCGAAGTATTTCACGCCCTCCACCCTCCCCGCCGCCACAGCATCGCACGCCCTACGCCTTTCACCCTGCTGCGATGCCTTCCACCCTCCATCGACCCTCCACCCCTATTGTCGTTGCGCTGGCTGTTCTTTCGATTGGTCCGGCCTCACTCGCTCTCGCCCGCAGCGCCCCAGTCGGCCGGGTCCTCTCCTCCTCGTTTCCCTCCGGGGGGCTCCTCAACCTTGGCAACACGTGCTACCTTAACTCGCAGCTGGAATGTGCCTACCATGTGCCCTTGGTGAGAGATCTCGTTACCGATCCGCCGTTAGCCCCGGGGAGCATCGCTCCTGCCAGCCCGGCCCTGAAGAGCTTGGGTGACGTGTTCAAGGGAATGGAGGCGGCATCACAACGGGACGGCGGCGGCCAGGCGGTATCGACGGCCATCCTCTGCCGTACGATGGGCATCCCCGCCTGGGAACAACAGGATGCGCAAGAATTCTGGAAGCTTCTCCTTCCAGAGGTTCAGCTGCCTCGGCTCCTCGATTTGTACCGGGGATCGTACGAGGGTTACATTGCCGCCCTGGACGGGAGCGAGAGGGAGCGCAAAAGGGAGGAGAAATTCCTCGACTTGTCGCTCGAGGTCTCTAGTGGATCGCTCGTGTCATCCGTTGAGGATATGTTTTGTAAACCAGAACTTTTGAGCAAGGAGGAGGGTAACGGCTGGAGACCGGAGAGGGGGGCGGACAAGGTAGATGCTCTAAAGGGATCTCTACTGAGAGCCGACGGTCTGCCCTCGCTCCTGCAGCTGCACCTGATGAGATTCAAGTACGACTGGCGGACAGACAGCATGAGTAAGATCAACGATCGCTTCAAATTTCCGAGGAGGCTGGACTTGTCCAGCATTTGTACAGACCACGAGGGCGATGTTGACGTCCAGGGGACCGAGTATGAGCTGCAGTCAGTCGTTGTGCATATGGGGGGATACGGGTCTGGCCATTACTATGCCTACGTTAGGCCCGACGTGCGACGGCACATCTGGTATCGCTTCGACGACGACAAGGTATCTGAGGTAACGTACAGGGAGGTCGTAGCTGACGCCTATGGGGGTCAATCAAGAAATAAGGATGTGCAAGAGGAACAGAAGGGATTCATCGCGAGGCTTTTTGGCGGTGGCGCTACTGGGGGGAGGTTCGGCTGGGGCGGCCGTACTAGTTCTGCCTATATGCTACAGTACGTCAAGAGGTCCGACATCCCCACTTTATTTGGAGAGGAATAGGGAATAGGGGTGCACGGTCACCCTCACGATTCGGTAATTTCTTGGTCGCGGTAGGGGCCTCCTTTGCTCACTCGCTCGTACTACGGGGTAAGTAGAATATGTGGCTAAGAAAAATATTGCTAGCTACAAGCTCGTAGCTAAAATAGTACATACTCTCTAATGGCCAGCTAGAGCAGCCAATTTGAACAATCACTGAAAAAGATCTGGCCTTTCGTCCCGCCCTTGCGGCCAAATGGCGTCGGCTGTTCTAATCATATCGTCAGCCATACGAGCAGTAAGGACCATGGGCTCGCCGGTAATGGGATGATCGAGCTCCAGCCTCTGTGCGTGGAGCAAAGGTCTCTCGACTCCGTGCGTTTTGCTCAGTCTTTTGTTCCAGTCAGACAAGCCGTAGACGTCGTCGCCATAGATGGGAGTGTGTCGGTCCTGCAAATGCACCCTAATTTGGTGCGTCCGACCTGTCTCGATTCTTACTTGCACAACGGACAACTTCCCATCGAATGCGAGCGAGTCGACGAAAGAGAGTGCTCTACGTCCCTGCTGCGCTGGAGTTCGGTCTTCCGATGACTGCCCCCCACTGACTCTATTTCTGCTATTCCTGGCGTTCGGATTTGGCACAACCCTCATGCGCTGCCGATGGACAGGATGGCGACCGATGGGCTTGTCAATGACGACCCGCTTCCCGGGATTGCCCACGGTAATTGCAACGTACGTCTTCTTCATCTTGCGCAAGGCAAATGCTTCGGACAAGGCAGCAAGTGCCACGTGAGTCTTTGCGACGACGAGAACCCCGGTTGTGCCCTTGTCCAGTCGATGGACGATGCCAGGCCGAAGGAATGCGGTCTCTCCGTCTGTACCCTCCACGTCAACCCCTTCTCCTTGCTCCGACGCGACATTTCCATCGCTCTGGATGAAGTCTCCACTCCCGAGCTGAGTGACCTTGGAGAGGTAATGCGCCAAGGCGTTGACGACTGTTCCGTCCCAATTACCTGCTGCAGGATGAACGACCATTCCTGCAGCTTTGTTGATCACGACCATGTACTCGTCCTCAAAGATAATGTCGAGGGGTAAATCCTCCGCAATAATATCCTTTGGTCGATCGATCGTCTGATGCAAGACAGTGAGGACGTCGCCTCTGGCCACCTTTTGCGACTTACGCTTAATAACGACGTCATTTACCGAGACCATTCCCCCTTTAATTAGACCTCCACACTGCGATCTAGACATATCTGTTGTGAAGGCCGCGATGGCGGTATCGATCCGTTCGCCGTTCAGTTCAGGCGTGATGATGAACTTCTTCACATCATCGCTTTTGACGTTGCCATCGCCGCTGGCAGGCCCCTCGGAATCCGTCTCTTCCTCCGAACCATCAGCAGATATGATGGAATCCTCCAAGTCCAGCTTTGTTTCGAAGGCCTCGATCGCGTCCAGGTCAAAATTATTCTTGGGAGGAGGCCTAGCTTGACATGTGATGGATTGCCGGCGCTGGTAGGGAGGAGCGAACGCAGCTGCGCTATGGACACATGCAACAAAAGAAGCGGCGACGACTATCCTCCGTCGACAGCTGCGCCTACTCAGCGACATGTGTATGGTAGTTTGGTTATGATCGAATACAAAGTAATGACATCTACAAGTTAATAGCAGCGAGGTCGAGGGTAAAAAAGAAAAAAAGGATGAGAGCTTCTTTTTGCTGTTTGTGGTCTCGAGAGAACGCCTCCGGGTTCTTGTCCTGTTTTTTTTAATTTTTCATTGCATTCATCAACAATTGCATTCAAGTAATGATTCATTCATCTTTCAGATGCGTTCACTCGTTACATTTTTCCGCTGCGCTCCTCTCATCTCTCATCTCATCTTCCCATCAGGTGCCGAGATCGTTCTACCACAACACTCGGATAAGAATTACGGAAAAGCATGATTTTGCGCAAGCTATTTCCCCCCGAGGGTGGCGGCGCTCTCCGGCGCTGGATTGTCGCCCGAAAGGACCTGTTCGAGCAAAACGTGAACAAGGAAATTCGCTGGAACCGACCTCTAACCCTATTCGACTTTCAGCGGAGGGATGACGCAGCCGACGCAGCTGTGGCAGCGCACGGGCCGCAGAAGGGAGGGTGGAGGGTGTCCGACGACGAAACTATCGGCGGTTTCTCCCGCGGTTCCATGACTCTCATCCGCTCATCAGATGATTTTCGCACGCACAATCATTCTGGTTCGGCCGCTGCATTAGAACAACTGGCGGACGAGGACGAAGACCAGCCCTTCGTACCCTTCATCAGATGGGAGGGTAATATTGATACAACCATTGGTCCGAAAAGTAGGGCGACGCGGTCGGGATTTTGCGCCATTCGCTCTCCTGAGTTCCCCTTCGATGGCATAAATCTCAAGAGCAATTACAATGCTTTGGAACTGATCTGCCGATCCGATGGGCGGTCGTACACTGTGAATCTCAAAATATCCTCATACTTTCCGGACGATATGTACCAGGGTTTCATTACTGTTCCACCAACGCATTTGCCTGGGGCCAAAGTATGCCATCGCACTGGTGGAGAGTTTGAAACGCTGGTAATGCCCTTCAATCAATTTATTCTGACTGCTAGTGGCCGAGTGAGGGAGGTGCAGCGAGAGCTCGACGGCGCAATCAAAATCGAGCACGTCGGTATTACGCTCATGGATGCAAAGGATGGAAATTTTGAATTTGACTTGGCTCGAATCCGAGCCGTCAACTACGTCGATGGAGAGGTCATCGGCGACGGCGATGAGGATGAGACAGAAGATGAAAAAGAAGAGTCAAGAAGGAAGAGGGAAATCAGTAATAGTGAGTAGGAAGCATTTGCTGGAAGCATAAATTTCCTTATGGAACTCCGAGCTCGTACTCGTAGTATAGATAAGTTTGTAGGTACACATGTAGCTAGCAAGTTGTAAAGAGACTGGGGGGATTTTTTATCTGCGTTTGAGTTTACGACTCGTACATGGTTACGTACAGCTGTTGTAAGTTATTTTTTTATATACTACTACGACTACTACTCTAGTAAGAGTAGTATAATATCCATACTCGTCCCCTAGCTACTCTACTCTAGTAGTAGTACTACTAGCTAGTATCCATACTAGCTAAGTATTTTATACATCATGATACATTTTTTTTTATTAACACAGCAGGACGAAGGACCAACGGAAGCGCGGCTTAATTCCCCTCATGAGAGTAGATTCACCGCTCTGGTTCTCGTGCTCTGCTTGACCGAGCCAACCCAATATTAATGGGCACGACCAACCCAATATTATATATCTACTAACACAATATTCCCTCCACTGCGTAACTTCTTTGTGACTTTTCCCTGACATGAGCCAAGTATACTCTACAGAGCCCAACACGACGGGACGGGTAATTTTTGATACGTCTCATGGGCCAATCGACATCAATTTATGGTGCAAAGAATGCCCGACATCGACTCGAATGTTCCTCCAGCTCTGCTTGGACGGATTCTATGACTCGATAATATTTCATCGTATAATGCAAAATTTTTTAATCCAAGCAGGTCAAGTACGTTTCAAAGACAGCGCGGGGCGAAAAGGTGGGGCTTCGCAGGATGTGCCGTTTGACAAAGACATGAAACAGTACCTTCGAAATCACGATGCAGAGGGTTCAGGGACTACCTCTGCATCGGAGGCAGTGTATTCAGGCGCCAGGCAGCGTAAACTGGAGGTGAGCCCCCGCATCCGATTCAATCATCGGGGGCAGGTCGCTTTAGCTCTACCTCTTGAGGATGACGTGGAGGGCAATGGTGCTGCCGACGCCCTCCGTGCTCAATTCTTTATTACCCTTGACGAAACCCCATTTCTTGATGGCAAGCACGTTATATTCGGGAGTGTTGTTGGCCCAACAATATTTAATGCGCTGCGTATTGGCAAGGTGGATGCTGAAGATGAGACGTCCAGACCTGTCGACATGGACGTAAGTCCTCCCGTCGTCAAGAGTGTGAAAATTGACTACCACCCTTTCAAAGATCTTGTGCCAACCGACGACGCAAAGATTCCTTGGAGGAATAGTAATTGCGACAAGGGGGACTCATCATTGAATACAACTACAGCGGAGGAATCGGTGCTTAAGAAGCGCCGAAAGAAACGCAAAGGGAAAAGGGATTTGAATGTGTTAAGCTTTGGCGGGGAAATGGAGGATGGTGAGGATGGAGGCGACCCTGATGGTGGCGGCATGGGGATGCGAAGCAGTCATGATGTCGTTTCGCGCGAAAGCTCGTTCCTCTCTTCCGCTGTCGACGATTGTGTCAAGGAAGCTTCTGTGAAAATCGAGGAAAATAACGCAAAGGAAAGAAGTAGGAAGCGAGACGATTACGGCAATAATGTTACAAGTCTGAAAGACGATGAAACTGCACAGAGTATGTTCACAGCTACACTTCCGTCTCAAAAATACAGTTCAGAACCCCGAAGAGGAGAGCGGAAGCGAGCGGAAAAGGAAAGCAGTATTGTTGGCACAGATGACGGCAAAAAGGCCGACTTTCAGCTGCCGCGTGCAGGAGCGAATCACAAAGATAAAAAGAAAGTAAGCTTGGTTGAAAGTAGAAGAGCGAAGTACCTACGAAAGGGGAGCAGCAAGACAGGTGACAGCAAGAGAGATAAGTTGGAGCGAGAGGAGGATACCATTGCGAAAATGGTTGCGTTTCGCAGTAAAATAATGAAGAGCAAGGAGAAGAACTCTGGGCTTGAAGGCGTTCAAGGCCACGGTGGGGACAGACAAAACGAGGAGGCAGATCATTCGCTTGCCGCCAGGATGGCGAGGAGTGCCGAAGATAAGAGAATTTTAAGTGCCCGTGTGACCGAACTGCCGCCGTCATATCACGGACAAATTCTAGAGGAAGCGAACGATACTGGTTCGTCTGACTCGTGGCTGCAGACGAAATTCAACTGTAAATATCATATCAATCATAAGAGTGCTGAAGTTGGAAAGAGCGGCAGGAATTTGGATGATTACGTTGTAGTTGGTGGTTCTAGATCGAAAAGGAGTGACGAAAGTGGAAGGGCCGATGATTGGCATAAGATTCAGCGGAGGGCGTAGGAATCGCCAGGAATCTCATGGGCAAGAAAGGGGCGGCAATAGTTTATCGTAAGCGTTGATTATTGTAAGTTCATACCAAAATTGTGTCTTAATTCATGACAAACATAATATTATTAAAAGATATACTACTGTACGACTCGTACTCTTTAGTAGTATTATATATACATATATACAGCAAAAGGCTGCGGAGGGGCCAATTCCGCGGCCAGACTCTAGTAGGAGTACGAGATACTAGCTAGTAGTATTACCCATCAACGAAGGAATTCCTACATACTAGCTAGGGAGTAGTATACGAGCTCTTAGTAGCTACCAGGTATATATACAGTAGCTACTATGCTGGAATCATCGAAAGCTGGCTAAGGCGGCATCCCGGTGGCCGATTAAACAACAACAACAACAACAACAACTATGCACATCATACTAGCTAGTAGCTATTATAGTATGCATACCATGTGTATGTGCTTACGACATGTATGTAGTATCCATAGCTGCGATGCCACGGACACTCATGTGCATGTACTACTACTAGCTAGTAGCTAGAGTACGAATCCCAAATGTGTCATCATCACGTCATGTTGGCGTCATTATCGCCTTCTACTACAGCCAAGCGTCGTGTCGTCATCGTCGGTCGTCACTTTTATCCATACAACAGGTACAAATATTACGCTGCGTGTACTGTCTTGAAGTACATACCATTCCTTCGCGCACCAACAACCTTACCGCTACAGGACGAGGGCAGAAACTTTTTTTCGTTCGACCCCTCCCCCCCATTGCGTGCGTTGACCAAGTTGTCGAGGTTGTCAGCCATACCTAGGAAGGGTGCGGCTGAAACTTCCTGTACACAGCAGCAAGTGCGAGGGTCAATTTCGGACCCAAAATGACGGACAAGGAAAGTTCCAGTCGGTCCCCGCCGCCGGCCCTCTACAATGCCAACGATCAACCTGCCGATCCCGCTTCTCGTCATGGGGCTGGTCAAGCGGGGAGCCCAATTGCCGCCCTCGACTCGGCTTTGATCTCCGCCCTGCGTGACAAGAGGGAGCGCATAGGGCTGCTGAAGCTGGAGCAGGTATTAGTATCCTTCATGAAGGAACGTGGAACTGGGTACATCGAGGTCGGCGGCCCCAACAACTGCATTGTCACTGGAGGGCAGTCAGGCAGCCTCGGAGGTGGAGCTGGAACGATGTCGCTGCAGAATGCTGCTGCTTCGGAAGTGACCGACAAAACTGCGGACAATGGTACCAATGATCAGGGGCAGGTGCAACCACCGCAGGCATCTCGCCCCCAATCGGCTGTCGATGGATCGTGGCCGGCGAACATGCCGCTTCCCTCCGGCCGTCAGACGTCCTTCCAGAGGCTGTGCCTGCATCGTTTGGCCGATCGCTTCAATATCATTAGAGAGACGGCGTCAACTCCACTACCGCACATCCCAGACGCCGATGGTTTCGTCCCAACGCTCATCCGGCTAGTTAAGACAAAGGAGTCAAGGATTCCCTCCGAGCTCCTCATCGACATGGACATTTCGAAGCTGCCACAGGGGAGGCGAGGCCAATCTCATGCGGGATCACAGTTACCCCAGGAAATATTGGCTGTGGTCACGTCGGGCGCCGGCAGCGTCGGCGAAATGGGGAGGGAGCCTTCGCAAGATTCACGTATCGTCGGGGGTAGGGCGCAGGTTATTCCCAGTGCCCCCAGACGACTGGAACCCCCGAAGAAGATGATGATAATGAAACGGAACTCGTCGTTCGATTTAGGTAGATCAGGAAACAGGGGAAGTGGTGAGAATGGCGAACGTAAGGAAAAGGGGAGCGTTGGCCGCGGGGAAAAGTCACTCCGGGGCAAGGCTATGGATGAGAGGGAGCGCGCCTACGAGGAGGCCCGTGCTCGCATCTTTGGCAAGGAAGAAAAGAAGGACGCCTACGATGGTGGCGAAGTTGGCGGCACACAAATGGAGACAGGATCGACCTTGGTGCCCGCACAGATTGAGAGGCAGCTATCGCCGCCAGCAGGGATCGACGATGCTTTGTCTCAATGGGGATCCTTCCCGTCAGTGTCTCGCATCCAGCCTGGCAATATCGGTGGAAATTATGGGCCGGCCTCCAAGGTAACTTGGCGCAACAAGAAGGAAGAGGAGTCCGATCCCGACTTTCGCCGTGGGGGAGCAACTCGACTCATGCCAACTGCGGTTGCATATTACCCAAAGAATCAGCCACATCATCAACTACAGCATAAACCACAGCATCAGCCACAACACCAGCATCAGTCACAGCACCAGCACCAGCACCAGCACCAGCACCAGCACCAGCACCAGCACCAGCATCAGCATCAGCCGCAGTCACAGCTACATCATCAGCAGATCAAGCACAAGGATGTGACATACGATGGGCAAGTCCAATCGCAGCATGTCCAAGTAGGAATGGCTACCTACTACGCGCAGCAGCACCAGATAAAGGAACAACAAACGCAGTATTATGGGGGGCAGCATCTGCATAGAAACAGCCATCAGGGGTCAGGTGGCTATACCAAGAAGGGGAACTGGGATAAGAACGAATCGCAGCAGCATGGCACTGGAGTTCAACATTCATGTCAGCCTATGCTTCGAAAAGAAATGCAACAGAACTGCCAGCAACCCAAAATGAGCAACACAGAAAGTAAGCAAGGAGACCCTGACTCAGGATTGTCCAAGACTTTGGCCAGGACAAACGATGCGAAGACGCCAGTCACCGAATGGTCGCCGAAATCTACGCACGCGTCCAACCCTTCAGGGTCACTCTATTCCGAGGCAGAATCTCTCGTCAACACCAACAGCATGGACGATTTCCCTTGCTTAGCATGACTTGAGATGTACTTATTGACGCGATCGCTTCAGTGCACGTGTTACGTTCGTACATTACATATTATGCATAGATGGCCTAAAATAATTCATACTATTACTTCTAGAGTATGCATAGTATGCATACTACGCTCGTATGCATACTAGGAGTAGCAGGTATTACTCTAGTGTTGACTGACACACTACTAGAGTAGTGTGTCAGTCTGTTGAAATGTTAACAGTTCCTTGACTGTGTTATTCCTCTACACGCGTGGGTTCTACTCGTAGTCGACTAAACTTGGCGTTGAACTTTAACAGTCGTAAAACGTGTTTCTAAATTTAGCGAGCTTGTTTATATTCTACTTCTCCGTCTTCGTCATGATTCTCCATAGAATCATACGATGTTCTTTACGTGCGCGATTCATACGCGCGCAAGGATTTAGTTAGTTAATTTCTTAGTAGGGAGGCGCCTAGGGTTTCCCGCCCCAGAGACCGATGCTGCACCCACCAAAACGGGGGTCAGCGATAGTTGGCAAACGGGGCGGGATCCCGGTGGCCGATTAAACACCAACAATAAGTAGGTCCAACTACTGATTAGTACTAGCTAGGAGTAGTACTGTAGGGCTACTAGTCTAGTAAATGTTTTAGCGACACTGCTGGGATATGAGCTTGTAGATAGTCTCGTATATACGACTCGTAGTTTCCTCTTTGCATCTAGGTAGTATCATACGTATATTGTATGCATAACTGCGAGCTCGTAGCAAGCTAGTGCCTCGCTCTCCTACTAGCAAGTACGGTAGTTTGTGTGCATACGTTCAGTAGGAATTCCAGGAGGCAGTGTCTCTTTTTTCCATTAACAGCTCGTAGGTGGAACATATTATACCCTGCTGGTATACTAGCTAGTATGTACGCCCCACCGCCCACCGCCTCAACCCCACCGCCACAAACAAAGGAAACGTCCTTCCTCCATTCTTCTAGCTCGCAGCAAGCGACCATATCTTGGCGTCACGGAAATCAGGAAAGATGACGTCCGATCTTGGCGTCGCATCGTCCATGGCCATGATATTGGGCACACTGATCGCTCTTCTCGCCGGAATAGTATTCCTCCAAACACCGAGCAAATCCGTCTCAGAATCCACCTTCATTGCCGATCCCATGACCCATAAATCGAAACATGCATACGAGATGTTTGTCCTCTATTACACACCGATTTGGATTGGCTCCTTTGCGATCATTGTGGCATTTCAGTTGTATGAGAGCTTCACCGCATGGACGTACTTATATGTGTGTGTCGGACTCTCTCTCCCTTTCTTGCTGCAGCCTCTCCTCTTACCATCGGCAGGTTTCGGCTCACCTGATGCCAACCGTCCCTGGGATTGTCGATACGCAACCAAGGCCAATGTCTGGCTCGCTATTTATTCCTTCATTGGCAATTACTGGTATACGCATTACTTTTATACTGTCCTTAAGGCTGTGAGTATATTGCATACGGGGAGGCTGCCACGCCTCCCGAGCGAGGGCAATGCGATGGCGGTTTCTATTGCGGCAGCGATATTTCCACAGCCTGCACTAGCTACGAATGCCTTACTCAATCCCCTTTTCTTCGCAAACTTTCTCCCTGCCATTCCTCTGTATCCTGTTTTGTTCCTTCCACAGAAGTACACCATGGTAAGGGTTCATGTATGCATAGTTGATCATCGCGGCGGCTATACTTTCGAAATATATATCATGTATAGTACATTCCTCACCGCTGTTATACTCCCCGTTTTTCTTTTCTAGCCCGCGCACAGGCTCAACAACGTACCAATAGCCCTCTACTTCGCAACACATTTCTACTTCTCTACCTATCATGTATTTTCCAACGCCTGCCTTCGCAAGGTTGTGACGACGTTTGAGGCAGGCATCCGCCGACAGATCTTGTTTGTCAGCGTTGTGGCGGTATTGTCTTATTTCACGGC
>Ga0099799_10316_pt1 | contig 13258 bp, 7 predicted proteins | sample Uncmet6_SortLC_1_FD_89033 | JGI IMG/M metagenome (GOLD analysis project Ga0099799, IMG submission 89033) | Marine eukaryotic communities from CALCOFI LINE 67, Pacific Ocean - CN11_C50_N6_SortLC_1 | ecosystem: Environmental > Aquatic > Marine > Oceanic | place: Pacific Ocean: Monterey Bay...
CGCCGGGTGAGCGCGGGGGGCGTAGGAGGGCCCGCCCTCGACAGCGGCAGGCCGATTGGGCCGCCCGGGGGATCCAGACCCGCCGCCGTCCGGTTCGGAGGGGCGATGGGCTCCGTCGAGGCGCCACCGCTGCGGTGGGAAGGTGTCGGTCCCTCCGCGGCCGCGGGGGGTGCAGAGGAGGGCCCGGAGGAGGACCTGGAGGAGCCCTACGCCCAGGCCCTCGCCGTCTACGGGGACAGCGCCTCGGAGAGCGACGGGCCGTCCTACCGGGACAGGGCCGGAACGGGCGAAAAGTCGGGCGAGCCCCTCCGTCCTGGGGACGTCCTCGAGTACTCGAGCCAGATCTACGTGGCCGGGGACCGACGGGGCCGGAGGGTGGCCACCGTCCTTTCGGTTGATCCGGAACGGGATCCAATCCTGGTCCTGGACAATGCCGAGTACCTGCCCCCCGACACGGCCGTGCGCAGAATAAGGATCGTCGTGGGCGGGAGGCTGGAGGATCATGCCGGGGTCTACCGCGCCATCGAGCTCTTCAGGCTGGTTAGGGCCCATGGAGCCGCGGGATCGGGAGCGTCGGCGGGCCTCGCCAAGGAGGTTCGGCGCGTGGGGGACATTGTCGACCGGAACATAGCCAAGCTCCAGGCCAGGGCCAGGGCCGATGGCTTCGCTCCCATGGACGTGATGAACAGGTGGGGACGTGGTCGTGAGCCAGCTGCTGCCTCCGACGGCCCGATCCGTCGTAACAGCACTGGGAGCCAGGTTGTGCCGATGGAACGATCTGGTTCCCGCTGGATTGGCGCTTCCGCCTCCACGACGATGGGTCGGAGAAGCCGCAGAGGCAGAAAATCCGCTATCGGCATCTCCCGGTCAACATTGACGGGCCCGGCGGCATCCGACTCGGACTCCGATGACAGCCTCCTCTGCCATGGCAGCAGGACCAAGTCTGCCCCGGCCTCCGTTCCGGCGAAGGCGGCGACATGGTACTCGTCTGATTCAGACTTTGAGGCCGTTTCGCCCAGGGGCGGGGGTCGCAAAGTGAAGAAGACGCATCGTTCCAAGATTGCTAGGAAGAAGCTTGGCTCGGCCAGAAGAAACTCTTCAGCCAGTTCTACCACGCCTTCGAGCTCGTCGAAACGGTCCAGAACCTCTCCAACGGATGTCTTGTCCTTTTCTTCCTCATCAGAGGACGATGACTTCGTCTCTAAGAAGCAGAAAAAAGAGAAGAAAGCAATCGTCGTCCGAGACAAGACCCCACCTCGAAGATTGGCCTCGAAGAAAATGGACGATTCCTGCTCAAGGACTAAGGAGAAAGCGAAGAAGACACCGAATGGCAGCATCAAGAGCCCCATCATTGATCTCACCACCCAGCGTATACAAAAAGCATTGAATGGCAGCGGAAGCAGCAGAAAAGCGATGGCGTTGCAAAAGCCCCCTCTCAATGTGTTTACTATCAGCAGGCGGAAGTGAGACGTTGCGCTTCTGCACGCGACGCTAGCAGTTATTCATTCGCTCGTTCGCGGTCTCATCTGAATCAATCACGCCACGGATCCTATTCCTGAATCGAACAATGGCAGCGCAAAGATGTTGGCGGGTGTCGTGGTAGTAGCTTTTATACCAGCATCGTAGAGGAGGGACTGCAAATGCGATGACCAATGTTACTGCTACAAGATTGATTGCATTCATTGGATTTCTAGCAAATGATTTCTTGACCGCAAATGATTTCTAGACCAGCGTTTCTTTTCTTTTAAGTACAACTAAGTAGTTAATTTATAGATACAAGCTCGTAAGAAAACATGCTCTCTATTTACTGGTCTAATCCAAGAGAAGGGACCCTACAGTTTTCTTCACATGAGCCGCGTGCTCGGCATTTTCGTGCAGACCCATCTTCACCACTTCGTCGTGGATGCAATCGAAAGTGTTCGCGCGATACGGCATGAATTTATGCAAATCGCCCGCCCTTCCAGAGGCTATACAGAAAACGAAAATGTCCCTTTCCCGATCCGATACAGGAACGACGTCGTGCCTTTTATTTTTCCTAAGAAGCTCTACCTCTCCGTAAAAGTTTCGGTACAAGTGACAGATAATGTCCCTGTCTTCTTTATCATCTTTGTTGAACACACCTCGTGGAAGAAACTCAATGCACCTTCCGACCGATGTCTCGTCATCGCCATTAGCTTCCAACATGTCAATTATAATCTTCCGGCTTAGGCGAGGAATCAGTCTGAACGACATCGAAATTGATTTTGCTCCGGAAAATGGGGCGGTATATGCAAGAGCAGATTTCTTCAAGTCCCATCTGCTCTTCGGGGCTATGGGCAGGCAACCGCTTTCGACCCTCCGTCGCTTCAGATCGCGTGTGCGAGGCGCTTCTGCCTCAAAGGCGACCGTTACCTGGGTTGACAGATCATCACCTTTGTCACGAGGCGAAGACAGCGGCGGAGTATCACCCTTCCTAGGGACCACGATCGATCCCTTGCCGATCTTATTGAGCATATCAAAAGGAGCAAACTCATCTTTTTTCAGATCATCTCGCAATTTGTCCATATTCCTCTTGACGATCTCCCCTGTCCTCTTCATCTCCTTCTTGAGCCCTGCTGCCAGACCCTCCTGCCCCCTAAGGGCGGCCTTGCTCAGGCGAAAGTCGGTAACTTGACAGAAACCTTGTTGGCAGTCCTGAAGCTTTCCCCGGACCATCCTCTTTAGCCGTTTTACCCTTGCATCGTTGGGAATATGGTCGCCGCTATCCAGGACAATGACGGGATCTCGGCGGGGGTCCACAGACAGAACCGTTCCCGTACGGAGGGCCCGAGTATCTCCCGCGACGTAGACGTGGTGGTAGTACTCCAGCAAGTCACCCGGGCGGAGAACGTCCTTCTTGCGCCGTGGCGCTGATCCTTCCTCGTCGTCTCCGTCGCTCTCAGGGTCCTCCTCCTCCCTGGTCCGGCTATTACTGTCGAGTAGGTCACCGATGCTGCCATCACCGTCCACTTTCGCCCTATTTTGATTCTCATCCCAAGCCCTTGTGACCTCCTCGGTAGCGGCTGACTCCTTCGAGGCCGACTCCTCGAGGCACAGGTCAAGGAAGAGGAGGTGCGCTTGGACGTCGATTGGTGAGTCATCCTTCCGTCGAGAGGACGCTAGGTACTCCTCCTTCAGTTTGGGACACCAACTTGGACAGGCGCCGGCCCCGGTCGCGCCGATTACCTGCTGCACATCCTCCTCGTTCTTCCCCTCGCCGCAGTACGGCACGAGCTGGTTGCGGCTGATGACAGAGAACTCCCCCATGGAACACGTCGAGTAACCGAAGTACTGGACCAGCACCTTGCAGGTGGCGTCCCATCTCGCGTCAATGATCCCCCGTGCCTCGTCGGGGTGGGCCTCCCTGCAAGGGTACGGAATGTACCCTCTCTTAATCGTGCCCTTACGCTTGCCTTTCTTCCCTCTCACCTTGTGCCAGTACAGGTCGGAGGGGGTCGTGAGGCAGCTGGGAGGGTCAAAGAGGGAGACGCGCTTCCTGGCCCTCTCGATAATCTCGGCCGGGTCGATATCTTCTTCGGCGTCGCTGTTGTCGCCATCGCTGTTGCCGACATTACCGCCGATGCCGTCGTCGCCGCAATCGATATCTGCTCCGCCTCTGTTCGCGGCGTTGCCGTCGTGTGCAGAGGACATCTGCGAAAGCGAAAGGGGGGGCTCGAAAGTAAGCAGATCGTCCCCGTCGCTGTCGGAGTCTGACGAGTCAGACAAGTTGTCGTTGTCAAGGACCTGAAGGGACGACATTTTGCTCTAGGCGAGCGTTGAATGGAGGGGTTTGCTACCGGCTGCGGGGGGGGGGGGGGGGGGGTTGGCTGGCCTTGGGCGGAGAGCAACCGACATATTGTATGCATACCATGAGAGATACGCCGCCACTGCGTTTGAAGGCTTGGTCGCTGGGTTCAGTTCGCGCACCACAGAAATCATTAGGGAAATCATTAGGTTGTATGTATGATGTATGTATGTATGTATTCGGTAGCATACAGTAGTTAGTTTCTGATAATTATCCTAGAGTATGGATACACTGTAGGCGAAATGCCCAACCACGCCGAGCGCATTAAATGTATATATATATATCACGTCATGAGAATTCCTAGTTATAACGTACAACATATTATACTTATTGTATGAAGAAAATGAAGGGAATTCCCCTCCCCATCCCAGACCCTACCCTTGCTTCCCTAGCTCCTCCCGCCGCTGTATGGCTTCCTGAAATCCTTCTGAGCGACGTCCGCAAAGTTGCGATTCATCCCTGGAGAGCGGGTCTCGTCCACCTTGCTGGGATCCGTCCCTGCCTCCTCCCCGGTCCACCCTGCGGCGCGGAAGGCATCCTCCATGGCGGCGGCCTCGGAGGCGTCCCCCTGCACGAACTGGGCCCCGAATTCGAAATCAGCGCCCTTGGGAGCGCCGGGGCTGGGCATGGGCTTGACAGTGCCGGCCCTCGCCCCGAATAGCCGTTCTACCAGGCTCTCCTTGTCGTAGCAGTCGGAGAACTTGATGCGCATCTCCTTCAGCTCACTCTTGATCTCCTTCACCCTCATGCTCCGTGGGTCCACCCCCTCGTGCGAGGCGGCGGCAACGGCCGTGGCGGGCGTCTCGGGCATGGGGGAGACCAGGCCCGCCCTGGCCTGGAACAGCATGTCGGCTAGGCTCTCCTTGTCGAAGCATTCTGAATAGTCGATCCTCCGCTCGGAAAGCTCGGCCCTGAGCTCTGACGTCCCCATCAGGACCGGGGACTTAAGGCCCTCGTACTGGCCGCCCATACCGAACAGGGGCCGGCCGCGGGCGGGACACCCAAGGGGGGAGGGGGCGGGCGGCGCCGTTCGCGGGGGGGAGAAGGCCGCGACGGAGGCGCGGCCGGCGCCTGCGCCGAGAAGGGTGGCGCAGCAGCATGCCGGCAGGCGGACGCGGGAGGGGGGTGCCTTCGTCATGTTTTCCTTCGTGCGGCAGGGGTGAGAATGGCTCCAGGGCGGTTCGGGTCGTCGGGCCGGATCAGTCGGGCTTCGGATTGGGTTGGACCTGTGGCGCGAACGCGGCGGTTGTCACAACATAATCTTCTATGCATACATGGATCACGTCACGCGTCACCAAACGGGCGGGACTTGCTCATGCGCACTCTTTCAAGATGAGGGGCAATATCCGAATGTTTGGGATACCCCTTTTTCCAGCAGCAAACGCATACTACTAGTTTAGTAGCTAGTACTACAACTCCTAGTACTAGAGTACGAGGCGAGTATGCATATTATAATATATGCATACTCCTAGAGTAGTAAGTATGCATACCTCCACAGGCTTACTACTCTAGTATGTAGAGTACGAGCTCGTAAACTGTGTGAATTAATACTCAGTATGATATATTATATTAATTTTTGCTCTCGTCGGGATCCTCCACCTCCGACCGTGACCCCGATCCATGTCAGCGCCCGCCCCAGCAGCGGGCGCCGCTTCCAGCCGGTCCAAGTCGCCGGTCCCCGTCGCGGCAAGATCCAGCGGCGCGGCGTCGGGCAGGGGACAGATCTCCGCGGCCACGTACGGCAAGATCGACTCAGTCGGCGTCGCCACCCCATCGTGGCTGACGCGGATCCCTCCCAAGCTGGCGCGGGCCTGGGAGGATGCCCCGGAGGGGACGGTCCTGGGTACCTTCACCTTCACCAAGGGATCGCCTCCCGTCGTCTACGGTAAGGGTGGAGCCAAGGCCAACGGCGCGTCAAAGGCTCCCCGGGTGGAGCAGTCCATCTCCGTCTCGGTGTCCCAGGCCCTGGCCTCGGCCAACCCGGAACTGCCAGAGACATACACCATCGAGGGCCTCACCAGAAAGGTCCCGGTGCTCTACCCGTTCACCCGCCAGCCCGACGGGTCCATCGATATTCACTCCGCGGTGGCCAAGACAGGCAGCCTGCAGATGAGCCGGACGGATAAATACAGCAACCTCTGCCGGAACCGTCTCGTGGCCAGCGCCACGGCCGATCGCTTCGTGCAGCCAGTGTCGGTGGCCGACCTCGCGACGGGGGGGCTAGGGGGGCGGAAGAGGCCGGGGGCGGCAGTCACCGCAGGTGGAGGCACCAGTGGATCGAAGAGCGGGGGGGGCTTCGGGGACTCGGTCCGGCAGTTCGGCAAGGCCATAATCGACGCCGCCGCCTCGTCGCAGCTGGATCCCGACCGGAAGCGAAAGTTCGCCGAAGACCAGTCCATCAGGTCCATCCTGTTCGAGCTGTTCTCGACCCAGAGCTACTGGGCCGTGCGGGACCTACGCAACGCGTGCGGGAGGGGGGAGAAGGAGATCCGGGAGGCGCTGGTCGAGCTTGCGGACTTTCACCGCAGCGGAGAGAACAAGGGCACGTGGGAGCTGAGGGAGGAATTCCGTCAGGGGGTCACCGCCACCGCGCCGCCGTCGTCTTCGTCCGCGGGAGGGACCGGTGGCGGCGGGGACGAGGCGGCGGCCGGCGAAGGGGGCAACGGCTGAATTGGGAACGCTGTGTATCCGTAGCTACAAACGAATAAATAGCATTAGTTACACACCTGGAACGACAACACCTATATACCCTAACTCAAGCCTCGAACGGCCTCGTAATGTCCTTCAAGCTAGCAGTGCTCGCGAAGCTTCCCATGCCGCTCTGGGCTGACTGCCATCTATCGTCCACGGAAGGGGGCGGTCGCACGTCCTTGGCAAGTCCACCGCCTCCTGATACGTGGGTCCGAATGAATAGGATGGCCGCCTCCGATATCTCATCGACGGTCGAGGGGGACAGCGCCTCCGACGCGATAACATGCGGGTGCTCGGACCTTGTGACGCAATGCAGTGCCTTTGGGACCTCTCCGAACCTTAGGAAGGCGTTCGCCGCCTCGACGCGGAAGTTCGCTACTCGGTCCTGAGGGTTGCCAAACAGGATGGTCGGGACCAATACTGATGAATGGTCGATGTCTTCGAGCGACCAAAGGACGTCGAGTAGGTTGAGGATGGCGACGGAGGGATAAACGAGGGCGTTATACCTCTGGTGCTCGACATTGCGGGCCCTGGCGATTTTCGTCGGGCCTAGAACGGCGTTGATGAGCCATGTACGGAAGGTCCTCCCCAAACCTGAGGGGAGCAGTCGCAGGGTTGAGAAGGTGTGCTTGAGGATGGGATACATAGGGTGGCCCAGAGCATAGGCCGGGGAGATGAGGACTGTGCCTGCGAGCTTGGGGCGAAGGGAAGGGAGGGAGGCCACCCACGTCGCCAAGACGCCCCCAGTTGACATGCCGATGAGCACCAACCTTTCCCCGATGGCGAGACCGACCCGAACGGCGTCTACGGCCGTCTGGACCAACTCGGCTGGGGTAGCCTCTTCCACCAACGCCTCCCCGTCGGGACCGCCTCCTCCCAGTCTGCCCCTACGATGGCGCCTCCCGTGGCCAGGAAGCCTCGCGCAGTACAGGTTGGCCCCAAGCGCAGCCGCGATGCGCTCCGGCACCGGGCGGCACTCCTGCCGGCACGCGCCCCATCCGTGGAGGTATACCACGGCGTACTCCGTTTTGGCCTTGGCATACTCGTCGACCCAGACGACGGTCCGCTCGGCGCCGAGGACGACGGGCGCGTCATCGTCCTCCCGGATGAAGCTCTCCACCTCCTCGGCCATGGTCAGGGGATCGTCGCGAAGGGACGCTAGCACTGACTCCTCCGAGGGGACGATGGGGTCGGAAAGGTCGACCAACCGCCGGACCGCGGAGCTGATACAGGCCCCGATTAGTGCCGCAGCCGACGCGGCCCCGACGGCGGCAAGGGGGAGAACAATGAGGGATGCAGCGGAGGAGGGGGATGCGGGGCCGGGCAGTCGGCGGAGGAACGCGTTCATCGGAATGGACGATATGTCATGTACGCAGCGCTAAGCTAAAGGCAGAGAGGTGCGGATGTTGTGCCAAGCTGGCATCAAGGCGGAGGAGAAACCAATCAGAATGTGTCGTCCAATTCTATGGATGAGCCAAAGCCGAACATTCCGTTGCCACGCTCGGGATTCAAACGGGAGATCGGGGATCAGGAATCAGGGACATCGGGGATAAGGGGCGGGCGCGGCGGACGTCATCGCGTTTGATTGATGTTGGATACATCCCAACCCAACCCTAATCACGATCACAGGCAGACAGACACGCATGACTCGACCTCGACTCAACTTGTTTTGTCCCACGCGGGGATGGATTGGCCATCTCTTCTCATTCCTTCTCCGGGTAGTTTTATCCCGCAGCGAAAATACAGCAGGAACGTTTAGCCTTGGCGACGTTATCATTGGCATGCGTGCAATTCCAATGCCCTCGCGCCCCGCCCTAAGTTTCAATAAAATTCGACCAAAGCTCCTAACCCCGAGAAAAAATTTGATTTCAATGCTGTTGGCTGGCTTTCTAATTGAAGGAATAAAGTTATACGTTTGAAAACAATTAGCGATATAACACCTTTCATGAGCGTATGGTAGTATTGTCTCTCCAAAATCGTAAATGGCCTGTCTAATTCAAGCACGAGACAAACTCTCCAATTGGCGTCTAGAAAAACAAGACAAGATCAAAAATAACAGCCAGCCGGCCTGCTCCCCGCCCCAACGCTCCGACTGTTGCCCCTGGTACATGCCAACGATGAGATGGAGAATGCGAGTTGGTGCACCTCAAACAGGCTTGCGGGCACATCTCATGCCTCCGATTCTCCCGTGTCCGGACCGACATAGCTCATAAAAGACACAGCCCACCAAAGGAAATCGACCCCCTTCGAGGCTCCCAAAGACGGATAGAAGGAAGGATCCTCCACAAGCGGCAGCGGTATCCACGAACCAAGAAACGTTGCGCAACACTCATCCATTCGGGCCGGCATTGTGACTCAAGCAGGATTCGATAGATTCGACTCCCGCTTCTTCATAGTCTATCGGTGCACAGTCGCACTCTCTCAGGAGGGATGGCGAGGCCTAACGATCACGGCGACTTCGGCGCCGCCGAGGATCCCGATCACTACGGGGCGAGCGATCCCGCTGCCGACCGCTACATGGACGAATCGATGGCGGAGGACGTCGGCGACTTCGGCGTTGACGACGAGTCGACGTTCGGCTACGCATCGGTGACGTCGTCGGTGACGCGCGAGACGCTCGGCGGGGGGACCGCAACCCAGGCGCCCTCCGTTGTCAGCCGGGGCGAGACCACCGCCAACGGGGGTGCGGACGTTGAGTCTTCGTCGGGAGACACCGAGATCCGTCGCTCCATGTCGTCCAACCGGTCGGACGCCGGTCGCAGCGACAGCTCCGACTCTGGTCCCGACGCGTCGCCCGTGAAAGCCGACCAAAAGGCGAAAGGGAAGTCACAGGAGCCGAAGAATTTCTTGGACTTTGACTTTGCCGCTTTGAAGACCATGGACTTTGCCGCATTGAAGGCCGAGTTCTTCTCCAGCGAGAGGCGCAGGCGCCTCGTTTTCATCGGCGGGGGAATCATGCTCGGTGCGGTGATCCTCATTGCCATCGGGGCCAGTGTGGCCGGCGGGGGCGATTCCAGGGGGGGGGGGGCACCCAAGCCCCCACCATCTCGCCCATGCCCACCGTGAGCCCCACCTCGGGCGCCCCCACCATCCCTCCCACGCCGGCCCCGACCACGGTCCGTGAGACAGTCCTGGCCGACATGCTGAGGGAGATCATCCCCGACATGGCCCCCGCGGCCTTCCGAGCCGGCACCCCCCAGCACACCGCCTTTGGGTGGCTCGTCGATGATGATCCTCTTCAGCTCAGCCCCGATGGCACCCGGGGGATGGAGCGGCGCATTCTCCAGAGGTACGCACTTGCCTGCCTCTCGTTTGGCACCGGCGGCGCTTCCTGGGGTAACAAGGGCAACTGGCTCCGCGGGGACGAGTGTGGCTTTCAGGGCGGCTCGGGATGGTACGGCATCGGCTGCAACGACGTGGGCGAGATCCGCGCCGTCGCCTTCGACGACAACAACCTCGCGGGTGAGCTTCCCCCCGAAATCTCCCTCCTCACCTCCGTGGAGAACCTCGTTATCAAGAACAACAAGGCCCTCACCGGACCCATCCCCGCTGAGGTGGGGAAGAACATGGGGGAACTCCGCCAGCTCGCTCTTTACAACAACGACCCCACTGGGGAGATCCCGGACACCCTCTACGGCCTGCCCTATCTGGTTTACCTCAACCTTCAGGACAACCGCCTCACTGGCCCTCTGAGTCAATCCGTCGCCAACCTCTCGTCTCTGAAGAAGCTCATCCTGTTCAACAATGAGCTCACCGGCGCCTTCCACGCCCAGCACATTGCCAGCCTCACCGAGCTCGAGTACCTGGGCCTCAGCGGAAACAGGCTGTCCGGCACCGTCAGCCCTCACATCGGCACCATGGATGGCCTTGAGTACCTGTACCTCGATAACAACCGGTTCTCCGGTACCATTCCCACCCACATTGGCGAGCTCACATACCTAAAATCGCTCAACCTCGACAACAACGAGATGTACGGCAGAATTCCCACCGAGTTGGGAAGCATGGTCGAGCTCGAATACCTCTCCATGCGCGGGAACAGCCTCAGCGGCGCCATTCCTAGGCAGGTTGGCGGTATGGCAAAGCTCGCCACCATGAACCTCGCCACGAACTACCTCGAGGGCGAGCTCCCCGAGGAGATCGCCAACATGTCCAACCTCAGGCACCTGTACCTGTTCCAGAACAAGATCGAGGGGGTTATCCCGGCCTCCATCGGGGGCATGGAGAAACTGAAGGTCCTCTTTTTGAGCTCGAACAAGTTCACCGGCTTCCCCGCCGACGTGTCAGGAATCGCGGACACCCTCACCGAGCTGTACCTGTCGGACAACGAGCTCTCTGGTCCCGTTCCCGCCTCGGTTTGCGCTCTGAGACGCCTCCAGGTGCTGTTCCTCGATAGCAACAACCTCAGCGGCGGTATCCCTACCTGCATGGGAGACAATCTCCGCGACCTCAGCCAGCTTTATATGTTCGGCAACAGGCTGTCAGGCGCCATACCGGGCAACTTCTCCAAGCTGAACAAGCTCACTGCGCTCGGCCTCGAGGACAACGAACTCGGTGGTACCGTCCCATCGCAGGTCTGTTCCCTCGCCGACGAAAGGGGCGGGGTTTTGGCCGAGATCTGGGCCGATTGCGGCGGGTCGGTGCCCCGGCTCAAGTGTGACTGTTGCGATACATGCTGCCCGGGCCCGGACTGTTAACATTATCCGGAAGTGGAGCGGCGCGCGGGTTCGAGGTATGGGGGGGTGTCTGTATCAACATGGGTTTTCCTGGCACCACAACCACGGACAGATTTGGTTTGCCTATTTTTTCTTCTTTGCTCCAACGTCGCGATCTCTGCAACCTTTTGATTAGAACAACTGTTTAGCTTAAACATTTATAAAATATTACCATAGGTAAAAGTGAGAAGGAGTTTATTGTTGACGAATTTGGACCGCCCTCTCTTTCTAATATTATCTGTGGACCAAGCCGTATGTATGGTAATAAATATGACCGGTCGTGGTTTACAACGTTGGGATCCATCACATTGATGTCGCGAGCTCATGGCGCTGACCAAAGCACGGTATGATAGTCGTCATCTCTGTAACCCTCCGAGCTACTCTCGTAGTACGGTTAAAAGAAAACGTCCGAAGTTTCATCGACTTACTACTACTCTAGCTAGTAGCTTGTATGCATAATACTAGAGTACGACTCGTATGCATAGTAGTATGAAATTCTTAGTACGCATACTTTCTCGTAAATCGGATACGGCATTCCTCGTGCAGTGAAAGAGTGGGTTGGGATCAAATTTGTCCCCCCGGCGGTATCAATAATTAGGGCCGTAGTAAAATAAAAAGGGACCATGTCCATGTTCGCTTTCTGCTCCCTATCATATTTCCGTAGTAAAAGTCTATAGGGGAAGAAAGATATTTATGGAAAATGGGGAGTGCGCTGCGGGAATTTTATATTATTAAAGTATCCAAGTTGAATATCCTGTATGCTCCGGATCGGCCCGGATACCTCAACAACGTCAGTGGTCACCCAACAACAATGAACTGAACATCAAACCATCATCCTTCCCTCGCGCTCTCGCGCTTTTACAAGTGCGCGCCCCATACTGTATTAGTAACTTGCGGTGTTACGGAGAATCCTAAGGTCGTTTCCGGATTCCTCCACCACCGTACGTTCGTTGTTCGTTGTTCGTTGTTCCGTTCCCCGTCCGAGCAACTACGCAGCTTTTACGAGCGAGAATATCCCGTCATTCCTTATCCAGCGACTACCTGAGACGGTACCATGAAGTTCTCGGCCACTACCGTTGTTGCGGCCCTCGCCATCAGCGGCGCCGCGGCATTCGTCCCTTTCTCCGCCGTCCGCCAGCCGTTCTCCGCCTCGACGAGGATTTCCGCGAGCGGGTACGACCTCGACCTGGGCGACCTTGATCTCACGCCTGCCCCCGCGCCTGAACCGGTGAAGGCAAAGCCAGAGAAGAAGGCGAAGGCGCCCAAGGCGCCCAAGGAGCCCAAGGCTGAGAAGCCCCAGAAGAAGTCCAAGAAGGAGCTTAGGATTGAGGCCGAGGCCGCCGCTGCCGCCGCCGAGGCGGAGGCTGCTGCCGCCGCCGAGGCCGCCAAGGGCAAGAAGAAGAAGGCGCCCAAGGCTGAGAAGCCCAAACCCGTCAAGGCGCCCAAGGCCGAGAAGGCAGCTCCCGTCCCTAAGCCCCTGCCTGTTCCCAAGGCTCCCTCCCAGAAGGACGCAAATGCCGGTCCCATCGGCGTTGCACTCGGTGCCGCCCCCCTACTCGCTGCCCCCGTCCTTGCCCTCAGTGCCACCCGCGGCCAGCTCGCCCGCACCAAGGAGCGCCGTGAACAGATTGAGAAGGACATCGCCGAGTTCGAGGCCAGCAAGGCCAAGAAGCAGGTTCAGTCTGACGTTGATGTCGGCACCCTCACCAAGGCACTCGGCCTCTTTGGCGGAGCCGCTGTGGCCCTCGGCCTCGTCGTTACCTCCCCCTTCGGCGGCAGCAGTAGCCCCGGCAGCTTGGCCCCGACCGCCGCCGTGGAGAAAAAGGCGAGCGTAAAGTCGCCCAAGGTTGAGTTCAAGGCCCCATCCTTCGGCGGCATTGGCGCCCCCAAGACAGACGCCGCGCCTAAGGCAAAGAAGGAGAAGGCTGCCAAGAAGAAGGTCAAGAGTGGACCCTACGATCTCAGCACCGAGGCTTCATCTAGCCCTGCTCCTGCTGCCGCACCTGCTCCTAAGCCTGTTCCGGCACCCGCC